>OFLK01000004.1_pt1 | contig 338431 bp, 311 predicted proteins | sample 1540851 | NCBI WGS metagenome assembly OFLK01 (sample SAMEA4413042, study PRJEB24355) | metagenome | biome: human; feature: gut; material: faeces | place: United Kingdom | collected 2010 | reverse complement strand
ATTAATTTAGCTTTTTTTCCACCATTATCTTTTTTAAGTAGATTGTAGTCAACTTTAGCTTTATATTTACCATATAATTCTAAGTCGTCTTCAGTTAATCCTAATTTTTTAGCTATTTCTCTAATATCTTGAGGTTTAGCCTCTTGAGCTATTTCAATATCTGATTTGAATCCCATAACAAACATCCTCCCACAATCGTTTAATAATAAAAAATTTTATCTTAAAAATATTAAAAAGTTAATTACTATGTTTATAATTATATAGTAACAATTTGCATAAATAAGTTGTTATAACAACTAAAAATGAAAAAGTTAAATATTTAACTAAGTATAAACGTTATAAATTGATAGATATTATTTCAAAATAATTTTTATCAAATTTTATAAGCCCTTCCTTTTGCATTGAACTCAATTCATGCGATAGGGCGCTTCTATTGACGCATAAGAATTTCGATAATTCCTCTCTATTATAAGGAATTATAAAAGTATCACTTTTATTCTTTTGTTTTTCAAATAGTAAATATGCGATAATTTTTTGTCTCAATTTATAATGTGATATTATTTTTATTTTATGATATTTTCTCATATTTTCATTTGCAACAAATTTAAGTACGTCTTGTAATATTATAGATCGATACTCCTCTGGAATAGTTCCCTTTTTAAAAATCGCATTTTGGTTAAATATAAATACTTCGGAATCAGTTAAAGCATATATAGAAAATGGACTCAACTTTTCATATGTACAAGTAATTTCAAGCCCAAAAGAATAAGAAGGTTCTAGTATATTTACTAAATTTTCATCACCTGTAGAATAGAAATTAGATACAGCTAATTTACCACTTAAAACTATACCTATATAATCTACATATTCTCCTTCATCTAATAATAAAGCACCCTTTTCAAAAAACTTAACATTACCCTTTAATAAAGGGGTTATTTCTTTTAAAGTTTCTTCACTTAAGTTATGAAAAGGTCTTGATTTGGCTAAAGCTTTTATAATTTTATCCACAATAAATCCCCCTGTTTAAAGTTTGATGCAAAAATAGATATAATAAATTATATTTAAAAGTATGTAAAAAATCAAATAATATAACGAAATTCAGACGTTTAAAGATTTTAGATTTTGATATAATATGAAGATATAAATATTTATTAAGGAGAATGAAATGAACAGTTTTAATAATTTTAATTTAGATACAGAAATATTAAAATCATTAGATATTTTAGATTATAAAATTCCATCACAAGTACAAAGTAGGGTAATTCCTATTTTAATAGATAAAAAAGATATATTGGTTAAATCAAAAACTGGTACAGGGAAAAGTGCAGCATTTGCGATACCTATATGTAATAAGATAAAAAAATTAGAAAATAAGTTAAAGGCATTAGTAATTGTGCCGACAAGAGAGTTAGCATTACAAGTTAAAGAAGAAATCGAAAAAATAGGTAGACTTAAAATGATAAAATGTAGTGTTATTTTAGGAAAGGAACCTCTTAAAAACCAAATACTAGAATTAAAGCAAGGCACAAATGTAATAGTAGCAACTCCTGGAAGAATGATAGATCATCTTTCTAGAGGAAGTGTAGATTTAGGTGATTTAGATTATTTTATAATAGATGAAGTAGATAAAATGTTCACGAAGGGATTTGAAACTGATATTAATACAATTATGAAAAATATTCCTAATACATCATGCAAGGCGTTTTTCTCAGCAACAGTAGATAATGATTTAAAAGAAATATGCAATGGATACATGAAGGATTATGAGTATATTGAAGTAGATGAAGAAGAGATATTAAAAAATCAAATAGAAGAAAAGTATATAAAAGTAGAAAAACAAGAATTAAAATACGATGTTCTAAAAAATGTTTTATATAAATTTAAGCCAGAAACAACTATTATTTTTACAAATACAAAAAAACAAGCAGAAGTATTATATGAAAATATGAAATCAGAAGGATTTTTAGTAGAGCAGATTCACGGAGATATTTCTCAAGAAAGAAGATTTTATATAATAGATAGCTTTAAAAAACATGAGTTTAATATATTAATAAGTAGCGATATTATTTCTAGAGGAATTCATATAGATGATGTATCTTTAGTTATAAATTACGATATACCCTCTGATAGTGAGATATACGTCCATAGAATTGGAAGAACGGGAAGAGCAGGCAAACGCGGGAAAGCAATTAGCTTAGTATCAAATAATGAATGTAGAGATTTTGAAAATATTGAGGTTTATACAAAAAATAAGATAGAAGTAATCGATATAGAATATTGTGAAAAAGATAAAATTGAATATCAAAAAACAATAAAAGAATTGCTTAATAAATATGCTTTATTAGAAAATCAAGAACAAGATGAATTCAAAGGTGAAGTTGTAAAAATACATATAAGTATCGGTAAAAAGAAAAAAATAAGGATAGGGGATATAGTTGGGGCCCTTAGTAATATAGATGGTTTAGAAAATAGCGATTTAGGTGTTATAAAAATATATGATAATTATTCTACTGTGGATATATTAAATCAAAAAGGAAAGAAGTTTTTAAATGATTACAAAGAAATTATAGTTAAAAATAAAAAGGCAAAGATAAGGGAAGAAAAATAATATTCTTTAATAGTATAAAAGGTACTTTAAGTACCTTTTATACTATTAAAGAACCATGAATATATGCATATTTTAACGTTTTTTCTTTGCATGAATCATATAAGGACATAATTTTAACTTGACTTTTGTAGTAATCATCTTTGAAAATAGTAAACATTGAATTTAGATTGTTGTACATTTTATAAATATCATCTTTAGAGATTTTTAGTTTTATAGATGATATTATATTTTCAGTAGATATTTTAGTAGAGGTTTCTGTTTTACTAATAAGTTTATATATATTATCGTTGTATAATATGTAATAAATATTATCTATAAATAAATATGGAAAAATAGACTTTTCAAAATCATCAAATTTATTTTCAGTAATATTTGTTATTTTATATAAAACAGTAGTATTTTTTGAATCTAAATTAAAACTCTCTGAAAATGTATTTAGTAATGTTGGACTTATTTCTTCAAAATTTATGTACATATTAACCTCCAAATTAATCAATTTTATATTATTTTTTACAATTTGGGGTATGTTATTCAATATTTAAAGAAATAATTATAAATGAAAAGTGATATGGTTTACACCATACCACTTTGAAATTTAGGTATTTATAATAAAGGTATTATTTATCGGAATTATTACCTTGAGCAGCTTTTTCTTCCCAGAAAGTAGCACCTTTGATTCCTAAGCTTACAGGATCAAATGTAATTTCTGTTGTAGGAATTCCTGCTTTAAGTTGACGTTCATAGTCATTGAAACATTTCATAACTGTGTTAGAAAGAACTAATATAGCGATTATATTTAACCAAGCCATCATACCAACACCGATATCACCCATTTTCCAAGCTAAATTAGCAGATTTAACAGCACCAAATGCTATCATAGCTAAGAATACTAATACTAATATATATTCACAAATTTTAGAACTTTTACCACCAGTTACTTTCTTTACTATGTAAGTTAAGTTAACTTCAGCTATATAGTAATATGCCATTAATGTAGTGAATACGAAGAAGAATAATGCTATTGTAACGAATGCTCCACCGAATCCAGGAATTAATGTATTTATACCAGCTATAGTATATTGAGGACCAATTTGATTTACTGTGAATGCTTGACCTGCATTATAAACAACTTCTTTTGTACTTTCATTGAAAGTTGTATAACAGTTTGTCATAAGTATCATAAATCCAGTTGCAGAACAAACAAATAGTGTATCTACATATACTGAGAATGCTTGTACGAAACCTTGAACTGCTGGATGGTTAACTTCAGCAGCTGAAGATGCTTGTGGACCAGTACCTTGACCAGCTTCATTAGAGTAAACACCACGTTTAACCCCCCAAGCAACTGTTGAACCAAATATACCACCGAAAGTAGCATCTAATCTAAATGCACCTTTAAATATTTGAGCTAAAACTGTAGGTAATTGACCTATATTAACAATTATTATGATTACAGCCATTAAAATATATAAACCACCCATGAAAGGTACTATAAATTCAGCAGCAGAACCGATTCTTTTTATACCACCAAGTACAACTATACCAGTTAAAACAACTAAAATAACTGCTGTAACAGTTGTGCTTAAACCAAATGAACTTTTAACAGCATCTGCTATAGAGTTTGATTGAACACCTGGTAATAATATACCGATTGCTATTACTGTAACTATTGCGAATAATAATCCATAAGCTTTAGCAAATCCTGTTTCTCCAAATCCTTTTTCTATGTAATATGCAGGACCACCACGATATTGACCTTCGTGTTGTTCTTTATAAAGTTGTCCTAAAGTAGATTCTGCGAATGCTGAACCTGCACCTAAGAATGCTATAGCCCACATCCAGAATAAAGCCCCTGGACCACCCCAAGCTATTGCTGTTGCAACACCAGCAATATTACCAGTACCTATACGACCAGCAAGTGCTGTACAGAAACCTTGGAAAGAAGAGATACCTTCTTCGGATTTTTCGCCATTAAGAAGTAATTTAACCATAGTTTTTAAGTTTCTAACTTGGGAGAATTTCGTTCTTAAAGAGAAATAAACTCCTGATAATAAACACAAGTAAACTAACCAGTTACTCCAAATAACATTATAAATTGATGTTATCAGTTTTTCCATAAAAACCCCTCCTAAATATAATTTGTAAATTAGAAAAAATAAAATCAGTAAACTTATCATTTTTTTGTAAAAAAAATTAAATACCTTATAATATACCTAAATTTTAAAATATATAAGATGAGTAAAAGATTTACTATTTCAAATAAATAATAAAATAGAAATACATTTTATAAAAAAACTTATATACTTTTCGAAATGAAATTAGTTTTGAAATGATAAGTAAACTTAAAAAAATAATATACCTATAATTATAGTAGCTAAAAATATACTAAATGTCTTCATATAAAAAAAATTTTATGAAAAATAATTTTAATATTCTAAAAAAAAATAAAATACGAAATTTTAAAAAAAATGAAATATATCATAATTAATTAATCATTTATTATAAAAATATATATAAATAGAACAAAATTTTTAAAATATTAAGACAAAAAAATATAAGATTTAAGTTGTAAACATATGAAATAATATAAAAAATATGTAACGTAAATATATATATAAAAATATATATATTTATAAAACTATATATATTAAATTTTAAAAATACAAAAAAAGATTAACTTTATTTTTTTATTGTTTTAAATTGGATTATAAAAGTAAAATACAAAAAAATATTGACAAAGCAAAAAACATAGATTAGTATTAAAGTGTAATTGATAAAGATTATCATTATTATCAAAAATATAATAAAATTCAAAAGAAAAGGAGCACAGTATGACAGAAGAACTTAGATATTCTATGAACAAAATCCAAAATAGTGATTTGGATATATTTTGTGATATGCTTTCTTATGTTTCACCATTTATTTACGATTCTAAAAAAGATGGGGAGGATGTATTAATAGAGATTGAATCTAATAAAAAAGAAGAAGTCTTAGAAAAAATAAAACGTCTAGAAGAAATTATATCAAGTGACGAAATGTCAAAGAAAAGAGAGATAAAAATAAAAACTCTTAAGGATTTTACTCAAAATGAACCACTAAACAAAGAAAATATAATGGAAAAATTATTAAAAGATGAAATTGTAGTTCAAATTAGTAAAGGTGCATATGCTTATGGAGGTATATTTTTAAAAGTATTTAGTTATTTTAATAAAAAAATAGATGAGTTTTTAGAAGAAAATTTCACTGATATTAGAAAATATGAGGTGCCAGTTTTATATCCTATTGATGAATTTGAAAAAGGAGGATATTTTGAAAGTTTTCCACATCATATAATGTTTCAAACGACAATAAAGAGTGATATAGATATATTAGATAGATTTGCAAAAGAAGGAACTGCAAAAGGTGAAATTTTTGAAAATATGAAAAAAGTAACTAATGTACTTAGACATGCAGCTTGCGTACCTGTATATCCAATGTTAGAAAATAAAGTTATAAATAGTGAAAAAGAAGTAGTTTTTGAAGTGAGTGGAAAATGCTTTAGAAATGAAGGTAATAATATATTTGAACTTGGAAGAGTAAATGAATTTTATATGAAGGAATATGCTTTTGTAGGAACACAAGATCAAGTTTTACAAGCTATAGAAAAATGCAGAAATCTATGGTATTTTTGGGTAGATAAATTTAAACTTAATGGAAAGATAGATACAGCTAACGATTCTTTCTTTGCAAGTAATTACAAAAAACTTAAATTATTTCAAATGTTAGGTAATTCAAAACAAGAATTTAAATTGTGGTTGCCAGATAGTGATTCGTATATATCTGCGAGTTCGTCTAATGTTCACAGAACACATTTTACAAAAGAAAGAAATATAAGAAACGAACATGGATATTGTCAGAGTTCTTGCTTTGCTTTTGGATTAGAACGATTGACATATGCACTTCTTAGTCAAAAAGGTTTAGATGTAAAACTTTGGGATGATGATACATATGAAGAAATATTCGGAATGAAAAAATAAATCTTATTTTATGGAATTTATTTTTTTTACGCCTTCAGGAAAAGGTTTTTTATAAATCATATAATTATACTAGGAAATAAAAATATTATTGGAGGAAAAAAATGAGTATAAACGCAAAATTAATAGGAGCAGGACATGCTTTAGCACAAAATATTGTAACAAGTGAAGATTTAGAAACACAAATGGAGTTTGACAAATATGGAATACGTAAAGGAATGTCTAAATTATTAAGTGGAGTTTCTGAAAGAAGATTTGCATCTCCAGATGAAAATTCATCAACTTTTGCTATAAAAGCAGGGAAAATGGCATTAGAAAATGCTAATGTAGCTCCTGAGGATGTTGATATATTAATATTTGCAGCTATAACACAAGATTTTGCTGAGCCAGCAACTGCAAATGTTATACAACATGAATTAAAATTAGTAAATGCAAAGTGCTTTGATGTAAAAAATGCGTGCAATGCGTTTTTATCGAGTATAGAAATTGCTAATATGTACATAAAACAAGGAGCTGCAAAGACTATATTAATAGTTTCTGGAGAAGTGTTAAGTAGATATGTTCGTATGCACTATGATGATCCAAAAGAAATAAATGAAGCTAATTCTACTTTTGCAGTTGGTGATGGAGGAGGAGCTTTACTTTTCCAAGCATATGAAAGCGATGATGAAGGAGTATTAACAAAATTTGAGACACATGGACAATATTGGGAAGATGGTGTTTTATGGGGTGGAGGAACAATGTACCCACATGATCCAGAAAAATTCTATTTACAAAATGAAACTCGCGAAATGTTAAAATTAAACTTTGATAGAGCTATGGATTTTTATAAAAATACTATGCAAGAGATGAACATAAATATAGATGATGTTGAATTATTTGTACCATCTCAAATAACTAAATATTTAATAATAAAAACTACAGAAATTTTAGGATTACCTAAAGATAACGTAGTGAGCCAAATTGAAAAATTCGGAAATACAGGGGCAGCATCTATTCCAATAGGAATAAGTAGAGCAATTCAAAATGGGACTTTAAAATTAGGTAGCAATCAAAAGGTTGTTTGCATGGGAGCTGCTAATGGATTCAACATGGGACTTGTTGCTATGAATATATAATATTGGAGGAGATATATGAGAATAGCTGTAGAAGAAAAAATTGTAGAAATAATTAAGAAAAAGTTTCAAATTGAAGAAAAAATACCTTTTAATGAATCTTTTATAGAAAGTGGATTATTAACATCTATGCAAATGGTAGATTTATTATTTGAATTAGAAGATGAATATAATGTTCAATTTAGTTTAGATGAAATAGAAATGGCAGATGTTGAAAGTCCTACTAAAATAGCAACTTGTGTAAATGATATAATGGGAGTTAATGAATTAAGCATAAGAGATATGTTTATAAAAATATGTGAGGATAATAAAGACAATGATTGTATAAAATTTGATGATACATTTCTTACATTCTCAAAACTTCAATCAAATGTTGAAACAATTGCTGCTAATTTAATGAAATACAATATAAAGAAAAATACAAAAGTGGCAATCATAATGTCAAATAAAATTGAGTATATATATACGTATTTTGCGCTATTTTATATAGGTGCTTTCCCAGTACCAATAAATACAAGATGGGAAAAACACGAATTATTTAATGTATTAGATGATTCAGAATCAACATACATAATAATGGAAAAACGTGTTGGAAGCATTGAATATGGGCAATATGTAAAAGAATATATAGATGCTAAAGATCATATAGAAAAAATATTCTACATAGACGAAAACTTATATGGAGATAAGGGAATAGAGTTTAAAGAATTACTTGAAGAAAATAAATTAGATAAATCATTATTAGAGGATATAGGACCAGATGAGCCTGCAATGTTATCTTATACGTCAGGAACAACAGGTACTCCAAAAGGAGTAATAATAAAGAACAACAATATGGTGAAAATATCTAAATTCCCCGATGAATATTGGTTAGATCACGATACTCCATTTTCAATTGCTCCACTTTATGCTGCACAAGGATTCTTAAGTTTATTTATAAATTTTGCGTCAGAATCTTGCTTTAAAATGAGCTCTTCTTTTAACCCAAATGATATTTTAAAAGAAGTTTCAAAATGCGAAAACAGTATAATACATACTCAACCTACTATGTGGACTTTACTTTTAAATTGTAGAATAATAGAATTCACAAAATTTGATGCCTTAAGAAAATTAGTAGTGTCAGGTTCTCTTTGCAGCCCCGAATTGGCAAAAAGAATAGAGAAAAAAATGAATTGTGAACTATTAAATGCTTATGGATTAATAGAAGGAACAAGTATAGCTACTATGACAAGAGTTGGAGATAGCGAAGATATAAGATACAACACTGTTGGAAGACCTATCCCAGGAGTAGAAATAAAAATAGTAAATCCAATTTCAAGAGAGGAAATAGCAAAAGGTGAAGTAGGGGAACTAGCTATTAGAGGATATAATATGCAAGGATATTATAATAATCCGCAAAAAACAGCAGAAGTCATAGATGAAGAAGGTTGGCTATATACAGGTGATTTAGCTAAGTATTATGATGACGAAAATATAAGTATTGTTGGTAGATGCAAAGATATGATAATACGTGGGGGATTTAATGTATACCCAAGCGATATAGAAGAGTACATACTTCAAATACCAAAGGTGCAAACTACAGCAGTTGTAGGAAGAGAACATAAAGTATTAGGAGAAGAAATAGTAGCCTTTATAGTTCCAAAGGCTGGAGAAATCATAACTAAAAATGATATAACTAGTTACTTACATAAGAGACTTTCAAATTATAAAATGCCAGATAAAATTTATTTTATTTCAGAAATGCCTATAATACTTGCAGGTAAAATAGACAAAAAAGTATTGTTTGATTGGGCATTAAATGGAATTCCAGCAGATAAACAAATTTTATTTAACAATTAAAATTAATTAAGAAAGGAAATTAAAAAATGCAAATAAATTTTGATGAATTTGTAATATTTATATGTGAAAGATATGGAATTACAAAGGAAGAAGCAATAGAAAAAGATGATTTTGAACAATTAGGTTTAGATTCATTATCTTTATATAGTTTAGTTGATGACGCAGAACAAAAGTTTAATGTTGAAATAGATACAGACGATATAACAGAAATAAATTCTATTACAAAGATATTTAATTATATAAATAACAAAAGGAATGAATAAAATGATATGTAGTTTAATACTAGACGAAATGTTTGAATTTGATGAGGATTATGTGATAGAACAAATTCAAAATGCTTATTTAGAAGGAAGTGCTTGCAGAAGATTAGGAGGAATAAGATATAAAAAAAATGATGATAACACTACAGAAATTTTAGCATGGCAGTGCAATCTAGCTGATGTTCAAAATTATGAGGTTAAATTGCCAACAATAGTTAGGATTTCATTGGATGAAAATAATATTGTCACAAATGTAAATTTAAATAACTATTTTAAAGGCAGTCAAGGAATTCCTTGTAGTCAAAAATATCTAAACAAAAGATTAAAAAAATTAGTAATTGGTCAAGATTACGACATAAAAAATTCTGCTTTAAGAAGTCAAACGGCTCTTCATTGCAGACACATATATGAGTTGGTATATGGGGCTTGCTCTTTTAAAGATTACTGCATAAAAAATAATTTAAATGATGCTTATGTATCTGAAAGTACAAGTGCTGTAGAAACAGAAAAGGGTTTATCTTGTGTAGATAATATAAGTATAAACAACAAAAAAGCTATTACAAAAATAGAGTTCAATAACTTTAAAGGTAATATGAAATACAATGTATCTGGTGCAATTGAATCTGTATCAGGAATGGAGATAGTAGGGTATTACTTAGACGAAGATGAATGGATAAAAATAAATGACAATCAATTGTTAGAAGTAGAAGGAAATGAAAAATACATAATGACATTTATGAAAAAGGTATCACCTTATTGGCAACATAGTGGAAGCACATTTAATCTAAAGAAAAAATTTTACTTCTCTCAAATATGGCCAACAACTCTATTTGGAATTTTAACACAGGCTTTTGGCTTAACTACATTTAACAAGAATTATGCTTATTTTCAGCATTGTATAGCAGGGATACAAAGGATTGATCAAGTTCCTTATTGTATCGGAGTAATAAAAACATTAGATGAAGGTGAAAAATATTTCGATAATTTTTCTGTAGAGGATCTTTATTAGATTTTAATTATACTAGGAGTTTAAGTTGAATCAAAAAGAAAATATTTATGTTTTAATTCCAAAACAAAATGAAGAAATTAATTTAAAGGACTTAGAAAAGTTTTTAAAGATATTGCCAAAAGAAAGAGTGAAAAAATATTATGCGTATGTAAAGGAGTTAGACAAAAAAAATTGTATTTTATCATACTTATTGCTTTGTTACATACTTAATAAAGATTATGACATTTTTATAACTCCAAAATTTAAATATGGAAAAAATAAAAAGCCTTATTTTGAAAACATAAAAAAGCTTTATTTTAATTTAAGTCATAGCAACAATAAGATTGCGGGAGCAGTAAGTGATTGCAATATAGGTATTGACATACAAGAACAAAGGAAAATTTCAAAATCTATGATAAAAAGGGTTTTAAATGAAAAAGAATTAGATGATTATTTATCATATACAAAAGAAATCGAAAGAAAAAAATGTTTTTGCCGATTATGGACAATTAAAGAAAGTGAAATAAAAAGAAGGGGAAGTAGTGTACTAGTAGATTTAAAACAGATTGAAAAAGACAATATAAAAAATATAGAAACCTTTGAAATAAAAGATTTTTGTATAAGCATAAGTAGTGAAGAATACAAGGAATTTAACTTGATACAAATTAGTACAGAAAGTTTATTAAATTATTTTGAGAGAGGAACGCTATGTTTAAATACGAACAAGTAATAGTGATTGGAAGTGGAGTTTTAGCAGTAAACATATGCAGTTTATTTAAAGATCTGAATTATAAAATTAGTCTATATGAAAACAAAATAAGCGAAGTATCTTCGGTAAAAAAATTGTGTGAAAAAAAGGATATAAATTATAAAAGCTTATTAAAAGAAGAAATAACAAATACATTAAATGATATACAAGAAAAAACATTAATAGTAAGTGCAGTAAATATTTATTTATTTCCAAAATCAGTTGTTTCAAAGCCTAATTTAACAATAATAAATTATCACAATGGGGATTTGAAAAAACATAGAGGAATGAATGTAGAAGCATGGACCATTTATGAAATGGATGATAAAAGTACAGTAACTTGGCATTTTGTCAATGAAGAAATAGATAAGGGCTATGTTATAGATAAAGAAGAAATAGATATGGACAAAGAAGAAACATCTATTTCTTTGCTTCAAAAACAAAGTGAAGTTGCAATGAAGCTTTTTAAGAAGAATATAGAAGGTATTTTAAATGGCGACATATGCGGGACTAATAATCAAGACATATTTGGAAAATTACATTTAATAAAGGATGTACCGAATAATGGCGAGCTTTTACCAAGTTGGGATATGAAAAAAATAGATGCTTTTTTAAGAGCTATGGATTATGGAATGCTATACACACTAGGAAAACCATATATAAACTACAATGGTAAAAAATATGTTTGGAGAAGATACAAAAGAATAAATTTAGATCAAAATAGTGAAGAAGATATGCTAGAAATCTGTGACAAAAATATAGTAATAAAGAAAAAAGGTAGCAAAACACAAATACAGCTTACTAATATAAGTGAGATGTAAAAATACCAAGGAACAAATAAGTTGAAATGGAAGGGAAGAGTATTAAATGGAATTTATAAAATTTTCAGATGTAACTCGTACTTATGTTTCAGGAGATTCTGAGATAAAGGCTCTTGATAACGTTAGTTTTGATATACAAGAAGGAAAATTTACTGTTATTTTAGGACCAAGTGGTTCAGGGAAATCAACTACATTAAACTTATTAGGAGGAATGGATAAAGTAAGTGATGGAACTATTAGAGTAGGAGATAAGGTAATTACATCTTTTAATGATGAAGAGCTTACTTTATATAGAAGAAATGATATAGGATTTGTATTTCAGTTTTATAATTTAATACCAAATCTTACAGCATATGAAAATGTCGATATATCATCAAGACTTAGTAAAAGTCCAATTAGTGCAGAAAAAGCATTAGAAGCAGTTGGTCTTATGCAAAGAAAAAATAATTTCCCTTCTCAATTATCAGGAGGAGAATTACAAAGAGTTTCAATTGCTAGAGCGCTTTGTAAAAATCCAAAGTTAATGCTTTGTGATGAACCAACAGGGGCATTAGATAGTGAGACAGGAAGAAAAATTTTGACTTTATTATATTCAATGTCTAAGGAATATAATAATACAGTTATTGTCGTAACTCACAACGCAGCAATAGCTCCAGCGGCAGACAGAGTTATAAAACTAAAAGATGGTAAATTAGATGAGATAATAGACAATAAAAATCCTATATCAATGGGAAAGGTAGTGTGGTAGATGAAATATTTATTTGTAAAGCTTCGTCGTGATATGACAAAAATGTGGACACAATTTTTCTGTGTATTCATGATGGCACTACTTTCTGTTATGATTTACTCTGGTATGGAGGGTGTTTGGCATGGTCTTAATGAAGTTACAGAAAAATATTATAAAGAAACAAATTTAGCAGATGCTTGGGTATATGGAAAAGGTATAACTGAAGATATGCTAGATGATATAAAAAATATCGATGGAGTTAAAGATGCTAGTTTGTCCATGGATTTAACCGTAAATTTAGAAGATGATAAAGATTCTCCTGATGTCAAATTAATGACCTTAGAAAACGAAAATCTTATGAAACCTAAAAATATGGGTGGAGAAGATTATGATGTAAATTCTAAGGGAATATGGTTAGATAAAACCTTTGCCAACGAAAGAAATATAAAAGTTGGAGATAAAATCACTTTAAATTACGGCCAAGCAAAAAAAGAATTTGAAGTAAAAGGTTTAATTTTAGATTCAGAATTTATTTACTATACAGGATCTATAACTGAAACTATACCAAACAACTCATTGCATGGATACGGTGTAATAAACGAAGAAGAAGCGAAGGACTTTTATAAAACACTAGTATACAATGAAATGAGAATATCAACAGAAAACAATGCAGATATGGACAAAATACAATCTGAAGTAGAAGATATTTTAGGAGATAGCTACTATAGTTTTTCTGTTAGAGATGATATAAGTGCCGTTAGTCAGATAACAAAAGAAAGTCAACAAATGCAAAATATGGCTCAACTATTCTCATTTGTATTTATTTTACTAGCATTACTTACAATGTATACAACAATGAGCAGACTAGTAAATAATCAAATTGGAATTATAGGAACAATGAAGGCTTTAGGTATTACTAACAACCAAATAAGATTACATTACGCAATGTATGGATTCTTGATAGCTTTAGTTGGAGGATTCTGTGGAAGTATCTTAGGAAAAATGGTAGTTTCTAAGGCTGTAATGAAGGTTAAGAAAACAACCTTAATATTACCAGAGTGGAGAGTTAGTTTATCCTCTGTCACATATATGATTATTTTAGGAATAGCATTAATTTGTACGTTAGCTGCAATAATAGCTGCAAATAAATGTCTAAAGGGTATGCCAGCACAAATTATGAGAGGTAATATACCTAAGAAAATCAAAGTAAAAGAAAATGGTAAGAGCTTTACAGACAAATTCCCATTTGAATGGAGATGGATTTTCAGAGATATTTCTAGAAATAAAGTCAGATTTGTAATGGGAGTAATCGGAGTAGCAGGAAGTATGATGCTAATGATGGCAGGACTCGGAATAAAAAACTCAATAAATTATTCTAATGAATATGTATATTCCACTGAATATAGCTATAAATACAAGGCTGTCTTATCTAATAATGATCAAGCCGTAGTAGATGAAATAGAAAATGATTTAGATAAATATCAGCTTGTAAGTGAGAAGAGCTTAGAACTTTACAACGATGATATCAAAAAAACAGGTGTAATAACTGTTTTAGATAAGGGTGATTACGTTCATTTTGAAAATATGAATGGAGAAAAAATAAATCTACCTAAAGAAGGAGCAGTAATTAGTCATAAAATAGCGGATACATTAGGCGTATCAACTGGAGATGAAATAGACATAAGAGTTGCAGGCATAAATGAAACCTTAAAAGTCAAAATAAAAGAAATAACTAAAACTCCAACTCCACAAGGGTTATATATGTCTAAAGAAGCTTGGGAAGATTTAAATCAAGATTTCTTAGTAACATCTGTGTTAATAGGAAGCAAAGATGATTATAATACTTTAGATGACAAGGAATATATTAAAGAAATAACATCTATAAACAAACAAATAGAAAATATGGACAAGATGGCAAAGAGCGTTATGACTGTAATAGCATTACTTATCGTAGCTTCAGTTCTTTTAAGTTCAGTTATACTATACAATTTAGGAATGTTAAACTTTGTTGAAAGAAGTAGAGAATATGCAACAATGAAGGTTATGGGATTTAAACAAAAAGAAATAAGATCTCTTTCACTTAGAGATTGTTTAATAACAACTTCATTAGGTTGGATAATAGGAATTCCAATAGGATTTGCATTTTTAAATGCATATATAAATACTGTTTCATTTAATACCTTTGAATGGATAGCAACCTTATATCCTGTTAGCTTCATAATAGTTTCGGTTGTAGTAATAGTTTGCTCTTTATTAGTAAGTCTGTTTATTAGCTATAAAGTCAAAAATATAAATATGGTTGAAGCATTAAAGTCTGTCGAATAGATTAAAATCCTACATTAGGAATTTGCCTAATGTAGGTAAATAAAAAATGAAGGGGAAAATTAAATGAAAGAAGTTATTATAAGCGGTGTAGGAAAATATATACCTTCTAAAGTCGTAACAAATGATATGCTAAGTGATTTTATAGATACAAGCGATGAATGGATATCAACAAGAACAGGTATAAAGACAAGATATATTACAACAGGTGAAGATACATCAGATATAGCTTCAAAGGCTGCATTGCAAGCTATAGAAAATTCAAAAATAAATGTATTAGATATTGGGTTAATAATAGTGGCGACTAGTACACCAGATACATTTATGCCTTCTACTGCTTGTATAGTTCAAAAAAATATTGGAGCTAAAAATGCATATTCGTTTGATTTAAGTGCAGCTTGTTCTGGATTTATATACATACTTGATACGGCTAAATGCATAATGAAAGAAAAAAACATAAAAAACGCTTTAATAATAGGAGCAGAAGCTATGTCGAAGGCTTTAAATTGGAGTGATAGGACAACGTGCGTTTTATTTGGAGATGGAGCAGGAGCTGTAGTTTTATCATTAAGTAAGGAAGAGGGTATTATAGATACAATTTGTAAAACTAAAAGTGATAAGTGGGAGTGCTTAACTATTGGAGCAAAAGAAGTAAAAAATCCTTATATAGATGAAAATGAAAAAATAAAAAATTCAAGTAAAGGTTATTACCTAGAAATGGAAGGCAGCGAAATATTTAAATTTGCAACCTCTACAATAAATAAATTAATAAAAGAAATTTTACAAAATAACAATATAGATTTAGAAGATATAAGATATATAATCCCTCACCAGGCAAATGAGCGAATCATTAAAATTTCAGCTAAAAAATTAAATATAGATATAGAGAAATTCTTTATTAATATATCTAATTATGGAAATACTTCAGCAGCGTCAATTCCAATTGCGATACAAGAAATGGATCAAAAAGGTCTTCTAAAAAAAGGAGACAATATAATAATTGTAGGTTTTGGAGCTGGACTTACATCTGGAGTATCTTTAATAAAATGGCAAAAATAATAAATGAAAAATAATTTAAGAATATAGGAGATAAAAATATGTTTGAAAAAATATGCGATATGCTTGTTGAAAATTTATCATTAGAAAGAGACGATATAAAAATGGAAAGTACATTTGAAGAATTAGAAGTAGATTCTTTAGATTTATTTGAATTAGTAGGAGATTTAGAAGAAGAATTTGAAATAGAAATAGAAGATGTTTCAAGTTTAAAATCGATAGAGGATGTAGTTAAATATGTAGAAAGTAAAACAAATTAAATAACTAAAATAAATATATGCCTTGACGAAAAGATTAAAAAATAGTTAGGAGGATTTATGAAGGACAATAAAATTACAGAACTACTTAATATAAAATACCCCCTTATACAAGGTGGAATGGCTTGGATAGCAGATGCATTACTTGCTGTTGCAGTAAGTGAAGCAGGAGGGCTAGGAATAATTACAGGAGTTGGCCCAATAGAACATGTTAGAAATCAAATAAAAAAAGCAAAATCATTAACAAATAAACCTTTTGGTGTAAATATAATGCTGATGCAAGAAAATGCAGATGAAATAGCTAATTTAGTTTGTGAGGAAGGGGTTTCTGTAGTGACGACAGGAGCTGGGAGCCCTGGAGAATATATAGAAATGTGGAAAAAAAACAATATAAAAGTTATACCAGTTGTTCCATCAGTTGCTATTGCTAAAAGAATGGAGAAATTTGGTGCGGATGCAGTTATAGCAGAAGGCATGGAATCAGGAGGACATATTGGACAGATAACAACTATGAGTTTAGTACCTCAGGTTGTAGATGCAGTTAATATACCTGTTATTGCAGCTGGTGGAATAGGCGACGGTAGAGCAATAGCTGCAGCTTTTATGTTGGGTGCTGTTGGAGTTCAAATGGGAACTAGATTTTTAGTTTCAAAAGAATGTAATGTGCATGAAAATTATAAACAAAAAGTCATAAAAGCAAAAGACATAGATACAGAGGTTACAGGAAACTCTACATCGCATCCTGTGAGAGTTCTTAGGAATAAACTTACTAGAAAATACTTAAAATTAGAAAAAACAAATCCAAATTCTGAGGAATTAGAATTATTAACAAAGGGATCACTAAGAAAGGCAGTAGTAGATGGAGATGTAGAAAATGGAAGTGTTATGGCAGGTCAAATAGCTGGTATTGTTAAAAAACAACAAAGCTGTCAAGAAATAATTGAAGAGTTAATATTAGAATTTAATAAGTCTATGAAAAAAGGACTAGATATAGATATGTAGGAGGACAAAATGGAAAATAGAGTAGTTATAACAGGTATGGGAGCTATAACACCAATTGGGAATACAGTAGATGAATTTTGGAAAAATGCAAAAGATGGAAAATTAGGCATTGATAATTTTCAGTCTTTAAATATGGATGAAGTGGGAATAAAGGTTTCAGCAGAAATAAAAAATCTAGATGTTACAAAATTTTTAGACAAAAAAGAATGCAGAAGATTAGATAAATTTACTCAATATGCTTTGATAGCTAGTATGGAGGCTATTGAAAATGCATCAGTAGATTTAGAAAAAATAGACAAAGACAGATTTTCAGTTATAGTAGGCTCTGGTGTTGGTGGATTTAACACTCAAGAAAAAGAATTTTTAACATTACATAAAAAAGGACCTAAAAGAGTTGCAACATTATATATTCCTATGATGATAATAAATGCCACTGCTGCTAATATAGCTATTAAATTTGGAGCGAGAGGAATGTGTACATCTGTTGTAACAGCGTGTGCTACAGGAACAAATAATATAGGAGATGCGTATAGACATATAAAACACGGTTATGCAGATATTGTACTTGCAGGTGGTAGTGAAGCTTGTGTTACCCCTATGGGTGTGGCAGGATTTGCAAGTCTAAGAGCTTTAAGTACTAGTGAAGATCCTAAAAAGGCTTCAACTCCATTTGACAAAGATAGAAATGGATTTGTTTTAGGAGAGGGAGCGGGAATATTAGTTATGGAGAGCTTAGATCATGCACAAAAAAGAGGCGCAAATATTCTTGCAGAAGTTGTAGCATATGGTGTATCTTGCGATGCATATCATATAACATCTCCACATTCAGATGGAATGTGTGCGGCAAAAGCAATAGAAGATGCAATAAAAGAAGCTAAAATAGATAAAACAGATATTTCATATATAAACGCTCATGGAACATCTACATATTATAATGACTTATATGAAACTAGAGCAATAAAAAATGTATTTGAAGATTATGCTAAAAACATACCTATTTCCTCAACAAAATCAATGATAGGTCATCTTTTGGGAGCTGCTGGAGCTGTTGAATCAATTGCATGCATAAAATCTTTACAAGATGATTTCATACATCCAACTATTGGATATACACAAAGCGAAGAAGAACTTGACTTAGATTACGTACCAAACAAAGGAAGAAAAGAAAATTTAAAATATGTTTTAAATAATTCTTTGGGATTTGGAGGGCATAACGCATGCTTAATATTTAAAAAATGGGAATAATTAGCCAAAACTCGAGAAATATAAAACATATTTAAAATAGAGAAGTTGGTGAAAGGGAATGCTTAAAAATTTATTTAGAAAAAAAGAATGCACAACTATACAAAGTACACCATCGTATAGTGAAGCTATTATTCCAAATATTCCAAATGGAAAATGGATAAATTGTAAAAAGTGCAAAAATATAATTTATATAGAAGATATTGAAAATAATAGCTATATCTGTCCTAAGTGCAATTATCACTTTAATATATCTACTTATGAAAGGGTAAGAGAAATATTCGATAACAAAAGCTTTCATGTAATGTTTGAAGATGTTGTCGGAACAGATCCATTGAAATTTCCAAAGTACAAACAAAAAATAGAAAAAATAAGAAAAAATGTAAATCGTACAGAGGGTGTTTTATGTGGAGTTGGCAATATAAATCATAAAAAGGTAGTAGCTGCCATAATGGATAGTAGTTTTATGATGGGTAGTATGGGTTGTGCTGTTGGAGAGAGAATTACAAGAACCGTAGAATATGCTTTAAATAATTCACTTCCATTAATTATTTTTTCTGCATCTGGGGGTGCTAGAATGCAAGAGGGGATTTTATCTCTTATGCAAATGGCGAAAACTTCTGCAGCTATAGCAAAGCATAGTGAAAAAGGCTTGTTATATATAAGTGTAATAACTAACCCTACTACAGGGGGAGTTACTGCTAGTTTTGCAATGCTAGGTGATATTATAATTGCTGAGCCTGGAGCTACTTTAGGATTTGCAGGAAAAAGAGTTATTGAAAATACAATAAATGAAAAAGTTCCAGAAAATTTTCAAACAGCAGAATTTATGCTGGAAAAGGGATTTATAGACGATATAGTAAGTAGAAAAAAATTAAAAAATTATTTATCGAAGTTATTAGAATTACATGGAGTGATGGATTGTGAATAATGAGAAATTAGATGCTTGGAGTATTGTTGAAAAAGCAAGACATAAAGACAGACCAAATACTAGATTTTATATAGAATATGTATTTGATGAGTTTGTTGAATTACATGGAGATAGAAACTTTAGAGATGATAAATCTATAGTAGGAGGCATTGCATCTATAAATAAAGTAAATGTGACTGTAATTGGAATAAACAAAGGCAAAAATGTAAAAGAAAATCTAGAAGCTAATTTTGGTATGGTTCATCCAGAAGGATATAAAAAAGCTTTGAGGCTTATGAAGCAAGCTGAAAAATTTAAAAGACCTATAATATGCTTTATAGATACACCAGGTGCATTTTGTGGTGTAGAAGCAGAAGCAAGAGGACAAGGTCAAGCTATAGCTCAAAATTTAATGGAAATGAGTAGATTAAAAACTCCAATTATATCAATAGTAATAGGAGAAGGTGGCAGTGGAGGAGCTCTAGCACTAGGTGTTTCAGATAAGGTTTATATGCTTGAAAACTCTATTTATTCTATTTTATCACCGGAAGGATTTGCTTCTATATTGTGGAAGGATCCCTCTAGGACGAAGGAAGCTGCAGAAGTAATGAAGATAACTGCATCAGATTTAAAAAATTTCGAGGTAATAGATGGAATAATTAAAGAACCTGGTGGAGGAGCACATATAAATCCATATGCGGCTGTAAAATCAATAAAAAAAATACTTAAAAATGATTTAGAAGAATTAAGAACAATTAATGAAGAGGATTTAATAAATAATAGATACTATAAATTTAGAAGTATGGGATATACTTATTAAATTCGATAAAGGTATTTTTAATTTAAGTATTTTAAAATACAAAGGTCATAAAATTATTAAAAATAGATATCTTTAAAGGGCTTGAAATAAATATTTTTATAAAATGAGGAGGATATCGATGAAGGACAATATAGCGTTTCTTTTTCCAGGGCAGGGTTCTCAATATATCGGCATGGGGAAGGACTTATACGATAATATAAATGAATGTAAATATATATTTGATAAGGGCGATGAAATACTTCAAATGCCAATGAAAGAAATGATTTTTTATGGCAGAGAAGAAGATTTAAAAAGAACTAGATATTCACAAATAGCTATATTACTTACTTCTCTTGCTTGTGCAAAAGCAATTGAGCTTAGGGGGATTTCTCCAAAATATACGGTAGGACTTTCTTTAGGTGAATATGGTGCACTTATAGAGTCGGGAGCTATAAATTTTGAAGATGGTGTTAAATTAATAAAAAAAAGAGCTGAAATAATGGATAGTGAAATTAGCCCTGAAAAAGGAACTATGGCGGCAATATTAAAATTAAATTCACAAAAGGTAGAAGAACTAATAAAACGATCAAATGAGTTTGGTTTAGTTGAGGGTGCAAATTATAACTGCCCTGGACAAACTGTAATATCAGGAGAAGTAAATGCAATAAATGAAAGTGTAAAAATAGCAAAAGAATTAGGTGGAAGAGCAGTAATTTTAAATGTAAGTGGACCGTTTCATAGCTCTATGTATGAAAAAGCAAGCTATGATTTTTTTGAAGAATTAAAAGATATAAAGATAAATGATTTTGAAAAAATAGCGTATTCAAATGTAAAAGGGGCACCTTATGAAAAAAATGATGACGTTAGGGAGCTTTTGAGAAAGCAAATAATGTCACCTGTTTTATTTGAAAAAAGTATAAGAGATTTAATAGACAAAAAGGTAGATACATTTATAGAAGTTGGACCAGGTAAAACTTTAAGTGGATTTATAAAAAAAATAGATAAAAAAGTTAATATATATAATGTCGAGGACATGGAGTCTTTGAATAAAACAGCTGAAGAATTAACTTTACAAGCATAGAAATAATTTTAGAATTTATAAAAATCTGTAATTATAAATATTGGATAAGTTTAAAAAATGGAGGAAATCATGTTAAAGGGAAAAAGTGCAATAATAACTGGAGCATCAAGAGGAATAGGAAAAGCAATCGCCATAAAATTTGCAAAAGAAGGTGCAAACATAGTTATAAATTATAGAAATAATGAAGAAGAGGCTTTAAAGGTAAAAGAAGAATTAGAACAATTAGGAGTAAAAACATTAATTGTAAAGGCTGACATAAGTGATTTAAAACAAGCAGAAAATCTTATAAAGCAGGCAAAAAAAGAATTTGGACAAGTAGATATACTAATAAATAATGCAGGAATAACAAAAGACAATTTAATCATAAGAATGAAAGAATCTGAATTTGATCAGGTAATAAAAATAAACTTAAAAGGTGCATTTAATTGCTTGAAAGCTGTAACACCGATAATGTTAAAACAAAGATCTGGGAAAATAGTAAATATGTCATCTGTAGTAGGGGTAATTGGAAATCCAGGGCAAGTAAATTATTGTGCATCAAAAGCAGGACTAATAGGAATGACTAAATCTTTGGCAAGAGAAATTGGAGTTAGGGGAATAAATGTAAATGCAATAGCTCCAGGATTTATAGACACAGATATGACAAGAGTATTGACTGAAGAGCAAAAGAAAAATATATTATCTCAAATTCCATTAAATAAATTTGGAAATATTGAAGATATAGCAAATACAGCCTTATTTTTAGCAAGTGAAAATTCAAATTATATAACAGGGCAAGTTATACATATAGATGGTGGAATGGCGATGTAATTAGTTGGAGGATATCATGGATTTCAAACAAATAGAAAAACTAATAATAATGATAGACAATTCTAAATTAGCATATTTTGAATTAGAAAATAAAGATGGGTATATAAAAATAGATAAAAGCCTATCTAGAAATCATATATTAACCCAAAGTAAAGATAGTGATACTAAGCATTTAATAAAAAACAATAGAACAAACGAAAGTATAGAAAATAAATCCGAAGAAATGCCACAAAATAATCAAAAAATTGACTATAACAAAACAATAGGTAAAGACGAGAATTTTGAATTTATTAAATCACCAATAGTAGGCACGTTTTACTCAAAATCTTCTCCAGATGTAGAGCCATTTGTAAGTAAAGGGGACGTAGTACATAGAGGGGATATAATATGCATAATTGAGGCAATGAAGCTTATGAATGAAATAACAGTAGAATTTGATTGCGAAATAATAGATATAGAAGTCGATGATGGAAGTATGGTTGAATATGGAAAAACACTATTTAAAGTAAAAAGAATATAATAAGGAGGAAAAAATGTTAAATGCTAAAGAAATAAAAGAAATTTTACCACATAGATATCCTTTTTTGATGATAGATAAAGTAGAAGAGGTTGTAGAGGGTGAAAGTGCTAAAGGATATAAAAATGTATCTATAAATGAACCATTTTTTAATGGTCATTTTCCAGATTATCCAGTAATGCCAGGAGTATTAATACTTGAGGCATTAGCTCAAATGGGTGCGATTTGTATTCTCTCAAAGGAAGAATTTAAAGGAAAGATAGGGTTTTTAGTTGGCGCCGATAAGGTTAAATGGAAAAAACAGGTGATGCCTGGAGATAAATTAGATTTAGAAATAGAGATAACAAAATTAAAGGGAGCTATCGGTGTTGGAACTGGACGTGCAACTGTAGATGGAAAATTAGTTTGCCAAGGTGAAATAATGTTTGCAATTGGGTAGGTGATAATATGCTAAAAAAAATCTTAATAGCAAATAGAGGTGAAATAGCAGTAAGAATAATACGAGCATGTAGAGAACTTGGAGTATCTACCGTTGCAATTTATTCTGAGGCCGATAACTATGCACTTCATACACAAATGGCCGATGAAGCTGTTTGTGTAGGTGGCCCTCAAAGTAAAGATAGTTATCTAAATATGACAAACATACTAAGTGCATGTGTACTTACTGGCTGTGAAGCTATACATCCAGGTTTTGGTTTTTTATCGGAGAGCTCAAAATTTGCTAAAATATGTAAAGAATGCAATATAAAATTTATAGGACCAGATTATGAGACGATAGAGCTTATGGGGAATAAAGGGAAAGCTAGAGAAATTATGAAAAAAGTTGGGGTTCCTGTAGTTCCTGGGTATGAAGGAAAAATAGATTCGAGTATCCAGGCTTTAGAAATTGCAAAAGAGATTGGTTTTCCAGTTATAATAAAAGCAGCTTTAGGTGGTGGAGGCAAGGGTATAAGAATAGTTAGAGAAGAGAGCGAATTTAAGCATAATTTTGAAGCAGCAAAATTAGAGGCACAGGCTTGCTTTTCAGATGATAGGATGTATATAGAAAAATTTATTGAAAAACCAAGACATATAGAGTTTCAAATTTTAGCAGATGAGTTTAATAATATAATACATCTAGGAGAAAGGGAATGTTCTCTTCAAAGAAATAATCAAAAGGTATTAGAAGAGGCACCATCAGTTTTTTTAGATGAAGAAACAAGACTGAAAATGGGAGAAGTTGCAAAATACGCAGCAAAAGCCGTAAATTATAAAAATGCTGGTACTATAGAATTTCTTGTAGATAAAGATAGTAATTTTTATTTTATGGAGATGAATACTAGAATTCAAGTAGAACATCCTATAACAGAGATGGTAACGGGAGTTGATATAGTTAAGGGGCAAATAAGAATAGCTTCAGGTTTAAAGCTAAATTTGACTCAAGAAGATGTAAATGTAAATGGAAATGCCATAGAATGTAGGATAAATGCAGAGGATCCTGAAAATAATTTTAGACCTTCACCAGGTTTAATAGATGAACTATATATCCCATCAGGGCCAGGTGTAAGAGTCGATAGTGCTATTTACTCTGGATATGAAATTCCTCCATATTATGATTCTATGTTAGGTAAAATGATAACATATGGGGCTACTAGAGATGAAGCTATAATAAAAATGAAAAGAGCACTTGGTGAATTTGCTATAGGTGGAGTAAAAACCAATATAGATTTTCAATACGATATACTGACAAATAAAGAATTTGTAAAAGGAAATTATGATACTTCGTTTATATCAGAGAAATTAATGGCAAAAGATATTTAATAAAATTCAAATTTAGGTGAGTTTGAGAGAGTTTGAAAAATTTATCACAAGAAGTATTGTACATTATAAGCGTTATATAAGATTTTAACAGCTACTATAGAATAAACTGTTCTAATGTAGCTGTTTTTACGTGTTTTAAAGAAATCTATACAAAGAAATCTACATGCTTAAGGCAAATATTTCTTAAGAAAATAATGGCTATAATTATTCAGCTTCTACAACTTCTAATATACCCATTGGACATGCTTTAGCACATTTTCCACAAGCGATACATTTGCTAGGAGTTTCTTTGCTGTCGTCTTTTACTATTATTCCTTTTGGACAGGCATCAACGCAAGTTAAGCAACCTGTACATTTTTTCTTGTCGATTACATAAACGCCTTTAGCATTTTCAGATATAGCTCCTTCTGGACATTTTTTAGCACATACACCACATTGATTACATGCTTGTACAGCTACAGCACCTTTTTTGCTAGTTATGTCTATACATGGTAAACCAGCTTTTTTATAGAATGCCATAGAACATTCTAATTCGCAAGTAAAGCATGCTTGACATTTAGTTTTGTCTGTTACAACTAATTTTTTCTTCATATTCAAAATCCCCCCAATTTAAATTGTAAAAAAGTTGTTATATGTTTATTTAAAATAAGTAACCTAACTTTAGTTTAATGTAAAATATGGAAAAAATCAACAAATTTGCATTAAAATAGGGTGAAAAAATAACAAAGGTTTATAAATGCATGGTAATCATATTCATATGATAATTACAATCAAATAAAGAAGATAATTATGAAAAATAAAATAAATTAAAAATTGTATTATTTGAAGTAAATGATATAATAATCTAATAGATTAATAGGAATAATTTAAAATAAGTACATATAATTAATGTAGTCTAGGAGGAGAAAATGGATAATTTAATAAATGCCATAGATAAAATAGTAGAAGGGCAAGTTTTTAAAATAGTTATAAGTAATAAAAAAGATAAAGAAAACAAATATAACAAGATAAATATAAACTTTAAAGAAAGTAAAAATAAAAAATACTATCAAGTTGAAAAATATACTGATAAGCAAGTTTTTCATGAAAATATAGAAATTGAAGATTTAAGAGATTATCTTTTGGATTATATGGAAAATAGCTATAAACAATTAGCAGCTTGGAGTGAAAATAATACTTTTGATTTAAAAATATCTAAGAAGGGTAAAGTATTTTTAGGCAAAAAAAATGCTAATAACTCTAATTTAATAAACAAAGATCATAATAAAAAGAAAAATTATATACTAGAAGAAGGAATGATAATAGAACCTTTAATAGATTTAGGTGTATTTACTAAAGAAGGAAAAGTAGTAAAATCAAAATACGATAAATACAAACAAATAAATAGATTTGTAGAGATAATAGATGATGAGATAAAGAAAAATGACTATAAAGAACTTACTATATTAGATTTCGGCTGTGGTAAATCTTATTTAACATTTATACTTTATTATTATTTTGTTGAAATTAAAAAGATAAATGTTAAAATGATAGGTTTAGATTTAAAAGAAGATGTAATTAAAAAATGCAACGAAGTAGCTAAACGTTATAAATACGATAATTTACATTTTGAGTTAGGGGATATAAATGGTTATAAATACAATAACAAAGTAGATATGGTTATAACTTTACATGCATGTGATACAGCAACAGATTATGCGCTCTATAATGCAGTAAAATGGAATGCAAAAATGATATTCTCAGTTCCATGTTGTCAGCATGAGTTAAATCACCAAATGAAACCTGAAAATTTAAATATACTTACTAGATATGGAATAGTTCAAGAAAGAGTTGCTGCTTTAATGACAGATGCAGTTAGAGGAAATTTACTTGAGGCTGTAGGTTATAAAACTCAACTTTTAGAATTTATAGACATAGCTCATTCACCAAAAAATATTTTAATAAGAGCTAGTAAATCAAATATTTCAAAACAAAAAATAGAGAAATCTTTAACTGAAGTAGAACAACTAAGAGAAGAATTTAACTTTAATCCGACTTTATATAATTTATTAAAACAAGATAATCTTATATAGATAGAATATATAATTTTTGTAATAATTTAAATGTAATAAGAAATAAATATATCGTAAAAACTAACCTAAATAAGTTAAAAAATTTATTGAGAGGGGGAACATAATGAAATATTTAAAATTAATATTTAATAGGCTTTTTGTTTTTGGACTTATGATTTTAGTACAAGTTGTATATATGTTGCTTATGTTAAATAAATTTAGCCACTACTCACAAGTGTGGAGTGCAATATGTATGGTACTTAGTATATTAGTAGTTCTTTTTATCGTAAATAAAGAAGATAATCCAGCATATAAAATAGCATGGATTATTCCAATTTTACTATTTCCTATTTTCGGTGGATTGCTTTACTTATTTTTAGGGAATAAAAAGCCTACAAGAAGAATGAGAGATAAAATTGAAAAAGAACATGAAAAACATAAGTGTAGAGTTCAAAATCAAGAAGTAATAAAAGATATCGAAAAACAAGACCTACGAGTAGCAGGTCAAGTGAGATATTTATCTAATCATGTAGGATTTCCTATATATGAAAATACTAATGCAACTTATTATAAAAGTGGAGAAGAAAACTTCAAAGATATGATAAGAGAGTTAAAAGCTGCAAAGCATTATATTTTTATGGAATACTTCATAATTGATGAAGGAGATATGTGGGATACGATACTCGATATATTAGAACAGAAAGCACAAGAAGGTCTAGATGTAAGGTTAATTTATGATGATATGGGATGTGTATCAAATTTACCTTATAAATACGACAGAATATTAGAAGCTAGAGGAATTAAATGTATGGCATTTAATCCATTTATTCCATTTGTATCACTTGCTATGAATAATAGAGACCATAGAAAAATACTTGTTATAGATGGTCATACAGGATTTACTGGAGGAATAAACTTAGCTGATGAATATATAAATACAAAAGAAAGATTCGGTTATTGGAAAGATACGGGCATAATGCTTAAAGGTGAAGGTGTATGGAATTTAACTACAATGTTTTTACACATGTGGAATTCATTTAGACCAACTGATGAAGATTATGATAAATTTAGGCCACATGTTCATTTAAATAAACTTGTACAACATGATGGATATATTCAGCCATATGGTGATTCACCATTAGATGAAGAAGTTGTAGGCGAAAATGTATACCTAAACCTTATAAATAACGCAAAAAAATACGTATATATTTTTACGCCTTATCTTATAATCGATAATGAAATGATGACAGCTCTTTGCTTAGCATCAAAAAGAGGTATTGATGTTAAGATAGTAACTCCTGGAATACCTGATAAAAAGACAGTATTTAAACTTACAAGATCTTATTATCATCAATTAATCGAAAATGGAGTAGAGATTTATGAATATACACCAGGATTTTTACATGCAAAAGTTGTGGTATCTGATGATGAAGTAGCAACAGTTGGTACAATCAACTTTGACTACAGAAGTTTATATCTTCATTTTGAATGTGGTGTATTTTTATATAAATCAAAATGTATACAAGATATAAAACAAGATGCATTAGAGACAATTGCAAAAAGTAGAAAAATAGAAAATACAAATGTATTTTCAAATGGAAAGATAGATACTTTATTTAGAGCGGTTTTAAGGGTATTTGCACCGCTTCTATAATAAATTAAAAATTACCATCGCAAAATAATTGTGGTGGTAATTTTTATTTATATAATTATGAAAAATAATAATTTTCAATAAAAAAATTCCAATATAATGAAAATAGTTCCAAAAGGATGTTATTATTTTTATATATTTATTATATAAGAAGAGGAGGGGTATGTATGATAAGAAAGGCAAACTTAAATGATGTTGATGGCATAATGGATATTGTAAATCAAATAGTTGTGGAAATGAAGGAAAGTAACAATACTCAATGGGATGAGAATTATCCAAAAGCTGAAAATTTTAAGCAAGATATAGAAGAAGGAAGCTTATATGTTGATGAATTTGAGGGCGATTTAATAGGATTCGTCTGTATAAATGACCTTCAGCCAGATGAGTACAAAGAAATGAATTGGATAAGTGATGAAGATGCATTAGTTATACATAGAATGGGCATAAATCCAAAATATAGACGTCAAGGTAAAGCCAAAAATTTAATAAGATATGCAGAAAATTTAGCAATGGATAATGGAATAATGTATTTAAAAACAGATACTAATTCAATGAATATAAAAATGTATAATCTATTTAAAAAATGCGGATTTAGATTTGCTGGTCAAATGGAATTTATGGGAAAAACTGATGTGTTTTATTGTTATGATATAAAACTAGATGTTTAAATTTTGGTTTTATAGCATATAGGAAATTATAAGGGGTGATATATATGAATGAAAAATTAGTAAAAATATTAACAGAAGCTAGACATAATCCTAATTTAAAACAAAAACTAATAGATACAAAATCTGCAAAAGATCCAATGCAAGCATTTTGTGAAGTTGCAACAGAAGCTGGATATCCAATGACTGTTGGGGAACTATTCCAAATAGGGGAAGAATATGCAGCAAACTTATTAAAAAGCTGTAATGGTGGAGCAGTATATCCAATTGATGATTGGGGAGATTGGTATGAAGACTTTTTCGCTGCTTTAAAATAATTTATATAAGTAAGGCTGTTATATATGTTTTGTAACAGCCTTTTTAGCTTAGTAAGGAAGTTTTATGCTACCTTTTTTTATCAAGCTTGTAAGGTATTTAGCTTCTTCATATGCATAACAGTTTGGTTCTTCATCTGATTCAAATAAAATAACCATGTTTAAAGCTTCTAATACTTTTTTAGAGCATATAATTTTGTATAAACTATCAACTTTTTCTTTAATTTCTTCCAATGAACTTTCTGCAAGATAAGGCTCACTAGATTTTAAATCATTAATTAATTCATTTAGAAAATCTTCATTTGAAAGATTTTCTAAGTTTTTTAAGAAACTTTCCATATAAAGACCAACAAACCAAGAATTTGCGCTGTCAAAATATTGTTTTAATTCATCATCTGATAATTGTATAAATTCCATAATACTCCTCCAAATATTTAAAATATAAGATAAATATATTATAGTGTTTTTTCTATCATTAATGTAAATAAATCATAAGATATTTGGTATGAAATTATAAAAATAGATATTTATATAAGAAAGCATACAATATTGAGCAAAAATATTGTATTTGTTATAATGAATTTTAAGAAAAAGGAAAATTTAGGATAAAAAGATTGGGTTCTTAAATAAAATAATATTTAGTATAAAGGGGTATATATAATGCATGAAAATAAATATAATATAGTAGTTGCAAATCCGGCAAATAATATAACAGTTTTTGTTTTAGACTATATAGAAAGAGAAGACTATAAATATATTGCAAAAGATATATTAGAAAATACTGATTTCAATGCAGAGCAGGTGGGATTTGTAAAGGAACCCATTATGGGAGGAGATGTTAGACTCGAAATGATGGGAGGAGAATTTTGTGGAAATGCATCACGAAGTATAGGAATGTTATTTGCACGCCAAAATAATATAGAAAGTGGAAATGTACTTGTTGAGATAACAGGAAGCGATAGACCTTTAAATACAAAAGTGGATTTGGAAAATGAAACATCAGAAATAGATATGCCAATACCAAAAGGAATTGAAAGTATAAATGTAAGCGGGCTAGGAAAATTTCCAATTGTATTAATAGATGGAATAAATCATATAATAGCAGAAAGTGTTGATGCAACAGACGAAAATTTTGAGAAATTTAAAAAGGCTGTATATGAAAATTACGATATAGAAGCCTTTGGAGTTATGTTTTTTGATAAAGAAAAAAACTGCATAATACCAGCAGTTTATGTAAAAGATACAGACACTACATTTTTTGAAAGCAGTTGTGGAAGTGGTACATTAGCTACTGTAACTTATTTAGGACAAGATTTAAAAGATGGTGTACTAAAATTTGATATAAAACAACCCGGAGGAACAATTGCATCTCAAATATATAAAGAAAATGGAGAAATAAAAAAAATAACTATAGGTGGTGTTGTAAAATTAAGCGATAAACTTGAAATAGAATTATAAATTAAGTTTAAAAAAATTATTTTTGGTTATTTATTATATATCAAAATATTCCATTTGGAATATTTTAATTAATATAGTATGATATACTAAAAATAAGAAAAATAGTTAATTTTAGGAGGTTTAAAATGGCTGGTATTTTAAGTAGATTTAAAGATATAATGTCTTCAAATATAAATGCATTATTAGATAAAGTGGAAGATCCAATGAAAATGATAGATCAATATCTTAGAAATTTAGAAAGTGATTTAGGTAAGGTAAAAGCTGAGACTGCAGCAGTTATGGCAGAAGAAACAAAATCAAAAAGAGAACTTGATGAATGTATAGCTTCAATAAATAAAATGCAAACTTATGCAGAAAAAGCTTTATTAAGTGGAAATGAAGCTGATGCTAGAACATTTTTATCAAAAAAAGGTGAGTTAAACAATAAATTAATTTCAATTCAACAAACTTACGATATAGCAAAAGAAAATTCAACTAAGATGAGAGAGATGCATGACAAATTAATAAAAGATATATCGCAATTAAATACGAGAAGAGACGAATTAAAAGCAAAAATGGCGGTTGCAAATACACAAGAAAAGTTAAACAAAATAGGCTCTAGTGTAAATGGAGCTATAGGCAATATGTCTAAATTCGATGAAATGGAAGCAAAGATAAATAAAAAATTAGATACAGCAAATGCTATGGCTGAATTAAATAATTCTCAAAAAGAAGAAAATATAGATGATTTAATTGCAAAATATGATAATGAAACTAAAAATACATCTTCAGAAATAGATAATGAATTATCAGAATTAAAGTCAAAGTTAGGATTAGACAAATAAGAAGTATGTATAAGCTTTTATTAAAAAACTAAAATACAAGATGTATTGATTATCGGGAAGGGAATATAATGGATACTGCAAAAACTTATTATTGTCAAAATTGTGGGGCAGTAATGGAATTTGATGCTGCATCACAAAACTTAAAATGCCCAAGTTGCGGCAATAAAATTGAAATAGAAAATGATGAAAGTAAAGTTGTAGAGCATAAACTTACTAGACATGCATTAAATTCAATAAAACCTGAACAAAAAACATCTACAAGTATGGAATGTGAGGGTTGTGGTGCACTTGTCGAGGTTGATTCAACAAGCACCGCTACAACATGTCCATATTGTGGTTCAAATTATGTACTAGCTAAAAAGCAAATGGATGCTTTAATTCCAGATGGAGTAGTGCCTTTTAGAATAGACAAAGTTCAGACAGGAGAGATATATCACAAGTGGATAAAGGGAAGATGGCTAGCTCCAAATACACTTAAAACTTTATATCAGACAGATAAAATCCAAGGGATTTATATTCCATATTGGACATTTGATGCAGATGTGGATGCTAGATATAGAGCAATGGGTGGAGAGGATTATGAAGTGAGTTATAAAGATGATGAAGGCGAAATTCAAACAGAGATAAGAACACGTTGGTATCCTACATCTGGTCATGTACATAATTTTTTTGATGATGTACTTATAAGAGCATCAAATAAATTAAAACCAAATTTATTAAATTCACTAGTATATAATACTCAAAATATTTCTTCATATTCTCCAGATTATATGTCAGGATATTGTGCAGAAATATATACTATAGACTTAGAAGATGCTCACAAAGATGCTATAAATAAAATGAAAAATGAAATGAGACATTTATGTGAAAGGGATGTTCTTAGAAGATATGACAGAGTAAATAATTTAACTATGGACTTAGATTATGACAATGAAACCTATAAACATGTTTTACTTCCAATATACTCAACGACTTATTATTATAACGGAAAAGAATATCATGTTTTAATAAATGGTCAATCAGGAGTTATATCAGGAGAATATCCAAAGAGTGTATTTAAAATAGCTATGATAATTATAGTAATAATTATTATAATAGCTTTAGCTTTTTATTATGTAAATTCATAGAACTAGGAGGACGTATATGGGATTTTTCAGTAACCAACTTTCAAACATAGTAGAGTGGGAACAATTTAGAGATGATATGATATTTTGGAAATGGGATAATAAAGAAATAAAAAAAGGTAGTAAATTAATTATTAGACCAGGACAAGATGCTATATTTATGTTTAATGGTAAAATAGAAGGTATATTTAAAGACGAAGGTAGTTTTGATATAGAATCTCAGATAATACCTTTTTTATCAACATTAAAAGGATTTAAATTTGGATTTAACAGTGGTATGAGGGCTGAAGTATTATTTGTAAATACTAAAGAGCTTACTGTTAAATGGGGAACAAAAAATGCAATAAATATACCGGCACCAAATCTTCCAGGAGGTATGCCTATAAAATCTTTTGGAACATTTTGTTGCAAAGTAGATGACTATAATATACTTATAGATAAAATTGCAGGTGTAAAAAAACAATTTACAATAGAAGATGTAAAAGAACGTATAATGTCTATGTTAGATCAAACTCTTATGAGATGGATTGTAAGAGAAGGAAAAGACATATTCAATCTTCAAGCTAATGCCTATGAAATCTCTAAAGGAATTCAAGGTGATTTAGATATGGAAATGCAAAAAATAGGAATTGGAATAACTAGTTTTGCTATATCTAGTGTAAGTTATCCAAAAGAAATTCAAGATATGGCCACAAAGGCTGCATCACAAAGTATGGTAAATGATATGGATAAATATACTAAAATGGCAATGGCAGATTCGATTGGTAAAGGTTCTGGTGGAAATGGTTCAAATATAGCTGCTGATATGGCTAGTATGCAAATGGGAATGATGATGGGGCAACAAATGGCTAATCAAATGGCACAAAATCAAAATAACAACCAACAGCAAAACATCAACCAAAATCAAAATAACAATCAACAACCTGTTAATCCACAAGGTGGAGGGAATGTAGCAAAATTCTGTCCAAACTGTGGAACACCGAATAATGCAGGCTCAAATTTCTGTCCGAATTGCGGAACAAAGTTAATTTTATAAAAAAAGACTGTCGCTAAAAAAGTGACAGTCTTTTTTCACTTATCTTTCAGTAATATTTATAGATCCAATAGCCACAGCACCACTTCTAACAACAATTATATTATTAGGGTATTGTTTTGCGAATACTTGTATCAATCTGTCAACACGTTTTTCTGTATGTACACATTGTAAAAGCACGCTTTTTCTACCTATATCTACTACATCCATTTCAAAAACTTGAGCCATTTGGAATATATCTTGTTTATCTTCTGCAGAACAGTTTTTAACTTTTATAAATAGAAGCTCTTTTGTGTGGGTTTCCATAGTAGTTAAGTCAATAACTTTTATAACTTCTACAAATCTGTTTAATTGTTTTTTTATTTGTTCAAAAGTAACATCATCACAGTAAACACCAATAGTCATTCTTGATGTATTTGGATCTTCTGTTTTTCCAACTGTCAATGTGTCTAAGTTATATAATTTAGCTGAGAATAAACTTGAAATTTTAGCAAGCACCCCAGAATAATTTTCTACATAAAGAGCAATCCATCTTTTTTTCATCATAATGTATAACTTCCTTTCTAATAATTAGTTTCAAGTAACATATTATCAAGTGCTTTACCACTTTGAACCATTGGTAAAACAACATCTTTAAAGTCGATTAATATTTCAATAATAGTTGGTGCATCTGTATTTTTCTTAGCTTCTTCAAATGCATCGCCTAGTTTATCTTCAGCCGTAACTCTTATTCCATAAGCTCCATAACTTTCAGCTAATCTTATGAAATCAGGAGTGTATGGTGGACAACATTCAGGAATATTACTTCCATCAAAATTACATTTTCCTTCACAACTTTTTCTTTTTCTCAAGCAAGTTCCATAGTAATTTTTATCATGGAAGAATTGTTGCATTTGTCTAACCATCCCTAAAAAACCATTATTGATAATAACTAATATAATAGGAAGTTCTAATTGAACAGCAGTAGCAAGTTCTTGTATAGTCATTTGTACACCGCCATCACCGGCTATACAAACAACCCTTTTATCTGGGTTACCAAGTTGAGCACCTATTGCAGCTGGTAAACCAAATCCCATAGTACCAAGTCCGCCAGAAGTTATCAATTGTTTATTTTTATTCATTTCTAAAAATTGAGTAGTCCACATTTGATGTTGACCTACATCTGTTAAGAATATGCCTTCAGTAAAAGCTTTATTTAAGTTTTCAAATATAGCTTGAGGTGAAATTCCACCTTCCACAGAACTTGGAGCAGTTACTGGATATTCTTTATTCCATGCTTTTATTTGATTAACCCATTTTTTTGTATCAAGCTCTTGTGCTAATGGAATTAATTCATTTATTGCAGCTTTTGCATCTGCAACTATAGGTATATTTACGACGATATTTCTAGAGATAGAAGCTGAATCGATATCTATGTGTATAATTTTTGCATTTGGTGCAAATTCAGAGATTCTACCTGTAACTCTATCATTAAATCTTGTACCTATAGAAAATAAAACATCACATTCATTAACAGCTTTATTAGAAGCATAACTACCATGCATACCTACATTTCCGATGAAAAATGGATGTTTAGTAGGAATTGCTCCTTTTCCCATTATAGTTGTTATAACAGGTACCTTTGTGATATTGACAAGTTTTTCAAATTCTTCATTTGCATGTGAAATATTAACTCCACCACCTATCAAAAATAAAGGTTTTTTGGCGTTTTTTAACATTTCTAATGCCTTTTTAATTTGTCCTATATGAACACCTGTACTTGGTTTATATCCTCTTATATTTACTGTTTCAGGATATTCTGAAGGTCCTATTTCACTTACAATATTGCTTGGCAAGTCTACAATTACTGGTCCTGGTTTTGCAGTTCTAGCTATGTAAAATGCCTCTTTTATAGCTCTACCTAAATCGTCTCTTTTTCTAATAGTAGTAGAATATTTAGATATAGTTCTAGTTATACCTACTATATCAACTTCTTGAAATGCATCATTACCAATTACTGAAGTTGCAACTTGTCCAGTAAAGCATACTAGAGGTATACCATTGTAATTTGCATCAGCTATACCAGTAACTAGATTAGTTGCCCCTGGTCCACTTGTTACTAAGCAGACACCTACTTTTCCAGTTGAACGAGCATATCCTTCTGCTGCATGAATAAGGCCTTGTTCATGTCTTGGTAAAATTAGTTCTATATCTTTTTCATGATATAATGCATCGAAAATATCTTTATCATATCCACCTGGATAAGCAAAAATTTTATCAACGCCTTCTTCGATTAAAGAATTAATGATTAATTGAGATCCTGTAATTTGCATAGTGCCCCCCTGTTATTTAAATGTATTAATTATTTATAACTTATAGGAAATTATAATCTTTTAAAGATATAGATGAATATAATTTCCGTTACTACGTTTCAAAGAAATCTACAATTTTTAAAAGTCTTTAGAATAAAGATTTCTTTATTAAAATTAAAAAAATGTATTAAAAAGCCCTAAGCTATTATTAGCTTAGGGCGAATTACTAAATCCGTGTTACCACCTAAATTCAAAGAAAATATCTTTGCGCTCAATCGATACTTAATCATATCGTTTTCATTTTAACGGTAGAAAATCAGGTGAAGCCTACTTAATAAAACCTGTTCAGTTCACAGCTAAGAGGCTACTTCAATTTTAGATTCATGAAAATTTCCACCAAACATTTTCTCTCTATGTTTCATCTAAAAAATACTACTCCTCATCATGGCCTTTATCAATTATTATAGTATAATAATTCTAACATTAATTTACATAATATGTCAATTATATGGTTGGTAAATTATTTATAAATTCGAAAAAGTTTAAATAATTACTTATTAAGCAAATATTTTAATGTAGAAAGTCGCTTTAGACATTCATCTAGAGTTTCTTTTGAACGAGCAAAATGAAGTCTGATTAAATTATTTACATCTTCTCTAAAGAAGCTTGAACCAGGAACAGGGGCAACGCCAATATTTATAGTCATCCATTCAGAAAACTCTAAATCATTCATTCCTTTAAATTGTTCCAACTCTAAAAATTCAGATATATCAACTAATACAAAGTAAGTTCCTTGAGGAGTAGTGTGTTTTAAACCAATCTCATCAAGGCCTTTTAAGAAATAATCTCTTTTTTTAGTGTATGTTTTTTTTAGTTCTTGATAATAAGATTCATCAAAATTCAGTCCAACAACTGCAGCTTCTTGTAGAGGAGAAGGAGCACCTACAGTTAAAAAGTCGTGGACTTTTTTTGCACATTCTGCAATTTCTTCTGGAGCGACTAAATATCCTAGTCTCCATCCTGTTATAGAATATGTTTTTGATAAAGAACTTGTTGAAATAGTTCTTTCATACATTCCAGGAAGAGATGCAAAATATGTATGCTTATAAGGTTCATATATTAAGTGTTCATAAACTTCATCTGTTATTACAAATGTATCGTATTTTACAGACAGTTCTGCAATAATCATAAATTCCTCTTTAGTGAAAACTTTTCCAGTTGGATTTGATGGATTGCATAATATTAATGCTTTTGGATTTTGTTTAAAAGCATCTTCTAAGACATTCACATCAAAATTAAAATTAGGTGGAATTAATGGAACATATATAGGTTCAGCGCCAGATAGTATGGCATCAGCACCGTAATTTTCATAAAAAGGAGAAAAAACTATTACTTTATCTCCAGGATTACAAACAGTCATCATAGCACACATCATAGCCTCTGTACCACCGCATGTAACTAATACCTCTTTTTCAAAATCAATATCTCTATTAAATGCTTTGCTTTGTTTTTTGGCTATTGCTTCTCTTAAGTTTGGTGCACCAAAAGTTACAGAGTATTGATGAGGACCTTCCAAGGCAATTTTGGATAATGCATCTGTCATGGCTTTTGGTGGTGGAAAGTCTGGAAAACCTTGAGACAAGTTGATTGCACCGTGTTTATCGCTTATTCTCGTCATTCTTCTTATTACTGAATCTGTAAATGTATTTACTCTATTGCTTAATTGTGGCATATGTACCTCCTAAATTTATTATTAATTAAATTTTACCAATAATATAATTGTATATAAAAAATTAAAAAAATTATATTAAATACAAAAAAATAGGTGAATTTTTTGAAAAATATAGATGGAAATAAAGAATTAAACGCATCTATTTTAAAAATGCTTATAAATTGTTAAAAAAAATAAATATATATTAATAAAATAAAAATATGTATTATAATAGATGTGGAAATAAATTAGGTTTAAATATTTAATGGGAGGAAAAATATGGAAATAGCGGTCATAGGATGTGGTAAGGTAGGTAAAACTTTAGTTGAACACCTAGCTATAGAAGGTCATAACGTTGTTGTTATAGATATAAATCAAAAGAATGTTGAAGAGATAGTAAATACTTACGATGTTATGGGCATATGCGGAAATGGAGCTATACACGACATCCAATTAGAAGCTGGAGTAAATAAAGCTGACTTATTTATATCAGTTACATCATCTGATGAAATTAACTTAATTTCATGTTTAATTGCAAGAAAAATAGGAGCGAAAAATTTAATAGCAAGGGTTAGAAATCCTGATTATGCTTCACAAATATCATTTATGAGAGATGGATTAGGAATTAGTTTAATGATAAATCCAGAAAAGGCAGCGGCAGATGAAATTGCTCGTATATTAAGATTCCCATCTGCACTTAAAGTCGACACATTTGCTAAAGGGCTTGTAGATTTAGCGGAAATAAAAGTTAGACCAGGAAGTAAATTAGTAGGAGTATCTTTAAGTGATTTAAATAGAAAATTTAAGACGAGTGTATTAGTCTGTGCACTTCAAAGACAACAAAAAGTATATATACCAGATGGTAGATTTACTTTGGAAGAAGGAGATAAAGTACACATAACAGCATCTCACAAAGATTTAGAAAAATTTATGATTTCAGCTGGAATTTATGAGAGAAAAATAAAATCAGCCATGATAATAGGTGGTGGTAGAATAGCATTTTACCTTACTAAACAATTAGCTGAAATAGGAATAAAAGTAAAAATTATAGACAATAACGAAAAGAATTGCGAAAAATTAAGCGCACTTTTACCAAAAGCTGAGGTTGTATGTGCTGATGGTACAGACCAAGACGTTTTATTAGAAGAAGGAATAGAGTATATGGATGCATGTGTATCTATGACAGGTATAGATGAGGAGAATGTAATAATATCTTTATATGCATCAAAATGTAATGTGCCAAAAGTAATTACTAAGGTAAATAGATTATCTATAATAAATATGCTTGAATCAATAGGAATAGAAAGTGTTATTTCTCCTAAAGATATAACAGCAAATCAAATAGTAAGATATGTTAGAGCAAAAGCAAATAAAGGTGATAGTGGAATAGAGACACTTTATAAGATAGTTGATAAAAAAGCGGAAGCTATCGAATTTATAGCAAATAAAAATGTGAGCTTTTTGGGAATACCACTTAAAAAATTAAAAACAAAAGATAATTTACTTGTAGCAGGAATAATGCGTGGAAATAAACTGATTGTACCAAGCGGAGATGATTTTATTAAAGCTGGAGATAGTGTAATAATAGTTACAACAAATTCTTTCTTAACTAGCCTGGAAGATATTTTAGCATAGGAGGGTAAGTTATGAATAGAAAGATGATTTTTAGAATTTTGGGTAATATAATAATGTTCGAAGGAGCTATAATGTTATTACCATTTTTAGTATCTCTTATATACAAAGAGCATACAGCAATTTATTTTATTATAACAGCAGCAGTAGCCATCGCAATAGGATACATTTTAGCTAATTTAAAAACAGAAAATAGACATATTTATGCCAAAGAGGGCTTTATAATAGTTGCACTTAGTTGGGTAGTTGTATCCTTGGTAGGAGCACTACCTTTCTATATAAGTGGAGAAATTCCAAATTATATAGATGCATTTTTTGAGACGGTTTCAGGATTTACAACTACTGGATCAACTATATTAAATGATATAGAAGCACTATCAAGGGGAATGTTATTTTGGAGATGTTTTACTCACTGGATAGGTGGTATGGGAGTACTAGTATTTGTATTAGCTTTAATACCTAAATCAGAGGGGCAAGATATGTTTCTTATGAAGGCAGAAGTACCAGGACCTGTAGTAGGTAAATTAGTATCGAAAGTGCATATGACAGCGAGAATATTATATGGTATATATGCGTTTTTAACAGTAATAGAAATAATATTTTTATTATTTGGAGGAATGCCATTATTTGATAGTATAGTTCATGCATTTTCAACAGCTGGTACAGGTGGATATGCTATAAAAAACAGCAGTATAGCTTTTTATAATAGTTACTATATAGATATGGTAGTTACTGTATTTATGTTATTATTCGGTATAAACTTTAATTTATACTATTTATTATTACTAAAAGATTTTAAACAGATTTTTAAAAGTGAAGAACTTAGATGGTATATATTAATAATTGCAGTGTTCACAGGTATAATAACAGTTAATACATTAGGAATATATGGAAATGTAAGTGAATCATTTAGATATTCTATATTCCAAGTTGCTTCAGTTATAACTACAACAGGATTTGCAACTACAGACTTTGGAATGTGGCCAACACTATCACAAATATTATTATTACTATTAATGGTTGTGGGGGCATGTGCAGGATCTACAGGTGGAGGAATGAAGATATCACGTATTATGATACTTATAAAATCAGCAAAATGTAGTATTAAGAAAATGGTAAGTCCAAGAAGTGTAACTACAATAAAGATTGAAGGTAAACCTGTAGATAAGCAGGTACTTGATTTTGCATATTCATATTTTGTTGTCTATGCATTAATATTCTTTGCATCTGTATTATTGATTTCTTTTGAAAATTTAGATATTATAACTACACTTACTGCACCACTTACTTGTTTAGGAAATGTTGGACCTGGATTTGGAGACTTAATTGGACCAGTAGGGAACTTCTCTTCATTATCTAGTTTTTCAAAAATAGTACTTAGTTTTGATATGTTAGCTGGGCGTTTAGAATTATTCCCAATGATATTACTTTTTTATAGTTTAAAAGATTGTATAAACGTAGCACGTGAAAAAGTTTTAAAAAGATAAATTTATATAAGATAATAATGCTATTCCCTTGTAAAATACTTAGTAAATATATAAAATAGGGAGTAGCATTTTTATTATAAATAATAGTATGCTTTTTAGAATAAGTTTTATAAAATTATAAATTACTACAAATTTTTACATAAAAGGAAAAAATATAAAAATAATGTAATAAATAAATGATATATGTGGCGAAAAATATTATAATTAAAGTAATATGAATTTTATGAAACATAATTATTGTTTCATTTTATAAATGAGGGGAGTAATTAATATGAAGAATGAAAATAATATCGAACTTATTTCGCCAATAGGAGAAACTTGCAATAAAGTAGACTTAAAAAAAGCAATGGTTCCTATTTGCGATGAAAAACTATCGCCATTTGCATCATATGTGGGAGATATGCACAAATTAAATAAGCCAAAGAAAAATACTACAAAGATGGAAGCAGATTTTTTATTAGAAAAAGGTCATATTGGGGATATAGAAAAAGCAATTTTAATGACAATAAATCATTTATTATTTGCTACATCTTTGCAAATTACTTATTATTTAAAGAAAAGTGGATATAGTATAGAATCTAAAACAGTAGCAAGAAAACTTACAAGGCTTAAAGAAAAAAGCTTTGTAAGACAAATAGAATTTGTATCTGAAAATAGTATTAGTTCATATAAAGCATACTATTTAGGTTATCATGGAACAGGCTTATTAAGAGCATTAGATATAAAAACGTATTCTCAAGGATATGTAAGTGAAATAAAAACATTTAAAATAAAATCAATACTTGCATCAAACCAATTATTAACTCAAGTTATGAATGAAGAATTACAATTTGATGTATCAAAAGTTATAGTAAATGATAACATTAGAGGGTGTATTGTAAGACCACAATCAGTTTTAAAATTTAATGATAAAGATTTTTTTGTTGAAGTAGTAAGAAAAGTTCCAAATTGGCAAGAAAAATTAACTCAGAAATTGGTGAGATATGAAACAGTTATAGAAAATTATAATAACTTAAATATAAAACTTAAAACAAAGCCAGTGCTTATAATTCAAGGAGAATCATATGAGCATATGTTTGAAATTATGAATTTATATGAAGAAAATAATTATAAAAATATGGATGTGATATTCACTTTTGACAGAATACTACTTTACCAATTAGAGAATGCATTTTTCGTTGTAGATCATAAAGAATCGAAAAAAAGTATTTTTTCATTCTTATTCAAGGGAATAAAAAATAGATAATTGACGAAATGAGTAAAAATATGTAGTAATTTATATTTTATATTAATAATTAAATAATATTGAAAAAAGGTAAAAATTTAAAAATTCAAATATAGTTCATGGAAAATTTATATTAAATTCATATTAAAACTGTATTATTTAAATATAGAAAGACTAGCTTAATAATTTACTTAAATACCCGGATAATGATAGATTCCCTCACACTCTTTTATCTATCATTATCAACTTTAGCCCTGTACCCTCGTTAATCAGGGCTTTTTTTGTTTATTTTAATAACTATCTCGTTTTTTCTAAATAACTTTAAAAATATAAAAAATTCTTATATAATAAAGATTAATAAGAATTTTATATTTTTTTGTAGATAAATGTATTATTATAAATTTATTTTGAAGAGGTGAGATGGTGGAGAGAACATTATTATTTGGGATTTTATTATTCATAGTTTTATTTATACTAAATTCAAAACTTACAACTATTTCTAATAAAAAATTATCATCTAAATTAAGTGTGTTTTTTGGTATTTTGACTTTATTATTCTTGGCAGTTGGTGGTATAAGTGATGAATTTAGCGATATAGCAGTTGTAACATTTATTTTGACATTAATTAGTATGGGGATAAGTATTGTTCAATATATTGTTAAGATATTAAATGGGAAAGTAGATGTATTTTTAGCATTTTTCTTCTTAACTATAGTATTATGTGAAGTATATATAAGAATAGATCCTTATGGATCTTTTATATATTTTTTATTTAATAAGAGTGTAGATATACATAAATATGAGATATATGCGATTATAGGATTTATAATATTTTTATCAATCAAAATATTCGCAGGGATATTCTTTAAGAAGGATCTGAATTTTTTAGATAAAAATTATTTCCAAGTTAAAGATGGAAAAGGAAAATAATATATAGAACTACATATTTAGATATAAAAATAAGGCATCTATAAAAATAGATGCCTTATTTTTAATTTTAGGTAAATATACTTTTAAAATTTTATAATTAACTTATTCATTAATTAGGCGATATTAAGAATATTATATTTGAATATTATTGGTTTACAAATATTATATATCTTGTTATTCCAGCCGAATTGAAGGAAAAAATTAACTTCTAAATCTTTTTCAGTTTTTGATGAATCTATAGCTATTAAAGCCTTTGTGATTGTTTTATTTGTGTATCCAAGCTCTTTTAAACATTGTGTTATTTCATCATCCATATTTTCCATTATAGCTAATGTATCATCATAGTTTTTGTCGAATAATGATTTAATATTAGGTATTAAATTTATAGAACATTGAGTTTGTTCGTATAAAAAATTTATTGAATGAAGGTAGCCTTTGTCTCGACTGATTATATAATATTCCATATTTTTTTTATTATTAGTACCGATAACTAATCCAAGGCAACTAACAAGTTGGAAATCAAGGCAGTTCTTACCTCCTGATTCTATGTGTATATTTTTTATTGTAGCTTTAGTTTCGATTGTTTTTATTAAGTTTTCGTGAAAGTTGTGGACAATCGTTTTGTTAGTTGTGAAAAGTATTATTAAATCATTTTCATCTAAGTAATTAGCGCCTTTGAGCGCGCGTATATTTACATTTTCTGTATCTACTAAAAAAATTTTTGCCATTTTTAATCTCCCTTTTTATTATTTTAATAATAATGAGCTCATCTATTTAGAATTATTTACAAAAAATATTTTTCTATACCATATTTTATTTAAATTATTAAATATATGGTTTTATACTAATTATTCAATGATGGAAAAAGTTAGTATAAATTATTAAATATTGGAATAATGATTTTTTTAGTAGTATATAAGTGATAAAATAGTATTAGATAATTTTTGTGGTATTTATTGCAAAGAGCATAATTTAAAGGAAATATTATAAATATAGGTGGATTTTAATAAAATGGGAGGGAGAATTCAAAATTATATAATTTTGATGGAAGAAAAAATGAATACTGAGGCAAATAAAACTATAGATTTTGAGAAAAAATTAAAAGAAAAATTGGGAAAAGAATTAAAAAAGGAAATAGAAAATGGAAATTACGATGAAATTATAGATTATATTTTAAGTGCTTATAGTGAAGGTTTAAATATATTTTATAAAGAAGGTGTTAAATCATTTTTCGAAGAATTTGCAAAAACTAACGATAAAAATTTACATGCAATAATAGGAATATTGGATTCTCAAAGGGAAACTATAACAAATTTGAATAAAAAGATAAAGAGACAAGAAGAGAGAATTAATAAATTAGAGCAAGAAATAGAAGCAATTTCAAAAAAAATTTGATAAAAATTTGCAAATTATATCAAAATGTGCTACATTACAAGTATAAAGTTAAAAGATTAATATAAAGAAATAAAATTAGATTATTCTTCGGGGCAGGGTGTAATTCCCGACCGGCGGTATAGCCCGCGAGCTACATTGTAGCTGATTTGGTGAGATTCCAAAGCCGACAGTAAAGTCTGGATGAAAGAAGATAAAATAAAGTGATGAAAATAAATTTAAGTTAGTTTTGGAATCATTTTAATTATTGAATTTATCAGCCCTGATTATATCAGGGCTTTTTTTATTGTAAAAATATGGATAATAAAACAAGTCATAGAAAGAAGGAATTCTTATGAAGTTTGATTCAAGATATCAAGAAGATAATTATTATATGAAAAAGGCTTTAGAACTTGCAAAATTAGGTATTGGAGCTGTAAATCCTAATCCATTAGTTGGATGTATTATAGTCAAAGACGGAAAAGTAATCGGGGAAGGATATCATATGAAATTTGGTGGACCTCATGCAGAAGTAAATGCGATAAATAGTTCAAAAGAAGATATAGAAGGTGCAACAGTATATGTTACATTAGAACCTTGCTCACATTTTGGAAAGACTCCACCTTGTGCTGATAACTTAGTGAGACATAAAGTAAAAAGAGTTGTTATTTGTAATAATGATCCAAATCCATTAGTAGCTGGAAATGGGATAAAAAAATTACAAAATGCAGGAATTGAAGTTACAACAGGAATTTTAGAAAAGGAAGGATTAAAGCTAAATGAAGTATTTTTCCATTATATAAAAAATAATAAACCATTGGTTATTTCAAAAACAGCGATAAGTATGGATGGAAAAATAGCTACAAAGCATATGGAATCCCAGTGGATTTCAAATGAGAGCTGCAGAGAAATGACACACGAATATAGAAATAAATATATGGCAATTATGGTTGGGATAAATACAGTATTAAAAGATAATCCAAGCTTGACGAGTAGAATAAAAAATAAGAAAGCTAGAAATCCAATAAGGATTGTAATCGACACAAATTTAAAAATACCAATGAATTCTAATTTGGTTAATGATAATAAATCTAAGACAATAATTTTTACATGTAATAATGATTTGAAAAAAATAAATTTGCTTAAAGAAAAAGATGTAGACGTACATATATGTCCCAAAAAAGAAGAAGGTGTTGACTTAAATTTTGTAATAGAAAAGTTAGGCGAATTAAAAATAGATTCAGTTCTAGTTGAAGGTGGTGCAACTTTAAATGACAGTTTGTTTAGAAATAATTTAGTAGACAAAGTTAAAATATTTATGGCTCCAAAGATAATTGGAGGAAAAGATGCTCCTAGTTTTGTTTCAGGATGTGGAATAGAAAAATTAAGTGAAGCTACAAAATTAGAAATTAAAAATACAACAATGATAGATAGTGATATTTTGATAGAAGCAGATGTAATTAAATAAATTTGATTACAGAGGGGAGGAATTATGTTTACTGGAATTGTTGAGGAAGTCGGAATAGTCAAAAATATTACGGCGAGTGGGAAGAGTGGAAAAATACGAATTTGCGCAAATAAAGTATTAGAAGATGTACATTTAGGAGATTCGATAGCAGTAAATGGGGTGTGTCTTACAGTTTGTGAAGTATTTCAAAACGAATTTGTAGCTGATGTGATGATGGAAACAGTAAGGGCTACCAATTTAAGTACATTAACACGAAATTCAAAGGTCAATTTGGAAAGAGCAATGAGTTTATCTTCTAGATTTGGAGGCCATATAGTTACGGGACATGTTGATACGACAGGCACGATAGTAGATTTTAAAAAAGAAGAAAATGCAGTTTGGATTAGTATAAAAGCTGATGAAGACTTTTTAGATTATGTTGTATATAAAGGTTCAATAACTATAGATGGTGTAAGCCTTACAGTAGCTTATGTTGATAAAAAAATATTAAAGGTATCTATAATACCTCATACAAAAGAAAGTACTACACTTTTAGGAAAGAAAGTTGGGGATTTAGTAAATTTAGAAAGTGATATTATTGGCAAATATGTAAAGAGATTTACAAGTTTATCTAATGAAGATGATAAAAACAAAAATAAAAGTAAAATAGATTTGGATTTTCTAATGAAAAATGGATTTTAATAATACAGGGGTGATTTTATGACAGGATTTAATACAATTTTAGAAGCAGTAGAAGATTTAAAACAAGGAAAAATGATAATCGTAGTAGATGATGAAGATAGAGAAAATGAAGGCGATTTACTTATGGCAGCTGATATGGTAACGCCAGAAGCTATAAATTTTATGGCTAAATACGGAAGAGGATTAATATGTATGCCTGCTTTAAAAGAAAAGTTTGATGAAATAAACTTACCACTTATGGTTAGAAATAATACAGACTCTTTTAAAACCGCATTTACTATTTCTATAGATGGGTCAAATACAACAACAGGTATATCTGCATATGATAGATGTGAAACAATAAGACAGTTTACAAATAAAGATGCAAAAGAAAGCGATTTTAAAACACCAGGTCACATGTTTCCTTTAGTAGCAAAAGAGGGTGGTGTACTTGTAAGAAATGGTCATACAGAGGCTGCTGTAGATTTAGCTAAAATTGCTGGATTTTCACCAGTAGGAGTTATATGTGAAATATTAAAAGAAGACGGGACTATGGCCAGAGTAGATGATTTGATGAAATTTAAAGAAGAACACGATTTAAAAATAATAACTATAGCTGATTTAATAAAATATAGAAAGATTACAGAAGTAACTGCACAAAGGGTTAGTAGCGCTAAACTACCTACAAGTTATGGAATATTCGAAATAATCGGATATAGAGATAAGTATAATGGGGAAGAACACGTAGCACTTAAATACGGTGATTTAGATAGTGAAAATGTATTAGTCAGAGTACATTCTGAATGTTTAACTGGAGATGCATTCCACTCAATTAAATGTGATTGTGGGAAACAATTAAATTCAGCGATGGAAACTATATCAAAAAATGGAAGTGGGCTTGTAATATATCTTAGACAAGAAGGAAGAGGTATTGGTCTTATAAATAAAATAAGGGCATATCATATGCAAGATAAAGGATATGATACTATCGAAGCTAATTTAGTTTTAGGATTTGAAAATGATTTGAGAGATTTTAATATGGCAGCTCAAATATTAAAAGATTTAGGAGTAAATAGTATAAGGCTTTTAAGTAATAATCCAGATAAATTAGGGCAATTAGAGGAATATGGAATAAAAATAAATGAAAGAGTTTCAACTGAAGAAGAGATAACAAAATATAACATAGATTATTTGAGAACTAAGAGAGATAAGATGGGTCATATGCTTGATATAGGCTAAAAATATAAAAATTAATAAAGCGAAAACAATATATAAAATTGTTAAATAAAAATAATTTTAAAAATACATAAATTAATAAAATTGGGAGGAAAAGAAAATGATATATGAAGGAAAATTAAATGGAAGTGGATTAAAAATAGGGATAGTAGCAGCTCGTTTTAATGAGTTTATAGTATCAAAGTTAGTGTCAGGGGCAGAAGATTGTTTATACCGTCATGATGTAGCAAAAGAAGATGTTGAAGTTGCATGGGTGCCAGGTGCATTTGAAATACCACTAGTAGCACAAGCAATGGCAAGAACTAAAAAATACGATGCAATAATATGCTTAGGTTGTGTTATAAGAGGAGCAACTTCACACTATGACTATGTTTGTAATGAAGTGTCTAAAGGAATTGCAAAAGTATCTTTAGATGAAAATATGCCAGTTATGTTCGGTGTAGTTACAACTGAAAATATAGAACAAGCTATTGAAAGAGCAGGAACAAAAGCAGGAAATAAAGGATATGATTGTGCAATGGGAGCTTTAGAAATGGTTTCTCTATTAAAAGGAATAAAATAATAAATTTATAGTACAAAAATAACCTGATGAGACTAAAATTTGATTTCTCATCGGGTTATTTTTTTGAAGATAAGAATGTTGTTCTTTTCATATATTAGTATTAAAATATAGTTATAAAAATGGGTAAAGGGTGTCCTTAAATATGAGAGGCGAAGTAATATATGAATTCAGAAAAAGTTAATTATTTAAAAGGTGATGATGAAACAAATTTAGATAAAAATATAGAATTTATTGTTGCAACAGATTTACACTATATATCTCCAAAAGCAGATGTAGACGGAGAGTTAAGTGAGATATGTGAGGCTAAGGGGGATTTAAAACAAATGAAATATGCATCTGAAATAATAGATGCATTTATAAGTGAAGTTATAAAATATAAACCAAGTGGAGGCTTAATTATATGTGGGGATTTGACATATAATGGTGAGATGGTAAGCCATATTGATCTTATGACGAAATTGCAAAAGATATTAGATAAAGGGATAAATATATATGTTATACCAGGAAACCATGATATCAAAAATTATAATGCATATAAATATAAAGCTGCTCAAAAAATACCTATAAAATCTGTTTCACCCAAAATGTTCAAAGAAATTTACTTTAACTGTGGATTTAAAAGTGCATTATATAGGGATAAATATTCTATTAGTTATATCTCACAAGTAAACAGTGAACTATGGCTATTAATGTTAGATACAAATTTCTATCAAGAAAATAATTGGAAAAATCCTGTTGCAATAAAAGGCAGTATAAACGAAAGTACTTATGAATGGCTTGAACAACATTTAAAAGAAGCCAAAGAAAAAAATATAAAAGTAATAGCTGTGACACATCATAGTTTAGTTGATCATAATGATTTATTAAATAAAGGTTATACAATAGAAAATAATCAGAGGCTTGTTGAACTATATGCTAAATATAATATTATTTTAAATCTAAGTGGGCATCTTCATATTCAACATATAAAACCTGGATATAGCAAAAAAATTAAAAATAAAAAAATCTATGATATAGCTACAAGTTCATTGTTAGTATGTAGAAATCAGTACGCTACTTTAACATACGAACCTAAAAAAAGTATATATTACAAAACAAAAGTATTAAATGTATCTAGATGGGCTTTTGAAAGAGGCATTTTAGATAATAATCTATTACATTTTAATTACTATTCATATAATTATGCGTATAGCCAAACATATAAAAAGATTTACTATGAATTATTGAGAAGAAACCTAAGTGAATATGAAGCAAAGATGATGTCTAGTACATTATCAAAATTGAATCCAGCTTTTTTTAGTGGAACAGTAGTTGAAATTTATAGAATTATAGAAGTAAGTGATAATTATAAAGTTTGGTCATTAGTAAGCGATATTTTCTATCATAAATATATAGATAGTATTATGAAAGAAAGAAAATATGATCATAATACACTTAAGTTATCATTAAGAGAAGATGGTGAATCTTTTGGAAGTGTAATTTGGAATAAAGCTAAAGGGTGAGAGAATGAACAATAGTTTAATATTTACAGTTATAGATCTAATTGGAAAAAGAAAAACAGAAAACTTAATAGAAAAAGGTTTTTTTAATAAGAGTACAGAATTAAATGAGAAAGAGATATTAGAATGTATTGAGAGATATAAAGAAATAGATTCTGATTTTAAAGTGCCTAGTTTAGATAAGATAAAAGCTGCTATGGAAAATTCTGAGCAAATTTTATTAAAGTCTGGAGAATTAGGAATAAAATGTACAAGTATTTTTAACGATAACTTTCCAGATAAATTAAAAAATATAAAAGATAAATCGATTTTAATTTTTTATAAAGGAAATTTAAATTGTCTTTATGAAGACAAATCTATAGCAATAATTGGTACAAGAACACCTACTGAAAGAGGCAAAAAAATAGGAGAAGCTTTAGGAGAGTATTATGCGAAAGAAGGATTTATAGTTGTTTCTGGTTTGGCCAGTGGTTGTGACACATATGGGCATAGAGGCTGTTTAAATATAAAAGGTCAAACAATAGCAACGTTGCCATGTGGATTAGATAAATACTATCCACCTGAAAACTGTGATTTAGGAGATGAAATTGTAGAAAATGAGGGGTGTTTAATTAGTGAATATAAAATAGGAACGAATCCTTCTAAAATAAGATTTATACAACGTGACAGACTACAAGCAGCACTTAGCTTAGGTGTAGTCGTAGTTGAATGTGCAATAGAGTGTGGAACTATGCATACAGTTAAATTTGCACAAAAATATAATAAAAAATTGGCTGTTTCACTTCATGATGAAGTTAATTTAGATATAGAAACGATAAAAGGTAATTTATATCTTCTAGAAAATAGTGACGCTATAGGACTTAGCAATATAGAAGATTATAAAAAATATAAAGATATATTAATAAATAATATTAGTATATAAAATAAATTAAAAATAAAAGACAGAAAAATATTTTAATAATTCCTGTCTTTTATTTTTTAATTTGTAAACATAGATTTAATGAGATTTCCAATATATATAGCAGGAAGGCTCAAGAAAAACCAACATATTGATGCCTTTAAGCAAATTTGTCCTAAAAAATTAAACTTTTCTAGAGAATAATCCCAAACATTCATATGAAAAAATATATTTACTATTACACCAGATATTAATTCTATTCCTGTTATTAACAAACAAGAAATAAGCATTTGTAGAACTAAAGGCATTTCAAATGGAAATTCATTTAATGATGATACTAAAATAAAACAAAACCCACCAACTATAAACATAGAAATATGTGAATAGCCTCTATATGAAATTTCGATTAAAACATATGTAATCCCGCCAATTATGAATAGGACTAAGTATTCACGCAATATGTTTAAATTTAACAAAATACGACACCACCTAATAAAAAATTTAAAATTGTTCAAAATATAAATCTTAATAATTTATATTTTTTACATAAAAATAAATTTATATCCTTAGAAATATTTGCAAAGATAGTATGGAAAAAAAGTTAAAAATACTTTATTAAAATTATTTAAATAGTAAAGATTGTTAAAATAATGATTATAGACAAGAGAAAATAATAAAATAAAAAATATAATTATTATATAAAAAATAGAATAAATTTATAAAAAATAGAATATAAAACAATACTAGATATTTAAAAAAAATTATATGGTTTAAATTTAAAATAACACTTTATAGAAAAATAAACAAAATATGGAAATAAATATATTGACATTTTGTGTAGCAAAATAATATAATTAATTTGACAGAAGAAAATGACAAAAAATGTTAAAAAAGTATCATAAAAGATATAAATTATATATTACTATTATTTAAATTTTTAAAAATCAACTTTACAATTCAAATAAAAGCTTGATGATAATATTTTTATGGGTGGAATGTATACAGCATACATTATGAAAAATTTAATATAAAGAAATGGAGTGAAATTAGAATGTCAACTTGTAAATGCAAGAATAATCAAACTGATAATCTAAAAGAATTAGATGAAATTTTAGAAACTTACGGTAAAAAGAAAGGATATCTAATAACTATTTTACAAAAAGCTCAAGATGCTTATGGCTATATATCAATAGATATTATGAATAGAATATCAGAGTTCACAGGTATTAAAGTAGCCAAGATATATGGAGTTGCAACATTTTATGCTCAATTTAGATTACAACCTATAGGAAAATATTTAATTATGCTTTGTCAAGGAACTGCGTGTCATGTTAACGGTTCAGAAATGATATCTCAAGTAATAAGCGAACAATTAAATATAAAAGATGGTGAAACAACAGAAGATGGTTTATTTACTTTAAATCAAGTTTCATGTCTAGGATGTTGCTCACTGGCTCCTGTTATGATGATTAAAACTGAAGATAGCGATGAAACATATGGTAACTTAACTAAAGATTCAGTTATAGAAATTTTAAATCAAATAAAAGAAAAAGAAGAAAAAGCTAAAGGGGAAATAGCTTAAGTTTAAAAAGGGTCAAAAGGAGAAATATCGATGAAGATAGTAGTAGGTCAAGGTAGCTGCGGGATAGCGACAGGTGCAAAAAAAGTAGCTAACAGATTTGAAGAAATATTAGGGGAAAAAAATATAGATATAAATGTAGATATTACAGGATGTATAGGTACATGCTTTTTAGAGCCAATAGTGGATATATACGAAGATGGAAAAGATGAACCAACAAGATATGTAAAAGTTAAACCAGATGATGTAGCTGAAATAGTTGAAAGTCATATTGAAGGTGGCAAAGTAGTAGAAAATAAAGAAATTTCTGAAGAAAATAAAAAGCTTATGAAAAAGCAAAAAAGGATAGTTCTTAGAAATTGTGGTTCTATAAATCCAGAAGAAATAGATGAATATATATCTAGAGATGGATATAAAGCAACTGAAAAAGTTTTAACTACTATGACTGATGAAGAAGTTATAGATGTTATAAAAGTATCTGGACTTCGTGGACGTGGTGGAGCAGGTTTCCCAACTTGGTTTAAATGGAATGCTGCAAGACAAAATAAAGCAGATCAAAAATATATCGTCTGTAATGCAGATGAAGGGGATCCAGGAGCATTTATGGATAGAGCCGTTCTTGAAGGCGACCCACATTCATTGCTAGAAGGTATGATAATTGGTGGATATGCAATGGGAGCAACTGAAGGTGTAATTTACGTTCGTGCTGAATATCCACTTGCAATAAAAAGATTAGAAATAGCTATAGCTCAAGCAAAAGAGAGAGGTTATTTAGGAAAAAATATATTCGGCAGTGGATTTGATTTTGATATAAGAATAAAAGAAGGGGCAGGAGCTTTCGTATGTGGTGAAGAAACAGCGCTTATAGCTTCACTAGAAGGTGAAAGAGGTATGCCAAGACTTAAACCACCATTCCCTGCACAAAAAGGATATTGGCAAAAACCAACTAATATAAATAATGTTGAAACTTATGCTAACGTAGCATGGATAATGCTAAATGGTGGAGAGACTTTTGGTTCTATGGGAACAAAAACAAGCAACGGGACAAAAGTGTTTGCGCTAGCTGGAAAAATTAAAAAAGGTGGACTTGTAGAAGTTCCAATGGGAATTTCTTTAAGAGAAGTAATATATGATATCGGTGGTGGTATCAAAGAGGATAAAGAATTTAAGGCTGTTCAAATGGGTGGACCATCAGGTGGATGTATACCAGCAAGCTTAATTGATACACCAGTAGATTATGAAAATATCAACAAGACAGGAGCTATAGTAGGTTCTGGTGGTATGATAGTTATGGATGAGACTACTTGTATGGTTGATATGGCTCGATATTTCTTAGATTTCACAAGAAAAGAATCTTGCGGTAAATGTAACTATTGCAGAATAGGTACAAAAAGAATGCTTGAAATCTTAGAGAGAATTACAAATGGTGAAGGTAAAGATGGAGATATAGAATTACTAGAAGAATTAGCATACAAAGTAAAAGATGGTGCTATGTGTGGTCTAGGTCAAACTGCTCCAAATCCAGTAATAACAACATTAAAATACTTCAGACATGAATATGAAGATCATATATACAATAAAAAATGTACTGCTAAATCATGTAAATCATTAATAAGCTACGATATAGTAGAAGATAAATGTAAAGGCTGTGGAGCATGTAAGAAAAAATGTCCAGTTTCAGCTATTAGTGGTAATAAAAAAGAAGCTCATGTTATAGATAAGAATATCTGTATTAAATGCGGTAAATGTATGGAAACTTGTAAATTTAATGCAATTGAAATAAATTAGGAAGGTTAGTGAAATGAAGAAAATAAGATTAAATATAGATGACAGAGAAGTTTTAGGTCTTCCAGGACAAACTATTCTGGAAGTTGCAAAAGAAAATAACATATTTATTCCAACACTTTGCTATGATGAAAGAGCAGAAATATATGGTTCATGCGGAATTTGTGTTGTTGAAGTAGAAGGTAGTCCAAAATTATTTAAAGCATGTGCAACTGAAATAGCACCAAATATGATAATAAAAACTAATACAGAAAGAGTTAGAGAATCAAGAAAAACTAACTTAGAATTATTATTATCAAATCATAATGGAGATTGTAAAGCACCATGCTCTTTAGGATGTCCAGCAAATACTGACTGCCAAGGTTATGTAGGACTTATAGCAAATGGTCTTCATAAAGCAGCACTTAAATTAGTTAAAGATAAAATTCCTCTACCAGCATCAATAGGAAGGGTATGTCCTCATCCATGTGAATCAGACTGTAGAAGAGGTTTAGTTGAACAACCAATAGCGATAAAAGAATTAAAAAGATTTGTAGGGGATAGAGATTTAAACTCAGATGATCCATATATACCAGAAATAGCAAAAGCAACAGGAAAAAAAGTTGCTATAATAGGTGGCGGACCTGCTGGTTTATCAGCAAGTTATTTCCTTGCTCAAAATGGACATGATGTTACTATAATAGATGCAATGCCTAAATTAGGTGGAATGCTTCGTTATGGTATACCTGAATATAGATTGCCAAAAGAAATTTTACAAAAAGAAATAGATTTAATAGCTAAAATGGGCGTTAAAATGGAAACTAATACAAAAGTTGGTGTAGACGTATCATTTGAATCTATAAAAAATAAATATGATGCAGTTCTTATGACAATAGGTGCTTGGTCATCAATTGGATTACACTGCAAAGGAGATGATACACCAGGAGTTATGGGTGGTATAGATTTCCTTGAAAAAATAGCAAAAAGCAAAACGATAAACTTAGGTGAAAGTGTTGCAGTAGTCGGTGGTGGTAATGTTGCTATGGATGCATGTAGAACTGCTGTTAGAATGGGAGCTAAAAAAGTTTATAATATATATAGAAGAACAATAAAAGAAATGCCAGCTGATGAAATGGAAATAAGAGAAGCACAAGAAGAAGGAGTTAGATTTGAAAATTTAACTAATCCAATAGGCATAATTCCTGGTGAAGATGGCAGAGTAAGCAAAATAGAGCTTCAAGTTATGAAACTTGGTGAACCGGATGAAAGAGGAAGAAGAAGACCAGTTCCAGTTGAAGGACAAACAAAAGTATTAGACGTTGATACTGTAATAATAGCTATAGGTCAGCAAGTTGATTCTAAATTATTCGATGGAATCGAAAAAACTAGAAAAAACTCATTAGTATATGATCCAGAAACTTATATGACTGCTACTAAAGGTGTATTCGCTTGTGGTGATTGTGGTAATGATAAAGTTTCTATAGCAGTAGAATCAATAGCAGATGCAAGAAAAGCAGCAGACTCTATAAATGCTTACTTATATGGAAAAGAATTAAAATACAAAAAACCTTATGTTCATGAAAGACATGATTTAACAGAAGATTCTTTTGAAGATAGAGAAAGAAAATATAGACCACAACTTAAGGAACATAGCCCAAAAGAAAGAAAAGAACATTTCCTTGAAATAACTGAAGGTCTTACAGAAGAACAAGCAAAAGATGAAGCTAGAAGATGTTTAGAATGTGGATGTCAAAAATTCCATGAATGTAAATTAATAGATTACGCTAATATTTACAAAGTTGAGCCAGAAAGATTTGAAGGTGAAAAAGTAATTTTACCAATAGAAGATAGTCATCCATACATATTAAGGGATATGAATAAATGTATCTTATGCGGATTATGTGTAAGAACTTGTGATGAAGTTATGGGTGTTGGTGCATTAGGTCTTGTTACAAGAGGATTTGATACACAAGTTCAACCAGCCTTAGGGTTAGGTTTAGAAGAAACATCTTGTATATCTTGTGGTCAATGTGTATCAATTTGTCCAACAGGTGCATTACAAGAAAAAACTAACTTAAAGAAAAATGTACCTCTTGAAAAAGAAACTACTATAACTACATGTTCATACTGTTCAGTTGGATGTAAGATAGAATTAAAAACATATGGAAATCTTCTTATAAAATCAGAACCTCATAAAGAAGGACATGTAAATGAAGGTTTAATATGTGGTAGAGGTAAATGGGCATTTGATAGTGCAATAGATGATGATAGACTTAAAAAGCCTCATATGAGAGTAGATGGTCAATTACAAGAATGTAAATACAGAGATGCTTTAACAATAATTGCTAAAAAAGTTGAAGTTATAAAAAGTAAATATGGAAATGATTCAGTAGCTCTATCTATATCTGACAGATATACTAATGAAGAAGCTTATGCAATTAAGAAATTAGCCGATTTATTAGAAGTAAAAACATTATGTTTTAATCATAGAGAAAGCGGGCTTAATAAAGTATTAGGTGTTAATGCTTCTCCAAATAGCATGGACGAATTATTAGCAACTGATGTTATATTAGCTATTGGATTTAAACCAGAAAATAATCCAATACTTGGTATCAAATTAAAGAAAGCTGCTAAAAATGGAACTAAATTATTATTTGTAAATCCAAGTGAATATAAAATATCTAACTATGGATTCGATGCAAAAACTGTATATACAAGTAATGAAGTTTCAAAAATAAAAGAAATAGCAAAAGCTTTAATAGATATGGGTAAAACTTCTGATGTAGAAGGGTTTGGTCCATTTAAAGCATCACTTGAAAATATAGAAGTATCAGATGAAATAAGAGAAATAGCAGAAATATATGCAAATGCTAAAAAAGCAATGGTAGTATTCCAACAAAATATGGTTACTACAGATGTAGCTAGCTTAATAGGGGAAATAGCAATGTTATCAGGACATATAGGTTCTCCAAGAGATGGTATACTACAAGTTAAGCCTAAATGTAACTCTCAAGGATTAATCGACCTTGGAGTAACTGATGGCAGAGAAGCATTAAAGGGAGTAAAAGGTCTTTTATGTTTTGGTGAAGATCCGGATGTTGATTTATCATCACTTGAATTTTTAATGGTTTCTGATACTCATATGACAAAAACTGCAATGGGTGCAGATGTTGTACTTCCTGCAACAAGTTTTGCAAGTACATTTGGTACATTTACTAATACAGAAAGAAGATTACAAAGAGTAAATCCTGCAATGAAAGAAAATGTAGAAGTTCCTAACTGGAAAATACCTACAATACTTTCAAAAATATATGAAAAAGATTTTGGATTTACATGTATAAATGACATAAGATTAGAGTTAAACGATGTAAATGAATTATATAGAGAAGGAAATGTAGAACAATTACTAGGTGGTGTATTAAAACCATTACAACCAAAATTTGTATACATACCAGATGGACTAATGGTAACACCTCTAAAATCAACAGATAATCTAATGAATAAAATCAATGAAGAAATATTTAAAGGCTTGATATAGCAAACAAATATTGACTTTATGGAAATTATGTACAATAATAAATATGTGGATTGATTTTTTAGGAGAATATAAAAGCCTACGAAAATCTTCCTTGAACATATCAAAATTATTTGATAAATTTGATATGATGTAAAAAGCCCTAAAATGCAATATCTTTATATAAAATAACATTACTTGGATTTATCTAAGTAATGTTATTTTTTTTGAAAAAATACTTGACCGTGACGTTACGTAAATTTATATAATCTAATTGTAATCAATAATATGTGCTTAAGGAGGGAAAATAATTTAATAGACAAATAATAAAAAATCCTCTATATATTATATATAGGGAATTTGGATTTTTTTGGATAAAAAGAATGTCGGAATAAATCTATATGATATAATATAAAATAAATAAAATTTCATCATTGTGTAAGGGGGAACACAGGTAAGTTATGCAAATATCAATATTATTAATTTCAATTTTAGTTTTGACTATGATAAATATATTTTTCGTTGAATGTAGATATTCACTATTTAAAATAGATAAAAAAGTGTTAGAAAATATAGAAGAAAAAAATAAATTGTCTGTAAGTAGATGTAAAAAAATAAAATCAAAAGAAAAAGAATTTTTATCAGTATGTCAGAGTGGAATAATTATTTCTATTATTACAATTGGCTTTTTATTAGAAAAAATATGTGAATTTATATTTTTAAGATTTGAAGTAGCAGATGACACTTTAGGAAAAATTTTAATAGTCGCGATAATACTTATAAGTAGCATATTAGAAGCAATAATAGGTTTTTATATTCCAAGAGGATTAGCTATAAAAAAGCCTAAAAAAATACTTCTTAGAAACTCACTTCTTTTAAGAGTCGTTTATATTTTTTTTAGACCATTTTCAATAATTATAGATTTTATATCAGATACAGTATGTAAAATATTTAGAAATGAAAATTTAGTGATTTTCAATAAAGAATCTTTACAAGAAGAAAGTTTTGATTTAGATACAGCTGATTTAAACGAAGATAAATATGATGCTGATAAAAAGGATTTTATGGATAATATATTTAGCTTTGAAGAAAAACAAATAAGAGAGGTATTAGTACCGAGAACAGATATGGTATGTCTAGATTTAGATGATAGTGAAGAATACATATTTAATTTAATAAAAGAAGAGGGCTATACAAGATATCCTGTTTGTGGTAAGGATAAAGATGATTTATTAGGTTTTATACATATTAGAGATTTATATAATCAAAAATTAATAGAAGATAAAGTTGATTTAATAAAAATACTTAGAAAGATTACATATGTATCTGAAAGTGAACTTACAAGTAGAGTGTTAGAAAAGCTAAGAAAAGATAGAGTACAAATGGCAATTGTAGTAGATGAATATGGTGGAACATCAGGAATTGTGACTGTTGAAGATATACTAGAAGAAATAGTAGGGGAAATTCAAGATGAGTTTGACGAAGATGAAGAACTAGATATAAAAAAATTGGATGAAGATTCTTATATAGTTCAAGGAACAGCAACTATTACAGAGATAAATAAAGTATTAAATATAGAAATAGAAAAGGATGGATTTGATAGCATAGGTGGTTGGATGTTCTTTATGCTAGGAATGGATATAGAAATAAATCAAAGTGTAGATTTTAGTGGATACAGATTTAAAGTTGTTGAGATAGATAAATTTAGAGTTATAAGTATAAAAATAGAAAGAATAAAATAATTTTTTGACAATAAAGAATAATTTGAATAGAATTAGTATTACGAACTTATTTTTTACTATTGCACATTTGTAAAAATATTATATAATTATATTGAAAGTAAGTTCTTCAAAGGAAAACCTTTGTACATGGAAAATGTGGTTTTCAAATTTACATTTGAAATTAAAAAAATATGTTTAAAAACGTTATTAAATGTTATATAATAACTAAAGAACTTATTTATAAGATAAATTAATAACAATATAATTAATAATTAAGTTTATATAATAACTTATTACTGTATGTAATTATGGAATATTTTAAAAGAAAGACGGTGCAGGGAATGTTAAAAGTAAATCTTGAAGATGTAAAAAAAGCTGAGGAAGTATTAAAATCAATAGTTAAGGAAACTCCATTACAAGAAAGTAAAGAGCTTAGTGCTAAACTTGGGGCAAACGTTTATTATAAATGTGAAAACTTACAAAAAACAGGTTCATTTAAAATAAGAGGGGCTTGTAATAAAATATCAAACTTAACAGATGAAGAAAAAGCAAAAGGTGTAATAGCTTCTAGTGCTGGAAATCACGCTCAAGGGGTTGCATTAGGTGCAAAAATGACTGGAATAAAAGCTACTATAGTTATGCCAGAGACAGCTCCACTTGCAAAAGTAACAGCAACTAAATCATATGGTGCAGAAGTTGTATTAAACGGAGCAGTTTATGATGATGCTTATGCAAAAGCAGTTGAAATACAAAAAGAAACAGGAGCTACTTTCCTTCATCCATTCGATGATGAATATGTAATAGCAGGACAAGGAACAATAGGTCTTGAAATATTTAAACAATTAAATGAAAACGTTGACACTATATTATGCCCAATTGGTGGAGGGGGTATAATAGCTGGTATAGCTGTTGCTGCAAAAGGATTAAACCCAAATGTAAAAATAATAGGTGTTCAAACTTCAAATATACCATCAATGAAAGTATCAAAAGAAAATGGAAAAGTTACTACTGCATTTAACGGAGCTACTATAGCTGACGGTATAGCAGTAAAAACTCCAGGAAACACTACTTTCGAAATAATAAATGAATTAGTTGATGAAGTTATAACTGTATCAGAAGAAGAAATAGCACAAGGTATGTTATTCTTAATGGAACATCAAAAAGTTGTTGCTGAAGGTGCAGGCGCAGTAACTACAGCAGCATTATTATCTGGAAAATATAAACCACAAAAAGATGAAAATGTTGTATGTGTAATATCTGGTGGTAATGTAGACGTAAATACTTTATATAGAGTAATAGGTGTTGGTTTAGCAGCAGAAGGAAGACGTTATTCATTCAGCGCTACTATGACTGACAAACCAGGTGGATTCTTAGAATTAATAAGCATAATAAGTAAATCAAATGCTAATATACTTAATGCAAACCAAACAAGATTATCTTCAGGTGGAACAATAGGTAAACAAGTAGCTGAATTTATAATTGAAACATTTAACCATGAACATATAGAAAAATTAAAAGCTGAAATGAACGCAGCAGGTTTTGAAATACAAGATTTATAAGAAATATTAATTGGGGTATAAATAAAAGCAATCACATGAACATAAAGTTCTGTGGTTGCTTTTTTATGCAATAATGAAAGGATGAAAATAAATATATTTTATCTCCATCCTTTTATTTAATTTCTAAAATATTTTATATTAATGATAATTCATAGAGCTCATAAAGTGATCTAATTTAAATTTAGGATATATTGGTTTGGCTTTTAATACTGCGCTTTCAGCTTTGAAGTATTCATATTGTTCAGAGCCTTCAATGCAATATTTATTTATAGATAACTCAAACATATCTTCTTTAGTACCAAAATTCATATAGTCTAGATATTTTTCTTTTATATCTGGATTTTTAACAACTAAATCTCTGTATTTTTTTTCTACTATTTGTAAATCAGCAATTAAATCTTTAGTTTGTTCTTCTATTGAAGTATTAATATAATCAATATCTCTAGAACTATTAGTTAGTTCACCCATTACTCTGTATTGTATAGTTTTTATTTTTCTATTGTAAACTCTAGATAAGAAGAATAAAGCTCCTAATTCTTTTTCAATTTCATGTTCCCCTGCCATTAAAAGTCTTATAGAATTTAAATCTTCTTTGCTAAATATAGTTAATTGAGTACCTTTGTCAAAAACTAATTTTAAAGGGAATTTTAATTCATCCTTTGTTATTTCGCCTTTTAATATTCCATCTTCTACTACTACTATTCTAGAACCTTGATATATAGCAAAGTTTTTACCATAGTTATAGTATAGAGTTTTTGTAGGAACTTCTTCACCAAATTCAAATGATCTAACATTTCTAGTTGTTTTTACTACTTCACCATGTTCAATAGTAGGATAATAAAAACATTCAAATTTAAAGCCACTCATAGTTATACCCCCTGTGAAATAAAAATAATTAAATATGTACATAATTAATTATACCCGTAAAAATTAAATTTTGCACATAAATTTAACATTTAACAGGAAAAATAAGTAAAATAATTGGAAACTATAAATTAATCTGTAAAAATATATATAAATAAATGAAGAAATATAAATAAAATATAGATAAATGATAAAAAAATGTCAATTTAAAAATAATAATTTATTATTAAAGTAAGTATAATAATATTGACAAAATATAAAAAGTTGATATAATAAATAGTTGAATAAGGAAACTATTTATTTAGGAAATGATTGACATGGTGGAATTTGATGTCAAAGATATAAAGGAGATGAAATAATTGTGTAAAAATACAGATATAAATAAAGAATTTTTTGACGCTATAATAAGGCTAAAGAGACAGTCACACGCAAATATTAAGTTAAAAGATTTATATGCAAGTGAACTTATGGGATTAAGAATTATATATAAATTAAAGATGATGCAAGATGACAACTCTATAGGGGTAAAAACTTCTGATATAGGCAATTATCTATTTATGAAAAAATCGGCAACTTCAAAAATGCTAAACAATTTAGAAGATAAAGGATATATAAATAGATTATATGATAAAAAAGACAGAAGAGTAACTTATATAGATTTAACTCAAAAAGGAATAGATTTATTAGATAAGCATAATGATATAATGATTAATTATACAAATAGTATGATAAGTAGACTCGGTGAAGAAGATACAAAAACACTAGTAAATTTATTAAATAGATTATGTGATATAATAGAAGATTTAAATGAAAATTAAAAAAGACAGATCTAAACTAATAAAATAGTTATTCTATCAAGTATAGAATTTCAAGTTTATTAATGTAAAAATCATTTTAAGAAAGGATTTATTATGACAAAATTATTTAAATATTTGAAACAATCTTGGGTAGCTATTTTTACAATATTAATATTATTGGCATTACAAGCTACAACAGAATTATCACTACCAACATATACTTCAAATATAGTTAATGTTGGTATACAACAATCAGGTATAGAAAATGGAACAATAAAAGCTATTAGAGAAAGTGAAATGAATAAATTAACTACTTTTATGAATGATAGCGATAAAGAAAAAGTCTTAGATAACTACAAATTAGTTAATAAAGACAATTTGAGCAAGGAAGAATTTAATAATTATAAAAAAGAATATCCAGTTATAAAAAAAGAATCTTTATATGTATTATCAACTAAAGATAAAGATACTATAGATAAACTTAGCAATATATTATCAAAACCAATGTTAATTGTTTATAACATGGAAAATAGTTCAGAAGATAATAAGATTTCTGATTCTATGATCTCTAAAATGACAGGACAAAACAACATGTCAGCGAATATGGATAAAAGTCAGATGGCTAAATTTATGGATGATAATGGGGATTTTGATATATTTGCATATATTAATGCAATGCCTAAAGAACAGAAAAAAGAAATGTTATCTCAAATTGATGAACAGTTCGTTAATCTTCCAGATGCAATGTTAGGTCAAGGTGCAATAAAATTTGTAAAAGCCGAATATAAAGCTATGGGTGTTGATATAGATAGCATTCAAATGAATTATATATTTGTAACAGGGCTAAAGATGATAGGTATAACAATAATAAGTGTTATATGTTCTATTACAGTTGGATTTATAGCTGCTAGAGTTGCTGCTACATTAGGTAAAAACTTACGTGCTATGACATTTAAAAAAGTAATGAACTTCTCTAAAAAAGAAATTAGTGAATTTTCAACTGCATCACTTATAACTCGTAGTACTAATGACATACAACAAATACAACAAATGATGGTTATGATGCTTAGAATGGTATTCTTTGCACCATTTATGGCTATAGGAGGTATTATAAAAGCCTTAAGTACGAATCTATCAATGAGTTGGATTATAGGTCTTGGAGTAGTATGTGTTTTTGGTATAGTTTTAGTAATGTTTACAGTTGTAATGCCAAGATTTAAAATATTACAAAGCTTAGTAGATAGATTAAACTTAGTAACAAGGGAAATACTTACAGGTCTTGGCGTTATTCGTGCATTCAGTAATGAAAAATTTGAAGAAGATAGATTCGATGTAGCGAATAAAGACTTAACAAAAGTAAATATGTTTGTAAATAGAATGATGTCATGTATGATGCCTGCTATGATGCTTATCATGAACTTAATTTCTATATTAATAGTTTGGGTTGGAGCTAAAAATATAGATTTAGGAAATATGCAAGTTGGTGATATGATGGCATTTATTCAATATACTATGCAAATAGTAATGTCATTCTTAATGATATCAATGGTTTCAGTTATGATGCCTAGAGCTGCAGTATCTGCAAATCGTATAGATGAAGTTTTAACAACTGATATATCAATAAAAGAAGTTGATAAAGTTGAAGAATTTAATGACAATAAAAAAGGTTTAGTAGAGTTTAAAAATGTATCATTCCAATATCCTGATGCTGATGAAAAAATCCTTCATGATATTTCATTTACTGCAAAACCAGGTCAAACTACTGCATTTATAGGAAGTACAGGTAGTGGTAAATCAACTTTAATAAACTTAATACCAAGATTCTACGATGTAACAGAAGGTGAAATAAAAGTAGATGGTGTTAATATAAAAAATGCTTCAATACACGATTTAAGAGAAAGAATAGGTTATGTTCCTCAAAAAGGTGTATTATTTAGTGGAACAATAGATTCTAATATAAAATACGGAAATAAAACTGCAAGTAAAGAAGTAGTTGAAACAGCATCAAGAGTAGCTCAGGCTACAGAGTTTATAGATTCTAAACCAGACAGATATGAAACTCCAATAGCACAAGGTGGTTCAAACGTATCTGGTGGTCAAAAACAAAGATTATCTATTGCAAGAGCAATTGCTAAAGAACCAGAAATATATATATTTGACGATAGTTTCTCTGCACTTGACTTTAAAACAGATGCAAAACTTCGTAGGGCATTAAAAGAAGAAACAGGAGATGCCACTGTTTTAATAGTAGCTCAAAGAATAAGTACTATACTTCATGCTGAACAAATAGTAGTTCTTGATCAAGGGAAAATTGTTGGAATAGGAAATCATAAACAACTTCTAAAAAATTGTGAAGTATATAAAGAAATTGCTTTATCACAACTTTCAAAGGAGGAACTAGAAAATGAGTAATGATAATAGAAGAGGACCTGGACGTGGACCTATGGGACATGGCCGTGGAATGATGCCTGGCGAAAAAGCAAAAGACTTTAAAGGTACTATGAAAAAATTAATGTCTTATTTGGGTAAATATACTTATGCTATTATAGCAGTATTTATATTTGCTATAGGTAGTGTTGCATTCTCAGTAATAGGACCTAAGGTATTGGGAAAAGCGACAACAGAAATATTTAATGGATTAATTGGGAAAATCTCAGGTGGAGATGGAATAGATTTTGATAAAATAAAAATAATATTATTAACTTTAGTAGCTTTATATATAGTAAGTGCAATATTATCTTTTATACAAGGTTTTATAATGAGTGGTATATCTCAAAAACTAGCTTATAACTTAAGAGATGAACTTTCTAAAAAGATAAATAGATTGCCAATGAGTTATTTTGATAAAACTACTAATGGTGAAGTATTATCTAGATTTACAAATGATATAGATACATTAGCACAAAGTTTAAATCAAAGTTTAACTCAAATAATAACAGCAGTAACAACTTTAGTGGGTGTATTTATAATGATGCTTACTATAAGTGGTATAATGACAGTTGCAGCACTTGTAATAATACCAATAGGAATGTTTGCGATATCAATGATAATAAAAAGATCACAAAAGTTCTTCGCACAACAACAAGAATTCTTAGGAAATGTAAATGGTCAAGTCGAGGAATTATATGGTGGTCACTTAGTTGTTCAAGCTTTCAATGGTCAAGGTGATGCTATTGAAAAGTTTGATAAAACTAATGAAAAATTATATCAATCAGCTTGGAAATCACAATTCTTATCAGGTTTAATGCAACCTTTAATGAGTTTTATTGGTAACTTAGGATATGTATTAATATCAATATTAGGAGGATTTTTAGTAATTAAAAATTATATCGAAGTTGGGGATATACAATCATTTATCCAATATGTAAGACAGTTTAATCAACCATTAAATCAAATTGCACAAATATCAAATCAATTACAAGCGACTGCTGCATCAGCTGAGAGAATATTTGCATTCTTAGCTGAAGAAGAAGAACCAGTAACAGAAAACGACTCAGTTAAAGTTACTAGACATGATGGAGAAGTTATATTTGACCATGTTAGATTTGGATATGATGAAAATAAAGTAATAATAAAAGACTTTAATGCTAAGGTTAAACCAGGTCAAAAAATAGCTATAGTAGGTCCAACAGGAGCTGGTAAGACTACTATAATTAAATTACTTATGAGGTTCTATGATGTGAATAGTGGTGCAATATACGTAGATGGTAAAAATATAAAAGATTACAATAGACAAGAGCTTAGAAGCCATTTTGGTATGGTTTTACAAGATACATGGCTATTTAGTGGTTCTATAAAAGACAATATAAAATACGGAAAACTAGATGCTACAGATGAGCAAGTAAAACAAGCAGCTAAAGCAGCACATGTAGACCATTTTATAAAAACTTTACCATCTGGATATGATATGGTATTAAACGAAGAGGCAAGCAACGTTTCACAAGGTCAGAAACAATTACTTACAATAGCTCGTGCAATACTTGCAGACCCAGAAATATTAATATTAGACGAAGCGACAAGTTCTGTAGATACAAGAACAGAAGTTTTAATCCAAAAAGCTATGGATAATTTAATGGAAAACAGAACAAGTTTCATAATTGCACATAGATTATCAACAATAAGAAATGCTGACTTAATACTAGTATTAAATGAGGGAGATATAATAGAACAAGGAACTCATGAAGAGTTATTAGCTCAAAATGGATTCTATACTAATTTATACAACTCTCAATTTGAAAACGAAGAAGAAGATCAAGCAGTATAATATAGAGTTAAAGGGGATAACACCAAATAAGGAGTTGTCCCCTTTAATACATATAAAACTAAATTAGGGAGGTTGTATATGAGAATTTTGATAGATGCAGATGGATGTCCAGTAGTAAATGAAACTATAAAAGTAGCTCATAAATTTAATTTAGAATCTATAATATTTTGTGATACATCTCATAATTTTGATGAAAAAAATATAAAAGTTATAGTTGTATCTAAAGGGATAGATGCAGTTGACTTTGCTATTTTAAATAATATTGAAAAGGGAGATATAGTAATAACTCAAGATTATGGTCTAGCATCTTTAGTCCTTAGTAGAAATTCATATGCCATAAATCAAAGTGGTATGGTTTATACAAATGAAAATATAGATGAATTATTGTATTCGAGATATATTTCTAAAAAAATGAGAAATAGTGGGGCGAGGATAAAGGGACCGAAAAAAAGAGATAAATCACAGGATATTATATTTAAAGAAAACCTAGAAAAATTGATTTTAAATATAATATAAATAGAGTTAATATAAAATTTATTTTTTGTGTAAATTATACTTGAATATAGTATCTATTTATTGGTATTATTAGGATAGTGTATGTTGTTGTTTATTATATAAAATAATAAAGTGGGAGAAATTGAAATGACAAAAAAATTTAATAATGTAGATAGTATAATATTTGATTTAGATGGAACTCTATGGGACTCAAGAAAAGAAGTTGCAAGTGCATGGAGTGAAGTTATAAGAGGTTACGATTATGAAAGGAAAGAAGTTACTTTCCAAGAAGTAAACGATTTGATGGGGAAAACGATAGATGAAATAGAGGATATATTATTTCCAAAATTACCGAAAGAAAAAAGAACAGAAATTTTATATGAATGCTGTGAAAATGAAAATTCATACTTAAGAAAATATGGCGCAAAACTATTTGATAATTTAGAGAGTACTCTTGATACGCTTTCTAAAAAATATAGATTATTTATAGTAAGTAATTGCCAACGTGGATATATTGAGGCATTTTTAGATTACTATAACTTAAATAAATACTTTGAAGATCATGAATGTCCAAAAAGTGCAGAAATAGTTAAATCGGATAATATTAAATTAATTAAAAATAGAAATAACTTAAAAAATCCAGTGTATGTAGGGGATACTCAAGGAGATGCTAATGCAACAAAAGATGCAGGGCTTGAATTTGTATTTGCTAGTTATGGATTTGGAAATGTAGATGAATATCAATATAAAATTGAAAAAATAGAAGATTTATTAGAATTATAAAGTAATCTTTATTCTAAAGATGCTTAAAGATTTAGATTTCTTTGAAAGTTATCGCACTTGCTGCGCCAAGTGCTAAAAATACATATATTTAAATAAAAAACTCCTTTTAATATAAAATTTCTATACTAAAAGGAGTTTTTTATTACTTATCTAATTCAACTAATCTTCTTGGAATTTCGTATTTTATATCACTTTCAATTTTTTCAAGTGTTTTAGTGTTTTTAGGGTCTACAAACATACAAGTATATCCGTCATTTCCTATTCTACCAGTTCTACCTATTCTGTGAATATAATCTTCACTTGTTTCTGGAATATCATAGTTATATATATGTGTAATTCCTGTTATATCAAGTCCTCTAGATGCAACATCTGTAGCAATTAAATATTGTAAATCAGCTTTTCTAAATGATTTTATAATTCTTTCACGTTTTGCTTGAGGAATATCACTATGTAGTTTTTCACAGTTATATCCTTTTACTGCTAATGCTTCGTCTAACGCATCAACTCTCCTTTTTGTTCTACAGAATATAATTGCCATAAATGGATTATCTTCGTCTAAAACTTTACATAAAGCTTCTTGTTTATGTCTATCAGTAGTTTCTACAACTTCCTGTTTAATAGTTTCTAAAGTTATTTCTTTAGATTTTATAGTTACTTCAACTGGATCCTTCATATATCTATAAGCTAGTTTCTTAACTTGTGAATCAAGTGTTGCAGAGAAACAAAGTGTTTGACGTTTTTTATTAGTCTCTTTTATAATAGCTTCAATTTCATTTTTGAACCCCATAAGTATCATTTGGTCAGCTTCATCAAGTACAAGAGTATTTAATTTGCTTAAGTCGATTGATTTTCTGTCTAAGTGGTCTAACAGACGACCAGGAGTTGCTATAACTAATTGTATATTTCTTTTTAATTTATTAAGTTGTGATTTTATATCTTTTCCACCATAAGCAGCTAATATATTTATATTTTTATCTTTGTTTAGTTTTTCTGCTTCATTATATATTTGTATAGCAAGTTCTCTTGTAGGAGCTAGTATAAGAGTCTGTATATTTTGATTTTTAGGTGATATAGAATCAAATATAGGTATTAAGAAAGCTAGAGTCTTTCCAGTACCAGTTTGAGATTGTGCAAGTATATCTTTATTATTTTTTATATGAAGTATACTTTCTTCTTGAATAGGGGTTGGTGTTTTTATACCATTTTTCTTAAGTGTATCTATTAATTCATCGCTTATTTTTAAATCTTTAAAATTCATAATCGTACCTCTCTAAAATAAATTTACTTTAACAATAATAACATAATAACTTACTAAATTATATATATTATAACCATATAACCCTAAAAATTAGGATAGTATTTCTAAACTAATAAAAAATTAATATAAACTTAAATTTATAAATACTAAATTTCAAAAGTAGTTAATCTAAACTTCTTTATAAAAACATAGCAGTGGAAGTATTGAAAATACTAGGTTTTATTTGTTTATATAAAAAAACATTAAAAAAAAACAAAAAATCATTGAAAAAAATAAAAAAAAATTGTATAATTTTAAGTTTACGAAAGTGAGGTATACAAATCAAAATTTATAATATATAATATAAATAAAGATAGTTAGAAAAACAAAATAATCGCTTTGTTATAAATAAAATTACAAAGTAAATTAATAATTTTTCTACTATGAATAATAATAAATTTCCTCGTTGAAGGAAGAAAGGCGGTTAAAAATGAGTAGTCGGCAGACAGTAGAAAAGATAGGTTTTATATTATTGGGGACAATAGTACTATCTTTTGGATTTTACAATTTTTATTTTTTAAATCATATTACAGAAGGTGGAGTTTTAGGATTTCTATTAATTCTAAAAAATTTATTTGGGGTACATCCATCAATGGCCAGTATAATAATAGATTTTAGTTTATTATTACTTGGATATAGAATTTTCGGGAAAGAATTTTTCTTATATTCATTATTTGCATCTTTTGCATTTTCAATAACATATGGAATGTTTGAAAACATAGGTCCAATATTACCTGCAATAAATAATAGTTTAATAAATGCCATATTAGGTGGGTTATTTGTAGGGGTTGGATGTGGAATAATTGTCAATACAGGATGTTCATCAGGAGGAGATGATGCTTTAGCATTAGTAATTGCTAAGAAAACATCTTTAAGTATCACAAAAGTGTATATTTTGATGGACGGAATAATACTTTTATTATCTTTAACTTACTTATCAGCAGACGCTATTTTCTATTCAATGATTGCATCTACTCTTAGTGGAAAAATAATAGATTTATTCTTAGCACATACAAAAGGTTCATTACGACTTATCACAGCATAAATTAAATAGTAAAAAACACCTATAATTACTTGTACCAATAATATTTTAATTATATATATTATATAAGTTTTTAATAGGTGTTTTATTATGTAAATTTATATAATATATATTTTTTCAATAGCTTATGAAACGAATTGAAACAAAATTATACTTAAGATAAAAGGAAATTTAGGCTCTAATGTATTATAAAAAAACAAAATAACTTTAAAGTAGACATAAAAACTATAAATAAACACAAAAAAGATTGAAATTTCAATGAAAATAACGAATGAATTTACCATGAAATAACAAGGATTTTTCATTAATTTAAAGAAATTATAGTTTAGATACTAATGAAAAGGAGATGTTATTTATGGGATTATTTAAAACAAGAGTAGACGAAAACTGGAAAATAAATTATATTAAAGAATTTAACGAAATGAGATCAGAATATGAAAAAAAAATATTATCTAAACAAAATGAAATAGATGATTTAAAAAAACAATTAGAAGAATTAAAATGTTTTAGAAGTAATTTAAGACCAAAAGAAAAACAAATAAAAGATAGCGATATAGAATCTATAAAAGAGCTAAGAACACAAGGATTAAGTTATAGAGAAATATCACAACAAACAAGTTGGAGCAAAGCAACAGTTTGTAGAGTATTAAATGGTGTTTACGATTAGGATTTTAGTATATACTCACGTTTATAATATGCTATAATTAATAAGATAATATTATGAAACGTGGGTGATAAAATTTGAGTAAAAAAAGTATCAGCATAATTGATAAGGAATACGTGCTAGATTGTTTTTTAGTATTAGTCGTTTTACAGATTGCTAGAATAATTATAAAAAATATATTATTAAGTGTACTTAATTTTACAGATATAAATTTAAATATAGCAAATATAATATCAATTATGATTGTTGGAATAAGTGTATTTATGTTTTTAAGAGGAAGTAGTTTATTTAATCCAGCAGGAAATAGACTTACTGAAATGGCTAATAAATACGATAATAAAAAGATAAGAATAATATTATTTATAATAACTTTAATAAGTTTGATTTTAACTGTCGTATTTAAAACTGAATATATATTTTATGAATTGATAGTAATGTGTTTAGCTACAATAGTTGTTCCATTATATGAAGAATTATTATTTAGAAAGTATTTATGGAACTATGTAAATAGTTTTGTTGAAAATCAAAAAATAACATGGGTTGTAATAACAATTATGTCAGTTTTATTTATATTAGGATATTGGGATATTGTAAATCAAAATCTACAAATTGTAGGAAGTGATAAATTTGCAGTAGATGTAATATTTACAAATATGAAATTGGGAGTGTTAATGTCAGCTATTACTGGATTTATGAAATATAAATATAAGGATATATATTTGTGCATATTTTTACATATAATAATAAGTTGCGTTTTGTTATAACAAATAAAAAGTCTTTGGAATTTACTATGATTTCAAGGGCTTTTATTATATGTAAAATATCTAAAATAGTAAAAAAACTCACAAAAATTTAAATTCTTTAAAGTTTTATAAAAAATATAATTTTTTTTAATAAAAAAAAATGTTTGAGGGAAAATATATTAAATAACAAATAATTAGAAAGTATAAGTGATAAATAATTTATTTTAAACACCTCAGAAAAATGTTTTTATATATATAAAAATAATTTTTAGATTGACAACTTTGTTTAATATAATAAAATTAAGGTATAAGCTAATAATAGAAAGTATTTAGCTTATAAATATAAATTTTTGAAACTCAATATATTTAATATAAAATTAATAAATATATTGATAATATTAAATAATTACTTTAAATGGAGGAAAAAACAATGAAAGGAATTAGAAAAGATTTTGCAAAATTATATAGCTTTTTCTACTTTATCTTCTGGGGCTTTTATTTTAGCGCTGGCTATTTCTATTGCAAAAATACAAAAAATATATCTTTTCTAAGGAGTTCATTTTAACCACTATTTAGGGTTAAATCTTAAAATATGAAATTGGTAAATAATACTTGTTTTATGAAGAGAACTCTTTGGGGAGTTCTCTTTTTTAGTAACTAGGTATATTTAAATACAGAAAGGGTGATAGCATGGATCTATTAGGAGACTATAGAACAGAAATTGATAAGATAGACAAAGAAATGACAAAATTATTAGAAAAGAGAATGAATATTTCAAAGTCTATTTCAAAATATAAAATGGAACATGATATGCAAATTTTTCATCCAGAGAGAGAAAAAATAGTAATCGAAAAAAATAAAGGTTATTTAGAAAATAAAGAATATGGAGATTTAGTAGAAAGTTATTATGATAATTTAATGTATTTAAGCAGATTAGTACAACAAAAAGAAATTTACTCAGAAAATAATATTTATACTAAACCATATAAAAATGATAGAGAAAACTTAGTAGTAGGTTATCAAGGTGTACCTGGCTCATTTGGAAATGAAGCAATGCTAAAATATTTCAAAAATATAAAAGAAGCGAAATCATATGAAAAATTTGAAGATGTGTTTAAAGCAGTTGAAGATGGAGAAATAGAATATGGAATACTTCCAGTAGAAAATTCATCAACAGGTGGAATTGGAACAGTAGAAGATTTATTAAAGGAATATAACTTATATATTGTTGGAGAGGAATGTATAAGAATAAGTCAAAACTTAGTTGGAATAAAAGGAGCTACAGTAGACGATATCAAAGAAGTTTACTCACATCCACAAGGATTTGAACAAAGTACAAAATTCTTTGACAAACATAAAGATTATAATCTAATTCCTTACTCAAATACAGCAATTTCTGCTAAACTCGTATCTGATTTAAAAGATAAAAGTAAAGCAGCTATAGCCTCTGAGAGAGCAGCTAAATTATATGATTTAAAAATTATTAAAAAAGATGTAAATGACTTAAAAAACAACTACACAAGATTTATTGTTATAGGAAGAGATTTAGAATGTGATGAAACTTGCGATAAAGTAAGTATATTATTTTCAATTGAAGATACTAGTGGAGGATTATATACTGTTATAAGAGATATTAAAGAATTTGGATTAAATATGTCGAAGATAGAATCTAGACCAAACAGAAACAACCCTTGGAATTATATATTTTTCGTAGACTTCGATGGAAATTTATTCGATGTAAATATAAAAAAAGCTATAAATACAATTGCAAGAAGTTCTAAATACTTTAAACTTTTAGGTTGTTATAGAGATGTTAAATGTAAATAAATTTTAAATACAAATATATAATTAAAAAATATAAGTTTATACGGAGGATAATTATTATGATAATCGTATTAAAAATAGGTTATACAGAAGCAGAATTAAATGAGATATTAGAATTTTTGCAAGTAAGAGGATTAAGAGTAACAGTATCTCATGGTAAACAAATGTGTGTAATAGGTGTTATAGGAGATATTACTAGAATTGACTCAGATGAATTATTAGCATATTCTTATGTAGAAAAAGTTATGAATGTAACTGAACCATATAAAAAAGCAAATAGATTATTCCACCCAGCAGATACAATAGTAGATGTAAATGGAAGTAAAGTTGGTGGAAAATATTTAGGAATAATGGCTGGTCCTTGCTCAGTAGAAAGTGAAAAACAAATAGTGGAAGTTGCAAAGGCAGTAAAAGCGTCAGGGGCAAATTTTTTAAGAGGTGGGGCATTTAAACCAAGAACTTCACCATATAGTTTTCAAGGGCTAGAATTAGAAGGGTTAGAATTATTAAAAATAGCAAAACAAGAAACAGGACTTCCAATAGTAACTGAATTAATGTCTACAGCATACTTAGATAAATTTGTTGAAGATGTAGATGTAATACAAATAGGTGCAAGAAATATGCAAAACTTCGATTTATTAAAAGAAGTTGGTAAAACACAAACTCCAATATTATTAAAAAGGGGAATGAGTTCAACAATAGAAGAATGGCTTATGAGTGCTGAATATATAATGGCTGGAGGAAATGAAAATGTAATACTTTGTGAAAGAGGTATAAGAACATTTGAAACAGCAACAAGAAATACATTAGATTTAAGTGCTGTACCAGTTATAAAAGAAAAATCACATTTACCAATAATAATAGATCCATCGCATGCAACAGGTAAACGTGACTTAGTAGAACCATTAGCAAAAGCTGCAATAGCAGTAGGAGCAGATGGACTTATGATAGAAGTACACAATAACCCAGCAAAAGCACTATGTGATGGAAAACAATCAATAAAACCAGAAACATTTGATGACATAATGAAAACTGTTAAGAAATATGCGAAGGTAGAAGAAAAAGAAATAGTATTATAATACTAAGGAAATTTTAGGGGTAAATAATTGAATTTTAAATAATATAGAGCATTCCGAGCGGATGTAGAAGGAGAATGGATATGATAGTTGTAATGAAACCAGGATTCACACAAGAAGAATTAAACGAAGTAATTGAAGCTATAGAAAGCAGGGGAGCAGAAGTAGACAAAATTGAAGGTGTTGCAACATCTGTACTAGGCGTAGTGGGGGATACTGCCTATATAGACCCAGATGAATTATTAACATATAAATGTGTTGAAAAGGTGTTGAAAGTACAAGAACCATATAAAAAAGCAAATAGATTATTCCATCCAGAGCCTACAATAGTAGATGTGAACGGAACAAAAGTGGGTGGAGGTCATTTAGGAATAATGGCTGGTCCTTGTTCAGTAGAAAGCGAAGAACAAGTAGTTGCAATAGCAAAAGCAGTAAAAGCATCAGGGGCAAATTTCTTAAGAGGTGGGGCATTTAAACCAAGAACTTCACCATATAGTTTCCAAGGGCTAGAATTAGAAGGATTAGAATTATTAAAAATAGCAAAACAAGAAACAGGACTTCCAATAGTAACTGAATTAATGGGAGTAGAATATTTAGATAGATTTGTTGAAGATGTAGATGTAATACAAATAGGTGCAAGAAATATGCAAAACTTCGATTTATTAAAAGAAGTTGGTAAAACACAAACTCCAATATTATTAAAAAGGGGAATGAGTTCAACAATAGAAGAATGGCTTATGAGTGCTGAATATATAATGGCTGGAGGAAATGAAAATGTAATACTTTGTGAAAGAGGTATAAGAACATTTGAAACAGCAACAAGAAATACATTAGATTTAAGTGCTGTACCAGTTATAAAAGAAAAATCACATTTACCAATAATAATAGATCCATCGCATGCAACAGGTAAACGTGACTTAGTAGAACCATTAGCAAAAGCTGCAATAGCAGTAGGAGCAGATGGACTTATGATAGAAGTACACAATAACCCAGCAAAAGCACTATGCGATGGAAAACAATCAATAAAACCAGAAACATTTGATGAAATAATGAAAAAAATCAAAGTTTACACTGAACTAGAAGGTGCAATAATATAATATGAATATTACAATTGTTGGTTTAGGAGTTATTGGTGGTTCTTTTGCAATGGCCTTCAAAGAAGCTGGCTTTGAAGATGTATATGCTGTAGATTTAAATAAGGAATCTATACAAAAAGCAAAAAATATGGGTATTATAAAAGATGGGTCAGATAATGCAAAACAATTTTTGGAGATAGCGGACTTGGTTATTATTTGTATCTATCCTAGAATTATAAAAGATTTTATGATGGAAAATAGAAATAATTTTAAAGATGGTGCAATAGTAACTGATGTTGCAGGTATTAAAGGTACTTTAATCAAACAGTTAGATGATATTATTCCAGATAATATAGATTTTATTTTTGGGCATCCGATGGCAGGTCGTGAAAATAAAGGGATTGACCATGCTACTGCAGAATGTTATAAAGGTGCAAATTATCTATTAATCGACACAGAACGCAATGATGACGACAATGTTCTACTTTTACAAGCAATTATATACAAACTTGGATTTAAACGAATTATAAGAATTAGTTCTGGTTTCCATGATCAAATAATTGCATTTACGTCACATTTGCCACATGTTATGGCGGTATCATTAATAAATAGTGATGTAGAAGCTAGAAATACGGAGATTTATATGGGTGGAAGTTATAGAGATGCCACTAGAGTAGCTGATATAAATGAAGATTTATGGACAGAATTATTTTTAGGAAATAAAGAAAATTTACTAGAAGTAATAGATGATTTTATGGCTGAAATGGGTAGATTCAGAGAAGATCTAGCTAAAGGTGATAGAGTAGCACTTAATAAACGTCTAAAAAGGGCGACAAAACGAAGAAGACGTCTTAATAAATAATTTGAAATAAATGATAAGATGAAATAAAGCCACCAATAGAGCTAAATGTTTTGAGTAAGGTTAATGGAGAAGTTAGATAATCATCAAATACAAAACATTTTATATTTGATATACCAACAATAATAAGTAATTTATCAGCTGGTATGAATTTAAAACTAGATGATATAATTGACTAAAGATGTAAAAAGCCTTATAGCTAGAAATAGCTATGGGGCTTTTTAATGTTATAAATGATAATTTTGAAAACAATTTGTTCTAACGTGATATTATATTATAAATATAATATATAAAAAAATATTTAATATATAAAATATATATTTTAAAATAATAAAACTTTTTATTGTAAAAAAACATATAAAAATGTAGAATTTAAATGAATCAAAATGATAGGGGGAAATTAATGAAAAAAAAGGGAATAGCAAGAATTTTAACTACAATTGTAATTATCGGAAGTATGAACACATCATTTACTTATGCATTGGAAAATAAGCATACAGGTGATAGTTCTTATGCAAAGATAGGAAAACAAAAAGAAGAATTAACTGTAATAAAAACAGGAACAACAACAATGAGACTAAATGTAAGAAAAGGGGGATCTACAAGTTATATATCACTAGGAAAAATAGAAAAAGGTACAAAGGTAGAAATTGTAGAAGTTGCTACTACAGGTTGGTATAAAATAAAATACCAAGATGATTACGGTTACATATCACATAAATATGTAAAGATAGATAAAGATACAGATAGGGTTTATCAAAATCCAAGTCAATATTTTCAAATCCAGGACAATATAAGTTTTGAAGGACAAGGAAATTATATATTAAAAAAAGGTAGTATGGGTCTTAAGGTTAGAAAAGTGCAACAAAAATTAGGTATGTCAAAAACATATAAAGCTATAGTAGGTCCTGTAACTATTTCAAAAATAAAGGCATTTCAAAAGAAAAACAGATTAAAACAAACTGGAGAAGTTGACTATAAAACATGGAAAAAATGGGGTTATCGGATGATGACTGGAATAATCTAGGCGCATATGTATCACCTATACAAGTAGATGAAAATAGTACAAAAAAAGACTGCATTGAAACAATGATAAGCAGGGCTTATGACTATTTAGGTACAGAATATATAGTAGGTGCATCAGGAAAACCAGGACAAGGTGTTGATTGTTCTGGATTAGTTATGCAAGCATTATATGCAGCTGGTATAAATCCATCGCCAGTAAATGTTATTAGACACTCACAACCTGGATATGAATATGAATCTAGAAATCTATTTAATTCAAAGAAATTTAAAAAAATAAGCTATAAAAATAGAAAAAGAGGGGATTTAATATTCTATTCAAATTCTAATGGAGTAATAATACATATTGCAATTTATTTAGGAAACGATAAAGTTATAGAATCATGGCCTAATAAAGTTGTAGTATGGCCAATCAAAAATAGTCATAGAAGTAGAATTGCAGGTGTTAGAAGAGTATTTAATTAGATAATGCAGGACTGATATATATTATTTTAGGGTAAAGAATTTATTATCCTAAAATAGTATATAAACAGTCCTTTTATTTTTATATAAATATAAATAAGGATTAAATTTATTATCCATGCGATACAATTTTATAAGTAATAATACCATATTTAATTAAACTAGCAGTATCCATATTTGTTTTTATATAAGGTTTCATACAACTTATAAGTTTTGGATATTTAAAAATAGGTATTGATTTAATATCTTCTGCCATAGCTTTCGATACTTTTGTTTCATTTAAGTATTCTAAAAGTTTTTCTTCCGTCATATCTATTCCCATTTCATTAAACATTTCTGTCATTTCTGATATAGATTCTGTATTTATTTCAATAACTCTAGTTATATTTGTATCAAATTTTGATTTTATAGCTTCTAATAGTAAATCAGTATTATCGCCCCAAGAATATGTATCGGATAATTTTTTTGATCCTATACCAGGGATATCAACACTGATATCTAGAGGGATAGGAGTAAATAATATTTTGTTATTTGCACTATCTAATGACAATACTGAAAACTTATCAGGTGGATTTTGTAGTGAGTTATCACTAGGAACTGTACATATAACTAATATATTTGTAAGTGTGTCGGACTCTTTGGGAATTTTGATATTTGATGTATTGTCCGATTTTTCTTGTTTGGTATCTTTTTCTACTTCAACACTTTGTTCTAAATTATCTTTCTTTTGTTTAGTCTCCTTAATAGTTGATGTTTCTTTTGGAACAGATTCCTTTTGTGTAGTATAAGTATTTGTTTTACTTTGTGATTCTAAAAGCGTACTATCGTCTAAAGTTAAGTTTCTACCTAAAACAAACACTAAGAGAACAACAGGTATTGTATATATCATAGTGAATATAAGTTTTTTCATATAGACTACCTCCTTCGTTATTAATTTTTGACAACTTTATGATTTTAATTCAAAAATTTGTGATTAATTGAATCTAAAATCTATAAAAGAAATACTTTTTTTATTTGAAGGAAGAAACAGATGAATAACTTGATATTTTAGATAACATTCGAATTATATTTTTAATAAAGAATACATAAGTATAAATAGAATAGCAAAATATTTTGAAAATATAATTGCCCCAAATATGTGCATTTTTAGAATAAGAATTAAAGGAGGAAATGTTATGGAGAAAGAAGAATTAAGAGAAAAATGTATATATTATATCAGAAATAAGAGAAGAAAAAAATTTTTAATATTATTTTTGATATATCAATTAATGTTTTTTATAACCGTAGTACTTTCTTTAAATTTTCAATTAATAAATATAGTTTACTTAATATATTGTCTAGATGTAGATATAATCGTTTCTATATTCACGTATATACTTATTTATAAAAAGCCAAAGAAAAATAAAAATAAAGATATATTAATGATGTTTAGCTTAAATGTATATCCAGAGATACAATTTTTAATTGATAAGGATGATTTTTTAATAGGACGAAAGATAGACTTGGTAAATGGATACATAGAAAACCAAGATGTAATCAGTAAAATTCATGCAAGAATAATTAGAGTAGGTAATAATTTTTTTATAAAAGACGAAGAAAGTTTAAATGGAACATATTTAAATGATAAAAAAATAAATGAATACGATGTAATTCCTTTAAAAATTGGAGATATTGTCAAATTGGCAAATATAGAATTCAAAATTAAATAAAAATAGATTATAAGCAAGTTTATGGATATTTAAAATAAGAATAACTCAATTTTAAAGAAAGGGGGAATAATATGTACACATTGGGAGTTGTATTAACTGTTGTCGGAGGCATAGGTATAATAGTAACAATAATATGGACTATATTAGATAATAATAAAAAAAATAAACAAAGAGATAAGATAATTGAAAACTTACGACAACAGCAATATAAACAACACAACCAAAATATAAATAGGCAAGAGCATACAGAACAACCAATCAATAAAAATACAAATCATGAGATAAATCAAGAAATTAATTCACTTCCTAAAGAATATTTAATTCAAAAAAGTACAAATCAAGAAAATTTATCATATACTGAGCTTGATAACAAAATAGATGATACAGATGAAAATAACATAGAAGAGATTTGCCCAAATTGCAAAAATCCTATAAAAAAAGGTATAAAATTTTGTGGGAACTGTGGGCAAAAATTATTATAAATGTGAGGGAGAGTGTAAGTTTTAAATGATTTGTAAAAATTGTGGAAAAAATAATACAGAGGGAGTACCTTATTGCGCTTATTGTGGAAAACCTCTTAACATCCAAGATGATATGTATAATCCACAACCTACAGATAAAAAAGATTCTTCTAAAAATACAATAAAGATAATAGCTATAATAGTTTCAATATTTTTAGTGATAGGTGGAGGATTTCTACTATTTAAGGACCAATTATTTGGCGATGATGTTTCTATAGAAAAAATAAATATAGAGGGAAATTATGAAATGGATGGAGAAACATATGTATTTGGTGTAAATAAAACAATAGTAATCGATCCAGAAATAAAATCATCAAAAGATAATGTGAAACTAAGATATGAAATAGAAGATAGCGGCGTTGCAAGTATTATGAAACTAGATAATAAATGTAGTATTATCGGAAATAACCCACAACAAACGAAGTTAAATATATATAATAACGATGAATTTTTGAAATCAATTCAAATTTCTTTTAAAAATGAAGATACCTCAAGTAGTAAAAATGATGTAAATAATGTTGTAAATAACACTACAAATAATAATACAGTTAACAATAATACTACTAATAATTACAATAACAACGATAAAAATAATAAACAAAGCTCTTCAGATGAAGATTCAAATATTCCATTAGAGGATTTGACTTATTTTATGTCATGCTATTTTAGTAATTATCAAAATGCAATTAATTATGGTAATTTTAGTGAGATAAGTGGATCACTAACAAGCAATGGAGCATTATATAGAGAACTTAAAAAATCAGTTCCACGCACATACGACAAAGGTATAATAATACAACTTAGAGCATGCGATAAAGTTAAAGCAAGAAAAGTATCTAGTGGAGTATATAGTATAACTTACACTGTTGATTGGGAAATATACAATCCTAATCAAGAGATCTATAGATTGCAAAGAGAATATGGAGATTATATCATATATAAATCAGGAGGAACCTGTAAATTAGATAGATTAGAAAATTGGGAAATATTAAGTAAAGAATATTTTTAATAAACAATATAACAAAAATCTTCAAGGAGATTATAATCCTTGGAGATTTTTTTGCGTATATCAACTTGACAAAGTGTATATGAGAGTATATATTGTATATATAAGATATATACAATATATACAGGAGAGGGGTGAAAAAGTGCAAATAATAATAAGTAACAGTAGCGAAAAACCGATATACGAACAAATAACAATGCAGATAAAAAATATGATTATAAATGGAGAATTAAAGCCAGGAGATGCACTGCCATCGATGAGGTTTTTGGCGAAGGAATTACATATCAGTGTAATAACAACAAAGAGAGCATATGAAGAGTTAGAAAGAGGCGGATTTATATATTCGGTTGTTGGTAAAGGAAGCTTTGTAAAAAGCACAAATATGGAACTTCTTAAAGAAGAAAAATTAAGACTTATAGAAGAATATCTATCAAAAGCAGTAGATGAAGCGAAAAAATGTTCAATAGATTACAAAGAGATAGAGTCAATTTTGAGACTTTTATATGAAGAAGATTAATAAAACGACTAAATAAGTTGGGAGGAGATTACTATGACATATGCAATAGAAGTGAATAACCTTAATAAGGTTTATGATGGTTTTGAACTTAAAGACGTATGTTTTAAGTTAGAAACAGGAACTATTATGGGAATTGTAGGAGAAAATGGAGCAGGGAAATCTACTATAATAAAAGGAATTTTAGATTTAATAAATATAGATTCTGGAGATATAAAGATATTTGGAAAAGATTTTAAAGAAAATGCTTCAGAAATTAAAAAGGATATATCTGTCGTATTTGATGAAAGTTATTTCCATGATAATTTAAAACTGCCTGATATAGATAAAATAATGAAAAATATATATCCTAATTGGGATAAAAACAAATTTTTAAAATATACAAATCATTTTAAATTACCAAATAATAAAAGGGTTAAAGATTTTTCGAGAGGAATGAAGATGAAATTATCTATAGCTGTTGCATTAAGCCATAATGCAAAGTTATTGATTTTAGATGAAGCGACAAGTGGGCTTGATCCAGTAGTTAGAGATGAAATATTAGATATATTTTTAGATTATATACAAAATGAAGATTGTAGCATACTTATAGCTTCACATATAACTAGCGATTTAGAAAAAGTTGCAGATTATATAACATTTGTAAACAACGGTAAAATAATATTCAGTGAAAATAAAGATGAACTAATTTATAATTCTGGTGTAGTAAAATGTAGTGAAAAAGATATAGATAAAATATCAAAAGAAGATATAGTCGGAATAAGAAAAAATACATTCGGGTGTGAAGTTATGGTAAGTGACAGAGCTAAATATGAAAATATAGGATTTGTAATAGATAAGACAAATTTAGAAGAAATTATTTTATTCAAAGTTAGGGGGCAAAAATAATGAAAGGATTAATAATTAAAGATATATTAAACTTAAAAAATTATATGAAACAATTAATATTAGTACTTATATTTTTTATTGCATATGGAATTTTCTTGAAAAATGGAACTTTTGTTGGAACTATGATAACTTTAATGTTAAGCATGCAAGTTATAACTACAATGTCATATGATGAGTATGCAAAATGGGATAAATATGCACTAACAATGAATATAAATAGAAAAGATATAGTATTATCAAAATATGTGTTTTTTATAATGTCAATCATTATAGGTATGGTAGTCGGAGTCATAAGTTCTACGACTATAAATCAAATTTTACAATCAGATATAAATATGAATGAAATCATAGCAACTTCAATAGTAGTACCATGCATCTTTGCTATATTATTTTCAATAGTAATTCCAGTTGTATTTAAAAATGGGGTTGAAAAAGGAAGAATTGTTATGATGATAGTATTATTTATACCAGCTGTATTAGTAGCTGCTATTGTTAAAATATCAGAAAATAATAATATACCTATGCCAAACGGACCAACTTTGGAGATGATTTTTAATTTTGGATTAATAGGAGTTATATTATTAACTATAATATCTATATTCATGTCATATAAAATTTCGCTATCAATTTACAATAAAAAAGAATTTTAGAAAAATAAAAATATATATTGACAATAACTGCAGGAAAATGTTATTCTAATAATGGAAAAACAAAGAAATAAATTTAATATTTATGGATTGTGACTGGTAATGCAGGCAAGACCAACTACATAGGGGATATTATATATATTCTATGTTTGTTGGTCTTTTTTAATATAACACATGTTTTTTCGGATAGGGGGTGAGGTTATTGTATAGAGTGAAAAAGGTAATTAATAATAACTTTATTAGTTCTATTGACCAAAATGGAAATCAAGTTATAATAAGAGGATTGGGGATTGGTTTTCAAAAAAAGCCAGGAGAATGGATAAAGCCTGATAAAGTTGAAGCTATTTATAGAATAGATGATAAAGTTACATCAAATAAATTACAAGAGTTAATAAGTCAGGTGCCTAAAGAATATATAGATACATCTACAGAGATTATAGACAACATTAAATCAAAACTTGATAAAAAACTAAATGATAATATTTATATTACTTTAACTGATCACCTTAGCTTTGCAATAGAAAGAAAAAAAAGAAAACAAGAATACAGTAATGTTTTACTATGGGATATACAAAGGTTTTATCAACAAGAGTATGAACTAGGCAAAGAATCTTTATCAATAATCAAAAAGAATCATGGGGTAGAACTTTCAAATGATGAAGCAGGATTTATTGCACTACATATTGTAAATGCTGAACTAGATACAAATATGAGCGGCATGATAAAAATAACTACATTTATGCAAGAAGTTATCGATATAGTAAAAAATTATTACAATATAGTGTTAAATGAGGATTCACTTGATTTTGGAAGATTTATTACACATCTAAAATATTTCTCACAGAGATTATTTAGTAATAAATCGACAAAGGATACAGATTTCCAATTGCAGAGAATGATAAGAGAAAATTACAGCAAAGACTATGGCTGTGCTGAAAAGATAAAAGAATATATTAAAGAAAAATACAATTTAAATCTTACAGGTGAAGAAATGATGTTTTTAACTATTCATCTTAAGAGAATATCTACAAATTAATAAGTTGGATTGTGACTGGTAATGCAGGCAAGACCTAATTGAAGAATGTAAAATAAATTTACGAGTATTATAGATGTATTTTATTTATAGCTATATTTATATATCATATATGTTTAAATATCTATGATAAAAAGTGTGAATTTTAAATATTTGCATTTTTGGTTAGGTCTTTTTATTTGTTCAAATTTACTAGTTAATAATAAATACTTCGCGTGAAATAAACGCTGTAATTTTAAAAATAAAAAATATAATAAAGGGAGGAATAAAAATGAAAGACAAGATTTTTGGAGTCTTACAACGTGTCGGAAGATCATTCATGCTTCCAATCGCAATTTTACCAGTAGCTGGTCTTTTCCTAGGAATAGGTGGATCATTTACAAATGAAACAATGCTTAACACATATGGATTAATGGGTGTTATGGGACCTGGGACATTTATCTACAGTATATTAACTGTTTTAAATGCAGCAGGGAATGTAGTATTTACAAACTTACCAATTATATTTGCAATGGGTGTTGCAATAGGTATGGCTAAACAAGAAAAAGAAGTTGCAGCATTATCAGGTGCTTTAGCATTCTTCATAATGCATGCTGCAGTTAGTGCAATGATAGCTGTTCATGGTGGAGCAGAAAGCATGCTAAATGGATCTACAACAGATGTATTAGGTATGACATCTCTTCAAATGGGTGTATTTGGAGGTATTATAGTAGGTCTTGGTGTTTCAGCACTTCACAATAGATTCTATAAAATAGAATTACCACAAGTATTATCATTCTTTGGTGGAACAAGATTCGTTCCAATAATAAGTGCATTAGTTTACTTAGTAGTTGGTATAGCTATGTTCTATGCATGGCCACCAATACAAAATGTAATATATTCTGTTGGTGATGTAGTTAGAGGTTCTGGATATGCAGGAACTTGGTTATATGGGGTAATGGAAAGAGCATTAATACCATTTGGTCTTCACCATGTATTCTACTTACCATTCTGGCAAACAGGTGTTGGTGGAAGTATGGAAGTAGCTGGTAAAGTGATAGAAGGTGCACAAAATATATTCTTCGCACAATTATCAGATCCAAGTGTAACTCACTTCAATGTAGAAGCTACTAGATTCATGTCTGGTAAATTCCCACTAATGATATTTGGTTTACCAGGTGCTGCACTTGCAATGTACAAATGTGCAAAACCAGAAAAAAGAAAAGCTGTTGGAGGTTTATTATTATCAGCAGCATTAACTTCAATGTTAACAGGTATAACTGAACCACTTGAATTTACATTCTTATTCGTTGCACCAGTATTATATGTAATTCACTGTGTATTTGCAGGTGCTGCATATATGTTAATGCATATGTTAAATGTTGGTGTTGGTATGACATTCTCTGGAGGTCTTATAGATTTATTCTTATTTGGTATACTTCAAGGGAATGCTAAAACAAGCTGGATAAACATAGTATTTGTAGGTATAGCTTACTTTGCAGTTTATTACTTCTTATTCAGTTTCTTAATTAAAAAATTCGATTTCAAAACTCCAGGTCGTGAAGATAACGATGATGCTGAAGTTAAATTATATACAAGAGCAGACGTTAATGCCAAAAAAGATGGACAAGGTGCTGCTTCAGATACAAATGCTGACGATGAGTTAAGTGCTTTAATACTTCAAGGGTTAGGTGGAAGTGAAAACTTAACAGACTTAGACTGTTGTATAACAAGACTTCGTTTAACAGTTAAAGACCCTTCAAAAGTAAATGAAGGTATGTTAAAAGCGAGTGGTGCAGCAGGTGTAATCAAAAAAGGTAATGGTGTACAAGTTGTATACGGACCAAAAGTTACAGTTATAAAATCAAACTTAGAAAACTTTATAGCAAGTGGAAAAGCAGCTACAGTTAAAGTAAATGAAACTCCACAAGCAGAGGTTAAAAAAGAAGAAGCTAAATCAGAAGTTAAAAGAGATGTAAAAGTAGAAAACGACGTATTATATGCTCCAATAAAAGGTAGAGCAATAGAATTAAGTGAAGTAAATGACGGAGTATTCTCTGAAGGTATGTTAGGTAAAGGTATAGGAATTGAACCTGAAGAAGGAAGAGCAGTATCTCCAGTAAATGGAACTGTTTCAGTAGTATTCGATACTAAACATGCTATAGGTATAACTTCAGATGACGGTGTAGAAGTTCTTATCCATGTAGGATTAGATACTGTTCAACTAAATGGACAATATTACACTACACATGTAAAAGTAGGAGACAGAGTTAAAGTAGGAGACTTACTTGTTGAATTCGATAAAGATAAAATACAAGAAGCTGGATACAGAACTGTAACTCCAATAATAATAAGTAATACAGATGAATTTAAAAATGTAAAAGTTTTAGCTAAAGGTGAAATAAACGAAAAAGCTGAAATGATAAGTGTTGAAAGATAATTCTGCCATATAATTCATTTTAATTTAAACTTTATAACAATATATTATGATAAGAGTATTATTCTATTATGGGTAATGCTCTTATTTTTTTGTTGACATTAAATAATAAATGGAAGAAAATTATTTGTTGGGGATATAATATTATCATCAGAAAATTTATTTAAAAGCAAATTACAAGGAGAAAAACATAAATTATGAATATAACAGAAATATACAACATGAAAGTAAATATGGGGCTTTTAGATTTAAAAAAATACAATAATTTAATTAACGAAATTGAAAATGTGCCACAAAAATATATAGATGTATTTGATTTGAAAAATATAGGAAATAAACTAAAGGAAGAATTGAAATTAAATAATACGATGGATTTAGATGAAATAGTGGAATTATACTCACAAGTTATTTTTAATCTTCATTCAACACTTGGAAATACACTTAGTGAACTTGAGTTTAAATTTAATCAAATAAGGATTCAAGCTAGATTAAATGCATTAAAAAATCCACAAAAAGAAGGTTTTGATTTAAATAAAAGTATAGATTTTAAGGATTTAGATTCAGATATCTTAAACCTTATAAATTTAGCTTATAACGGTGTGAAATATATGGCTAAAGCGATGCAAATAAATATTTTAGCTGTATCTGATAATGATGCGATTGAAAGGGTAATAGAAGAAATTAAAAGTCTAAAAAATGATATAATATAATAAAAAAGGGCAGTTTGTGTATTTTGAACTGTCCTTTTAAAAATTCTATAAAGCTGTTTCACATTCAGTATTTTGAGCTATATCTAGTAATTGGGCTGGAGAGTCAACTAAAAAATCTGCACCGCTTTCTTTTAGTGATTTTGCATCTCTAAAGCCCCATGTAACACCGACACCTTTTACACCGGCATTTTGTGCAGTTATCATATCTGAACCAGAATCTCCAACATATAAAGTTGATTCTTTTTGTGCATTGAGTTCTTTCATAGCAGTTAAAACAGTGTCAGGAGCAGGTTTTCTCCTAACGCCTTCACGTTCACCTATTGCTACTGGTATTAAGTCTTTAAAATAATATTTATTTAAATTTTTAACACCAAAATCATATTTATTTGATACTATTCCTAGTTTAAATCCATTAGATTTTAATGTTTCTAGTAGTTCTAGGATTCCATCATAAGGAGCAGTTTTATGTTGCATATTTGTTTTATAATGATCCTTAAAAGCTTGTAGACATTTTAAGGCAGTTTCATTATCAGTTCCCTTTGGAACAGCTTTAAACATAAGTTCCTTTATTCCATTTCCTACAAAGCGTCTGACTTCTTCATAAGTTCTTTCAGGATATCCAAAAGATTTTAATGCATGGTTAACGCTATCTCCTAAATCTTCTAGAGTGTTTAGCAATGTTCCATCTAAATCAAAAATTACAGTGTTGTATTTCATTTTTATTCCCCTTTTCACAATTTAAATAATTATTACTATAATTTAAAAATATAGCACAGTTATTTGCAATAATCAAATAAGGAATAGAGTGGGTATGATAATAGTTTTTTGCATAAAAAAAGACGTATATAAATTTATACGTTAACAAAGATATATATTAGTACTAATATATAATCGGAAAGGATATAATATATCAATTATATATTATCATAAAATTATCAAAAAGTCAATACCTAAAAATAAAATGGGAGTGAAACTTTATGGAAAATAATATTTTAAAATTTACGATGAAAGACTTACAACAAGAGTCAACACAAAAATTAATAAAATTAAATGATGAATCTATAAATTATGGGCTTATTTTAAATGAAAAAGATATTGAAGGAATTATGAAAAATACAAATGAGACGTTAAAAAGAATAGGAAGAATAGAGACTAGTACCAATACTCTGGAAAAAATTATAGAACTTGTCTATTCGTCTCCATATACAGATAAAGATAACTATATAGAAAATATAAACGACATGCAGGAGGTATTTTATTATTTTAAAAGCCAGGTTTTAGATTTGTTATCTGATGATGAAGTTATAGATATTTTAAAAGAAGTTTATGACGATAAAAAAGGAGAGATTTTTCAAATTCAAGGATTTATAGAAGAATATGCAACAAAATTTAAACTTGGAGGTTCTTTTTAAAATATGAAATTACTAGGGAATATAAATAAAGACTATATGATTAACATACTCAAATGGGGTTATTTAAATAAAAAATTTAGCGAAAACTTTATATTAGAAATTCAGCGAGATATAGGGAATTTATTAAAAGAAAGAATACAAAAATATTGTGGGAGTTCAAGCACTTCTGTAACAGTAGAGATGGGTGAACAATTATTAGATTGTATTTATTATATTATGGATATTAATTTTAGAGATGATTTTGATATGAATAAATCTATAGAATTGATAAAGAAAAACTCTACAAAGGATCTTTTAAAAAAAGGAGAAGAAAAACTAAAGACTTTATTTGAGGATACTAAATTACTATATGATAGAGTTTGTGCAAATAGATACGAAACAGAGTTAATAGCTTATAATGACACGCTGATAAAAGAATTTGGAAACTTTTTTAAAATTTATGATATGAAGTTTAATGCACAAGATATTCAAGTGAGTGTAGATTATCCACTTATATTTGGAGACTCTAATTTAACTGGAATTTACTATATAAAAGATTACTTAGAAACTTTAGAACTTGAAAATAAGTTCTGTAATCATTTTGAAAAAGGTGAAATAGAAAACTTACTAGATATAAATGCAAAAATATATAAACTAGACTATAGAGACTTGCTTACAAATATATTTGAAATAGTTATAAATAACACTATATTATCTATAATAGTTGATGATGAATTTGATGATTTTTATCTTTTTAAAGAAGAAATAAAATATTTAAAAAGCAATTTAAATCTATCTAATGTAAATGAAAAAGTAAGCAATGCAGTTAAGAAAATGATTGAAGAATTAAAAATATATGATGAAAAAGAAATACAATATATAGATTCATATAAAAATAGATTTATAAATGAATTAAAATCAGCAATTAGAGGAAATTGTATTGAAAACTTAGCTGTAACTTGTGATGATTATTTAAAACATAGTTTAAATCAAGAGACATTAATTTTAAAAGAAAATAAATTAAATGATGAGGACTTTAGAAATATATTAAATGAAATAGAAGAAGAGCATGATATAAATAAAAAGATAGAAATTATAAAAGAAGAGATAAATTCATTTGAGGATTTTTGTGACGTATTAAAATGTGATTGTTTTTATAAAGAAGAATATACAATTTTATTTGATAGTTTAAGTCAAATTGAGCTTGCATTATTGGGCAAATCAATATTTTATGAAGAGATAGATATCGATAAATTTAATTTACTAAATCAAATATTTAAAGATGAAAATTATAATTACTTATGGCAAGAAGAATACGTCGAATATATGAAGAACCAAGAGATACAAAAAATAAGTAAAATTCAAAAAGAAATTAAAAAACTCCAATATTTTGAATAAAATTTATACCATTTTGGCCAAAATATTAAAATATATACAAATTTTATATAAAGAAAAAATATTTTTTTTGTATAAATGATATATATATTTTATAATAGTAGAAGTGATAATATGTGTAAGGATATTTAAAAACATATTGGAGGTATTTTAATGGATAACAGCAAAAAGGCCATAGGAGTATTTGACTCTGGTTTAGGTGGGATAAGTGTACTTAGAGATTTGAAAAAGCTTATGCCAAATGAAGATTTTATTTATTTTGGAGATTCTGCATATGCTCCTTATGGTATAAAGACAAAAGATGAAATTACGAAAAGATGTGTTGAAATAATAGACTTTTTTATAGAAAAGGGAGTAAAAGCAGTAGTTATAGCATGTAATACAGCTACTAGTGCTTCTGCAAACTATCTTAGAAAAAAATATAAAGATTTACCTATAATAGGAATGGAACCAGCTTTAAAAGTTGCAACACAAGGGGTTAAAAACAATAATATAGTGGTAATGGCGACACCACTTACTTTAAAAGAAAAGAAATTTGAAACATTAATGCACAAATTTAGAGGCAATAACAAGGTAGTTAAGATGCCTTGCCCAAAACTTGTTGAAATAGTTGAGAATGATTTATTAGACGATGAAACAACAGTTATAAATCAATTAAAAGACTATTATAAAAATGTAAATGTAGATAATTTAGATAGTGTAGTTTTAGGATGTACTCATTTTATATTCTATAAAGATTACTTAAATGAATTTTTACCTGAAACAGCACATTTAGTCGATGGAAATATGGGTACTTGCAAACATGTAAAAGAAATTTTAGAACAAAAACATGAGTTAAATGAAGAAAATCATGTTGGAAATATAGAAATTTATAACTCAAGTGACGATCAAAAATATATGACACTTTCCAATAAGTTATTAGCAAGATAGATTTGAATTAATTTTCAAATCTATTTTTTTTGAAATATATAACAGTAATTGTCAAATAGTGATAATATATTAATAGAAAATTTGATTTTTAATTCTGTGGATAACATATAAAATCTAAAATGATTTTATATGAAAGTTTTTTTAAAAATTGTAAATAATACAGATTAAAGATAAAAATAGGATTAAAAGGAAAAATTGACAATGAAGGAGTAGTTATAATGGAAAACTTAATAAAAAGATTTGTAAAATATGCAAAAGTACATACAACAAGTAATGAAGATTCTGAAACTGTGCCAAGTACAGAGATTCAAAAGAACTTAGGTAAAATATTAGTAGAAGATTTAAAAGAAATAGGATTAAGTGATGCATATATGGATGACAAAGGATATGTATATGCAACTTTAAAAGCAAATACAGATAAAAAACTTAAAAAAATAGGATTTATAGCTCATATGGATACATCACCAGCAGCAAGTGGAGAAAATGTAAACCCACAAATACATAGAAATTACGATGGAGGAGATATAGTTGTAAATAAAGAAAAAAATATAGTTCTATCTCCAAATGAATTCTCGATTTTATCAGAAAAGGTTGGAAAAACAATAATAACTTCAGATGGAACAACTTTACTTGGAGCAGATGACAAAGCTGGAATAACTGAAATAATAGAAGCTTTAAAATATATAATTGAAAATCCACAAATAGAACATTCAGATATAAAAGTTTGTTTTACACCTGATGAAGAAGTTGGAAGAGGAGCAGACTTTTTCGATGTAGAAGGTTTTAATACTGATTTTGCATATACAGTAGATGGTGGCGAAATCGGTGAATTAGAATATGAAAACTTTAATGCATCAAGTGTAGATATAAAAATAATAGGTAAAAGTGTGCATCCAGGAAGTGCATATAATGTAATGATAAATGCTGCATCAGTAGCAACAGAATTCAACTCTATGGTTCCACAAAATGAAGTTCCAGAAAAAACAAAAGGATATGAAGGATTTTATATGCTTACTTCAATAAGCGGAGAAGTAGATGAAGCAAAACTATCTTATATACTTAGAGATTTTGATTTAGATGGATTAAATCAAAGAAAAGCTAAAATAGAAGAAATTGCAAAAATTCTACAACAAAAATATGGAGAAGATAGAATAATTGTCGAAATAAAAGATAGTTACTATAATATGAAAGAAAAAATTGAGCCTGTTATGTATATAATCGATTTAGCTAAAAAAGCTATGAAAGATGCAGATATTGAACCTAAAATAGTTCCAATTCGTGGAGGAACTGATGGAGCTAGAATTTCATATATGGGAATACCAACACCTAACTTATTTACAGGAGGATATAACTTCCACGGATATTATGAATATGCAGTTGCTGAAGAAATGGAAAAAGCTAAAGAAGTTATAATAAATATAGTTAAAAATAATAAATAAATCGTAAATTTAAATAAAAATTAAAAAGAATGATTTGAGAATAAACTTCCTTAACAGTATTGATTTTACTGTGAATTTAGGAAGTTTATTTTTTTTGAAAAGAAAAAGTTACAAAAAAGTTACAAAAATACTTGATAAAAAGTTACAAAAATGTAACAATATAATTATAAAGTAAAATTTTTCTTAAAAATTGGAGGGATAGATATTATGAGTATAAATAAATCATATGTATTAGCAGGAGCTTTAGTTGCAACATCAAGTATAGTTATGCCAATGGCGGAAACATCTCAAGTAGAAGCAGCAACTCAAACTGTAACAGTAACATCAAGAGTAAACTTTAGAAAAGGACCTTCTATGAATTACTCTATTATGAGGAAGTTATATAAAGGATATAAATTAACATACTTAGGTAAAAATGGAAATTGGATAAAAGTAAAATATGATGGAACGACAGGATATGTATATAAAGATTATGTTTCAGGATATAGTTCTTCTAGCGATAATAAAGGAATAACTAGATATGTAAATGCGTCAGTTGGCTTAAATGTAAGAAAAGGACCATCTACTAGCTATTCAAAATTAGGGAAATTATCTTATGGGAAAAGTGTAAAAGTATTGTCAACTTCAAATGGTTGGTCAAAGATAAGTTATAATGGGAGAACAGCATATGTAAAAAGTACTTATTTACAAGCTAAAAAACCATCTTCAACTTCATCAAAAAATGATTCTGATACTAATGTATCAAAAAGTGCAAGTGCATTAATATCATATGCAAAGAAGTTTTTAGGTAAACCATATGTATGGGGAGCACAAGGACCTAATAGCTTTGACTGTTCAGGATTTACATATTATGTATTTAAAAATAAAGCAGGTATTACTTTACCTAGAAATTCAGCTGTTCAAAGTAAATACGGAACATATGTAAGTAGAAGTAATATAAAAGCAGGAGATTTACTATTCTTTGATACTAATGGTTCAAATAATGGAGCAGTTTCTCACGTTGGTCTTTATATTGGAAATGGTCAGATGATACATGCATCTTATAGCCAAAGAAAAATTGTGACAGTAAGCATTAATAATAGCTATTATCAAAATGCATTTGTAAATGCGAGAAGAGTCTTATAATAAATATAAAAGTCAGTAGATCAAATAGGTTTACTGACTTTTGAATAAATATAAATAAAAAACATAAAATAAAATAAGACAAATGCATAATAGCAATAGCTCAACTTTTTTAATCAAACAACCTATCATAATCGTGTTAACTGCATATTTTTAATCCTTTCTGTTTATCTGATATATTAAATAATTAAAATGTATTATACAATAATTATATATACTCGAACTTTTATTAAATAAAATAAGTCGAAAATGTTAAAATATTGTAAAAAATCCGAAAAAAAGAAGGATATCTAGTAATTACGTATAATTTTATTAATATATAGAAATACAAAGTACACAAAAGATACATAAATGATTAATTAAGATAGTATTTCAAAAATTTAATAAGAAAAGGGGTATAAGCATGACGAATATGAAAAGTAACAAAAAACTATTAGATAATTTCCTTTCTTTTTTACTTATTACTCTGGGGGCAACTTTGGCAGCACTAGCTTTAGAAATATTTTTAGTGCCTAACAATATAATCGATGGAGGAATAATAGGTATCTCAATTATGATCAGTTATATAACTAAAGTTAAATTAAGTATCCTTACCTTTGTCTTAAATATACCTTTCTTAATTTTAGGATATAAGCAATTAGGAAAAAGCTTTTTAATAAAAGCTGCATATGCTATGTTGGTATTTTCAATATTACTAGAACAATTTAAACCAGTTCCTGAACTTACTAATGATATACTTTTAGCAACTGTATTTGGAGGGTTGTTACTTGGTATAGGAGTAGGTTTTGTAATCAAATTTGGAGCATGCCTAGATGGAACAGAAGTAGTTGCAATCTTAATAAATAAAAAAACATCATTTTCTGTAGGGCAAGTCGTAATGTTTTTAAACTTCTTTATATATTCAACATCAGGTCTATTATTTGGATGGGATAGAGCATTATATTCAATACTTACTTATTTTATAACTTTTAAAATTATAGATATGGTATCTGAGGGATTTGAACAAGCAAAAGCAGCTATGATTATAACTAATCATGGTGAAGAAATAGCTAATAGCATTTATAAACATTTAGGTAGAACAGTGACAATGTTAGAGGGAGAAGGATTAATAAGTGGAAAGAAGGTTGTACTTTATGCGGTTGTAACGAGAATAGAAATTCCAGAGCTTAAGCGAATAGTAGCTGCGGATGATTATTCGGCATTTGTAACTATAACAGATGTAAATGAAATAGTTGGTAAGCATATTAAAAAGAAAAAAGGAGAAACTACAGAAACAACTTAAATAAATATAAAAAACCTCTAGGATATATCTCTTAGAGGTTTTTTATAATGCATTGAAATTATATTTGTTTTTTATTTATATAACATAATTTATTAGATTGGTAGATCTGAAGGTTTTTTTAGTTTTTTATGCTTAAATACAGGAACACCAAGTTCTTCGCCTAATTTTTTTACTGCATTTTTATAAGCAGATTTTAAATTATCATGGATTACAATGCCATCTACTTTCATAGAAATAGAATCGACACATTTTTTTAGATATTGATAATTTTCTTCTTTATCATATTCACCTTGAACCATCCATTGGTTAGATAAAATATGTCCGATTGATACTGGTTTTTCAGTATTTATTATTATATTTGAGAAAGTTTCTTCAAAATGCATTCCTCCTGTACAAAGAAGTACTTTTATATCTTTTAATTCCGGTTTTATATCATCATCAAAAACTCTAAATAGAGAATTTGCTAGGACGCTTTCAGCAACAGGATTTTTCCAACTTTCAAGCGTACTGCCTATTTCTATATCGAATATAGGTACTTGGTACTTGTCTATTAAATTTATATCTTGGCCTTGAATTGTTCCAGTCCAATGTGTTGCCTCAGTCATAGTTGTGAAATCATCTAAGCTTGATTTTACACGATTTTCTTCTATAGCCAATAGTAAATTTCTAAGGTATACTGGATTTGATGGTGCAAATATTTTTCCGACAACATCGCCAGTTGAGTGAACAGTAAGGATTTTGTCTGGAGCATTTTTTCCACCATGCCAATTTACAACGCCCGCAACATCATAATCTTTAAAATATTTATTTAAAAGAGGTATGTATAAATCATAGTCATAACTTAAAACTTTGTCAGTTTCAACAAATGAAAATAAGTTACCTCTATCATCATGATATTCATAGACATCTCTATTTGCAAATTTAAAATCTGATAATTTTAAGTCGTAATTCTCTTTTAAATAATTTAGTACTCTTGGTGCAACTTCATCTCTTTCATAATCTGTACAAAAAAAGTAAACAGCTTTTCTCATAAGTTTTCCTCCTAAATATATCAATATATTATTATGTATTTTAAACAAAAGGACTGAAATTTCTTCCGTCGTATATTATTTCATCATACCCTTTAGGATCAGTATTGCCTTCTGTGCTAAATATTAAAACAACAGAATTTTTATTTAATCCCATATCACGTCTTATATCTTCAAATTCATCTTTCCCCATAAGCATTGATAAAAGGCCAGCGCCTACCGCACCAGACTCACCAGAAATAACTTTTGTATCATTTTTTAATGGGCTTGCCAAAATTCTCATACCTCTAGCAGTTACATAATCTGGACAAGAAGCATAAAAACTAGCATAATCTCTTAAGATAGGCCATGTAGCTGTATTTGGTTCACCACAATTAAGTCCAGCCATTACTGTTTGTAAATCTCCAGTTACAGCATGAGGTTTTGAATCATCTGCTTTTGCAGATTTGTAGATACATGCAACAGTAGCAGGTTCAACTATAGTAGTTATTGGAGGTTTTTTATCAAATCTATTTACCATATATCCAAGCATACTTCCAGCCATAGAACCTACACCAGCTTGTAGAAATAAATGAGTAGGTTTTTCTATTCCAAGTTCGTTTAATTCATCAAGTGCTTCCTTAGCCATAATTGTATAGCCTTGGCTTATAAAATTTGGAATAGCTTCATATCCTTCCCAAGCAGTATCCTGAACTAAATACCATCCATTTTCATATGCCAAAGAGGCTGCTTTTCTAACTGCATCGTCATAATTTAAATCAGTAATTGTAACTGTAGAATTGCCCATACTTTCAATCGCCTTTGCTCTTGCAAGCACGCTGCCTTTAGGCATAAATACAACAGATTTGCAACCAAGTTTGTTAGCAGCCCAAGCGATACCTTTACCATGGTTTCCATCAGTAGCAGTTACAAATACTATATCTTTCAATTTTTCTTTTATATCTTTATTTTGTAAATCTTTAAAAGTTGTAGATTTATAATCTAAGTTTAATTTGTCACATACTATTCTAAATATAGCGTATAATCCCCCAAGCCCTTTAAAAGCATTAAGCCCATATCTATAAGATTCATCTTTTACGAATATATTTTTTACACCTAACTTTGAGGCTAAATTATCTAATTTAACAAGTGGTGTTTTTTTATACTCATCAATAGATGTGTGGAATTTTTCAACATCATTTACAATATCCTCAGTTAAAAAATCGACATCAGTTGAGTTATTTAGATTTGTAGAAATTATATTAATTCCGAAATGTTCTTCGTATTTTACCATTCTATCTCTCCTTATATTATTTATTTTAGAAATTAAATTGTCTGTGAAAATTATATAAACCCTTTTAATATAATTATATTTCAAAAAATGTAATATTTATATCTTCATATTGATTATTTATGCAATTATATTGGTGAACTTATAAAATTTTTAAAATATATGCATATAAATATTCAAAATAAAATCATCATACACGAAACTTATGATAAAATAGTATTAATTTTGTAGTAATAAGGAGGCAACATATGGATACAAATAATTTATTGATGACAGGTTTTGTACTTACTTTAGGAGCTATGGCTATCTTAATAAGTATAATAAGTTTTGGATTTATGATTATGTATCAAATCAGAAATAAGGTTAAAGTTAACAATTATGTAAAAATGATAATACTTATAGCTTTTATAATTGGAGTTATATTAGTTTTTGTATCAAGTAGCAGATTAGATTTAAAATCATTTGGATTTTAGATAAATGTTATTTCTACATTAAACAGAATTATATTTAAGTACGGAGGAAAAATGCAAAAAAAGATTAATTTGACAGAAGGTAGGATAGTTGAAAAGCTCGTAAAAATAGCTATCCCGATAATGGCTACATCATTTATTCAAATTGCTTACAATTTAATAGATATGATGTGGGTTGGAAAAAACGGAAGTAATTCCGTAGCAGCAGTTGGAACGGCAGGATTTTATCCTTGGCTTGCAATGGCGTTTGTTATGTTTTCAAAAATTGGAGGAGAGGTAAAAGTAGCTCAAAGTATGGGAGAGAAAAATATAAAAGAAGTAAAATCTTATATAAAATCATCCATAGAATTGAATGTATTTTTATCTTTGACCTACAGTTTAATACTGATTTTATTTAATAAACAATTAATAGATATTTTTAATTTAGGAAATGCTGAAGTAATATCTATGTCTAGACAGTATTTAGTTATATTAGGACTTGGAATGATTTTTTATTTTATAAACCCTGTATTCACATCGATTTTTATTGGACTTGGAAATAGTAGTATACCATTTAGGATTAATACAATCGGACTTATAGCAAATATTATATTAGATCCACTATTAATTTTCGGATTTGGACCAATTCCAGCTCTTGGAACAAATGGGGCAGGTATTGCAACAATAAGTGCACAAATAGTAGTTAGTTTTGTTTTTATTGGATATATAATAAAAAATAGAATAGAATACTTTAAAGTTAGATATTTTAGAAAAATAGAATTTAAATATTTTAAAATTCTATATAAATTAGGTTTTCCAGTAGCTATCCAAAATGCATTATTTACACTTATATCTATGGCAATGGGCGTTATCGTAGCATCTTTTGGACCAGTAGCAGTAGCTGTTCAAAAGGTAGGTTCACAAATAGAATCTATATCATGGATGAGTGCTGATGGATTTGCTTCAGCTTTATCTACATTTACAGGACAAAATTATGGAGCTTATAAGTTTGATAGAATAGATAAAGGAAGTAAAATTGGATTAATTGGAGCTATAATTTGGGGTAGTATAACTACAGTAGTTCTTGTATTCTTTGGAGAAATTATATTTAGAGCATTTATAAATGAACAAGATGCAATAATAAAAGGAATAGATTATCTAAGAATACTTGGATATTCACAATTATTTATGTGTATTGAAATAACGATTACAGGAATACTAAAAGGATTAGGAAGAACATATATACCATCATTTATTAGTATTGCTTTAAATTTAGCTAGAATACCAATGGCAATTGTACTTAGCAAACCAGATATACTTGGAATTAACGGTATATGGTGGAGTATTGCAATAAGTAGTATTTTTAAAGGACTTGTATTATTTTCAATATTTGTTGTTTTATATAAAGCGAAAAAACTTTATAAAATAGAAGAAGGAAAGAAAGATTTAAATAAAGATAAAGAATTATGTTCTGAATAAAATTAAGGGCAGTCATGAAATATTTTGTGACTGCTCTTATTTTTTTACACGAATTTGCACATACTTCTAGGTAATTGTTGGAATTGTTTAATTCCTATTGATTTAGTATGAATTTACGATATAATATGCTTAGTGAATTGATAATCATTATTAATACAGACATCACGGAGGGAAAATATGAAAAAAATCAAATCAATCGCATTAATGTTAGTAGCGATATTATCACTATCAATACTAACAGGTTGTTCAAGTAACAACGAGTCAGCAGATAAAGCTGAAACAAGAGTTGTAAAAACTTCAAAAGGAGATGTAGAAATACCTGCAAATCCAAAACGTATAGTAGATATATCTGGAAGTAGTGAGGAATTAGTTATATTAGGATATACTCCAGTTGCAACTGCTAACGTAGATTCTTATGATACAGAAAATGTACCATCATACATGGCTGATACTTTCAAAGATACAAAAGTAGTTGGACATTCAATGATGGATACTATGGACATAGAAGCTATAATAGAAGCTAATCCAGATTTAATAATAATGGCTCCAAGACAAGAAAAAATGTATGACGAGCTAAAAGAAATAGCACCAGTTGTTATGCTTGAAGATTACTCAAATGACTGGGAAGCAAACTTAAAACAAGTAGCTACACTATTTGATAAAGAAGATGAAGCTCAAGCTTGGTTAGATGATTATTATGCAGAAGCTAAAAAAATAGGAGATGAAATCAAAAAAGCAAAAGGTGATCAATCTTATGTAGTAGCTTTAGCATCTTCTGGACAATTTATGATATTCTCTGAAGGTGGAATGGGAACTATCTTAAAAGACGATATGGGTCTTAAACAACCAGCAAATATGCCAAAACAAGATAGTATAACACTTCCAACTGTAAGTATAGAAGGGCTTTCAGAAATAGATGCTGATAACATAGTTGTAATCGGTATGGAATCTGATAAACAAGACTTAGCTAAAAATAGCGTATTTAACGAAATAAGAGCTGTAAAAGATGGAAACTATGTATTCTTAAATGCTAGTCCATTCTTCTCACAAGCTTACAACCCAATGGGAAGAAAATTATTATTAGAAGAAGTAAAAAATGCTTTAATGTAAGCATAAAATAGAGATTATTTTAAAATTAGGTGGATAAATTATATTTATTCACCTAATTTGATTTTAAGAGATAAATTAGAAAATTCAAAAAAGGAGGGACGAATTTGACTAACTCAAATAAAAGAAACTCATATATTTTAGTCGTTTGTGGATTAATATTATTGTCCCTAGGTATATTTTTATCAGTATCTATAGGGGCGAAAGATATAGATTTTTCAACTATGGTAAATAGCGTATTTGGAAATGGAAATGATATAAATTCTAAAATTATAAGAGATGTCAGAATACCGAGGGCTCTTGCCGGTGTTTTAGTAGGTGGATTTTTAGCAGTGTCTGGTGCAATTATGCAAGGTATAACTAGAAATCCTATTGCAGAACCATCAGTTATCGGTATAACTCAAGGTGCGACATTTATGGTAGCTATAGCTCTAGTTTTACAACAAGTAAACACTAATATAGTTATCGGTGGATTTTCACTTATGATATTTGCATTTATCGGTGCTAGTATAAGTGGATTATTCGTTTATTTTATAAGCTCAAGATCAATGGGAAAAACTGACCCAGTAAAACTTACATTAGCGGGAACAGCGCTTGGAACTTTATTAATTTCACTAGCGACTGGAGCGGCGATGTATTTTAATCTATCACAACAATTAAGTTTTTGGATTAATGGTGGATTTATCGGCGTTAACTGGGAAGGTGTTAAACTACTATTTATCGTGGGTATAATAGGCATGGGTTGTGCGATGCTTATATCAAAAAGAATAACAATCCTTAGTTTAGGAGAAGATGTTGCGATAGGTCTTGGTGAAAATACAAATCGTACAAGATTTATAGCAATTGTAATAGTAATTTTACTTACAGGAGCATCTGTTTCTGTAGCAGGAAATATAATATTTGTTGGTCTTATAATACCTCAAATAGTTAAAAAATTAGTAGGTGTTGATTTTAAATATATAATACCATGTTCATTTGTGCTTGGTTCAGTATTAATAGTCTATAGTGATGTAATATCTAGACTTATAAATCCACCTTACGAAACACCAATAGGTTCACTAACTGCTTTATTAGGTGTGCCAGTATTTATATATCTTATTAGAAAGGAAGTGAAATAATATGAAAAAAAATAAAAAATTTGCGATTATATCACTAGTTCTAATAGGTCTTATATTTGCAACATTTGTAATAAGTTTAAACATGGGTTCTTCAAGTTTAACTCCGATGGACGTAATTAAAACATTAGTCGGACTTGGAACAAAAAATCAAGAGATAGTAATATTTAGACTTAGACTGCCAAGAATACTTATGGCTTTACTAATAGGTATAGCATTAGCAATTGCAGGTACTATATTACAAGGTGTTACTAAAAATGATTTGGCAGATGCCGGGATATTAGGTATAAATTCAGGTGCTGCATTATTTGTAGTTATGTATATATATTTCTTAAACGGAAATGTATACGATGGAATAAGTGATTTTACGATATATACAATGCCACTAGTCGCTCTTTGTGGGGCGTTATTTGGAGCATTTTTAATATATGCACTAGCATGGAATAAAGGTATAAATTCATCTCGTTTATTATTAATCGGGATTGGAATAAATACTGCATTTTTAGCATTACTTACAGTTTTCCAACTAAAATTTACAACACAAGAATTTAACAGAGTTGTGGCTTGGACAAACGGAAGTATATGGGGAGCAACATGGAAATATGTTTATATAATTGCTCCATTTGTAATCTTATTTGGTTCGTTTGCATTTTATAAATCAAGAGATTTAGATGTATTAAATCTAGGAGATGAAATGTCAACAGGGCTTGGATTAGATGTAGAAAAAGAAAGAAGAAAAATGTTAATAGTTGCAGTTGTTTTAGCAGGTGTTGCTACATCAGTTGCGGGAAGTATAGCATTTTTAGGGCTAGTTTCACCACATATTGCGCGTAAATTAGTCGGACCAGCTCATAAAAAATTAATACCAGTTGCATCATTAGTAGGTGCGTTTATTTTATTAGCATCAGATACAATTGCTAGAAATATCTTTGCTCCACTTGAAATACCAGTTGGACTAGTTGTTTCAGTAATTGGTGTGCCTTATTTCATTTACTTAATGTTAAAAGCTGATTAAGTAAGAAGAGATTAAAAAGGAGGAAGAACACTATGAATTCAATAGAAACTAAAAATATAAATATTGCATATGGCAATGTAAATATAGTAGAAGATTTAAATTTAGAAATACCAAAAGGAAAGATAACTACAATCATAGGAGCAAATGGGTGTGGTAAATCTACAATCCTTAAAACAATAGCGAGAATTTTAAAAGCTAAAAGCGGAGATATCTATATAAATTCTAAAAATATAAATGAACAAAGTTCAAAAGAAATTGCAAGAAATATGGCAGTTTTACCTCAAAGTCCACAAGCACCAGGAGGACTAACAGTTGAGGAATTAATAGCTTACGGAAGATTCCCACATCAAAGTGGATTTAAAAATAATAAACAAGAGGATAAAGAGATAGTAGACTGGGCTTTAAAAGCGACAGGAATATCAGAATTTAGAGATAGAAAAATAGAAGATTTATCTGGTGGTCAAAGACAAAGAGCATGGATTGCTATGGCTTTAGCACAACAAACAGACATACTTGTTTTAGATGAGCCAACAACTTATTTAGATTTAGCTCATCAATTAGAAGTATTAGAAGTGCTAGATGAATTAAATAAAAAATACAATACAACAATAGTTATGGTAATACATGAACTTAACAATGCAGCGAGATTTGCCCATCATATGATAGGTGTTAAAAAAGGTAAGATATGTTGCAAAGGAACTGCTGAAGAAGTTATGACAAAAGAAAATCTTAGAGAATTATTCAATATAGATAGTGAAATAGTTACAGATCCTAGAACTAAAAAACCAGTTTGTATAACGTACGATATGGTTAGATAGGAGATAATATGGATAATTTAGCAAATGACAAAACAAGTAAATTATTAGTTAAGTATTCAATTCCAGCAATAATAGCAATGCTAGTAACTTGTCTATATAACACAGCTGATAGAGCATTTATAGGTTCTATGGAAGGTGTTGGAGCATATGCTATTTCTGGTCTTGGAGTTACAATGCCACTATTTACATTAATAGGTGCATTCGGAGTTGCAGTATCTGTTGGTGGAAGTACAAATATATCTATAAAACTAGGTGCAAAGGAAAAAGAAGAAGCTGAAAGACTTCTTGGAAATACATTTGCACTAGAGCTTTTAGGTGGTTTTGTAATTATGGTGTTAGGGTTAGTGTTTATAGACCAAATTCTATATGCGTTTGGAGCTAGTGCAAAGACTCTACCATATGCAAAAGATTATATGAGTGTAATATTATTAGGAGCTGTAGTAAATCTATCTGGATTCAGTTTAAATGGAGCGATAAGAGCAGATGGAAGACCAAAATTAGCAGCAACGATTATGATAGTTTGTTCTTTACTAAACTTAGTATTTGACCCACTATTTATATTCTATTTTGGATTTGGAATAAAAGGTGCAGCAATAGGAACAGTTATATGCCAGCTTATAAACTTTATATGGACGACTTATTATTTTACAAAAGGTAATTCTAATTTAAAGCTTAGATTAAAAAATATTAGATTAAAAAAAGAAGCCGTAATTGCTATATTAACTATATCTATAACACCATTTTGTATGGAAGTTGTGACAGGATCTATTCATCTTGTTACAAATAAATTCTTACAAGGTTATGGTGGAGATTTAGCGATAGGGGCTATGACGACTATAACTTCTATATTATTGATGTTTTTAATGCCTATATACGGACTTAGCCAAGGGATGCAGACTTTAATAGCGTATAACTTTGGAGCAAAAGAATACGAAAGAACGAAAAAAATACTACTTCAAGGAATGTTTGCAGCATTTGTATTTTTATTCATAGGATTCTTACTTACTAGATTTTTCCCAGATATATTTGTAAATATATTTACGAAAGATGCAGTATTAGAAAAAATCTGTTTAGAGGGAATAAAAATATACCTAATAACATTACCACTTTTAGGAGTATGTGTACTAGGACCGATATATTTCCAATCTATAGGTAAAATAAAACAATCTATGTTCCTTACATTGCTTAGACAAGTTATACTGTTTATACCTATAATAAGTGTGATTTCTAAGTTCATGGGAATGAAAGGTGTATGGATGAGTCAACCAATAGCAGATATTTTGGCAGCTATAATTATAACTGTATTTTTAGTTAGAGAGATAAAACATAACAAAACAAATAATAATGAATACAATAAGGTTGCATAAAATTAAATCTTAACTAAAAGGACACAAATCAAGTGTCCTTTTTTCTTACAAAACAATTTGCAAATATGTTAAAATCAATTATAAGTAATAATATATTACTAAATAATTTATTTGTATAATAATTTCAATTTGAAGTAGATTATATAATACAAAGAATTAAAATAATAAATATTAAAGTTTATTGGAGGGCGTATGGAACTAAAGATTATAGATAAAGAATTTGCAATATGTAAAGTAGAAGATTTTTCACAAATAAATTTAAACGATGAATTTATATTTATAGGTAAAACAGACAATGAACTTTCTGTAGTTTGTGAGATGGAATCTATTCCAAATAATTGCACACATACAGACAGGGGATGGATAGGATTTAGAATACAAGGAGAAGTAGACTTTTCTTTGATAGGTATAATTTCTAAATTATCAGCTATATTAGCTGAAAATAAGATAGGAATTTTTACAGTCTCTACATATGATACAGATTATATTTTAGTAAAAAAAGAAAAAATAGAAGAGGCTAAAGAGGCTCTTAGAGATAATGGATATATTATTAATTAAAAATTTCAAAAATTTTATACATAGTTAAGGTTAATTTAAGTTTTAAAATGTATTATTAAAGCATAGTAAATGATACAAGCTAGTTAATTTCTAGAAAGTTATTTAAACTTAAATAACTAATACTTAAAATAATTTTTTTGATGATTTTTTTAGTAATAACTCCCCGAAAAAAGGATGTGGCGGCGCATCCTTTTTTCTTGTCTAAATTTAAATTTTTTAAGAAAAACTTAATGATTATGTAGGTAAAAGAGTTTATAATAAATAAGGAATTAGATGATGGAGGGATAGTTATGAAGCTTTTTCAAGTTATCAATTTAGCGAGAGAGTATTTAGTATTAGGCATAATAGGCTTAATTTTTATAGGAATAATATATTTTATATTTTTTAGGAGATTTCTTAAAAATCACATGCAAACAAATATAAAAAAGGTAATCGTATTTTGTATTTTATTTTGCTACATAGTAATAGTAATTGGCGCAACTATTTTTACAAGATCTGGAGTATATGAACATGCAAATTTACATTTATTTAGCTCTTATATAGAGGCTTGGAATAATTATTCAAAATCTTATTGGAGAAATATAATTTTAAATATTCTAATGTTCGTTCCTTTTGGATTTTTACTTCCGCTTTTTAGTGATAGATTTAAAAAATTCTACTGGACACTTAGCTTAGGTTTTTTATTCACTTTTGGAATAGAGGTAACTCAATATATAACTAAAAGAGGAATTTTTGAAGTAGATGACATAATGAATAACTGGATAGGTGCACTTATTGGTTATAGTTTAGTTATGTTTTTATTAACATCTATATCTAAAGAAAAAACAAAATTTAAACCTTTAAAATTAGTAATATACCTTTTGCCAACATTAGGGGTTATATTCGCTGGTTATAAGATAAATGATATTTATAATTCACAAAGATTTGGAAATCTAAGTAGCAATTATAATTATGTTTACGATATGTCTAAAGTATCTTTAAATAGCAAAGTTGAATTAACAGATGATGAGGACAAAGAAAAAAAGGTATATACTTTAAATAGATTAAGTGCTGAAGATGCATTAAATTTTGCTCAAGACTTTTTCAAAAAATTAGGAACAACAGTAGATAAATCAAATATAGATACTTATGATAATCAAATACTATATAGTTCAAGCGATGGAAGGTATAAAATAATGGTTTATCTAAATGGTGGAGCATATAGTTTTACTGATTTTAACTGTAGTGATAATGTAATAAATCAAAATATGGATAAAGAAAGTGTAATAGCAGCATTAAAAAAATATAATGTAAAACCATGTGATATTGCAGAATTTGAACAAGAAAGAGAAGATGGTAAAAAGTTATCTTCATATAGATTTTATGTTGATTTAAATGAAAAAAATAATAAGTTAACTGATGGGTATTTAACAATATCTCAGTCAAATAAAATACTTAATATATACAACTATATATATACTTATAAGTCATATGGAAAATATAAAATTATAAGCCAAGAAGAGGCTTACGATAAAATAAAAGCAGGTCAATTTAACTCTTATGAATTATACAATATAAAATCAATTTTGATTAGAAGTATTAAACTATGTTATCAACTAGATAGCAAGGGATATTATCAACCTGTATATAGATTTGAATGTACAATTGATGGAGAAGGAAGACCGATATTTATACCTGCATTAGAAGAGGTAAAATAAAAATTAATGTTATAGAATGAAAAAGTGTATTTTAAAACAATTAGTAAGTTTTAGAATACACTTTTTTTACTAGTCTAAAATAGCAACTGCTCTAACTGAAGCTCCATCAGAATTTATAAATTTTAGAGGAAGTGCACAAAATGTAAATAAATCTGAACCTATTTGATCTAGATTACAAAGATTTTCTATTATAACTAAGTTGTTTTTTAATACTTTATGATGCATAGGTAAATCTTCACTTTCGATAGCCTCGATTGAAATTACATCTAGACCGATTCCTTTTTTGTTTGAACTTATAAGATAATCTGCAACTTCTTCACTTATAACTGGAAATTTACCGTAGTATTTTTCTGTATCCCAATATCTATCCCAACCAGTTTTAAATAATACAAATTCGGTATCTTCAATAATGCCTTTATATTTATTTATATAAGATATATCGATAGTATCGCCTTCTGATAAATCATTACAGTCAATAACAATAGCCTTACCTACAAATTTGTCTGCACCAAATTTATCTAGAGTAATACCGTTTTTTCTTACGTGTGCTGGGGCATCCATATGAGTTCCAGTATGTGAATACATAGTAAGTAAAGTTTCTCTAAATCCGTCCTTTTCAAAAGTGCTAGCAGCATCTAATTTTGGTGGTTCAGTTCCTGGGAAAACAGGCATTCCTTCTTTTATAGTGTGAGTTAAATCTATAACTTTCATAATAACCTCCTTAAAGTAATAGAACTTAATAAAATTATACTAGATTTTTGGGGATATATTAGGAAATTATAATAATTTTTAAAGCTAATATAAATATAATTTTATAGTGGAAAGTATGTATAATAATGTATATAAAATTTATTCGAGAAAGGGTGAAACTCAATTGTTAAAACAAAGCATTATAAAAAGGGGAAATGAAATATCTGATTATTTAATAAAAATTAGAAGAGATTTACATAGAACACCAGAGTTAGCTATGGAGGAGTTTGTAACTAAGAAAAAGATAAAAAAATATCTAGACGAAATAGGAATTGATTATATTGAATTTGAACACCATAGGGGTATTATGGCTTATATTTATAAAAAAAATGCAAAGACGACAATAGGAATAAGGGGAGATATAGATGCGCTACCTATTCAAGAGGTCAAAGAAAGTGAATATAAATCACAAAACGATGGAGTAATGCATGCTTGTGGCCACGATGCACATACTACAATGTTAATTGGAGCATGTAGATTATTATATGAAATAAAAGATGAGTTAAACGTAAATATAAAATTTTTCTTTGAACCAGCTGAAGAAGAAGGCGGAGGAGCCAAGTTTTTTATACAAGATGGTCTTATGGAAAATCCAAAAGTAGAGTACATGTTTGGTGCTCATGTCCAAGGATATCTTGAGGTTGGGACTATAGAATCAAAATACGGAACATTAAATGCGAGTGCAGATTCTATTTGGATTGATGTAAAAGGAAAAAGAGGACACGGGGCTTATCCGCAAAATGGAATAGATGCATTAGTTGCAGCTGCTCAAATAATAACATCACTTCAAAGTATTATAAGTAGAAATTTAGCACCTCATGAGATGGGAGTTTTGACATTAGGCAAAATTCAAGGCGGAGATGCTGGAAATGTAATTTGTGATGAAGTTAAAATAGATGGAACACTTAGAACATTAGATAAAAAACAAAAAGAATTTATGATACAAAGGGCTACAGAAATTATTGAAAATACAGCAGCAGCTTATAGATGCAAAGCTAAATTAACAGTAGAAAAAGATGGATATAACCCACTAAAAAATGACAGAGAATTAATAGATATAGTTAAAAATAATGCAGAAGAATTTTTAGGAAAAGGTAGTTTTATATTTAAAGAAAATCCATCTATGGGAGGAGAGGATTTTTCTTTCTTTGTTGAAAATTGTAAGGGTGCATTTTTCCATCTTGGTTGTGGAAATAAAGAAAAGAAAATAACATCATTGATACATACGGAGGATTTTGATATAGATGAGAGATGTCTTAGCATAGGTGCGATAATGCATGTTTTAAATGTATTAAGTTTTAACTAAATTAAAAAATCTACATTTTTAAAGATCTTTAGAATGAAGATTTCTTTATTTAAAAGAGGTATATAATAGAGGAGTTATTTGGTCCATGTTTTCATCAGTTTTATTCGTATTTTGGTTTGGATTTTATGTACTGTTCTTTTCTTTATTTAAATACTATTTTACATAAGTAAAAAGTATTTAGGTTTATAATTTATGTAAATATGTAAATAATATAAAAAGTTATTAATTTAAAATATAAAACAAGAATTAGAAAACAATGATAATATAGATTTTTAATTTTTTAAAGGAGGCATAATGAAAAGTTCATTAAAAATAATTCCTCTAGGAGGATTAGGTGAAATAGGAAAAAATATAACTGCGATAGAATATGAAGATGAAATAATTGTGATAGATTGCGGAGTGTCTTTTCCAGATGACGACATGCTTGGAATAGACTTAGTCATTCCAGATATAAATTATTTATTAGAAAATCAAGATAAAGTAAAAGGTTTATTTATAACACATGGTCATGAAGATCATATAGGTTCAATCCCATATATATTAAAACAACTCAATATGGATATATATGCAACACGTCTTACAATCGGACTTATAGCGAGCAAATTAGAGGAGCACAATATAAGTAAAGAAAGTTTAATACCCGTAAAAGAAGGTGATGTGATAAAATTTAATAAACTGAGTGTAGAATTTATAAGGGCAACTCACAGTATAGCAGATGCATGTTCACTGGCAATTTTTACTCCACTTGGAACAATTGTTCATACTGGCGATTTTAAAATAGACTATACTCCAATTGACGGAAGAGTTATGGACTTAAACAGATTATCAGCTCTAGGTGAAGAGGGAGTATTATTGCTTATGGCAGATAGTACAAATGTAGAGAGAAGTGGGCACTCGCTTTCTGAAAAAACAATAGGGGAAACATTAAATAGAATTTTAGATGGGGCGACAGGAAGGGTTATAGTAGCTACATTTGCATCGAATATTCATAGAATGCAACAAATAGTAGATGCATCATTAAAAGAAAACAGAAAAATTTGTTTTAGCGGAAGAAGTATGGAAAATGTAAGCAAGGTAGCTATGGAGCTTGGTTATTTACATATTCCAGAAGAGGCTGTAATAAGTGTGGATGAATTAAATAATCATGATAACAATAAAATAACTATAATAACTACTGGCAGCCAAGGGGAACCTATGGCTGGGCTTTCAAGAATAGCTTATGGAAATCACAGAAAAATAAAATTAGAACGCGATGATTTATTTATAATTTCAGCATCACCTATACCTGGAAATGATAAAATGATATCAAAGGTAATAAATCAACTTTATAAAAAGGGAGCAGAAGTTATATATGAAGATTTAGAAGATGTACATGTTTCTGGTCATGCATATCAAGAGGAATTAAAATTAATTCATTCTATAACAAAGCCTAAATATTTTCTACCAGTCCACGGCGAATATCGTCATCTTAAACATCATGCTGACTTGGCAAAAAAGATGGGCATGAAGGGCGAAAATATATTTACTATGGAAAATGGAGATGTGCTTGAAATAAGTGAAGAAGGCGCAAAAATATCTGGAAAAATACGTACAGGTGTACTTTATGTAGATGGAATAGGTGTTGGAGATGTAGGAAATATCGTATTAAGAGATAGACGTAATTTAGCAAGGGATGGTATGGTAATAATAGTATTTGCTATAGATATGGAAAATTTCTATCTTGCTTCGGGGCCAGATGTAATCACAAGAGGATTTATATATGCTAGAGAAAATGAAGATATAATAAATGAAATAAAAGAAGTATCAAGACAAAAAATCGAAGAATGTCTATTAGAACAATCAACAGGATGGCAGGTATTAAAGGGAAGTGTAAGAAAATCTGTTGAAGTACTGCTTTTTGAAAAAACAAAAAGAAAACCAAGTGTATTTCCTATTATAATGGATGTATAGACATAATTTTAGGAGGGATGAGATTGAGTAAGTATATTGAATTTAAAAATGTAAAAAAAATATACAAAATGGGTGAAGTTAATATAGAAGCATTGAGTGGAGTAAACTTTTCTGTAGATAAAGGGGAATTTGTAGTCGTTGCCGGGGCAAGTGGCGCCGGGAAAAGTACAATACTAAACATACTAGGAGGCATGGACAGCCCTAGCAGCGGACAAATTATAGTAGACAATAAATATATAAATAACTATTCAAATAGAGAATTAATAACATATAGAAGATATGATATAGGATTTGTTTTCCAGTTTTACAATCTGGTACAAAACCTTACCGCAAAGGAAAATGTAGAACTTGCGACACAAATATGTAAAGATCCATTGGACATAGACGAAGTTATGGAAGCCGTAGGACTTGGAGATAGAAAAAACAACTTTCCAGCGCAACTATCTGGTGGGGAACAACAAAGAGTAGCAATAGCAAGAGCGCTTGCTAAAAATCCTAAATTACTTTTATGCGATGAGCCAACAGGTGCATTAGATTATAACACAGGCAAATCAATTCTAAAATTACTACAAGATACATGTAGAAAGATGAATATGACAGTTATAATAATAACTCACAACTTAGCCCTTACGCCTATGGGAGACAAAGTGATTAAAGTGAAAAATGGAAAAATAGAAAGTGTAGTTGTAAATGACAATCCAACCCCTGTAGAAAGGATTGAGTGGTAATATGAAAAGTGCACTTAATAAAGACTTTGTAAGGGATATAAAAAATTCAAAAGGAAGATTTATTTCGATTTTGCTTATTGTAGCACTTGGTGTGGCTTTTTTTGCAGGAATTAAAGATGCACCATTAGTTATGAAGAAAACATCTGATTCATATTATGATGAATCTAATTTAATGGATATCAGAATTACATCGACTCTAGGACTTACGGATGATGATGTCGATGCAATTAAAAAAATAAACAAAGTAGATGGAATCAAAGGAACTTACTCCATGGAAGCAATTTCGAATTATAAAGATAAAGACAGTGTAGTTCAAATTCAAAGCATAAATTTAAGTGATTATAAGCAAAACAATAAAAATTACATGAACAGACTTAAGGTGGTAAAAGGAAGATTGCCACAAAAAAGCGGTGAATGTGTAATTGAAAAATCAAAATATCAATTTTTAGCTTATCCTATAGGAAGTAAGGTAACTCTTGATTCTGGAATAGATGAGGATATAAGTGACAGCCTAAATAAAAAAGAATATACAGTTGTGGGATATGTAAATACTCCATACTATCTATCACATGAAAAGGGAAATGCATCTATAGGTGGAGGAAGAGTCCAAGGAGCAATGATGATTTTGGACTCGGATTTTAAGTTAGATGTATATACAGATATTTATTTAACTGTAAAAGGAGCTAAAGCTTTAGATACATATAGTGATGAATACCAAGAATTAATAGATTCAGTAGTACATGATATAGATAAAATCACAGACGATAGAATAAAAGCTAGATATGATGAAGTTGTATCAGAAGCTCAAAATAAATTAGATGAATCTAAGCAAAAATATGAAGACAATAAAGCAAAGGCCGAAAAAGAAATAGACGATGCCCAAACTAAAATAAATAAATCAAAGACAGAATTAGAACAAGGCAAATTGGAACTTGAGTCTCAAAAATCAAATGCAAAGAGAAAAATACAAAATGGAAAAGTACAAATAGAAAATGCAAAAAAACAATTAAAGTCTGGAAGAGTTCAGTATGAGAATGCATTAAAAGAATTTAAAACTCAAAAGAAAAAAGCGCAAGGTGAATTTAAAAAGGCAGAAAACAAAATTAAGGACTTAGAATCACAAAAATCAGAACTAGAAAATGGTATAGCCCAAATAAATTTATTGCTTAAAGATGAAAATTTATCAGAAGAACAAAAACTTTACTACCAAAATGAATTAAAAACAATGAATTCAAATTTAGAACAATTAAAATCAGGAATTTCATCAGCTAAAAAAGAGTTAAACTCACAAAAACAAAAACTACAAAGTAGTGAAAATAAATTAAAACAGACAAAGCAAACCTTAGATTCAAATAAAGCAAAAATAAAACAATCAGAAATTGAGTTAAAACAATCTGAAAAAACTGCAAATAATGAAATACAAAAAGCAGAGCAAAAAATTAAATCTGGGGAAGAAGATATACAAAAGGCACAAACTACTTTAGATAATAAAAAGCAAGAAGTACAAGAAAAATTATCAAAAGCAGAAAATGAAATTAAGAAAGCACAAAGAGAAATAAATAAAATTGAAAAGCCAACTTGGTATGTATTAGACAGAGATAGTCATAGGTCATTTGTTGAATATGAAGGCTGTGCAAATAGTATAGATGCTTTGGCAAAAATATTCCCTGTATTTTTCTTTGCAGTAGCTGCACTTGTATGTTTGACGACTATGACAAGAATGGTAGACGAGCAGAGAATAAATATAGGAACATTAAAAGCACTTGGATATACAGTGTTTGCCATAGCTAAAAAATATATATTATATGCATTTACTGCAAGTATAATAGGAAGTATATTAGGTTTACTTATAGGATTTTCAGTATTTCCAATCGTAATTTTTTATGCATATGGAATGATGTATACCTTACCAGATATGATTCCTGTAATAGATATAAAACTTGCTATATCAATTACATTAATAGCAATATTAGTAACGACATTGTCAGCTTATACGGCTTGCAAGAAGGAATTGATGGAGGAACCATCGGCACTTATGAGACCAAAGGCTCCAAAAAATGGGAAGAGAATATTATTGGAAAGAATCGATTTTATATGGAAGAGACTTAGTTTTATAAGCAAGGTTACATTGAGAAATATATTTAGATATAAGAAAAGATTTTTAATGACAGTACTTGGAATAGCAGGATGCACAGCACTTTTAGTAACTGGATTTGGAATAAAAGATTCTATACAAATGATTGTCTCTGGACAATATGGAGAATTACTTAAATACGATATGGAAATATCAATATCAAATAAAACAACAGATTCAGAAATAAAAGATATGGCATCTAAGTTAAATAAAACTAAAAATATAAAAGAATACGAGTTTTTCGTGTATGAAAATGGAGAAGTAAAGACTAATGAAGGAAGTGAAGATGTAAATATAGTAATACCAGATGATTTAAATAAGTTTAATGATTTTATCCACCTTAGACAAAGGGTTGGTCATAAAAAAATAAACTTAAAAGATGATGGTTTAGTATTAAGTGAAAAGGCAGCGAGAGTAATAGGAGCCTCAGTTGGAGATACTATAAAACTAAAAAATAGCGATAATATAACTGTAGAAGCTAAGGTAAGTGATATAACAGAAAACTATATATCACATTATGCTTATATGACAAAGAATTACTACAATAAATTGTTTAATAATATTCCTTCTAATAACAAAGTTTTAGGAATTTTAAATAGAACTTCTTCAAAAGAAGAAGATAAACTATCAAAAGAATTAATAAATATCGATGGAGTATCTGGCGTAGTATTTAATACAGTCTCAAAACAAACATTTAGCAATACTATTAAAAACTTAAATTATGTCGTATTAATTATGATAATTTCAGCAGGATCGCTAGCATTTGTAGTTTTATACAACTTAACAAATGTAAATATTTCTGAAAGAATAAGAGAAATTGCAACGATAAAAGTATTAGGTTTTTATGATGGAGAGACAGCAGCATATATTTATAGAGAAAATATTATATTAACAATAGTGGGTATAATAGTTGGATTGATTATGGGAAAATTCCTACATCAATATATTATGACTACTGTTGAAATAAAATCTATGATGTTTGGTAGGGTAATAAATACAAAGAGTTATATAATAGCAGCTATTTTAACAGTTTTACTTTCACTTATAGTTAATGTAGTTATGTACTATAAATTAAAAAATGTAAAAATGGTAGAATCATTGAAATCAGTAGATTAAAAATAAAAATATAAAATATTTATAAAAATCAATGTCAAAAACATCGCATCTAACATAATATAATCTAGAAATAAATTTTTTATCAACAAGGGGGTAAAAACAATGTTAGAAAGATTCTTTGGAGGATGCGATGGAGGATTTTTTGGAATGGGATGGTGGATAATAGTATTATTCTTCCTATTCTTAGCTTTCCAAGATAGCTGGACTGACATAGACATATGTGCATGGATACCATTCTTAATATTATTATTAATAGTTTGTGGTTCTATGGGTATAGAAGATGATGGATGTGGATGTTGCTAATATAATTTAATTATATATAATAAATAACAGAGGGTATATAAAATAGTTTTAAATTGCTATTTTATATACCTTTTTTGTTGATACAATAAAAAAAATAAAAGTTGGTTTGTAATTTTATGTATTTTTCTTTAATTTATTATAATAATAAAAATCATTGTATAAACTAGCTTTTTTGAATTTAAATTTTATTAAAATAAAATCTTGAAATAATTTAAACTGGATTGTATAATATAACCTTAGTGATAAATAGTATTTGTGTAATTAGTATTTTAAAAGTATTTGCTCATAGAGCGAATATAATTTTTTTATGTGTAGAAAATTTATTTTAAAGACAGAAAATTAGAGAGGTGTTAAAGTATGAAACAAGGTTTTGATGCAGAAAAATATTTAGAGCAACAATCTAAATATATATTAGAGAGAGTTAACAATTTCGACAAACTTTATATAGAGTTTGGTGGAAAACTTATCGGTGATTTACATGCCAAAAGGGTTTTACCTGGATTTGATGAAAATGCCAAAATAAAAGTATTACAACATATCAAAGATCAATTAGAAGTTGTAATTTGTGTATACGCTGGAGATATCGAAAGAAACAAAAAAAGAGGAGATTTCGGTATAACTTACGATATGGAAGTTCTAAGATTAATAGATGATTTAAGAGCTTATGAATTAGACGTAAACAGTGTTGTTATAACTAGATATGAAGGACAACCTGCAACTACAGTATTTATAAATAAATTAGAACGTCGTGGTATAAAAGTATATAAACATGCGCCAACTAAAGGATATCCATCTGATGTAGATACAATAGTTAGTGATGAAGGATATGGTGCAAATCCATACATAGAAACTACTAAACCTATAGTTGTTGTTACAGCTCCAGGACCAAACAGTGGTAAACTTGGAACTTGCTTAAGTCAATTATATCATGAAAATAAAAGAGGAAATTCTGTAGGATATTCTAAATTTGAAACATTCCCAGTTTGGAATTTACATTTAAATCATCCAGTAAATGTAGCATATGAAGCTGCAACTGTAGATTTAAAAGACTTAAATATGATAGATTCATTCCACTTAGATAGATACGGGGTAAAAGCTACAAATTACAATAGAGACTTAGAATTATTCCCTGTTCTTAAAAAGATAATAGAAAAAATAACAGGAGAAGAATCAATATTCCAATCACCAACAGATATGGGTGTTAATAGAGTAGGATTCGGTATATACGATGATGAAGCAGTAAGTGAAGCATCAAGACAAGAAATAATAAGAAGATATTTTAAAACTGGTTGTGAATATAAAAAAGGTGAAGTAAATAAAAGTTCATACGACACTATGTCTTTAATAATGGAAAAATCAAACTTAAAACCAGAAGACAGAAAAGTTGTTGTTCCAGCTAGAGAATACAGTGAAAAATTAAAATCAATGATAGAAAGTGATGAATTATGCACTGTAGTAGCTTTAGAATTAAATGATGGAACTATAATAACAGGAAGAAGTTCTGAATTAATGTGTGCTAGTGCTGCAGCTATATTAAATGCAGTAAAAGTTTTAGCTAATATTCCAGACGATATGTTATTAATATCACCAGTTATATTAGAACCAATTGTAAAATTAAAAACAGAAACATTAGGAAGTAGACAAGTATCATTAAGTTTAGAAGAAGTATTAACAGCGCTTTCAATATGTGCAGTTACAAATCCAGCAGCTCAAATGGCTATGGACGAATTATCAAACTTAGAAGGGTCACAAGCTCATTCAACAACTATGCTTAGCAAAGATGATGAACAAACATTTAGAAAATTAGGCGTAGATGTAACTTGTGAAGCTGTTTATCCTTCTCAAAATTTATACTATGTATAAATTCTAATGAGTTAATAGATTATAAATAAAATTAGATATAGAAAATGAGCCTTCTATTGTAGATAGAAGGCTATAAATTATTTTTATTCGTGTGTAATAAGTATTTAGTATTTTAAAGACCTCAAATTTTTGAGGTGGAATATTATTGTATAATTTTTTTATATAAAAGTCAATGTATTTTTTATAAAAAATTCATTCAAAGGAAATCTCCTTTTGTTTTGGTTAAATTGGTTTAGAGGTGTAGCAGTTATATGCTACACCTTTTTGGTTTATATATTTATAAATAAGTTATAGTATGGTGATAATTTAGAATTTCATCTAATTTATCCTTATCCATTAAATTTTCTTCTAATACAATTTCTTTTACCCTATCTGGATTATGGTCGCTTTTTTCAATAATCTCACTAGCCTTATCATATCCTAAATAAGGTACTAAAGCAGTTGCAAGAAGAACAATAGAATTATCTAAATGTTTTTTACAACATTCTTCATTTGCAGTTATAGTATTTATACATTTAGTTCTAAATATTTTTAAGGTCTCTTTGAGTAAAGTCAAACTTTCAAGTATACTTTCTGCGATTAAAGGCATAAATGCGTTTAATTCAAAATTACCACTTGCAGCACATATACTGATTGCGCTGTCATTTGCCATTACTTTTATTGCAACCTGTGTAACCATTTCAGGAATTACAGGGTTTACTTTTCCTGGCATAATAGTACTACCAGCTTGCATATCAGCAAGGTGAATCTCACTAAATGGTTTTGAATTCATAATTCTAAGGTCTGTGGATATCTTCATTAGATTCACAGCTAATGACTTTAAAAGACCTGAAACTTCAACAAATACATCGTTATTTTGTGTTAAATCTATAGGATATTCAGATTTTGCAAGTCCTATACCTGTTAAATCTCTTATTATTTCAATAACTCTAAAAGTATATAATCTATTTGCATTGCTTCCAGTTCCGATAGCTGTTCCGCCTAAATTTATTTGTCTAAGCCTTTCTTCAACTTTATAAATTCTCCATCTATCTCTAGCAATTGCTTGTGCAAATGCGCCGAATTCTTGACCTAAAGTTATAGGAAGAGCATCCATCATCTCAGTTCGGCCTAGTTTAACTACAAATTCAAATTCATTTTCTTTTCGCTGAAGTGATTCCTGTAATTTGCTACACTCATCGCTAAGGGCTCTAACTAAGTTTATACACGCAATTCTTAAAGCAGTTGGATAAACATCATTTGTGGATTGTCCCATATTTACATGGTCTAGGGGATGGATATAATCATAATCTCCAGGTTCTCTTCCACATATTTTTAAAGCCAAGTTCGCTATAACTTCATTAACATTCATATTAGTAGAAGTTCCAGCACCACCTTGAAGCGAATTAGTTATAAAACTGTCATCGTATTTGCCAGCAAGGATAGCATTACAGGCTTCGACTATTGCATTAGCCCTCTCTTTATCTAATGTCTTAACTTTTTCATTAGCCATAGCAGCAGCTTTTTTTACTGTTACCATAGCGTAAATAAGTTCTTTTCGAACTTTTGAATCACTTATATTAAAGTTTTCAAAAGCACGAGCAGTTTGAATTCCATAAAGCAGATCTTTATCTATAGCGACTTTTCCTAATTTATCTTTTTCAATTCTTTTATTAGATTTAACATTTTCATTAGCTTTATCTATTGTAATATTATCCATAAAATCACTCCTATTCTTCTTCTAATAAGTAAGCAATATGAGGGAATGCTTCTACTGTTCTATGTAAAATTCCTTGCATATATGCTATTAAGATGCCGTAATTAGTTATAGGAATATTTTGATCTTGTGCACATTTTATTCTATATTTCATTTCTCTAGCATTTAAAGTACATCCACCACAGTGAACTATCATTTTGTATTTTGATAAGTCATATGGAAATTCTGTACCACTTGAAAATTCAAAATTTAATCTCTTACCGCAATGCTGCATTATCCATCTTGGAATTTTGACACGACCGATATCGTCACATTGTCTGTGGTGTGTACATCCTTCAGATAATAAAATAGTATCGCCATCTTCTAGAGTTTCTATTGCTTTTGCCCCTTTTACTGTTTCCTCTAAATCGCCTTTATAACGTGCAAATAAAATTGAGAAAGAAGTAAGTAAAATATCTCTTGGAGTATCAGCTGAAACTTTGGCAAAAACTTGTGAGTCAGTTATTACTAATTTAGGTTTTTTACCTAAACTAGCTAATGTATCTCTAAGCTCATATTCTTTTACTACTATAGCAGTTGCATCTGCTTCTAATATATCTCTTATTGTTTGTTGTTGTGGAAGTATTAATCTGCCTTTTGGTGCGGCTTTATCGATTGGAACAACAAGAACTACAAAATCAGAAGGATCTAATAAGTCGCCAACAATTTGGAATTTGGCTTCGTCTGTAGGAGCTTGTTTTGCTATAAGTTCTTTTAATTCATATATATTTTCTTTTGTAACAGAGCTAACCCACAGAGTATTAGGAGAATCTTCTAATGGTAATTCTATTCCTTTTTCTCTAACTAAGTCTAGTTTGTTCATCACAACTATATATGGAATTTTCTTTTCTTTAAATTTTTCGATTAAGGCATTATCTTGTGGTGTGGGTCCAACTAATCCATCTATAACTAATATTCCAATATCAGTTTTATTTAAGACTTGATAACTTTTTTGAACGCGCATCTTACCAAGTTCACCAACATCATCAAGTCCAGGTGTATCGATTATCATAACTGGGCCTAAAGGTAGTAGTTCCATTGCCTTTGAAACTGGGTCAGTAGTAGTACCTTTAACATCTGATACTATTGCTAAATCTTGATCTGTTATTGCATTAATTACACTTGATTTTCCAGCATTACGTTTCCCAAATATACCTATATGTACACGTTCTGCAGAAGGTGTAGAATTTAAACTCATTGAAATTTCCCCCTTAAAAATGAAATAACCTCGCAAAAAGCAAGGACAATAATATTAAAACTTTAATAAAATTATATCACAGTGACTTTTTAATTATCAATAAATGGTAAAATTAATCTAAAAACAGGTTATAGAGTATGTTTTACTTGGAAAATTTATGAATTAACAATATAATTTAATTAGAGGGTTTAATTAAACATTTATTAATATACATAAAAAGATAAATATAAGTTTAAAGAAGGTTATTAATATGAATGAAAAAGTGATGGTGAATGAAAAATTAAAATGCATACTATACACTATTTTTAGCAATTACAATAATTTATCTAAGAAAATATATATAGTACTAGATGATAGCAAAAATAGTGAAAAAATGAGCGAAGATATTTTGAAAAAAATAAATCAAAATACTCCATATTTTATAAAAAAAATATTGGCTAATTTTAATAATGAAAATGACAATTCCGTATTAAAACTAAAAAAATCTAATCAATATTTAGAAATAGTTGATAAGAATCAAAACACAGAAGGAGAGTCAATTTTATTAGATATGTCAAGTTTAGATTTTAACGATATAGAAAGGAAATGTGACTATGAAGTTAAATTTGTAGTTGATTACATATTTAATTTAGATGAAATTGGAAAGAGTAGATTTTTTAAAGAAGTAGAAAAAACAATAGAAAAAGATAAGTCTAAAAAAGATAACAAAGAAGAATCTAATAATAATTTAGATATAAACTATTTATATAACATATGCATATCAAAATATATGTGGAAAGATAGTAACGATGCAGCAAAAATGGAAAATTGGATTTATAATATAATAAATCCAAATAGATTACATAGTGATTTATTAGAAAAAATGATTGAAATTATAAATAAGGAGTTAAATAATTTAAATTTTGACTCGTATTTAAGATATATTTTATCTAAAGAAGAAAATAAATCGCTTGGATATATTTCAATGTCTAGTGATTTATACAAGTTACTTCTTTTTGAAGATATATTGAGAATAGATTATTCAGATAAATGTACTGTAAAAATTGATTTAGATGTAGAATATGTGGGAAAATGGTGGAGTGAAAATATTTTGCCTATATTTAAAGAAAGATATAGCAAAAAAGATCTAATAGATAAATTAGAACTAGAGATTAAGAAAAATGAAATAGTAGATTTTCATGGAAAGAATTTTGAAAAACTTAAAAATGAAATAATAAATGAAATAGAAAAAGAATATGAAAATGAAAAAGAGTTAAATGAAGATTTTGAAAGTGAAGAAAAGGTATCTTTAGAGAGTGAATTAAAAACTAAAAAATCTAAAAGTATTTCTGATTTACAAGAGCTTATCGAAAAAACAGATATAAAATATGAAAATAATATAGAAACTTTAAGGGATTACTGCAGTGATGAGTTTATAGATATATTAGAAAATAGCAATGATGAAAATTATTCATTAAAAGATTTAGAACAGTTTTTAGAAGATAATAAAGAGTATTTTAATGATAAAGCATATATATTTTTTGAGGTATGTGTTCAAAAACAAATTCAAAAACTAGAGCAAGATTTACTAAATGATATATGCGAGGTTAAGACTTTAAAAGATTTAAAGGAATTACATGATAAGCTTTTAGAAAATGGGGAGTTTGTTAAGTGTGAAGACTTAGAAACTATTATATTTAGAAAGATGGAGACAATAGTAAAGATATTGAATTTGGCAGAAATAAATGATGAAGAGAATATAAGTATTGCAAACCAAATGTATGAAAATACATCTTCAATAGAGTTAGAGAAATACCCTATAGCAGAGATATTAATCTGTAGAGATATTAATATAGACTTGAACAATGTAAAGGAAACAATTGAAGATCTTAGAGAAGAAGTTAATGAGATTAAAGATACCGTACTTAAGAACTGTATGTTTAATTGTGAATACTATAATATGAATATCCAGATAAATGACAGTGAAAATTACTATACTATAAAATTCAGATATATAAAAGATTTGATAGATTATATTAAATTAAAAGAAGGAAATAGACTTTTAATTAATTTAAAAAATATAAAGAAAACATCGCAATATAAGAGAAGAGTTTTTAATAAGGGAAATAGTGAAATAATAAAAGAAATAGACAATTTTTATAGTGCATAGGAAATAAAAAATAATATAGTGATTAGAAAGAGGTATTACAAATATAAATTTATAATGCCTCTTTTTTGTATAATAATCTTCTGTAAAAAGAATTGGTAGGTGAAAAATATATAAATAAAAGATTAAAGACAATTATAAAATTATTTGATATACTTAACAGTGAATTTAAATTTGGGAGGGAATAAGATTGAACAAAAAGGAAATAATAATAAATCAATCAAAAACAAAAAGAATTACATATGCAGTTGTTTTCGCGATAGTTACATTAATCTATGGAATAATGTATAGAAGTAACCTTCTTAGTCGTGAATTAGGATTGGTATTAGTAGCTTTTTGTGCAGGTTTAACTCTTTATTTTATATATAGCGTGTATTTTCCAAAAGCATCTATAGTAATAAACAAAGATGGTATAAAGCAAAAGGCTATGAGAGGAAAAGGCCCTATTAAATGGGAAAAAATAAGTGAAATCTATATATGTGTAATACCTAAGAAAAAATACGATACATATTTCTTAGGCATAAAATATCGTAAAGATGAAAATGATACAAGAAAAGTTAAATTTAAAGGTAAAGTAGACCAAAAAATAGGTGATGCAGTTCTTGTTATAGACGAACTTGAAATGCAACCATACGATATTTACAATAATATTCAAAAATATTACAGTAAATTTATAAGAAAATAGTATAGAATATATTATAAGTTATTATGAGGGAGAAGTTTAAAATCTCCCTTTTAAAATTTTAGCTTATTTCAAAAAAATAACAAAAAAAGAAAGACCTATTTAAAAATGGTCTTTTACAATAAAGTAAATAAAATAATTTGGTTATGAGTAAGGAATTCTTAATTCCCTGGATACTTAAATTCTAACCTATTTTTGACTGTATTTCAATAGGTATAACAAAAAGTAATCATGTAAAATGGTAAATCAATAAAAAATCGTTCGACAAACATTTTTATATTTGCCAAATAATAAATAATTAGTAAGAATAAAATCAAAAAAGGTGATTTTGATGGATGAAATAAAAAAGATAATACATATAGATATGGATGCTTTTTATGCATCTGTAGAGCAAAGAGATAATCCAGAATTAAGAGGAAAACCTGTTATAGTAGGAGGAGATCCTCATAGCAGAGGTGTAGTTGCTACGTGTTCTTATGAGGCAAGAGCATATGGGATTCATTCGGCTATGCCTGCAAAAATAGCTCAAAAAAGATGCCCATATGCAATATTTGTTAGACCTAGATTTGATGTATATAGAGAAGTATCAGAGCAAATCAGAGATATATTTCATAGATATACAGATTTAGTAGAACCACTATCACTAGATGAAGCTTTTTTAGATGTGACAAATCCGAAAATTCCTATAAAATATGCAACTACTATAGCTAAATTTATAAAACGAGATATATTAATTGAAACGGGACTTTCAGCTTCGGCTGGTGTTTCTTATAATAAATTTTTAGCCAAACTAGCATCAGATTATCAAAAACCAAATGGATTTACAGTAATAATGCCGGGTGATGCGCAACAATTTTTAGATAAGCTTCCAATAGAAAAGTTTTTTGGAATAGGAAAAGTCACTTCTAAAACATTGAAAACTCTAGGTATAAAAAATGGATATGATTTAAGGCAAATGAGTTTGTATGATTTGGAGAAAATTTTCAAAAGCAGAGGATATTTTTATTATAATTTTGCAAGGGGTATAGATAATAGACCAGTAGAACCTTATCGTGAGAGAAAATCCGTTGGCTCTGAAACAACACTAGATCACAATTATAGATTAGACGAAGAGGAGATAGTAGATATATTAGATGAATTATGTTTAGATGTAAGCAATAGGATAACGTATTTAAATAAATTAGGCAAAACAGTTACACTCAAGATGAAATTTGAGGATTTTACACAAATAACTAGAAGCCTAAGTTTAGAACATGGAATAAGCTCACATGAAGATATAAGGACAAATATATATAACTTATTTAGAAATATACCTCAAAATAACCTACAAATTAGATTAGTAGGTGTTACATTATCTAATTTAATAGATATAAATGAAACTTGTCACAATATAACTTTATTCGAATATATGAAGAATATAGAAGATGACAAAAAATAATTTTATTTAGATTATTGTATGGAAATTTATATCAAATATAGATACATATATATTAATTAAAAGAATAATATATGGTAAATTATTTATAATTTATTGAAAAAATATGGAAAAAAAGATATAATTAAGTATACACTTTGTTGTATAGAGTTTTTTAAATAAGATTCATGAATTGAATATTGTTCAAGGTGCATTTCAACAATGCTTAATAGGGAATGTGGTGAGAAGCCACAGCAGCCCCCGCTACTGTAAGGATGACGAAAGCTTAAGGTTTTGGAGAACTTATGCTCCACTGTTAAATCGGGAAGGAGAAGTTAGTAGAATGATTCCAAGCCAGGAGACCTGCCTAAAATGATACATGCTCTTTCGGAGGGAGAGAAATACTGTAATATGGGTTATTTATAATCGCGCGGAAAATAGACAATATACATATTATAGATTTTTTTGGGACCGAAGAAATAAGGTTCTTTTTTTGTGAATAATAAAAGAACATTAATTCAATTCGTGGGTCTTATTTTGTTGACAAATTTTGTAAAAGTATATAAACTTATATTATGTTATTCAAAAATAAAAACAAAACAACTACAAATTTAAATATGAGATGAATAAACCACGAAGGTTGAACCTTAATGAATTAAGGTCTGCTTTGTGGTTTTTTTATTTGGAAAGGGGTTAGTATTGAAAAAATATATAAAAAAAAGACTTATAGATTTGATACCAATATTAATAGGGATTTCATTTTTATCATTTTTATTAATGTATCTATCACCAAATGATCCAGCTCAATTAATGCTAAGCGCTAATGGACAAGCATATACAAAAGAGCAATTAAATATAGTTAGGGAGAATTTAGGGCTTAATGAACCATTTTTGAAACAATATTTTTCATGGGCTTTAGGATGTCTACATGGTGATTTTGGAACATCGTATATAACAGGAAAACCTGTAAGCGAAACATTGTTAAATGCATTATGGCCTACAATTCAATTGTCTATAACATCATTAATTTTCACATTAGTAATATCAATACCACTTGGAATTTTATCTGCCGTAAAGAAAAATAAAGTAGCAGATTATATTATAAGAATATTTTCTTTTATAGGGTCAGCAGTTCCGGGATTTTTATTGGCACTTATATTAATATATGTATTTTCAATAAAACTAGGAGTATTACCTGCCTATGGAAACAACAAGCAATATAGTATAGTCATGCCAACAATTACATTAGGATTAGGTATGACATGTAAATATATAAGACAGGTTAGAGCATCTATACTTGAAGAATTAAATAAACCATATGTTTTAGGAGCAAGATCAAGGGGGGTAAAAGAAAGTACAGTAATATATTTAAATGTTCTAAAAAATTCAATGCTTACAATTTCAACATTAATAGGTCTATCTTTTGGCTCACTTTTGGGAGGAACTTGTATAGTAGAGACTATATTTATGTGGCCAGGACTTGGAAAGCTATCTATAGATGCTATTTTAAAAAGAGATTATTTGCTTATTCAAGGATATACAGTTTGGATTGCAGTGGCGTTTGTAATTATAAATTTAATGACAGATTTAGTTTACAGATATATAGACCCGAGAATAAAATTGGGTAAGGAGGAGGATTGATGGATAATTCAATAAAAAAAGTAAATATAAAACAAAAAAATAGTATTTTGAAAAAGATAACTAGTACTAAAATTAATTTAATTATATCAATAATGCTAACAATATTACTTTTGACTATATGTATTATTGCTCCATATATAAGTCCGTATGATCCTAATCTACAAGATTTATCTATTTCACTTATGCCTCCAAATAGTGAACATTTATTTGGTACTGATAAATTTGGAAGAGATCTATTTTCTAGAGTTTTATGTGGAGGAGCACCATCTATACTTGGCTCTGTTGCAATTGTATTTATAGTTACTGTAATAGGTGTTTTTATAGGAGTTTTGGGAGGATATTTTGGAGGAAAAATAGATTCATTTTTATCAAAGATAAATGATATATTTCTAGCATTTCCAGGAATGGTCTTAGCAGTAGTTGTAGCTGGAATGTTAGGGAATGGTCTTTTAAATGCGATAATAGCACTTTCTATAGTGAGATGGACAAAATTTGCTCGTCTTGCGAGAAGTAAAACAATTTCAATTAAAGAAATGACTTTTATATCTTCATGTAAGATATCTGGATTATCAGATTTTCAAATTATAATTAAACATATAATACCAAATATTATTAGAGAGCTAGTAATAACAGTTATGCTCGATATTGGAGTGACGATGTTAGAAATTGCAGGATTATCATTTCTTGGATTGGGGGTACAACCTCCTACAGCTGAGTGGGGATATATGTTAAATGAAGGTAGAAGTTATTTGAGTACATGCCCATGGCTAGTATTATATCCTGGTTGTGCAATTATAATAAGCGTAATGATTTTAAATTATTTAGGTGATAGCATAAGAGACTTCTTAGATCCAGATTATAAAGAAGTTTAAAATAAATTTAGGAGGAGAAAAATGAAGTTAAAAAAAATAGCAACAATTTTATTATCAGCAATGCTTTCAATTGGTGTTTTAACTGGTTGTAGTAATAATTCATCAAACTCAAGTGCAGATAAAAAGGAATTAGTTTATGGTACAGGAGTTTATGCAACAACAGGTTCACTAGATCCTGCTGAAGCAAATTATAATGGATGGTTTACTTTAAGATATGGAGCAGGGGAAACTTTATTTAAAGTAAATGATGATGGGACTATATCTCCATGGCTAGTTGAAGAATATAAAAATACAGATGATACTACATGGGAATTAAAAATTAAAGATGGTATTAAATTCTCAAATGGAAAACAAGTTACAGCAAAAGAAGTAAAAGCATCTTTAGACAGAATATTAGATAAAGAAGAAATAAGTGCAGGAAAAGCACTATCAGTAGACTCAATAGATGCTGAGGGTCAAAAACTTACTATAAAAACATCAAAACCAAACCCAGCGCTACCAAATCAATTATGTGATCCAGATTTAGTAATACTAGATGTAGATTCTGAAGACATGAAAACTAAACCTGTAGGAACTGGACCATTTATAATAGAATCATTTAATGAAAAACAATGTGTTGTTAATAAAAATGAAAATTACTGGGATGGAGATGTAAAATTAGACAAGGTTACAATAGATTATATATCAGATAATGATACTTTATCAGCATCACTACAATCAGGAGATATAGATATAGCTGGTGGATTATCATTTACAAATTTGCAAAAATTTGAAAAAGATAGCAACTATAAAGTCGATACAAACTCAACAACACGTTGCTATATGTTCTACTATAATTTCAAAAATGAATTATTAAATAATAAAAATATAAGAAAAGCAATTGATATGTGTATAGATAAAAAAAGCTATGTTTCTAGTTTATTACAAGGTTCTGGGGAAGTTGCCAAAGGACCATTCCCTACTACTATGGATATAGGAAAAGATATAAAGGATAATGGATATGATGTAGAAGAAGCGAAAAAATTACTAAAAGAAGCTGGATGCAAAGATACTGATAACGATGGAATATTAGAAAAAGACGGGAAAAAATTATCTTTCGATATAATAACTTATTCATCAAGAGCTGAGCTTTCTGATATATCAACTGCATTACAAGACAAATTAAAAGAAGTTGGGATAGAAATTAAAGATATAAACATATATGAAGCTGTAGAAGATCAACTTGCATCAGGAGATTTTGATATATGTGCTTATAGCTGGACAACAGCACCAATAGGGGACCCATATTACTTCTTAGGATATAACTATATATCTGATGGAGACTGTAATTATGGAAAATATAAAAATGAAGAAGTTGATAAATTAGTAAAAGAACTAGCTGTAGAATTTAATCAAGATAAACGTGCAGAATTATCAAATAAAATAGTTCAAATAGGAAATGATGATGTAGCATTTTCATATGTAGCACATTTAACTAAAGGATATGCTATGAAGAGCAATGTCAGTGGATTTAGACAAACTTCAAGTGATTATTATGAATTAAATAAAGATATGGATATCAAATAGGTGATAAATATGAATAGAGAAATACTAAATTTAAAAAATCTTAGTGTTTCTTATGGCGATATAAATATTTTAAAAGATATAGATTTATCTCTTAAAAAAGGGGAGATATTAGGTATAGTTGGAGAGAGTGGTAGTGGGAAAAGTACTTTAATAAAATCAATAATGGGTATTTTAGATGAAAATGCATCAATAGATGGTGAAATAAATTTTGAAGGCAAGGATTTAGCATCCTTGTCTTTAAAAGATTATAGAAAAATAAAGGGAAAAGAGATATCAATGATATTTCAAAATCCAACAGAATATTTTAATCCAACTAGAAAAATAAGCAAACAATTTATAGAGACCATAAGAAGTCATAATGATATATCAAAACAGGAAATACAAAAAAAATCTATCAATACATTTAAATTTTTAGGATTACAAGATGGTAAAAAAATTTGGAATTCATATCCGTTTGAATTAAGTGGTGGTATGAATCAAAGAGTTGCAATAGCATTATCAATAATGCTTGAACCTAAAATATTATTAGCAGATGAACCTACAAGTGCACTTGATGTAACAGTTCAAGCGCAAGTTGTTAAAGAGCTTTTAAAACTTAGACAAAAACTAAATACCAGCATCATATTAGTAACACATAATATAGGTGTAGCTTCATATATGTCCGATAATATAGGTGTCATGTATGGTGGCCGAATAATAGAGTATGGAGAGAGTGAAGAATTAATAAATAATCCAAAGCATCCATATACTAAAATACTTATAAATTCTGTTCCAGTTATAAATGGTAATATACCAAATGGAATAGAAGGAAGTTTACCAAATTTCCAAGATATAAAAGAGGGGTGTGTATTTTTAGATAGATGCAAATATGCAAGTAGAGAGTGCAAAATAAAAGTACCTTCTGCAAAGTACTGGGGAAAAAGTCACTGGAGCTCTTGTCTAATTGAAAATGAGGAGATAGCATTATGATTGAAAATAACACAACAACAATAAATTCAAAACAAGAAAGCTTAGAATATTTATTAATTATAAAAGGTATAAGTAAAGTTTATAAAAAAGATAACAAAGAATATAAAGTATTAGAAGATATTAATTTTAAAATTAAAAAAGGAGAAATGATTGGCATTGTAGGGGAAAGTGGAAGTGGAAAAAGTACTCTTGCAAGACAAATAATTAGACTTGAAAAACCTACAAGTGGACAAGTTTTACTAAATAATAAAGATATAACAAATATAAAAGGTAAAGAACTTAAAAATATATATAAAGATATGCAGATGGTTTTCCAAGATCCTATTGGAAGTTTTGACCCAAGGCTTACAATAGGAAAAAGTATAGATGAATTATTAAAAAATAATAAAGTTCCTAAAAATATTAGAAAAGAAAAAATAATTGAATTACTTAAATTAGTAGGTTTAGACAAACAGTATATTGATAAATATCCAAGAGAATTAAGTGGGGGGCAATGTCAAAGAGCTGCTATTGCAAAAGCTATTTCTTGTGAACCAAAAATATTAATATGTGATGAAGTTACTAGTGCATTAGATGTTTCAGTTCAAGGACAAGTTATATCACTTTTAAAAGAATTAAAAGAAAAGAAAAATATGACATACATTTTCATATGTCATGATTTAGCACTAGTAGAATTATTATGTGATAAAGTAATAGTCTTAAATAAAGGAAATATTGTAGAAAGTGGAGATGCTAAAGAAATAATAAACAATCCGATTCATCCATATACTAAATTACTAGTAAATTCTATATTTCCTGTAAAAAATAAAAATTGGAATATACCTGATATATTAATTGATGAACAAAAAGAAAATAATAGTTTTTGTAAATTTTACAATAGATGTAATAATAAAAGTAAAGACTGCATAAATTCAGATATTAAACTACAGACATTAAATAAAAATCATTTTGTGAAATGCAATAATATATAAATATATTATAAACAAAGATTTTTTTAAAACACTTTCAAGGGACACTTTATTAATGATATAATAATATATATCACTAGTAAGAGGTGTAAATAATGAGTGAAAAAAAATTAGCTAAGGGAAATGACAAAGCTGCACTTAATAGGAGGCTTAAGAGGATTGAAGGACAAGTAAAAGGTATACAAAAAATGATAGAAGATGATAGATATTGTGTAGATATATTAGTTCAAATATCTGCTATCAGGTCTGCTATTGATAATGTGGGTACAATTATACTTGAAAATCATATCAAAGGATGTGTATCTAACGACTTAAAATATGGCGACGAAGAACAAAGTGAAGCCGCAATTAAGGAATTGATGGACACAATCAAAAAATTTACAAAATAGGGGGGACTATTATGAATCAACAAGGATTTATTGTTGAAATAGTAGATGATAAAACTGCAAAGATGCGTATGCAACGTCATTCTGCATGTGCTTCATGTGGGAAATGTGCAAAATTAACTTCAGAAAGCCAAGATTTAATAGTAGAAGTCGATAATCAAATAGGGGCAAAGGTAGGAGATCATGTAGAGGTTAGTATGGAAACTGTAAAAGTAATGAAAGCTACAATGCTTGCATATATACTACCATTAATATTTTTAGTTGCAGGAACAGCAATTAGCTTTGGTGTACTTAATGCAATTTCATTTAAAGGTCCACTAGAAGTAATAAGTGGATTATGTGGATTATTGTGTACATTTTTAAGTTATCTTTATTTAAGAAAAAATGACAAAAAATACAGAGACAGCAGAGATTACATCCCTGTTGTAGTTAGAATTGTTTAAATAGAAAAGGAGCCAATAGGCTCCTTTATTGTTCTAAATTTTGTTCTAGTTTTTTCAACTTTATCCTTTTTAGTATTATATAATAAGTTTTTGTAAAAGATGTAATTATAAGAATTCCAATTGCAATACCACCACTTTTAAATAATGTATCTGTTCCAGTAGATACAGCAAGTGCATAATCTTTTTGAACTAATGAATACATTGTATTATATAGTCCAAGACCAGGAACAAGAGGAAGTATTCCAGGAATTATAAAGTTTATAGATGGATATTTCAATTTACGGGCTAAAATTTCACTAAGTAGTGAAATAACAGCAGATGCTATAACCATAGAAAATACATTTGAAAAATATGATGACTTAGACATTAGAATATAAGCACACCATCCAATACCACCTACAATACCACATGGAATAAGGGATTTTTTAGGGGCATTAAAAAATATAGAAAATCCTGCTGTAACTGCAAATGAAAATATAAAGTTTATTAATAAATCTGAAATAGTCATTTAATCAACCTCCAATCTTAATCCAAAAATCAAGTACTACCCCAACTCCGACAGCTATTGCTCCAGCAGTTAAAAATGCTTCAGATACACGAGACATACCAGAAACTAAATCTCCAGATATTAAATCCCTAAGTCCTTTTACAAAAGCAACACCAGGAAGTAGAGGCATTATAGAACCTACTATAAGCATTTTGGGATCATGTAAAATTCCTATTTGACAAAAAGCAACTCCAAATGTAGCTATTGCGAATGAAGATACTAATGTGGATATGAATGTCATAGAGTTTAACTTCATTATTCCGTTGTATATAATAGTGCCGACAACTGATATTATTAGAGTAAGTAAAAAGTCTGCAATACTCGTACCACCTATTAAATATGCAAAGCATGCAGAAGAAATTGCAGTTCCAGCATAAAATGAAATAATTCCATATGGCGGAGGTAGAGTAGCTATTTTCTTTAACTTATTGATTGCTTCTTCAGTTGTCATCTCAGGATTTTGTACGAAATCACGCGATACAGTATTTAAAAGATCTATTTTATTTAAATCTATACCTCTACGCTTGATAGTCCTCATAAATGATAATCCATCGAATTTATCATCTGCAATTATTATACATGTAGGAGTTGTAAATACATTAATGTGTCTATATCCACGAGAAGCACAAACTCTTAAGACACTGTCTTCTGCACGAGATGTTTCTACACCATTAGTCAACATTAATTCTCCTAGAAAAAGAGCAAATCTAAGAATCTCTTTTTTCTGTATTAATTGATATTCTTCTCTCATAAAACTATATTATTGCCAAAAATTATAATTTTGACGGACTCCTTTCCTTTACTTTTTATTTTATATTTGTATTGCGTAATAATATTATAAATTAAATTAAAAAATAATTATACATAATTTAGTTACAAATTTAAATATATATTTTTAATATATCCTCAAAAAATTAATTTATTATAAACTTAATATAAAGAAATCATAATAAAATGTGATTATTAATAATAAAATAAATAATTTCTTAAAAAACTTAAGAAAACTTGATAAATAAAAAAGTGCACTCCAATACCATATTTAATAAAAAAGTAACCAAAAATTAACAAACACATATAATACTACTATCTAAAAATTGAAAAGGAGAATAAAGTATATGACATTAACAGGAGCGCATTATATTTATATTTTATTCATGGTTATAGTACTTGTAACTATGATTTTGAAAAAGGATGTTATAATCCCATGTATCCTAGGAATATTCTGTCTAGGACTGTTTTATACTCATAATATTGCAGGGTCGCTAGGAGCAGTATTTAATTCGTTTATTGTGTCTTTAAATGAACTTGGCTCCATAATTTTGATTATATCTATTATGGTCGCCCTATCAAAAACACTGGAGAAAAATAAAGCCATAAATTATATGGTTAAACCTTTTTCACGATTTATAAAGAATCCGACATCAGCATTCTTTGTAACAGGTTTAGTTATGCTACTACTTTCTTGGTTTTTCTGGCCAACACCAGCAGTTGCATTAGTAGGAGCAGTTTTCCTACCAGTAGCTTTAAATGCAGGTCTTCCAGCAATAGGTGTGGCAGTTGCTCTAAACTTATTTGGCCATGGTTTAGCACTTTCAACTGACTTTGTAATTCAAGGCGCACCAGCTATAACTGCAGGAGCTGCAGGAATTGAAATATCTAATGTAATACAACAAGGTATGCCTTTATACTGGGTTATGGCTATAGTTACAATTGGAGTTGCTTTTTATGGTCTTAGAAAAGATATTAAAAAAGGCAAATTTGATAACGAATTACAAGCTGTAGAACACGAAGAAATAACTGAATTTGATCCAAAGGCTAAGATAGCGACATTTATGGTATTGATAGGATTTGCATTAGACATAGTTGCGATGTATGTATTTAAATTAACAGGTGGGGATGCAGCAGCATTATTAGGTGGAACAGCAGCACTTCTTATAATTATAATAAACATAATGAACTTTAAAAAAGGTTGTTTTGAAGCTACATGTGATAATATAATTGACGGATTTGTATTTGGTATAAAAATATTTGCAGCAATCATTCCGATAGCAGCATTCTTCTATATGGGCGAAGTTGCGCCTATAACTGCTGTCTTGGGTGAAGTATTGCCAAGCGGTTCACAGGGTTTATTATCTGATATGGGTGTAGCATTATCAAATACAATACCACTTAATAAATTTGCAGTTTGTAGTATACAAACTGTAGTAGGTGCAATAACAGGTCTTGATGGTTCTGGATTTTCTGGAATATCATTAGTAGGTTCTTTAGCTAACGTATTTGGTACAGCTGTAAATGGTAGTGTAGGAGCTTTATGTGCATTAGGTCAAATAGCAGGTATATGGACTGGTGGAGGATGTTTAGTTCCTTGGGGATTAATTTCAGCTGCAGCAATATGTGGTGTGAGCCCAATAGAACTTGCAACGAGAAACCTAAAACCAATATTAATAGGATTTGCTGTTACTACAGTAGTTGCTATGTTTATAATTTAATGTAAAATATTTATAACTTAATAAGAATATATATCTTTTAGAAAAATAGTCACAATCCCTTTATTTTAGGAATAGTATAAAATAAAGGGATTAGAGGTGACTTTATGGAAAGGATAATTAAATACGGTGGAAAATTATTTTTTGGCAGTTTAGTTATATGTATATTATCATTTTTCTATTTTAAGTTAATTCCTTGTACTAAAATTAGTAATTTAATTGGATATATCTTTTTAGAGGCTTTTCTAGGATATAATTTCTATATAGGATATAAATATAAATTAAGCATCAAAGAATCATTAATAGTTGGAATTTTAGGCTGTGGATTTGGAATATTTTTATTATTTTTTGCAACTTATACTTACTATATACTAAATGATATTTATTGGAGTAATTGGATGGTAGAATTTTATTTCTTACCTACAATGTCGTTTATTAATGATTTTTTTAAAGATATGACACTTATCTATACAGTTAGTTTAATAATACTTAATATATTACTTGTTTTTTTAGGTTCAAGAATTAGATATTGTAAAGAAAAATTTAATTTAATTAAGCAAAGTAAACAAAAAAATAATTTATTTACTTATAGAGACTTCTTATAATAATAAGAAGTTTTTTTGATTATAAAAAAGTTTTTAATTGTGAAAATTGATAGATTATAAGATATAATAATACTATTATAATTTAAACGACGAATAAATATATTAAAACAATATAAACATTTGGAGGATGGATATGAAAGTAATAGATATGCATTGTGATACAATGAAGGCGATTTTAGATAATAGAGATATAGGTAAAAATATAAATTTAAAAAATAATAATTTAACTGTTGATATAGAAAAAATGAAACAAGGCGATTATATGTTACAAGTATTTGCTGCATATACGGATATAAAAGAAGGAGATAGCTTAGTCAATGCACTTAGAACTATAGATCTTTTCCATAATGAAATAGAGGCTAATAAAGATGATATAGGAATAGTTTTAACTTATAATGATATATTAAAAAATATAGAGCAAAACAAGATGAGTGCGCTTTTATCTATAGAAGAAGGGGCATGTTGTAAGGGGAATATACAACTCCTTAGAAATTTTTATAGATTAGGTGTTAGAATGATGACTCTAACTTGGAATTATGAAAATGAGCTTGGATTCCCAAATGAAATAATAGATAATAAATTAGTTTTAGATAGGGGATTAAAAAAATCTGGATTTGAATTTATAGAAGAGATGGAGAATCTAGGTATAATAATAGATGTTTCACATTTATCTGATGCAGGATTTTACGATATCTTAAAGAACACTAAAAAGCCATTTGTAGCTAGCCACTCTAATGCGAGAAGCATCTGTGGACATAGACGTAATATGACTGACGATATGATAAAAAAATTAGCTCATAGGGGTGGAGTTATGGGGCTTAATTTCTATTCTTGTTTTCTAAACAATAATGCTACAGATGATGATATGTCTAAAATGGACGATATGATAAATCATATTAAACATATCAAAAACATAGGTGGAATAGAAGTTATAGGTTTAGGAAGTGATTTTGATGGAATAGATTGCAAAGTAGAAATTGAAAATGCTTCTAAAATGCAAATTTTAGCGGAAAAGATGAAAAAAGAAGGATTTACAGAAAAAGAAGTAGAACATATATTCTATAAAAATATTTTAAATTTATTCAAAGAAATATTATAATATACTTTAATAGAATTAAAATGTGCAGATAAATTAAAATTAGAGCCTGCTAAATGCAGGCTTTAATACTTTGAGAGAGGTGACAGTATGATTGTAAAACTGAAAGAGAAAAATGAAATTTTACAAAATTATATACAGATAATAAAAGATAATAATTTTAAATCTAACGATATATTAATATTTACAGATAATAGTGTAGCTTCATTAAATTATATTAGACAAATAGATATAAATATAAGTGAGGAGCTTAAAATACGTACATATAGTCAATTTGTAAGAGAGGAAGTAACAACATACTGGCCTATTATTTTATCATCTTGTAAAAACATAATAAAAAAAGATTTAGTTCCAACATTTATATCGACTAATTTAAAAACATATATATTTGAAAAAAAAATAGAAGAAATGAGAAATAAAAATAACTATTTTGAAGATATTACGGGAACAAATAGAGCTATAGCTTCAAATATTATGAATAATTTAGACCATGCTATTTATAATGAAATAGATTATAAAAATATAGGTGAAAAAGTTTACAATTCTAAAGCAAATAAAGATAATATTAATAACAAATCTTATATTCAAATGAACGAGATAATAGAAGAGTATATGGATGAGATGATAAGCAATTCTATCATAGATAATACTGTAAGTGTTTATTTATACAATAATTATTTATTAAAAGATAAAATATATAAAGATCAGTTAGCTAAGAGATATAATTATTTATTTGTAGACGATTTACAAAATATAAGTACAAGTCAAGTTTCTTTAATAGAGTTTTTTGAAGAAAAAGAAAAGCAAATTTATTTATATTTAGATAACAACAAGTATTTTTCTTCATTTATAAAAAATGACCTTAAATATATACATAATAAACTATTGATTAAGGAAGAAAATTATTCAAATATAAGTATATTTGATTTGATAAATATGCCTGCAAAAATAGAACTAGATCAAAGCAGTCAATTATACGGTGAAATGATTGATAATATAGCGTTGAAAATTGAAAAACTAGTTGAACAAGGAGTAAGTAAAAAAGATATTGTCATTATAAATCCTATAAATACTCCTGTACTTGATTATGAAATATCGAATAAATTAAGTTCAAAAAATATAGATATATTAACTATAAAAAATAATAGTAAACTTATAGATTATCAATATGGAAATGTACTTTATGTTGCAGTAACGATTTATTGTAAAAAACAACAATATATAAAAGAAGAGGAATATATAAACTTTATCCAAATTTTATTTGATTTAAATAGGTTAGAAGCATATAGAGTATATAAAAATATAGATAATGATGAAAATTATAAATCAGTAATTAAATATATAGATACAAAAAGGGATGAAAAACTAAATATGGGAGAGTTTTTGACTAAGTTTTATATAGATAAGGTTTTAAATTTAAAAGAGGGGCTAAATAATGTATTTATATGCAAAAATATAATTTCGGAAAGTGAATCATTTGTAGATGTATTAGAAAAGTTACATTTAAAAGATAATAAAGATGCAGATGAAATATTTATAATATCTCTGAAAAAATTTATAAAAGATTATTTTATTGCGAGAGATATTGAAGATATAAAAAATAAGGATGCGGTTTTAATTACAACACCTTATTCATATATAGCAAATAATATAGATAGAAAGATTCAAATTTGGGTCGATATAGGAAGTAATACTTGGAATATGAAAATTGAAAAGGATTTGGCAAATCCACTGGTATTAAAAAAATCATTTAAAGATGGTGAAATTTATACAAGCGAAATTGAAGAAACTTATAAGAAATATTATATGTATAACACTGTATATAACTTACTTAAAAATGCAGAAAATATATATGCATATAAAAGTGAATACTCAATAAATGGGTATATACAAGAAGGTGGTTTATATAGCACGATACTTAGACTTATAGATAGAGGAGGTGAGAATATTGACTAAGATAAATTATAGAAAAGACCAGATACCTATAATGAACTATGAATGTGGAACTATGGCTGTACCAGCAGTTCCAGGAGCGGGAAAAACATTTATAGTTACTAATTTAGTAGCAAAACTATTAGAGGAAAATAAAAATGAAAAAGGTAAAATTTTAATCCTTACATATATGAACAGTGCAGCAAATAACTTCAAAGGAAGAATAAAAAAGATTTTAGAAGAAAAAGGAATAGAATCTACAAATGGTTTTGAAGTTATGACAATTCACTCATTAGCTGCAAAAATAATAAAAGAAAAACCAGAAGCTATGATGCTTAGCGAGGATTTTAATATAGCGGATGATTTTCAAAAGACGATGATGCTAAATGACTGCATAAACACATTTAGAGCAAGCGGAGGAGAAACAGCGTTTAGATTTTTTTTGAAAGAACAAAAAAATCAAATGTGGTATGATATCCAGCTAGAAGCATGGGAAAATGGATTTTTTGAATTAGTATCAAAATCAATAAGTAATTTAAAATACAATGATATAAGCCCTCAAAGTTTAGAAGCAAATACTCTTAGCAATAAGGGAATATTAAAAATTATAAGTTTTATTTACACTGAATATGATAAAAGATTAAAACAAAACGGACTTTTAGATTATGACGATTTACTAATTTACGCATATAAAACTCTATGTTCAGATGATAAGCTAAAAGAAAAATTCCAAAATAGATATAGATATGTTTTTGAGGACGAGTGCCAAGATTCAAACGAAATTCAAGGTAAAATAATCAAGTTAATATGCGAAGAACATAATAATTTGGTTAGAGTTGGAGATGTAAACCAAAGTATAACAGGGACATTCTCATCTTCAGATCCTAAGTTTTTTAAAGAATTTATGAAAGAGGCGGATTATTGTTATGAGATGAATATGTCAAATAGAAGTTCTGCCGATATATTGGAATTAGCAAATAATTTAGTTCAATTTGTATGTAATGATTTAGTTCAAATAGAATGTAGAGATGCACTTCAAGAAATAGAAATAAAAACAGTAGAAAAAGGACAAGGATATAAAGAAAATCCAGAGCCTGATAAATATCAGATAAATGCATTGTGGTATAGAACTTTTGAAGATGAAGTCAATAAAACAGTGAAGTTTGTAAAGGGATTAAAAGCAAAATATCCAAATAAAAGTATAGGTATACTAGTTCCATACAATTCACAATTAAGTCAAGTTTCAAAGGTTCTTGAACAAGAGAGACTAGAGTTTGAAGAGCTAGGTCCAAATTCAAAAAACAAAAGAAAGATAATAGACAATATAGCTAAAATAATAGATTTTATATTAGAGCCTGATGATATAGAAAAATTAATCATAGCATTATCAGATGTATTTATAAAAACTGACAATAAAGAAGGCAAATCGGACTTTTTAAATATACTTAGACAATATACAACTGAAGAAATACTATACAGCGATATAAAAGATAAGCCACTTATAATAGATTATAAATGCGATATGTATATTACGTTTAAAGTGGGATTAAACTATTTAGTGGAAATTTTAGAACATTCCACAACAAAAATAGATGAATTGATTTTATTTATAAAAGAGAGATTGGATTTAAAAGATGAAGAAAAATCACTAGTAGATTATTTAGCATTTTATGTGAGATATTTAATAAATGAAATGCCAAATATAACGCTTAGAGAAATTTTAGATATATTATATGACAGTCGAAATAAAGTATTTAATTATATGATAGATGTCGTATATGAGATAAATGGATATGAACCAGAGCCGGGGAGTATAACAGTTTGTAATTATCACAAATCAAAAGGAATGGAATGGGATCAGGTGTTTCTACTTCAGTTAAACAAATTTCATTTCCCAGACAATATAAATCAAAAATTCCAATGTGATAAGTGGTATCTAAAAGATAAATACAAAAATACAGAGGCTTTAATAGACAATCAGATAGATTTATTAGTAAATGGTAAGATTACACAAAATTATTATACAAAAACAAAAATAGATGTTATAAATGAAAAAATAAGACTTCTATATGTTGGTATAACAAGGGCAAAAGAGACACTTATAATGATGGGAAGTAGTTATCAAAATGAAGAAGAATCAAAAAATAAAAAGAAAATGCAAGAACCTTGTATATATCTTACAAGATTAAATCAATTAATAAAAAATAAGAGGGGGATGGATAAATAATGAATCAAAAACTAAAATACTTTGTCTACAGTCAAAATTCATTGAACACGTTTAAATCATGCCCTCTAAAATTCAAATATAAATATATAGACAATATAAATTGGAAATTTGACGATATAGAAAGCAGAGATTACTATGAAGGGCTAAAATCTGGTAGCGAATTTCATTTATTGTGCGAAAGGTATTTTAAAAATATTCCAATTGGAGAAAATATAAGTGAAGAGTTTCAATTATGGATGATAAAGATAAAAGACACTATAAAAATAGATAGTTCAAAAATATATCTGCCAGAATATGAGGCTAGAATTAAAATAAAAAATAATTATTTAACTGCAAAATACGACTTAGTGATTATAGATAAAGACAGTATAGAAATTTGGGATTGGAAGACAGAATCTCAAAAGACAAGTTACAAAAATATAGAGAGCAGGATGCAAACTATAGTATATATGTATCTTGCAAAAGAAGTTATACAAAAAATATATAATATGGATATACCTATAGAAAATATAAGTATGAAATACTTTAGATTGAAAGTGGACGATAAACCTATAACTGTAAAATACAGCAATGAAAAATATCTAAGAAGTAAATCTTTTATAGAGAATAATATAGAAAATATAAGTAATTTGGACTTTGACTCACACATACAAAAAAATAAAAATCACTGTAAATTCTGTGAGTTTAATAAGCTTTGTAACAATCAAAATATAAATTACGATATGATTAGTGAAATGGAAGAGGAGGATGATTAATGGGACTTAGATTTGTATTTGGAAGAGGGGGAAGCGGAAAGAGTACATACCTGCTAAATGAAATAAAAACAAGAGTTCAAGACAACGAAACATCACCAGTTATACTATTAGTTCCAGAACAATATTCCTTCGAGATGGAAAAAAGAGTAAGTTCTCTCTATTTAGGAAAAGAAAAAGATAAATATATGAGAACAAGAGTACTTAGTTTTAATACTATGAGTGCACTTGTGTTTACAAAAACAGGTGGTTTAACAGACGTGAATATAAATTCAAGTGGGAAAGCTATGATAACTTATAAGGCAATAGAAAAAGTTGCAGATGAGTTAAGCGTGTTTTCAAAAGCAGCATCACAAACTGGATTTGTAGGTTCAGTAAGTGAGATGATAAGCGAGTTAAAACAATATAACATAAATTACGATATGCTTGAATATATATCTGAAGATATAGAAAATGAAACACTCAGATTAAAATTAAAAGATGTTAGCAAAATATATGAGGCTTTTGAAAATGAATTACATGAAAACTATGTGGATTCACAAGATATGCTCGGTTCATTGGCTGTGAAACTAGAAAACACAAGTTATTTTGATGGATGTTATGTTTATATAGATGAGTTTACAGGGTTTACACCGAAACAGTATTCTATTTTATCAAAACTTCTAAAAAAGGCAAAAGAAGTGACTATTGCATTAACTGTGGATAACGTAAACTACTTAAATTATAGAAAGAATGATCCTTTTTCAAGAACTAAATATACATATGAAAAACTTAGAAAATTAGCTATGGATAACGGCGTAAAAATAAATCCATATGTAGATTTAAATAGAGGAAAGATAAAGCGATTTGAAAATAACAAAGAACTCCTACATTTAGAGAGATACTACCATGCATACCCATATCATGATTATGAAGAAGAAGTAAACTATATAAAAATAAAGGAGTTCAATAATTTATATGAAGAAGTTGAACATATAGCAAAAGAAATAGTAAATTTAGTTCGCGATAATAATATAAGATACAAAGATATAACAGTAGCGACTAGAGATTTAAATAGATATGACTTTTTAGTACACTCAATATTCAACGAATATGAAATACCTAACTTTATCGATAAAAAAAGAGATGTAAAGTCAAATCCGATAATAGTTTTAATAACTTCAGCACTTGAAATAAAAAATAAACGATACTCTTATGAAGTTATGTTTAGATATTTAAAAAGTGGTCTAATCGGTCTAAGTGTAGATGAAGTCAGCTTAATCGAAAATTACGTTATATTAAACGGAATAAAAGGTAAGAAGTGGCTTGAGGAAAAATGGGAATATAGAGCAATAAATAATTACAACTCTGAGATGAGTGAAGAAGAAGCTGAAACTATAAATAAGATAAACGAAATAAAAAATAGAGTTCTAGGTCCTGTTATTAAGCTTCAAAACAAATTAAAAGGTAAAAAGAGCTGCAGAGAAATATGTAAAAATATCTATGAATTTTTAGTAGATATAAATATGGAAGAAACCATTTACGATTTAGTAGAAGGCTTTAAAGAAAAAGGTGAATTAGAAATAGCGAGCCAATATTCTCAAGTTTGGGATATAGTTATCGATATATTAGACCAAATTGTCGAGATAATGGGCGATGATGTTGTATCTATGGATAGATTTATCAAAATCATAAGCCTTGGATTTGAAGAATATGAACTTGGACTTGTTCCACCAAGTGTAGATCAAGTTTTAGTAAGTAGTGTTGATAGGATGAAGAACCCAAACACAAAATATCTTTATTTAATAGGGGTTACAGATGGTATATTTCCTCTGATTTCAAAAGAAAAAGGAATATTAACCGACAAAGATAGAAATACCCTTATGGATAGGGGAATTGAAGTAGATATAGATAGTAAGACTAAAACTTTTGAAGAACAGTTTTTAGTATATAAAGCACTTATATCGACTTCTGAAAATTTAATACTGACATATCCAGTTGCAGACTCAGAAGGAAGAAGTTTAAGACCTTCTATAATAATATCTAGGCTTAAAAAGATATTCCCACAATTAGAAGTTGAAAGCTATCTATTAGAAAATAAAAGAGAGACAGAAGAAGAGATGATGGACGATATCACAGTTAAATCTCCAACATTTAATAAGATGGTAAATAAAATAAAATCATTTGATAATGGTGAAGAAATAGAAAATTTATGGTTAGATGTATACAGATATTTCGCAAATGATAAAAAATATAAAGAAATTACAACTAAGATAATTTCAGGACTTACTTACACAAATATGGTTCATAAAGTATCTGAAGAAAAGATAAATCAACTTTATGAAACTCACAATCTAAGTGTATCTAGATTGGAAAAATACTCATCTTGTCCATTTGCTTACTTTATTCAATATGGACTTAAGGCACAAGAGAGAAAAGAATACACATTTGCAGCACCAGATTTGGGAACATTTATACACAATATAATGTACGAATTCTCAAAATCACTTGAAAAAGATGGACTTCACTGGAGTCAGATTAACGATGCTTATATAGAAAAGAAAGTTGTATCTATTGTAGACGCTATGATTTCACAAATACCAGGATTTATATTAAATAGTTCACCAAGATATAAATACCTATCTTACAGACTTAAAAAGATGCTTATGGCGGCTATAAATATAATCGCTATACAAATCAAATCTGGTGAATTCGAACCTATAGATTACGAAGTTAACTTTGGACAAACTGGAAAATATCCACCGATAAGAATAGTTTTAGAAGATGGAAAACAGATTAATCTAATCGGCCAAATAGATAGAATAGATGAATTTGATGAAAATGACGATAGATATATAAGAATAATCGACTATAAATCATCAGATAAAAATATAAATCTTACAGAAGTTTATTATGGATTACAACTTCAATTGTTGGTTTATCTAGATGCAATACTTGAAAGTGCGATGAAAAAGGGAAATAGTATTTATCCAGCGGCGATTTTATATTGTAAAATTGATAACCCAATTGCAAAATTCAATGAAAATAAAGAAGAAGAGCAAATAGACGAAGAAATATTAAAACAATCTAAGATGAAAGGGTTGCTTGTAAAAGACACTCATATAATCAAAAAGATGGATAAATCATTATACGAAGAAGATGTAAAATCATCATTAATAGTGCCAGCAGCTTTAAACAAAGACGGAAGTTTATCAAAGAGCACAAATAGTGTAACTTATCAAGAATTTGAGGTTCTTAGAAAATATGTTAAACATGAGATAAAAGAATTATGTGAAGGTATGTTAGGTGGAGATATAAGTATAAATCCTAATAAACACAAAGATAGAACTTCATGTGATTTCTGTATATATAACGCGATATGTCAATTTGACTCAACATTAAAAGACAATAACTATAACATTATAAAAGATAAAAAGAACGAAGAAATTATTCGTATGATGGCTGAGGAGGTGGAATAATGAGTTCTCCAAAATGGACACAGGAACAACAAAATGTTATCGATAGTAGAGGTGGGAACTTGTTAGTTGCTGCAGCAGCTGGTTCTGGAAAAACTGCCGTACTTGTAGAACGTATAATACAGATGATTTTAAATTCAGATTTAAAAATAGATATCGATAAATTATTAGTTGTTACATTTACAAATGCAGCTGCCTCTGAAATGAGGGAGAGAATAGGAGATGCGATATCTAAAAAACTAGATGAAAATCCAGAAGACGAGCATCTTCAAGACCAATTAGTACTTTTAAACAAGGCGAGTATAACTACAATTCACTCGTTTTGTCTAGAAGTTATAAAATCAAATTTCCACAAAATAAATTTAGATCCTAATTTCAGAATAGGTGATGAAACAGAATGTTCACTTATGAAATTAGAAGCTATTGATGAGACATTTGATATTTTATATGAGCAAAATGATGAAGAATTTTGCTACTTAGTAGACTGCTATGCTGAAAAAAGAGGTGACTCAAACTTACAAAACTTAATTTTATCTATATACAGTTTTGTTATGTCATCTCCATATCCAAAAGTATGGTTAAAAGAAAGCGCAGAGGATTTTAATATAACTGACGATTTCGACTTTGCAAGATCAAAATGGGCAAAAGCTATACTTGAAACGGTTAAAATACAAATGGAAGGTATAGAAAAGTCACTTTGCAAAGCTATAGAAGATGTAGATGGTATAGATGAATTAGTAACTTTTACTGATAAATTAAAAATGGAATATGAAAAAATAAAAGAAATACTATACGCATGCGACACTTCATGGAGCGATGCATATAGACAAATATCATCTATGACTTTTGAAAATTATGCAAAAGGAGTTAAGAGAATACCGAAAGATGCGCCATCTTATATAAAAGAAGAAAAAGATAAAGCGAAGAAGATAAGGGACAATGCAAAAAAATCTATTGAAAAGATAAAGACATCTGTATTTAATAAAAATTATGATGACTTAAAAGACGAAATAAAATTCTTATATCCAATAGTTAAATCTCTATCTGATGTGGTTCTTATGTTTGAACAGATATACAGCCAGAAAAAGCGTGACAAAGGTATTATCGACTTTAACGATATAGAACATTTTGCGCTACAAATTCTGACTGAAACGGATGAAAATGGAGACTTTGTATTTGACGAAGAAGGCAAAAATATTCCTTCAGATATAGCACTTGAATACAGAGAAAAATTCTATGAAATATTTATAGATGAATATCAAGATAGTAACCAAGTTCAAGAGGTTATACTATCAACTATTGCAAAACAAAAAGAACCAAATAGATTTATGGTTGGTGACGTAAAGCAAAGTATATATAGATTTAGACAAGCAAAACCAGAGATATTCCTCCAAAAATATGCTACTTATGATACTGATTTATCTAGCAAATATAAAAAAATAATGCTTTATAAAAACTTCAGAAGTAGAAAAGAAGTAGTTGACAGTGTTAACTATATTTTTGAACATATAATGAGCAAAAATTTAGGTGAAATAGATTATAACGAAGAAGAAAAACTAAATTTAGGAGCGAATTTTGAAGAAGTAGAAGATGAAAAAATAATACTAGGTGGGGCTACTGAAATACACTTAATGGAGAAAAAAGTACCTGAAGTTGAAGATCCAGACGAAGAAGAGGAAGAAGGCGAAGATTTAGATGCAAGTCAAATTGAAGCTAGAATGGTTGGAAAAATAATAAGAGATATTATGAGACCTAATGAAAATGGCGAGATAATGCAGGTATTTGATAAAAAGCTAGAAACTTACAGAAACGTAGAATACAAAGATATAGTAATACTACTTAGAGCGACATCAGCATGGGCGCCAGTTTTCGCCGAAGAATTAATAAATATGGATATACCAACATATGCAGATATGGGACAAGGTTACTTTGAAACAATGGAAATACAAGTTATAATGTCATTCTTAAAAGTAATCGACAACCCAATGCAAGATATTCCACTAATTGCGATATTACGTTCACCTATATATGGATTTACACCAGAAGATTTTATCGATATAAGAATTACAGATAAAAAAGTTAGTTTCTATGAAGCTATGAGGATGTTTGTTGGTGAAAAAATAGATTTAAGTAATGAAGAAGAACAAGATATAGCTGAAGATGAAATAAGTGACGATATAGGTAATGAAATAATAGATGTAAATATAAATGAAGAAAATAGCTATGTGGATGCTGATATGGATGATTATTATCAAAATATCAATTATGAAGATTTTGAATATGAAAATGAAGAATTTATATACAATGATGAAGTTATGTACGAATCATATATAAGTGAAAATGTAGAAGACGATTTAATTTATGAAATAAACTCAAATATTGAAGGAGATGAAGAATCTCAAAAGAGTGAACTTGAATTAAAAGTAAGAAGATTTTTAGATGATTTAAAAGAACTTCAAGAAAAATCTATGTATATGAGCACTGATGAATTCTTATGGTATATATATACAAATAGTGGATATTATGCATATTGTGGAGCATTGCCAGGTGGAAGCCAAAGACAAGCAAATTTAAGAATACTATTTGAAAGAGCAAAACAATTTGAAGAGACAAGCTTTAAAGGAATTTTTAACTTTATAAACTTTATAAGTAAATTAAAAAAATCAAATTCTGATATGGGAAGTGCAAAAACTTTAGGTGAAAATGCCAACGTAGTCAGAATAATGAGTATACACAAAAGTAAAGGGCTTGAATTCCCAATAGTTATCTGTTCTGGAATGGGAAGAAACTTTAATACAATGGACTTTAGAAAAGATGTATTATATCATCATGAGCTTGGATATGGGCCTCAAATTGTGGACTTTGAAAGAAGAATCTCTTATCCAAGTATTGCAAAAGAAGCCTTAAAATGCAAAATAAATATAGAAAATATATCAGAAGAGATGAGGATATTATATGTTGCTCTTACAAGGGCAAAAGAAAAATTAATAATAACATCATCTATAAAGGATATAGAACAAAATATGCATAAATGGTCATCAAATATATCAACTGAAAAGATGGTTTCAAAATACGATATATTAAACGGCAAAAACTATATGGACTGGATGATGCCAGCAATTATAAAACATAAAGATTTAGAAGATATTAGAGAAACTTATAATCTATCTACATCTATAAGTATGGAAGATGAATCAAAATGGTATGTAAAAACTTGGAATAGAGATGATATAGATTTTGAAAAACACGAAAAAGAAGGAATAAGAGAAGTTCTAAATACTATGGATTTATCACAGCATGATACAGAATACTACGAGCAAATAGAGAAAAAACTAAACTTCGAATATCCTTATTTAGGAGTTGTGAAAAAGGCTGCTAGTATATCTGTAACAGAGATAAAGAAAAGACAAGAAGAGTATGAAGAACAAGATGACTCTCTTGGTTTATATAAACATAAAACTACACTTAAAAAGCCAAAATTCTTAAGTGAATCACAAAAAACAGAAAAAATAACAGGTGCAAGAAGAGGTACTATAGTCCATTTAATAATGGAAGTTTTAGACTTTGAAAAGGTAAATACAGAAAGTGAAATAAAAGCACAGATTCAAGATTTAGTAAAAAGAAGAATTATAACAGAAAAAGAATCTCAAGTTTTATCACCAAGAAAAATAATGAGATTTTTCAAAAGCCCGATTGCTAAGAGAATGTTATCATCAAAATTTGTAAAAAGAGAACAAAAGATATATACTCAAATAAAAATGAACGATATATATCTAAATGATGAAATATTTAAAAATAATAGAGAAACATACGAAAATGAGTCAGTTATGCTTAGGGGTGTTATAGATTTATACTTTGAAGAAGATGACGGACTAGTTATATTAGATTATAAGACAGACTTTGTAGACGAAAATAATAAAAAAGAAATAATACATAAATATAAAAAACAAATAGAGATTTATGCAGATGTTCTTTCTAAATTGACGGGTAAAAAGGTAAAAGAAATGTATTTGTATTTATTTGGTATAGATAAACAAGTAAAAGTTGATTAAATAATTATAGGTATTAAAAGGAGAGATCAATAAAAGATGAAATTTATTCATACATCAGATTGGCACTTGGGAAAAACTTTAGAGGGAAATAGTAGATTAGAAGAACAAGAGATGTTTTTAAATGATTTTGTTGATATAGTAGAACAAAATGATATAGATATGGTTATAATAGCTGGAGATATTTACGATACATCAAATCCTCCAGCTGCAGCCGAAAAATTATTTTATAAAACTATATGCAAATTAGCAGACGACGGAAATAGATGCGTAGTTATAATTTCTGGAAATCATGACAATCCAGAAAGATTATCAGCGATTACACCTTTAGCAGAAGAAATGGGGATATTAGTATTTGGATATCCCCTAAGTAAAACAACTGAGGCAAAATACAAAGGATTTGAGATAACTCAAGCTTTAGAAGGGTGCACAAAATTAAATATAAATGGAGAAAAAGTAACATTAATCACACTTCCATATCCAAGTGAAAAAAGATTAAATGAAGTTATAAAAGGTGATACAGAAAGAGAGCAACAAATCTCATATAGCAAAAAAGTAGGAGATTTATTTAGAAAATTGGAAGAGAATTTTGAAGAAGACAGCATAAATATAGCGGTAAGCCATATTTTTGTAGTTGGAGGTGAATCAACAGAGTCAGAAAGACCGATTGAATTAGGAGGAAGTCTTCTTGTACAAAAGTCAGATTTACCACAGAATTCTCAATATACAGCATTAGGTCATTTACATAAACCACAAAAGGCATCAGAGAGATTAAATGCGTATTACTCTGGTTCTCCAATTCAATATAGTAAAAGCGAGAGAGTATACTCAAAAGGGGCTAAGATTGTAGAAGTACACCCAGGAGAGGATGCAATAATAGAAGATATTTATTTCAAAAACTACAAGCCAATAGAAGTATTTAAATGTAAAGGTATAGAAGAAGCAATAAATATATGCGAAGAAAACAAAGATAAAAATATATGGTCTTATTTTGAAATAGTAACAGATGAAGTAATAAATCAAAAAAATATTAAAACTATGAAATCTTTATTAAAAGATATTATAGAAATAAAACCGATAATAAATCAAAGCTATGAATATGAACATGTTGATATGAGGGAAAAAACGATGAAAGAATTATTCGTTGAATATTATAAATTTAGAAACAAAGTAGAGCCTAAGGGTGAACTATTAGATTTATTTTTACAGATAGTTGAAGAAGAGGGTGACGATAATTGAGACCAATTAGATTAGAGATAAGTGGATTAAATAGTTATATAGAAAAACAAGTTGTGGATTTTAGTGAATTAACTTCTAGAGGTTTATTTGGGATATTTGGTAAAACAGGAAGTGGAAAATCAACAATACTAGATGCTATAACTATAGCTATGTATGGAAATATATCTAGAGATACTAAAGAATACATAAATACATCAAGTGATAGTGCGAAAATTAAATATGTATTTGAAATAGGAAATAAACACAATAAAAGAAGATACTGCGTTGAAAGAGATTTTAGAAGAAGTAAATCAGGAACTGCTAATTCAAGTAGAGCAATATTAACTGAAATACATATGGATAATACCGAAAGTGTAATAGCTGAACAAAAAATGAACGTAGATAAGGCTATTATAGATATAGTAGGTCTTACTGCATCTGATTTTACTCGTTCTGTTGTATTACCACAAGGGAAATTCAGCGAATTTTTACAACTAGACGACAGTAAGAGAAGAGAAATGCTTGAAAGAATTTTCAATCTTGAAAAATACGGAAGATCTCTTACAGAAAAAATAAAAAATAAAAGAGATGGCAAAAAAATCGATATAGAAGTTTTAGAAAATAGTCTTTTACAATACGACGGAACATCACAAGAAATATTTGATGAAACTTATAATAAGCTTACAGAGTTACAAGCTTTATCTAGGGATATGAGAAGAGAACTTGATGAAGCTGAGAAAAAATACAACGATTATAAAGAGATTATAGGATATCAACAATCTTTAGAAGAAAAAGAAAATAAAAAATTAAAATTAGATGAAAAATCTAAAATAATCGAAGAAAATAAAGAAAAAGTAGAGCGTTCAGGTCACGCTAAAATAATAAATCCACATATAAAAAATGTACAGGATTTTGAAAAATCTATATCTCAATATAGTACAGAATTAGCAACCTTAGAATCTGAATGTACATCTTTAAATAGAGAGTATGAATCTACTAAATTGAAATATGAACAAGCTCAACATGAAAAAGACAGCAAGTTAGAAGGTCTTATATCTAGTAAACAAAAATTTGAGAGAGCAATTATAATACAAGAAAAAATAAAAAATATAATATCAAAAATAGATGCTTTAAAATCTAAGATATACGATTATGAAAAAGAGAAATCAAATTTAGCAAAAGAAATAGAAGCCTTAGATGAGAAAAATACTCAAGTAAGCAACTTTATAAAAGAAAATGAAAGTAAAATATCATCACTTAGAACTAGTGAGGATTTTAAAGAAAAAGTTTATAAAGCTTTTGAAGTTGAAAAAGAATACTTGAGAATTAAAAAGGAATTTGAAGAAAATCAAAAAGATATACCTGTTTTAACTAAGGAGTTAGATTTATTAAAGAGTAACTTTAGATATGCAGAAAATGCAACTAAAGATGTGAAGACAGAACTTAAAAATGCTAATGAAAAATACGATATATTAGTTTCGAAAAGTCCTGGAACTAATGATGAAATTGTAGTTATGTCTAATAAAGCTACAAATTTAAAAACTCTTTATGAAAAAACTAAGCAAAATGAAAGTAAATTAGAACAACTTCAAGAAAAGTTTAATAAAGACAAAGAAGAAAAATTCAAGTTAGATAGAGAAGTTAAAAGTTTAAAAGAAGAACTTGAAAAATATAAAAGTGAAAGAACTTCTTTGGAAAAAGATTTAAACGAAGAAAAATTTTTAAATTTAGCAAATGAATTAAAAAATGAATTGCAAGATGGTAAACCGTGCCCAGTGTGTGGTTCAATGCATCATCCTAATATAGATAAGATAAATAATAACGATAAAATAAACTACATAGAAGATCAAATTAGAAAAATAGAACAAAAAATAGAAGATATTACAAAGGACTATGACAGTTCTATACGTCAACAAAGTAAGTTACTTAGCACAATAAGCATGACTGAAGACTCTATAAATGAGATAAAACATGAAATAGGAGATTCAAACTCTAGTGATATTAATGATGATTTAAATATGTTATCTAGAGAAATAATATCGCTTAGAGAAAAAATAGCAGATTGGACTGAGAATAAAGAAAAATTAGAAGAGCAAATTAAAGAGCTTGAAAAGACTAAAAATAAAAGAGAAAAAGAAGAGCTTGAATTAAGTAAGGATATATTAAATAAGAGTGATAATTTAAATTCTTTAAAAGAAAATGTAGATAAAATAGGCAAAAATTATGACACTATAAAGAAAGAATATTTATATTTAGTATCTAATTTAAAAATAGATAATTTAAAAGAAAAAGTTGAAGAAATAAACAAAAACTCTAGAATTATCGAAGAGATAGAAAAAGAGAACTCTGAATTAAAACTTAAAAAAGAAGGTATCGAAGCTGATTTAAAATTAAAAAGAGATAACTTTATAGAATTAGATAAAAATATATCTAGCTTAAATAAAGAAAATGAAAGCAATTTAAAAGATAAGAGCGAAAATGAAACTGAATTCAATCTAATAACAAAAGGTGAAAATCCAAGACATCTGTTAGATAATATTTTAGATGAAATAGAAAGAATAACATCAACAGAAGCAAAATTAAGAGTTCAGGTTGAAGAAGAAAAATATAAAGTTGAAAAATTAAAATCAAAAACTAGTGAAGTAAAAGGTAAACTTCAAGAGTCTAAGATAAAATATAAAACTTCAAAAGAAACTTTAAAAGATTTATTGCTTGAATATAAATTCAGAGATATTTATGCAGTTAAAAACGCCCTTATCGATGAAGAAGAAAGGGAAAAATTAAAAGATGAAATAGAGTTTTATGAAAAAGAAGAAAGAGCTCTTACAATTGAAATTCAAAATCTAAAAGAAAAATTACATGGTAAAACAATAAACTTAGATGAATTTTTAGATATTGAAAAGAAAAAATATAAATTAGGCGACGACATTGATGAAATTACAAAACAAATCGGTGCTAAACAAAATGAAGTTATAACTTTAGAGAAAAATCTTAAAAAAGTAAAAGAACTTCAAAAACAACTTGATGAATCTGAACATAAATTAGAACTATTAAAAGAAATAGAAAAATTATTACAAGGAAAGAGATTTGTAGAATTTGTTGCCAAAAATCAACTTGAATATATAGTTATAGAGGCATCAAAACGACTAGATATAATGACAAAGGGAAGATATGTCCTAGAAATAGACGATAACTTAAACTTTGTAATAAGAGATAATTATAACGGTGGATTAAGAAGAAGTATAAAAACTCTATCAGGAGGAGAAACTTTCTTAACTTCACTAGCATTAGCCCTTGCACTATCATCACAAATACAATTAAAGGGAAGTGCACCGCTTGAATTTTTCTTCCTAGACGAAGGATTTGGTTCATTAGACAGCGAGCTTTTAGATATCGTTATGGAATCACTAGAAAAACTTCATAGCGAAAAACTAAGCGTCGGAATAATAAGTCACGTTGAAGAACTTAAAAATAGAGTACCAGTAAAACTTTTAGTAACTCCTAATGACGGAGGAAATGGATCTAAGATAAATATTGAATATAGTTAGAATAAATAAAGCATCGGTATTAATGCGGATGCTTTTTTTGTAAGAAGGATTTTTATAGGATTATATCTCTTACGAAAAAAAATTCTAGTGACCAAAAAGTGACCAAATAGGATTTTGGCTTAAAAAGATATAAAGAGAATATTTATAATAAATTATTTAGAAATATTGAAATTCCAATAAAAAAAGAGGCACCTACAAGGGGGAAAAAATTGTAGATGCCTTAAAATATATACTTATTAGGGGGATAAGATTTTTAAATTTTATATTTATATATATCTATACTATATTATTGATTTTTCAAGGTTTTATATTTATAACTTATTGTATATTTTACTGACAATTGGCTGACATTTTAATAAAAAGCTGACAATTAGCTGACTTTTATTTTATCTTTTTATACCTACTTTATAGATAAGTTGAAATAAAAAAACAAACGTATGTTCTGAAAAATATTGAAAAATTATTAAATATAATTTATTATTGTAGTATAAGTAAAAGTAAATATTAGGTATATGGGGTGATGAAAAATGAAGGCTATATTATCAATAAAGCCTCAATTTGTTGATAAAATAATAAATGGAGAAAAAAATTTGAATATCGAAAAAAAATCTTTAAGAAAGAAATTGAAGCTGTAATAATATACTCAACAAAACCAGTCGGAAAATTTGTCGGAGAATTTAAAATAAAAAATATTATAAATGATAATCTTTTTTAATCCCCACATTTTTCAAATGATATTTTTATTACTCCAAATTTTTTTAAAATATATATTTAAAAAAGGTAGTTCATATATAAACTACCTTTTTTAATGTATCTAAATTATTATATTATTTTATCCACTCTTCAAAGTTTATAGAAGACCATCCTCCAAGAGGTCTCATAGGTCTCATGGGTTTCATAGGTTTCATAGGTCTCATAGGTTTAATACTTCCTTCTATTTCGCAATCTGGATTCCATGCAAAAACTTTTCCATTGGTATCTAAACAAGTCATGTCTTTAACTGGCCCCATCCAAGTATTTGTTTTTGTAGACCATGCGTGACCATTACTAATATAAGCAATCCAATTCATATTAGTGTCAAAAATATGTTCATTTGGTTCTATCCAAGCAATTAATTTACAATTTTTATCAAATAGTGGTTTTAACATCTTTTTTACTCCTTTTTTTATAAGTTATTGAAAAAATAGAAAGGTTTATTGGCTTAAACCTTTGTTATATTATAACTATATTAGTGTTTTTTCTTGGGTTCTTTTCCTGGACCTATCCAAATTTTAAAAGCTTTTTTTCCATAGTTCTTTGCATATAGGACAGTTCCATTTTTTAATGTAATTTTTGTTCTAAAAATATACATATGGGGTCTCCTTTCTGAATAAAAATATTGCATTTTGACCAACATACATATATAATTTATTTGATGAAAGAATTTATATATAGCCAATAATATGTTGGTTATGCAAAGCCTATCGCCAAATAGGCTTTTTTTTATTCTTTTTAATATATATTAACAATAAATAATATTGCTAATAACCTAGTTTGTTTAGTCTTACTTTTGCAGCTGATTTGCTAACTCCAAATCTGTTCATAAGTGTAAAAATATTATCATCTTTTGTTATTAAATATTCTGGCATAAGTAATTCTGAAGCAAATGTATTAGCTTGCCACTCTGAATCCTCATAAGATTTTAATTTTATTTGATTTCTAGTAAAAACTAATTCATCTCTTGTATGCATTAAATAGTGACCTAATTCATGAGCCATTGTAAATCTATCTCTACCATTTTCATTTATAGCATTGAAATAAACATCTTCTCTTATAAGAATGGTATTGTCTCTTGGATCTGTAAGTCCATGATTGTTACCCATTTTATTTTTAGATAAAACTCCAAAAGAGAAATCTTCATCAATTTCACCAAGGTTTTTTTCTAAAAAAGTTACTATTGGAAATCTATCTTGTTCACCATTTAATTTTGTTGATATTGCTCTTACTAAATTAGCAAGTTCTCTTATATCTTTTATAGACCTTGCTTTTACTTTTACTTGATTCATTTGTATCAGCTCCTATTGTCAAAAAGAATTTCTTTTATATTTGTAACTTTTTCCTCATCTAAGTCTTTTAATTTTCGAGCTAAAGCATAAACTAAATCCTTTTTATTGTCTTCAAAATTTGATGTATCTAATTTTATTATTTTTGAAGAAAAAAAGATAGCTTCTTTTAACTCAATTTGTTCTTTTTCATCTAATTTGTATTCCTTAATTAGAATATCAGCCCATTTGCTTGGGATATTTCTTTTTCCCATTTCTACAGCTGATAAGTAGGATACTGTTACACCTAATTTTTCAGCCATATCTTTTAATAGTTCGTCGTGATCGATTCTTAACTTACGTGTGAACTTTCCAAATGATGTAAGTTTCATACGTATTCCCCCTTAAAATATATGTATATATTTCTAAAATTTTCCATCTATATTTATATAATACCTTTATTTTGTCAAAATGTCAAATAATTAAACAAAATTTGTTGATTTATTTTTCATAAATTATTTTGGTAATATTATAGTTAATTTCTTACAATTATAAAGTTTTAAAAGGAAAAAATAAAGGAAATTTATCATATGATGTTTAAGTAAGTAATAAAAGAAAAAGGAGGAAATTATAATAATACAAAATCTGTGAATAATTTGTGTATAAAAGTAGTATGAATAGCTGTAGAAGATATGAAAAAAGAGAGTAATAAATATAATATTAGAAGATCACTTTGAAAACTTTAAAGAAACAAAATTAAAATTATTAAAGAATAAAGATATGCGAGAGCATATGAAAAATACGGTAGAAAAGGCATTAAATTGTGAAAACCCTAAATATAGATATATAAAGTATAAATGTGTAAGTTGTAATGAAGAATATATACATGGATTCTCATGCAAAAGTAAATTTTGTATAAAATGTGGAAAGATGTATTCTATTAATTGGGCAGAAAAACAGTCACAAAATATGTTAAATGTAAAATTAGCCATTCTGTTTTTACAATACTAGAAGAATTCAGAAATTACTTCCATATAAAGCGTATGCTTTTGGAATACTTGCAAGATGCGGTTTATCAAGGTATATATTATATTTGAAGAATTAGATGAAATGAGCAAAGGACAAAAATTGTATGATTATGAATGTGTATCTTGTAGATTCAACAAGGGATTGACAGAATTTCTAATTGAAGAATTTAGACAAGATGCTATATTTGGTTTTTAAGCGATAGCTTCGCTATATGAAATGCCAGTTGTAGAGTGACCACTTTGTGGAGCAAAATTTGAATACAAAAAAACTGACGATTGTTAGGCGTCAGTTAAGGTGACATCTTTAAGATGCCATTTTTTTTGATAATTTAGTTGGTAATATAGGTATTTTATTTAAAGAATAAGTATAACAATATAATTCTTTATAATTCTTTTTTTGTATAATATAATTTATTTCTATACTATTTAAAATAGAAGGGAGTTATATTTATGATTAAATGGATAAAAGATATTGAATTAAAAAATAAAGATTTTAATGGAAATAATATTTGTTTGTTTGAACATCAGATTAAAATAAGGGAAGTATTTAGAAAAATATTTGAAAGTATAATAGGATTTTCAAATGTCAAAATAAATTACCATCCGTATTATACTTAAGGAATTGATAATAGTAATTTATTAAATACATATAGAGATTTTATAAATTATAAGAATCATGTTTTATTTTTAAATAAAGGAGAATAAATTATAGGAATTGATTATATTGATTTTCAATGATATTATTTTTTAGATTTACTTATGTATAATCAAAATTTAAATCTACAGAATACGGGAACAGATTATTCTCATAAATTTATATATTGTAAAATAGAAAGAACAATAAATAATTTTTATCGTATGGAATATAAAGATAATCAAGTACTTGATATTAGATATAGCATAGATTATAATGAAACATTAAATAATTTATTGTAAAAATTTGATTAGATTATAAATTAAAAAATAGCTTATAAAAGTTTTTTTATTATAATACTTAAATAAAAAAGGTGGTTATAAATATGGATGGATTAAGGTTATCAAAAGAAATAGGGAAATATTGGGATGAACTAAGAATATTATTAATAACTGAAGAATTAGCTTATGATGATATAGAAGGTTTAAAGAAAACTAAATTTATTGATAGATTTGATAATGCTATAAAAACTTCTGAAAGCTTTGCAGTATGTAATTTAGCTGATATAAATTTAATGTTAAGGTCTTGTAATGGAATACAAAACAAAAAAGATAGATTTATACCATTAAAAAAGGGTGATAAAAATTGGGAACAATATAAAAATTTATTAAATAATAATAGATATAATCCTCCAGAAAAAGGATTTATGTATTTAGGAATAGATATGAAATCTAATCCTAAAGGCAAAAATTATGTGAAAAATACATGTTTAAAAGAAATTCGAGCATTTGATAACATTAAAGATGGATTTGTCTCTACATTAGGATTCAAAACTATTAATGATAATAAAAAAGTTTTAGATTTTTCTAAAATAAAAAAATATAAATCTTGCGATAGTATAATTTATGAATATGAAAAAATTATATTTGATTTTAAAATGAATTGTATAAAAACAGGAAATTTTAGACAAAAAAATCGAAAAATAAATTTATTTTCTCAAGAAATGTGTATGAAAATGTTTTTAAAATTTATAAATGATGCTATTTTTAAAGTAGTAAATAAAAAACTTTTATCTAATCAACAAATAAAAAATGAATATGCTCCTTTTCATGCATTTGCAAATTATTTAGAATATGAAGGCTATGCAGGAATTATATATAATAGTACAATTTGTGATGGACTAAATTTAGTTTTGTTTAATCGTGATGATGTAGATATAGATGGAGATATATTGATAGATAATATAAATCAATTAGTATTATAAGTATACATATGAGGTAAGTATGTATAGATAACTTGCTTGCTATTAATATTTTATTCAAAGTTATAAATAAAAGGTTTATTAAAAGATGCAATTTAAGATACATAAGATCTCACTCTCTCAGACACGCACATGCAACTTTACTTTTAGCTTATAGTAATGATATAAAGACAGTTTCTGAAAGACTTGGACATAGTAGTATTGAAATTACAATGGATATTTACATTCATGTTCTTAAAGAGCTTGATAAAAAATCTTCTGATAATATATCAAATTTATTATTCAAAAATACAATTTAATAATATTAATATAAAATTACTCAAAGAAATATCTAATATTATTTCTAGTAAAAAAATAAATTTTTGGATGACATTATGGATTTAAATGATTATTTAAAAATGAGATTTATATAAATTCATAAAATATTGGAATTTCAATAAAAAAAGAGGCACCTACAAGGGGGAAAAAATTGTAGATGCCTTAAAATATATACTTATTAGGGGGAGAGATATATATAATTTCCGCTCTCATATATAAGTGTTGCCTAAACTTGTAGTATATATACATGTTTTTATAAATTTTTAGAGAAATTAAAAAAAATCGTTCGTCTCATATCAACAAGAGGTTTAAGAAAAACTTTTAAATTTTTCTTAATATAATATATGTATATACTTACAATATGATACAAAAAAAGACAAAAAACACAAAAAAATTTATATTTTGAAGCGAAATAGCCAAAATACACTATTATAAAAATTTTAAAATATAGTAAAATTATAATAGGTATGCAAAAATATCTAAGTATAAGTATTTTCAACATATAAAAGATGATTTACATTTATAGAAATTTATAGTTTATAGCTGATTTTAATTATTTTTTAATAATAAATTCAAATAATAAAACTATAATTAATTAAAGAAAGATAAAGTCTTAACTATATTTTCAAATTAGTATTATTTATGCTATAATTAGTACTAATATAAAATTTAAAAAATTAGGAGAGTGGTAAAGGTTGGGTTCGACCGAAAATATATTACAGATAGGTTTATTAGTAGTTTTACTGCTGGGTTCAGGATTTTTCTCGGCATCTGAGACATCTTTAATGTCTCTTAGCAAAATTAGAATTAGATATATGGAAGATGAAGGTGTAAAAGGAGCAAAATTAGTTGGATCACTTATTGAAAAATCAAGTGATTTACTTAGTTCGATTTTAGTTGGTAACAATATAGTTAATATAGCAGCTACATCTGTTTCAACATCTTTATTTATAAGTATATTTGGAGACGGTGGTGTTGCTATAGCAACAGCAGTCATGACAGTTCTTGTTTTAGTATTTGGTGAAATTACACCTAAGACTATCGCAGCAAATAGTCCAGAAAAAGTAGCAGTAGTAGTATCTAAACCAATTAGTATAATAATGAAAATTACAAAACCAATAGTTTGGATATTTAATCTTCTGACAGGAATTATTTTTAAGATAATGGGAATCGACAATGATGGAGTTAAACCATTTATTACAGAAGAAGAATTAAAAGCTATGGTAAATGTCAGTCACGAAGAGGGCGTACTTGAAATGGAAGAACGTGAAATAATTAATAACGTGTTCCAATTTGGAGATATGCAAGCCAAAGAAGCGATGATTCAAAGATTAGACATGGTGGCTATAGATATAGAAGATAGTTATGATGAGATAATAGAATTATTCAAAAGTGAAAAGTTAAGTAGATTACCTGTTTATCAAGAGAGTATTGACGATATAGTGGGAATATTAAATATAAAAGATATCATTTTCTTAAGTGATGAAGAAATCGAGAATTTTGATATAAAGGATTATGTTCGAGAAGCCTTCTTTACTTATGAATTTAAAAAGATAACTCAACTTCTTGAGGAAATGAAAAAAGAAAAAACTCAAATGGCAATAGTAGTCGATGAATACGGCGGAACTGCAGGTCTATTAACAATAGAAGACTTAGTCGAAGTAATCGTTGGAGATATTGACGACGAGTATGATGAAGAAGAAGAGGAAATAGTAAAAATAAACGATAATGAATATTTAGTAGAGGGTAGTACAAAAATATCTGATGTAAATGAACAACTTGGAATCAATTTAGAATCAGAAGAATTTGATTCTATAGGCGGATTTATAATAGGATATTTAAAACGTATACCAGAAGAAAATGAAATTATCGAAGTTGAAGATGTAAAATTCAAAGTTGAAAGCATAGACAAAAATAGAATAAACAAAATTAGAATATTTGTATAAAAAAATTGCTAGAGTAATCTAGCAATTTTTTTGTTTAAAATTATAATTCTATTATTTCACCAGTATTGATATCTATTAAATTGATATCCATATCAACTTCATGATGATTACCTTCAATAGGCATAATTTCGATAATTGCAACAGAATGACTTCCATCTTTAGGTATAGAAGTACTTCCTGGATTTAGAACAACTAAATCTTCATCCATGTATAATTCTTTGACATGAGTATGTCCTAAAATTAATACATTTGCACCTTTGTCTTTAGCTTGTCTAATAGTTTCTTCTTTTGATTCTAAATATCCATGATTTAATAAGAATGTTACATTTCCAACCTCAGTTAAAATATAACCATCTTCAATTGGATGTTTTATAACCATTTGGTCTACGTCTGCATCGCAGTTTCCTCTTACTATTATAATATTATCGAGATTATTTATTTCTTTTATTACGCCTTTAGGATTATATCCTTCAGGTAAGTCATTTCTAGGACCGTGATATAGCACATCTCCAATATGGAAAAGTACATCACAATCTTTTAATAAGTCTAATGCTTTTTCAAAATAAGGCAAGCTACCATGTGTGTCACTCATTACACCTATTTTCATAATTATCCTCCTAAAAGTATTAAATTTATTCATTTTATAAGAACTTTTCAGTTACTCTGCTCCAAAATTCGTAGTTTGACATTCTAAGTAATTTGACTTTTAAATCAGAAACAAATGTAGAAATATCGACTATTTGTTTGAATTGGTATTCAACTCCATCTACAACGATTAATATAGAATCTTCAAATCTATACTCTGGAGCGATTTTTACAATTGAATCTTTTGAACAAATAATGCTAGAAGTAAAACTTCTGTAGGCATTTGTATTTATAGGCGCAAGCGGTGTAATTTGCATTACATTTATACTTGGGTCTATTATACTTCCTCTAGCAGCATAGTTGTATGCTGTAGAGCCTGTTGATGTCGATATTATAACTCCATCTCCGCTGAAATTTTGGACATGGTGGTCGTTTATCCCTAAAGATAGATGTATAGTTCGAGATTTATATCCTTTTACAACAACTTCATTTATAGAAAATACATCGTTGCAGTTAGATTTAGTGCATACAGTAGATTGAAGAACAGGTATTTCTTGAACTATATAATCTCCAACTAGATATGATTCAATAAAGTGATCTATATCAGATGGAGAAAAGTCTGGAAAGAAGCCAAGATGGCCTGTGTTTATTCCTAAAATAGGTACTTCTGGAAATTCAAAGTCATGCACTGTCTGTAAAAAGGAACCATCCCCACCTATAGAAATTATAAGTTCAGTTTCGGGATGAATTTCATCACAAACTGTAAATCCTGCCTTTTGCAGTTTATCTGTCAAAATATCTTTGGTAATTACGGATTTTGGTAATTCATTTGAGTTAATTGTAATAATTCTTTCCATTATCCCACCTCTTTATAAAATGTATTATAACACATATTTTTGTCTACTATAACTATTTAGAATTATTATTACTAATTTAATACTTATTTTTGGTTCGAAATTCAAATTTTCTAAAGACTTGAATTAATTTCCAAAAACTGTGTTATACTATTAATGAAAAGACTAAATATAGAGGTGTGAAAATGTCGATAGAAAAAGTTAAGGAATATTTTGCAGAATATGGAAGAGAAGATGATATTTTAGAATTTGATCAATCAAGTGCAACAGTGGAATTAGCGGCTCAAGCGGCAAATGTTATACCCGCAAGAATAGCTAAGACTTTATCATTTAAAAATAAAGCAGGAGATAATGCTATTTTAGTAGTCGTTGCTGGAGATGCCAAAATTGATAATAAAAAGTATAAGGCAGAGTTTGCTACAAAAGCAAAAATGTTAAATCCAGATGAAGTAGTAGAATACATTGGACATGCAATTGGTGGTGTTTGCCCATTTGCAATCGCAAATGATGGTGTAAAAGTATTTTTAGATGTTTCAATGAAACGTTTTAGTACGGTATTTCCAGCTTGCGGAAGTAGTAATTCAGCTATAGAACTTACTTGTGATGAAATGGAAAAATACTCACATTGTGAAAAATGGGTTGATGTATGTAAAGCTTATGATGATACATTATCAGAATAAGTTTAAAATATTAAATAAAAGTACATAAAGATTTTAACGGGGTTTCTAAATAAAGGAGCCCTTTTGTTATGAAAAGAATTGTATATTTTGGAAAATTAATGGAATAAATATTTATGTTCATTATACCTAAAATTAGTGTAAAATATATATTACGATTAAAGTCAATTATAAAGGAAGTAGGTGCCAACTTGTTCAAAAAGGAAGATCAAAAATATAATCTTATTTCATATATAAATGAGGACGACGATTTAACACTGAGAGAGGTTTTATTAGATAGATTAAATTTTTCTGTAAGATATGCGTCTAAGTTAAAGCGATTTAAAACAGTAACTGTAAATAAAAACTTTAAGAAATTAGATAAAAAAGTTAAAAAATGTGATTTAATAGAGGTTGAGATAAAAGAAGATATGGCCAATTTTACACCTCAAGATTTAAATTTAAATATAATTTACGATGATTTTGATTTAATTATGGTTGATAAACCTCCATTTATGGTAGTTCATCCAACAAAGAGCCATTTTGAAAATACTATGGCAAATGGAGTTACAGATTATATAATTAAAAAGGGTGAAGATGTAAAAATAAGATTTGTAAACAGATTAGATATGAATACATCTGGATTAGTAATAGTTGCAAAAAATCCATTCGCCCAACATGTATTATCTAGCGAGATGAAAGATGATGATTTTGAGAAAAAATATATAACTGTAGTAAAGGGAATTATAGAAGAAGATGAAGGAACTATAAATCAACCTATATACAGACCGACAGATGATAGTGTCAAAAGAGTGGTAGATGAAAGAGGTCAAGAGAGTATCACTCACTATAAAGTTATAGAAAGATTAAATGATGCAACTACAGTAGAGGTAAAATTAGAGACAGGTAGAACGCATCAGATAAGAGTTCATATGGCACATATAGGTCATCCTATTATAGGTGATGAGTTATATGGTTTTGTAGATGAAAATCTAATAAAAAGACAGGCATTACATGCTTATAGTTTAAAATTTAGACAACCAAGAACTAAGGAATTATTAGAATTTAAAGCTGATATACCTGAAGATATGAAAATATTAATACAAAAATTAAAATAAAAAGGAGAGATAAAGATGATTATACATAAATCCATAGTACATGTACTAGATAAAAATAGTGATAGTCCAATATTAAATGACTATGAAAGCAAAAATAGTTTAGAAGTAGATAAGTTTTTCCAAAAAATAATAAATAGAGTATCAAAAGATGATGATTTAAGAAAAGCTGAATTCAATGATTACAACAATAACATAGTAAAAAATTGTTGTGAACAAATGATTTATGATGAAGATACATTTTTACAAAACTCAAAAGAAATAGCATCATATTTATTTGAAATTATGAAACAAAGTGAAGAAATGGATTCTTGTGATTTAGCTATATGTTTATATAGTGTGAAAGATGAAAAGAATGTAGCAATAATAAAACTTGAGTATAAAAAACTTTATACTCATTCAATTGAATACGTGGAAGATAAATTTAATATACAAATAGTATCAAATGAAATAGGAATCCCTGAAACAGGACGTCCAAAGCAATGTGCATTAGTAGGTCTTAGTGGAATAAATGATTACTATCATCTTAAATTATTAGATAAAGATGCAGAAAAAGAACAGATAGAAACAAAATTTGTTACAGATTTCTTAAATGCTAAAAAAGTGGAAGATGATAAATATAAAACAAAAGTATTTAAAACTACTGCAGAAAACTGGATAACAAATGCGATTTCAGATGATATGAAAAAAGCTGAAGATATAAGAAGTATGCTTAATTATACTTTAAAAGAAAAAGAAGAAATAAATGTTGAAGAATTTGTTCAAAACAATATAATAGATCAAGACTTAAAAGAAAGTTTCAAAGAACACATGGAAGACAAAGGGTTAACTGAAAACTTCTCTGTCGATAAAAAATGGGTTGAAAAGAAACTTAAAAAAAGAAGTATAAAAACTGACACTGGATTTGATATAAAAGGTAATTTATCAGATTTTGAAGATGCAATGAAATATAGTGTTAGAAAAAATGAAAATGGAACATTTGATATAGTAATAAAAAATGTATCGTTTTATGAAGAAAAATAAATAAATTATGAAAAATAAACATATACAATGCGTTTTTACAATAAATGTATTTCATGTTATTTATTTGAAAATGATATAAAAAAATAGAATTTTTATTAAATTATGTTATAATTGTATAAAAGCATAAAAAAGTATATAGGTTCTAATTATTTAGATTAATAGGGAAAGAGGTGAAATTCCTCTGCAGCCCCCGTTACTGTGATGTGGACTATTATTCAAAAACCACTGTGATTATTCATGGGAAGGTGAATTAATAGAATGAAACTAAGCCAGGAGACCTGCCTAATATACAATAAGAAAATCTTCGGGGTGGAGAATTTTACTTTAAAATAAGAACGGTATTTTAAGAAAAAACTAGCCCTAGGGTTAGTTTTTTTTATTTTTATTGGAAATATGTGTAAATTCATATCTATATTTAAAAATATTTCCAATAAAAGCGTGATAATATCGAAATTTGATAATATAACAAATTGTTATTATCAAAGGTAAAATAAATGTAAAATATAATTCCAAAAAATATTATAATTATGCTATAATCAAAAAACATAAAGGGTTATAGTTAAATTATGGTAAACTCTGACTGTATTAATCTTGACAAAGCTTTAAAGAAAAATATAAAAAGGTATATGAGGAGGAATTCATATGAAAAAGAAATTATTATCGATTTTATTATGCCTGATGCTTGTATTTGCAGTTGGGTGTAGTAATGACTCAGGTCAAAAAACAATAACAGATAGGGAAGGAAACGAAGTTAAAGTACCAAATAAGATAGAAAAAATAATATCTACAGCACCATCAAATACAGAGATATTAGCAGGATTAGGTTTAGCTGATAAAATTATAGCAGCTGACACATATTCAGAAGGAATAGAAGGTTTAAGTAAAGATACAGAATTAATGGACTTTCAGACACCAGATGCCGAAAAAATTATAGAATTAAATCCAGACATAATAATAGCATCAGGATACAATCAAGTAGGATCATCAGAAGATCCATATAAATCTGTAAGTGATGCAGGTATACCAGTTGTTTATATACCAAGCAGTAACAGCATAGATGGTATATATAAAGATATAGCATTTATAGCAGAACTTGTAGGAGCTAAAGATAAGGGCGACGAAATGATAGCTTCTATGAAAAAAGAAGTAGATTCAATAAAAGAAATAGGAAGTAAAATAAAAGACAAAAAGAAAGTTTACTTTGAAATAGGACCAGCACCAACATTATATAGTGTAGGTAAAGACACATTTATAAATGAAATGATACAAACAATAGGTGCAGAAAATATATTTGCAAACCAAGATGCTTGGATATCACCGAGTGAAGAATCTGTAATAGATGCAAATCCAGATGTTATACTTACTAATGTAAACTATGTAGAAAATCCAACTAAAGAAATAATGAGTAGAGATGGATGGGATAATATAACTGCAGTTAAAGAAAAGGCAGTTTATTCAATAGATGCAAACTCATCTTCAAGACCAACACAAAATATAATAAAAGCCTTAAAAGAAATGGCTAAGGCTGTATACCCAGATGAATTTAAAGACAAATAAGAAAAAGTGTATAATTAGTATATTTATACTTATATTTATTATTTATATTGGAACTTCCATAGGGAGTTCCAATATTAGTATGTTAGACACTATATCTATAATTGCAAATAAAACCTTTGGTATCACTCTTAGAGATGGAGTTTTACCGAAAGATGTATCTATAATATGGAAAATTAGATTGCCAAGGGTATTATTAGCATTTTTAGTTGGAGGATGTTTAGCAACTAGTGGTGCAGTTGTACAATCAATATTAAAAAATCAACTAGCATCACCATATACTTTAGGTGTATCGTCAGGTGCATCATTAGGTGCAGGTCTTGTAATTATAACAGGAATAACAATTCCTGTCATAGGAAGTTTTACACTTCCCTTTGTTGGATTTATATTTGGACTTTTTACTGTATATTTAGTCATATTATTTTCGAGTAAAATCGATAAAACTATGTCAAATAATACTATAATATTAGCTGGTATGGTTTTTTCATTATTTGTAAATGCATTGCTTACAACTTTGACAGCGATGTTTTCAGAAGATTTAAAAAGAATAGCTCTTTGGCAAATGGGCAGTTTTGCTATGAAAGGGTGGACATATGTAGGTCTAATAATACCATTTTGTTTAGTTGGTATGATAGGCACGCTTATGTACACTAAAGAGATGGATATACTTACTTTTGGTGAAGAACAGGCACAGTCAGTTGGTGTCGATACATCAAAAGTAAAAACTAAATTATTTATATTTTCTGCAGTACTTACAGGTGGGGCAGTATCACTTAGTGGTACAATTGGATTCGTGGATTTAATAGCTCCACATGTGGTAAGAAAAATATTTGGTTCTAACCATAAGTATGTAATTCCGATGTCTTTCGTATTTGGAGGATGTTTAATGGTAGTTACTGATTTAATTGCAAGAAGTGTATTCGCACCAACTGAGTTGCCAGTAGGTGCAGTTACAGCTCTTATAGGGGCTCCATTCTTTGCATATGTTTATTTTAAAAAGGCGAGTTGATAATTATGTTAGAAGTTAAAAATCTTTATAGCGGATATGATGGAAGAGACATATTAAAAGATATAAGCTTTAAAGTTAAAAATGGAGAGAATTTGTGTATAGTGGGACCAAATGGATGTGGCAAAAGTACGCTTTTAAAATCTATTGCAAATCTTTTAGAACATAGAGGTAGCGTTATAATAGATGGCAAAGAGGTATCATCTATGAATAAAAAATCTTTTGCTAGAAAAATTGGCCTTATGAGCCAAATTACTCAAATCTATTTTCCATATACAATTTATGATACGGTATCTTTAGGTAGATATGCTTATAGCAAGGGAGCACTTAGCAAATTATCTAAAGAAGATGATAGAATAATCTTAGAAAGTATAGAAAAAGTTGGACTTTTAGATATAAAAGATAAAATGATTACGGAACTTTCTGGAGGTCAAATTCAAAGGGTATTTTTAGCGAGAGTATTTGCACAAGACCCAGATATTATACTACTTGATGAACCCACAAACCATTTAGATTTAAAAAATCAAATAGATTTATTAGAAAACCTAAAAGAATGGATAAGTTTAAACAATAAAATAGTAGTAGGAGTTTTGCATGACTTGAATTTAGTTCAATATTTTGCTGATAATGTACTTATGCTAAAAGATGGTCAAATTGTGGCTTATGGAAACCCTCAGACCGTTTTAAACGACCCTATACTTGATGATTTATATGGAATAGATATAAAAGGGTTTATGACAGAAATTTTAAAAAAATGGGAGTAGAAAAGAACATATTATAGAAAAGGTAATATTAAAAAGAGGCTAAAATACTATTTATTATTAGGAGTAAATTTTAAGCCTCTTTTTAATGGTAATTTATATTTTTATAACATGTAAGAAATTATATTCATTTTAAAGTTATTAATAAATATAACTACACTATTTAAATTATAATAGGTATTCCATAAATGCTGGAATTTGCTTTTCCCAGCTCGCTTCATTATGTTCTCCACCAATTACTACTCTAGGATAGCAGTTAGCGCCATTAGATTGCAATATATGGCATAATTCAAGCATATAAGAAGTGAATTCAAATGCTGTATTATTTAATTCAAGTTCAATACTACCTATACTCATAAAGAATTTTGTTCCTTTTTGTGATTGACTAGCTATAGCATCATTCATAAATTTATCGTAGCATAGTTCAAATGAAGGAGAAATACATATACATTTAGAAAATATATCTGAATATTTGATTCCAGCGTAAGCCGCCATTAAGCCTCCCATAGAACTTCCCCCAATAAGAGTATTTTTCTTATCTGTTTTAGTTCTATATTCAGAATCTATCATAGGTTTTATAACATTTATCATCCAATCTAGATATTTATCCCCTTTTCCCTCTATAAATTCACCATCATAATTTAAATCATATGGAGAGTATTCAGACATTCTTTCATTTCCTTCAAAACTGCATTGTATTCCAACTACAATTAGTTGAGTATCATTATTCTCTAAGTATTCCTTCATGCCCCATGATTTGCCGAAAGCAGCCTCTTCATCAAAAAATAAATTATGCCCATCAAACATATATAAAACAGGATATTTTTTTCTTCTTTCATTATAGTCGTTTGGAAGGTAGATATTTATTACCCTATTTCCTGAGAAAGGTTCTTTCATTTCAATATATTTTTTTTCTATCATCAGTAATCACCCCTGTGTATTTTAATTTAATATTAAATATACCATAATTTGGATAAATATTGTATACAAAGACTTCAGAAAGAAAAGTTTATATATGTAAGATACAATATATGACAAGAAAATATAAAAAATTAAGAAGTGATCTAAATAGAAATTATAATAAAAGTATTAAACAAATATATTAAAATTAAAAAAGCTATAGGAAATAAACGTTTATTTTCTATAGCTTTTTTAATTTTAAAATAAAGAAGTCCATAAAACTATTTATTTTCTTCAATGTAGTTAACTATATCTGCTATAGTTTTGAAGTTTTCAGCATCTTCTTCAGCAATTTCTATATCATATTTATCTTCTAATGCCATAATTACTTCAACAGCATCTAAAGAATCAGCATTTAAATCATCTTTAAGAGAAGTATCTAAAGTCAATTCATCTAAATCGTCTATGCTTAATTGTTCTGCTATTATGTCTCTTATTTCTTCAAACATTTTGTACCTCCAAATTTGAATAATTAAATTTTTTAATAGTAGTTTAATATAATCATACTTAATTTTCAATATATATTTAGAAAATAGTAGAATTATTTTTAGTTTGTACAAATTAATATTTTTTAATATAACAATTTTAGTATGAATATACTATATAAATAATATTCTAGTTATCGATTTTTAACTAACTATTAACAAAATATAAAGACTTAATAAAAGTAACCTATTAATATTAAATATCATATATTAAAACAGAGAAAAACCTTTTTAAGGGGGAATAGTTATGCCTAAATTAGAAGAAAGTCTTTCTAGATTCTTTGGAGATTGTGGATTTGAGTTTAACGGTGGAATATTGATTATAATAGTTTTAGTATTTTTATTATTATGTACAGATTTTTTAGATGATATATTTGATGATGATAGCATATGGATATGGGTTATATTAATAATTTTATTATTATTTAATTTTGATGATGGATGCTGCTGCTAGAAAGTATTTTATAAAAGTTAGTTTTTGATTAAATATCATGAACTAACTTTTTTTATAATGCATAGGAAATTATATTTACTTAAAATTTAAAAATAAGTATAATTTTAGCTGATATATTTCAAAAAATTATACCATTTTGAAGGGATTTTAAGAGAAAGATTATTTTATTGTATTAAATTGTAAAACAATGACAAATTTGTTACATTATTGGTGTTTAATAAAGGAAAATAAAATGTTATAATAAAATCTGTAAAAAATAGAGAGTTAGGATATTGAGGGGAAGTGGTTTAAATTAAACTAAAAAGAAAAGTTAAGACAGCGTTAACATTAATAGGTGTAATAGCTATAGGATTTACTATTACAATCACGATAAATGCTTTAAATAGACAAGGTAATACAGAGAATCAACAAATCGCACAAGGTGTTAAAGTTATAAAAGAATTAGAAAATCAAAATGTAGTTGAAGTTCAAGAAAAAATAGATTCAATAAAAACTCAAAATGGAATAAATACTCAAGAACAAAATACAATAGAAAATAGTCAATCTGATGTGAATTCTTCTTCACAAAGTACAAACTATAAAAGTAAATTTGAATCATCGGTTATAGTAGGAGATTCAAGAGCAGAAGGAATTTATGGATATGGTGTTTTAAGTCAATCATCTGTAGTCGCTAAAAAAGGTAGAAATCTTGTAACTGCAATGAAAAATGGAGATATTGATACAGCAATAGGTATGTATCCTAAAAATATATTCCTTACATATGGTATAAATGATATAGAAGCATATCAAAATAGCGATACATTTATAAAATTATATGGTGAGGTTGTGGATAAAATACAATCTAAACTACCTAACACTAATATATATATATGTTCAATACTTCCTGTAACATCATCAGCTATAAGTAAACAACCAAAATTCAATAATATAAGTTCATGGAATCAAGATATAAAAAATCTATGTAATAAAAAAGGTGTTACATATATAGATGCTAATAGTGTTTTAGCAAATGGTGGGTATGAGCCTGATGGTATACATTTTGGAGTAAAAGGTATAAAAAAATGGTTAGATTTATTTATACAATCAGCTAATTTATAGTATTAGGAAAGGCTTACATGAAGATGAAATTAAAGAAAATATTAATAAATATTACAGCGGCAGTATGCATATGTATTTCACTTACAGGATGTACAAAGGTTAATGAAAATTTAAGTGCAAAAGACATACAAAAATCAATCGTAGAAACAGGTCTTGTTAAAAATATGGAAGATACAGGATCTAAAGGATTAAAGAGATATTATGGATTAAATTCTAGCGATTTTGATAGTGTTGTTTTATATACACCAGAATCATCAATGGAAGTTGATGAAATGTTAATTGTAAAGGTTAAAGATAAATCACAAATAGAAGGGCTAGAAGATACAATCGATAATAGAGTGAATTCTCAGCTTCAAAGTTTTGGGAGTTATGGACCAGAACAATGTGGATTATTAAATAACTATGAATTAAAAACAGAAGGGAAATATGTATTTTTTGCTGTGTCTGAAAATGCAGAAAAACTGAAAGAAGCTTTTAAAGAAGCAATAAAATAATTATTAAATTGTTTTTATAATACAGGAGAAATTATACTTAGTTATTTTAACTTAAAAATTAAGTATAATTTCTTTATGTGTTTTAACAAAATTAAAGAGGGAGGCGATTAAAATAGTATTCAGTAGTATTATATTTTTGTTTACTTTTTTGCCAATAACATTATTACTATATTATGTTAGCCCTAGAATATTAAAAAATTCAGTATTATTAATAGCGAGTTTGATATTTTATGCATGGGGTGAACCAATCTATGTATTTTTAATGATGGGAACGATAATCGTAGATTATTTACTTGCAATATTAATAGATAAGAATCGACATGAAGAAGGTAAGTGTAAATCTATATTTATACTTACTATTATTTTGAACGTAAGTATATTAGGATTTTTTAAATATTTTGGTTTCTTTGTGGACAACATAAATAGTATTTTTCATTTAAATATTCCTTTTGAAGGTTTAGCACTTCCAATAGGAATATCATTTTACACATTCCAAGTATTATCTTATATAGTAGATGTTTACTTGGATAAAGTCGAGGTTCAATATAATATAATTAACTTCGCAGCATATGTTACAATGTTCCCACAATTAGTTGCGGGACCTATAGTTCAATACCAAACAATAGAGGACCAATTAAATACTAGACAAGAAAGTATAGTTAAGTTTGGTGAAGGTGTTGAGCGATTTATTCAAGGTTTAGGAAAGAAAGTTTTACTAGCTAATAATATAGGAATGTTATGGACAACTGTTTCTGCTATGGATACATCATCTATATCTGTTCTTACAGCATGGCTAGGTATAATTGCTTATACTTTCCAAATTTATTTCGACTTTAGTGCTTATTCTGATATGGCGATAGGTTTAGGAAAAATGTTTGGATTTGAGTTTATGGAAAACTTTAATTATCCTTACATATCAAAAAGTGTAACAGAATTCTGGAGAAGATGGCATATATCTTTAGGAACTTGGTTTAGAGAGTATATTTATATACCATTAGGCGGAAATAGAGTTAGTGTTCCAAAACAAGTTAGAAATATATTTGTTGTATGGGCACTTACAGGATTTTGGCATGGAGCAAACTGGAATTTCATAATATGGGGACTTTATTATGGAGTTTTACTATTTATAGAAAAGTTTGTATTAAAATCTGTTTTAGAAAAAATACCAGATTTTATAAAGCATATCTATACAATGTTATTTGTAATAGTAGGATGGTTGTTCTTTGCGAGTGAAGATCTTGGATTTGCACTAAATTATTTAAAAGTAATGTTCTTTATGTCAGGTAATGCGATAGTTGATAGTTCAGCATTATATTATTTATATACTAATATAATTTTATTTGTAATTCTTATAATATTATCAACACCAGCTGTAAAACAAATTTTAAAGAATATGGCTCAAAAATATAGGGATAAAGTGTTAAATCCATCATTAGTTATATATGGTTTAGTTTTATTTTTAGTTACTGCCTACTTAGTTAATGAAACTTATAATCCATTCTTATATTTTAGATTTTAAAGGTGGTGAAAAATATGACTGAAGCATATAAAACGAAAAATAGGGAAACAACACATAAAAGAAAAAAGACTAAAAAAGGTTATGGCAAAAAATACTGTTTAGGATTATCCACATTATTTGTATGTTATTTAGTATTTTTTGTATCATTAAATACTTTAGGAGAGAAAAAAACTTTCTCAGAAACGGAAAACAGAGTCCTTCAAACAAAACCGACATTTTCTATAGAAAAGTTATTTGAAGGAAGATTTACAGGTAAATATGAAGACTATAAAGTAGACCAATTTTTTGATAGAGATTTTTGGATTGATGTAAAAATTAAAACCGATAAATTACTATTGAAAAAAGAATCTAACAATGTTTATCTAGGCAAAGATGATTATTTATTAGAAAAATTCGACAAACCAGTTGAAGAAAATGTATCTAAAAACCTAGATGCGATAGATTCATTTGCTAAGAAATATAAAAATGTAAAACAATATATGTTGATATCTCCAACAGCTATCAATATTCTTAGCAACAAACTACCAATGGATGCACCTGTTGTAGACCAACAACAATATTTAGATGATTATGCTAAAAGATTGAATTCAAATATAAGTTTTGTAGATACATACACAACTTTACTTGAGCATAAAAAAGAAGATTTATTTTATAGAACTGACCATCACTGGACAACTTTAGGAGCCTTTTATTCATATCAAAGACTAGGTGATTTTATGAACTTTACACCAAAAGACAGTGATGATTACGATATAGAGTTAGTATCAAATTCATTTAACGGAGCACTAGCTTCAAAGAGTGGATACGATACAAAACAAAAAGATAAAGTTAGAGTTTATATTCCTAAGGACGAAAATGATAAAGTTGTAGTTAATTATGAAGAAGAACAGAAAAAAACAGCAACTTTATATGAAAGTGATAAATTAGACGAAAAAGATAAATATCAAGTATTTTTAGGAGGAAATCATCCTATTGTAAAAATTGATACATCATCTACAAGTGGCAAAACATTATTGATATTTAAAGATTCATATGCAAATAGTTTTGTTCCATTTTTAACATCTCATTTCAGTAAAATCATATTAGTAGATCCAAGATACTACTATGAAGATATAGATGAACTTATGAAAAGTGAAAATGTTGATGAAGTATTATATTTATACAATGCAAATACTTTCTTTAGTGATACTAGTTTAGCACCGGTATTAAACAACGAATAACAAAAAACAACTAAAAATGATAAATTTTGTAACCATTCGACCTTTCTCAGCATAATATTTAGTAAATAAATAATATATTTATTAATTAAAAAAAGGGAGAGAATAAAAATGACAGAACAAAGTTTATCAAGATTTTTTGGCGGAGGTTTATTTAATAATTGGTGTTTTGAAGATGGGATATTCTTCATAATAATACTTTTATTATTACTATGTGGAGATGAATTATTAGAGTGGATATTCTGTAATCCAGAAATGTTAATTTGGATAGTAATATTAATATTATTCTTTGGAGCTTTTGACTTCTTTTAGAATATATCTAAAATATATAATTAATACAAATTTATAGATTTAAAATATATATTGAAGAAATAGGTAACAAATAGATATTTCTATCATAATATATAATAGAGCATAAAGACCTTTATCATAAGAATATGATGGAGGTCTTTTTTGATATATCAATCAAGGAGGGATTTTTATGAATCGTAAATTATCCAGAATGTTTGAATGTATCGGAGGAAGTGGATGGTGGATTATTATACTATTTTTCCTATTTTTAGTTTTTCAAGAATGTTTTATAGATATTTGTTTAAGTGATTGGATACCATTTTTAATTCTGCTTTTAATCGTATGTTCATGTGATTCTTGCGATGAAGATTATGATAACTACACAAATAACTACACTTGTGGATGCTAAAAAAACTTCATAAGAAAATATTATAAACATTATCACAAATTATCACTTTTGCATATTATAAGTTAAGAGCATAAGCTCAAACATCAACAGGAGGTAAATAAAATGTTAGACAGATTATTTGGAGCAGAAGGATTCTTTGGAGCAGGAGCATGGTGGATAATAGTATTATTCTTCTTATTCCTAGCATTTGGAGAAAGCTGGGTAGACATAGACATAATGGCATGGATACCATTCTTAATAATATTATTAATATTATGTAGTTGTGGTGGAGTATTATAATTTAAAAAATAGGGGGAATAGACAATGTTAGATAGATTATTTGGAGAAGGCGGATTCTTTGGAGCAGGAGCTTGGTGGATAATAGTATTATTTTTCTTATTCTTAGCATTTGGAGAAAGCTGGGTAGATATAGACATAATGGCATGGATACCATTCTTAATATTATTATTAATAACTTGTTCATGTGGTGGATTCTTTGGAGAAGGAGGATGTGGCTGCTAGTCGCACCTTGATATTTGTCATAAGATTAAATAGCAAGTCAAATCTTTGTAGTAGGGGTTGTTGTGTACAATTACGCAACAACCTTTTTACTTTTTAATGATAAAATAGATATTTTTTATTGATTTACTATTTACTCAATTTTAAAAATAGTATAAATTAATAATATAACATTATTAAAAATATAAAAATAAAATACATATGCTGGTAAATGTATTATTAGATAAAAATATCATAAGCATAGATATTGCAAAAATTATAAATAATATATTTATAAAAATAAAAAAATATGTTACAATTAATTTTTATATAATGACACGAGAATAAAACAAGGAGGAAGTATCATGAAAAATAACGTTACAATAAAGGACGTTGCAAAATTGGCTGGAGTTTCTATATCTACAGTTTCAAGAGTAATAAATGACTCAAAACCAGTTACGGATGAAGTGAAACAAAGAGTCTTAGATGTAATAAAAGAAACAGGATATGTACCAAATCCTCTTGCAAGAAGTTTAGTTACGAAAAAAAGTAAATTATTAGGAGTTATAGTACCAGAAGTATCAGATTCATTTGTAAATGAAATTGTAAACGGAATAGAATGTGTTACAAAAATGTATGGATATGATATATTACTAGCTAATACATATTCTGAAAAAAGCCAAGAGCTAAAAAGTATAGATTTATTAAAAGCAAAACAAGTTGAAGGGATAGTTATGATTTCATGGACGTTAGATGAAGACCACATAAAATCAATTAACAACAGTGGTATACCTGCAACTTATATAAGTAAAACTGCTCAAACTTTCGATGTATATACAGTAAGTACAAACAATGAAGATGCAACTTACGATATGACTAAATATCTAATAGATAAAGGACATAAAGAAATAGCTCTTATAATGACTAGTGAAGCTGATACTATCCTTGAAACAGAGAGAAGAAGAGGATATGAAAGAGCTTTAACTGACAACAATATAGCTATAAATCCAGATATAATAAGATATGGTAATACAGACCATGATAATGGATATAAAGTTATGGCTGAATTATTAGATGAGGGTATAAAACCTGATGCAGTATTTGTAACAGGTGATGAGGCTGCTATAGGGGCTATAAATGCTATATTAGATAAAGGTTATAACGTACCAAATGATATATCTGTAGCAGGATTTAACAATACTAAACTTTCTAAAATGTACCGCCCAAAATTAACTACAGTTGGCCAACCACTTTACGATATGGGAGCTGTAGCTATGAGAATGGTAATAAAAATGATAAACGGAGAAACTCTTGAAGAAAAGAAATTCGTATTACCATACGAAATAATTGAAAGAGAAAGTGTAATAGAAAAAAAATAGTTTTAAATATATAAAAATAAGAGAATCGATTACGGTTCTCTTATTTTTTTAGATATTTATATTAAAATGCTTCAACTTTTTCTAATTTTTCTTTTTTATATTTTGTAGGAGATAAATCCATAACTCGCTTAAATATTTCTGTATAATAGCTTGCGTTTGAAAATCCTACGCTTTCTGAAATCTCTGTTATATTGTATTGATCACTCAAAAGAAGAGGGATACTCTTTTTTATGCGATAATTTAATAGATATTCAAAAGGAGTTTGACGGGTTGCTTTTTTAAAAAATCTGCAGCATTCACTTTTACTTATATTACAACATTCAGAAATATCATCTAGAGTTATTTTATTTTTATAATTGCTGTGAATAAAATTAAGTATTTTAGAAAGTCGAACAACGTCATTTGAATTAGAAACATTATCTTCTTGCAGAATGAAGCTTACCTCATTGAAAAATAAGGACCATATTTCACAAACTTTGCTTTTGACTAATAATTCGTAGCAAGGACCTTTATTTTGGAATATATCATTAGCTTCAAGTACTAAAGACATTATCTTTTGGTGAGTTTTATTATTAGAGTTAAAAAAGAACGATGGACATTGGCCACCATTTTCAATTATATCAATATATTTGGTTTTTATTATGCTTTCTTCATGCCCAAAAATGAAATTTGGTCTAAACATAAGAGCCAAAAATGCACAGTCTTTGTTATTATATCCTTTAGCTGTATGCAAAGTATGAGAATTTATAAACAGACCATCTCCCTTTTTCATTTCATATATTTTATCGTTGACTCTATATTCCATAGAGCCTTCTAATATAACTGAAAAAGTCATTTCATAGTGCCAGTGATAATCTAAAAATCCGTATTCATAAGCAAATAAAGTATTATAATCAAAGTCTATTGGAAAAGTATAATCTCCATAATTTTTCTTTTCTAATAAATTACTTGCAACAACAATTTTTCTTTTCATAATAACCCCTCCCCCAGATAAAGTTAGATTCCAGCGCAATATTGTTATAGAAATTGATAAAATACTTATAGATATAATTTATATTATTAATTATACTTATAACATAACAATCAAGCAAGTCGTGTAAAAAATAATTCAAATGTCAGAAATTTTAATCTCAATAATTAATTTATATTTAAGATTGACTTAAATATATGTCGAAAGTTATAAAAAAAATTCAATATATATTAAAAAAATATAAAATATGGAGGTTTTAATATGAGTATTATTAAACTAAACGGTTACGATTTATCTTTAGAAGATTTAATTAAAGTTTGTAGATATGGCCATAAAGTAGAACTTACAGAAAAAGCAATAGAAAGAATAAAAACAGCTAGGGCAATAGTTGATGATCTAGTAGAAAATGAAAAAGTTTCTTATGGTATAACAACTGGTTTTGGTAAATTCTCTGATGTAGTTATATCTAAAAAAGATACTAGACAACTTCAAATTAATTTAATAAGAAGTCATGCGTGTGGTGTAGGAGATCCTCTTAGTGAAGAAATAGTAAGAGCTATGATGCTACTTAGAATAAATGCATTATCAAAAGGTTATTCAGGTGTTAGACTTGAAACTCTGCAAGTTTTAATAGACATGTTAAATGCCGGTGTTCATCCAATAGTTCCAGAAAAAGGTTCACTAGGTTCTTCAGGAGATTTAGCGCCATTATCTCATATGGTACTTACTATGCTAGGAGAAGGTGAAGCAATATATAAAGGTGAAAGAATGGATTCTAAAGATGCTATGGAAAAAGCAGGCATTAAACCTTTAGAATATCTATCTTCAAAAGAAGGATTAAGTTTAAATAATGGTACTCAATGTATGACAGCAGTTGGAGCTATAACAGTTTACGACGCTATAAATTTAATGAAAACTGCAGATATAGCATTAGGGCTTACTATGGAAGGTTTAAATGGTATAACTTGTGCTATGGATGAAAGAGTTCATTTAGTAAGACCTCATAAAGGACAATTCAATACAGCTAAAAATATGCTAGAAATGTTAGATGGTAGTGAAATGACTACAGAACAAGGAGAACTTCGTGTACAAGATTCTTATACTTTAAGATGTTCACCACAAGTTCATGGTGGATGTAAAGATGCACTTGATTATGTAGTTAAAAAAATAGAAATAGAAATGAATTCAGTTACAGATAACCCAATAATATTCCCAGGCGAAAATCAAAAAATTATATCTGGTGGTAACTTCCACGGTGAGCCAATGGCACTTGCTTTTGATTTCTTAGGAATAGCTTTATCAGAAATTGCAAATATATCTGAACGTAGACTTGAAAAAATGGTAAACCCAGCACTTAGTCATGGTCTTCCAGCATTCTTAGTTAATGAAGGTGGAGTAAACTCTGGATTTATGATAGTTCAATATAGTGCTGCTTCATTAGTTTCTGAAAATAAAGTATTAGCTCATCCAGCAAGTGTTGACTCAATACCATCTTCAGCAAACCAAGAAGACCATGTTTCTATGGGTACCATAGCATCTAGACATGCTAGGGATATATTAGATAATGCTAGAAAAGTATTAGCTATGGAAATATTAGCATCAGCACAAGCAATAGATTTAAGAGGTAAGAAAAAATTGGGAAAAGGAACAGAAGAAGCTTATAAAGTTATAAGAGAAAGAACTCCTTTTGTAGATAAAGATAGAATAATGTATAAAGATATAAATATTTGTGAAGACATAATAAAAGAAAATCTATTAGTAGAAGCTGTAGAAAAAGCTATAGGAAAAGAATTATTAGTAAGCGAAGAAATAGTTAGTGATTTAGAACTTTAAAATATAGAGTAAAATTATAAAATTTAAGGGGGAATTTGAATTGAGTAATTTAAATCTAAGAAATAAAGAAATAAATAAAGCTTTGACTATTAAACTTGATGTAATTCCAGATAAAATACCAGAATTTCAAGAACATATAAGAAGAGCTCCAAAACGTGAATCAAAATTAACAAATGCAGATATAAAATTAGCATTAAAAAATGCTTTAAGATATATACCAGAAGAATATCATGAAAAATTAGCACCAGAGTTTTTAGATGAATTATTAACTTACGGTAGAATTTACGGATATAGATTTAGACCAGAAGGAAAAATCTATGGAAAACCAATAGATGAATATAAAGGAAAATGTGTAGAAGGTAAGGCATTCCAAGTTATGATAGACAACAACCTTGACTTTGATGTAGCACTTTATCCTTATGAATTAGTTACATATGGGGAAACAGGACAAGTATTCCAAAACTGGATGCAATATCAACTTACAAAAAAATACTTAGAAGTACTTACTGAAGACCAAACTTTAGTACTTCATTCAGGACATCCAGTAGGCCTTTTTAAATCTAAACCAGATGCTCCAAGAGTAATACTTACAAACTCTCTAATGATAGGTATGTTTGATAACCAAGAAGAATGGAAAAGAGCAACTGCAATCGGTGTTGCAAACTATGGTCAAATGACTGCTGGTGGTTGGATGTATATTGGGCCACAAGGTATAGTTCATGGAACATATTCAACAATATTAAATGCAGGTAGGTTAAAATTAGGTATACCTAAAGAAGGAAACTTAAAAGGAAAATTATTTGTTACTTCAGGTCTTGGCGGAATGAGTGGTGCTCAAGGTAAAGCTGTAGAAATAGCAGGTGGTGTAGGAATAATTGCCGAAGTAGACTCATCAAGAATTGAAACTAGATACACTCAAGGATGGGTTAGCAAAGTTACTGAAAGTCCAAAAGAAGCTTTCGACTTAGCTAAAGTTGAACTTGAAAAAGGAGAACCTTGTGCTATAGCATTCCATGGAAATATAGTAGATTTACTTCAATATGCTGTAGATAATGATATACATATAGATTTATTATCAGACCAAACTTCTTGCCATGCACCTTATGACGGAGGATATTGTCCACAAGGAATTAGTTTTGAAGAAAGAACAGAACTTTTAGCAAATGACAAAGAAAAATTCATAGAATTAGTAGATAAAACTTTATTAAAACATTTTGAATTAATAAAAATACTACATGATAAAGGTGTTTACTTCTTTGACTATGGGAATAGTTTTATGAAAGCTGTATATGATGCAGGTGGAAAAGAAATATCTAAAAATGGAATAGATGAAAAAGATGGATTTATATTCCCATCTTATGTTGAAGATATACTAGGGCCTCAATTATTCGACTTTGGCTATGGACCATTTAGATGGGTTTGTTTAAGTGGAAAACGTGAAGACTTAATAAAAACTGACCATGCTGCAATGGAATGCATAGATCCAGAAAGAAGATATCAAGATAGAGACAACTGGATATGGATTAGAGATGCAGAAAAGAACAACTTAGTTGTAGGAACACAAGCGAGAATATTATATCAAGATGCTATGGGAAGAACTAACATAGCACTTAAATTTAACGATATGGTAAGACGTGGTGAAATAGGTCCAGTTATGATGGGTAGAGACCACCACGATGTATCAGGAACAGATTCACCATTTAGAGAAACTTCTAATATCAAAGATGGAAGTAATATAATGGCTGATATGGCTACTCATTGTTTTGCAGGTAACTGTGCAAGAGGAATGAGTTTAGTAGCTCTTCATAATGGTGGTGGAGTTGGAATCGGTAAATCAATTAATGGTGGATTTGGTATGGTTCTAGATGGTTCACAAAGAGTTGATGACATACTTAGAACTGCTATGCCATGGGATGTTATGAGTGGCGTTGCAAGACGTGCTTGGGCTAGAAATGACAACTCTATAGATACAGTAATCGAATACAACAAAATGTGCGAAGGAAAAGATCATATAACATTACCATTCTTAGTTGATGAAGATTTAATTGAAAAAACAGTTGGAGATAAAGAATTTAAATAAATTACAAATGTATTAAATTATAATATGTTAGATACTAATAAAAAATAATTTTAGCTCAATAAGTTCGTCTTGTTGAGCTAGAAGTTTATACAAGGGGGATAAAATAGTGGCAATAGTTCAATGTGTACCAAATTTTAGTGAAGGTAGAGACTTAGATAAGATAGAAAAAATAGTAAATCCGTTAAGAGGAAAAGAAGGAGTAAAACTATTAAATTACGAAGCTGATAAAAATTACAATAGATTAGTAGTTACAGTAATTGGAGAACCGGAAAAAGTAAAAAATGCAGTATTTGAAGCTATAGGTGTTGCTAAAGATGTTATAGATATGAATACTCATAAAGGACAACATTCTAGATTTGGAGCAACTGATGTTTGTCCATTTATACCTATAAAAGGAATGGACATGGATGATGCTGTGAAAATAGCTAATGAACTTGGCGAAATGGTGGCAAAAGAATATGAAATACCAGTATTTTTATATGAATGTGCTGCAACTAAACCAGAAAGAGAAAACTTAGCTACAGTAAGAAAAGGTGAATATGAAGGTTTAGATGAAAAATTACAAGATCCTAACTGGATGCCTGATTATGGAGCTAATAAAAAACACAAAACAGCAGGTGCAATAGCAATAGGAGCTAGAAGACCATTAATTGCTTATAATATAAACTTAGATACTACAAATATAGAAATAGCATCTAAAATAGCAAAAACAATTAGACACTCAAGTGGAGGATATAGATATATAAAAGCAGGTCCTGTTGAAGTTCCTGAAAGAAAAATGACTCAAGTTACAATGAATTTAACAGATTATACAAAAACTAGTATGTATAGAGCTTTTGAAGCTGTAAAAATGGAAGCTAGAAGATATGGCGTAAATGTCACAGGAAGTGAAGTTGTTGGACTTTGTCCAATGGAAGCGCTTGTCGATGTTGCAGCTTATTATCTAGGTCTTGAAGACTTTACATTAGATAAGGTTTTAGAAACTAGTTTAATGGAGTAGCAGATTTTTAGTTAATTGTATGTTTGATAAGGAGAATACAATGAAAGCTGATTTAATTTTAAAAAATATAGGAAAGCTAGTTACAATGCAAGGTTCATCTTCTTTTAGAGTAAAAGAAGAGATGAATAAGATTAATATTATAGAAAATGCATATATAGCAGTTAAAAATGGGAAAATCTTAGCTATAGGTGTAGGTGATGAATTTGGAAACTTATGCGGAGAAGACACTAAAATTCATGATGCTGAGGGACTTTTAGTAACTCCTGGACTTATAGATTCTCATACACATTTAATACATGGTGGTTCTAGAGAAAATGAATTTTCTATGAAATTAAATGGAGTTCCATATATAGAAATTTTAAACAACGGTGGTGGGATATTAAGCACTGTAAAAGCAACAAAAGAAGCATCAGAAGAAGCATTATATAAAAAGGCTAAAAAAAGTTTAGATAGAATGCTTGAATTTGGTGTAACTACTGTTGAAGAAAAAAGTGGCTACGGATTAGAATTAAATACAGAAATTAAACAATTAGAAGTAGCGCGCGCATTAGATAAAAATCATCCAGTAGATTTAGTACATACTTTTTTAGGAGCACATGCAGTTCCAGAGGAATATAAAGAAAATCACAAGGCATATATCGATATATTAGTTGATGTGATGATGCCAAAGATAAAAGATATGGGATTGGCTGAATTTTGTGATGTATTCTGTGAAAAAGGAGTATTTACTATAGAAGAAAGTGAGTATATACTTCAAAAAGCTAAAGAAATAGGATATAAATTAAAAATTCACGCTGATGAAATAGAATCATTAGGTGGAGCAGAATTGGCTGCTAAACTTGGCTGTGTATCAGCAGATCATCTTATGGCAGCTAGCGATGAAGGAATAAAAATGATGGCAGAAAATAATGTTGTAGCAAATATACTTCCAGCAACATCATTCAATCTAAATAAAAATTATGCAGATTGCAGAAAAATGATAGATATGGGAGCAATAGTGAGTTTATCAAGTGACTACAACCCAGGAAGTTGTCCTAGTGAAAATTTACAACTTGTTATGCAATTAGGTTGTCTACATCTAAAAATGACTCCAAATGAAGTGCTTACAGCAGTAACTATAAATGCGGCCTATGCAATAGATAGAGCGGACAAAATAGGTTCAATAGAAGTGGGCAAGAATGCTGACTTTGTAGTATTTGATGCTCGCAATGTGGAGTATTTAATGTACCATTTTGGAATAAATCACACTAAAAAAGTATACAAAAATGGAAATTTAGTAGTAGATAATAAAGTTGTAGTTTATGATAATTAAAATATTTTTTATGTACAGGAGGAAAGCATATGAAATTAATTGATATGACTGTAACGGATTTTGCAAATGAAGTAGATTCAAATTCACCAGCACCAGGAGGAGGGTCTGTATCAGCTTTGGCAAGTGATATAGGTGTAGGACTTGCGAGAATGATGGCTCATTTAAGTTTTGGAAAGAAAAAATTTGAAGCTTTAGATGATAAAACTAAAGAAGAATTCAAAGTTAGATTTGATAAATTAGGAGAAATAAGAACAGAATTATCTACTTTAGTAGATAAAGATACAGAGTCTTTTAATGAATTTATGAAAGCTTTGAAATTGCCAAAAGAAACAGATGAAGAAAAAGTAGCAAGAGCTAAGGCTATGGAAGAGGCTACAATTTTTTCAATTGAAGTTCCATATAAGACAGCTAAACTTTCACTAGAAGCTTTAAAATTATTAGACTTCTTAGTTGCAAATGGAAACCAAAATGCTATAACAGATATCGGTGTTGGAACATTAATGATTGCAACTGGTATGGAAGGCGCTATTTTAAATGTAAAAGTAAATTTAATGGGATTAGAAAATAAAGAAATTCACGATAAATACAGCAAAGGATGCAAAGATATGTTATCTGAAGGACAAAAAATAAAAGATGATATAATTGCCAAAATACATAAACAATTAGATTAAATATATTGTAAGTTTTGAGTTCATAAATATTTTAAGAATATAATTAAGGATAAAGTAATTTATAAATGGAAAAATAAAAAGGTATTGAGATATATTTGTATCCCAATACCTTTTTTATGTGTTTAATTGCTCTTTTTAACTCTTTTAACTTTTTTTACAGTTTTTTTGCCAGATGGGCTATGATGTGAACTGGATTTTTTAGATTTCTTTGAATTTATCTTATCTTGAATCTCTGCTTCAGATATTTTATTCATAATAGAATCTAGTTTTTGTTGTTGTTCAGGATTTAAGAAATTTTTGAATTTAGATACTACTTCTTCTTTGCCTTTTAAGTTTTTACCTATATTTATAAGTTCGTCTAAAAGTTCATCTTCAGATTTTCCTTGATAGCTATTTGCTATATTTTCTATCTTATTTTTATCAATATTTTTTTCCTTTGCAAATTGTTCTAAAGTTTCTTGATCTATTTTATCCACTTTTTTCTTTGATTTTTTCATAGAGAGCTCCTTTCCCAAGCATAAAAATAATTATATATAATTTATATGAGACTTCTAATAAAAGTTAATACTATAATTAAAAAAATATGCATTAATGCAAGATTTAATATACTGATATTATATGAAATGTTATTTAAAAAGTGAGAACAAAATATACTTATCAATTAAATATAATATATAGTCAATTTAAATCATAATATTATATATAGATAGATTAATTAATAGGAACATTAGTAGTTAAATAATCATATTTTAAAGTTAAGAGATTGTGTGGAATACCTATTATAAAAGGGGGGACTTGTATTGAACAATTTATTGTTGATACTTGGACTTTTAGCTCTGAGCAATGGAAATGTCTCTTTGTTCGGTAATAAAGATAAAAATGTATCGAATGAAAGTTTAAAGATAGATAAAAAAGACACAAAAAAATTAGTTCAAAAGACCAAAAAAAGTAGTAGAGATAATGAAAATAGAAATAATAAAAATAATCAAAGCAGAAAACTTAGTTCTTCTTTAAATTCGAACACAAAAAAAATTAAGAAAATCAAAAAAATAAGAAAAAATAGCAAACATAAAAATCGTAAACTTGATAATCCTATACAATACAATGTAAATGATATAAAGGCCGGTATAAAACTTATGGATTTGAGTGAAGAAGATTTAGATAGAGGAATGGAAATTATAACAAGAACTAAAAAATATATGTCTTCAGAAGAACGAAAAATGTTAATAAAAATGGAAAGTATATTAGATTTAGTTAAAGGAATTAAAAAACTAAATGATGTAGATATATTGGAAAAAGAAGATGAAAGTGAATTTTTTAGAAATATGGATGAAGAAGATAAGAAAAATATGATGATTAAAGAAATTCTAGAAGTATTTCCAGAGAAGAGAAAAGAATCTGTGGAAAAGGCAATAGATATGAAAAAGAAGATAGATTTATTTGCAGAGTTATTTTTACCTGAAGATGGAGAGGGCGGATTTTCACTTAGCTCATTGGCAGATATAAGTAATTTAGGAAGCTCAAATAATATTAAGTTACTAGGAAGTCTTTTGAGAGGTGATAATTTAGAATCAGATGAAGATAATGACGAAATAGAAGAGTATGATGAAGAATATAACGAAGATGATTATCAATACGGAGAATATTATGAAGAATACGAAAATGGGTATAATAAAAATAGATACGACTAAAACTTTGAAATTTCAATCGTAAAGAAGATTTAGAATATAAATTATATTTACATAGGAATTTTCAAAAAAGGTTTTTAAAAAATTTCTAAAATTACCATAGAAAAAGACTTTAAATTTTTTTTATTTTGTTATATAATAATTATATAAAATCCTGAGGCATACGAATGGTGACCTTTAAATTCAACCGACAATTATTATACGGGAGATCGAAGTTAGGTAGTGGAGTGATTACATCTTGTATTTATATGAGAAATTGGAAACTATCTACAGATCACCCACCTGGGAGAACTCTCGGGACTGAATTTATGGGCCCAACGGTGTTTTGGGATTTTGTATTTTAATGATTAAAGTGAACAAGAAAGCTAAATCTTATAGATTTAGCTTTTTTTAATATATCAAAACTACAATTTTCAACTTATTTATTGTTTTTATATATGAAAAGTTTGTTGTAATATAAGGTAATTTAAAGAATTATATCTACATTAATAAAAAAAGGTAAAAATATGTAACAACTTTTTACAAACAACATATATATAAATTAAGAGTTTAAACAAAGCTCTTAAAAAATAAAGAAAATAAATAAGGAGAGGATATAAATGCCATTTGCACAAAATCAATTATTTGGAATGGAAATGTTTGACGACGGATTTGTACAAGGAGCTAGCTTTGCACAAGGAGCTAACTTTGCACAAGGAGCTAACTTTGCACAAGGAGGTAATCAAGTAGTTGGACAACAACAATACCAACAAGGTCAAGTAAATAATTATGTTAATCACACATCTAGTGTAGGAAATTCACAAGCAGTTGAAAACGTAAATTATTATGACACTTATCATCACAGAGTAAATAATTATCATACAATGAACACAAATCGCTATAGAGACCACTATATAGATCACAATGTATACTACAACAATAGAAGAAATGTATATGATGGAGCAGACTACCACACAACTTCAAGCTATGTAGTAGAACAACCAACTTATGCAGCTTCAGGAGCAACTGCAGGAGCAACTGCAGGAGCAAATGCAGGAGCAAATGCAGGAGCAAATGCAGGAGCAGCTTCAGGAACAATTTCTGGAACAATTTCTGGAACATTTTCAGGAACAATTTCAGGAACAACTTCTGGAACAGCAGGAAACTCTGGATGCAACCCAAGACCTTGCTACGGATGCAACCCAAGACCTTGCTACCAACAAGTTCAACCACGTCAAACTTCTACAGTAGCAACTCAAGGTACTGGTAGAGTATTTCCTGGATGCGGATGCAGACGTAACGTTTTATAGTATAAATTAAGATTAAATTTTTTCTATAAAAAATAAAAAAATTCTACTTGCAAGATGAATATAAAATGATTTATTTTGCAAGTAGTTCAGAAAATTAAATTAAAAATTTTATTATTAATCCCTACATTTTACTTTTTTTATGTAGGGATTTTTTTGTTTAAAAATAGTTACTATTTAAATTAGCTTTTAAATAAGAACACTTAAACTAAAAATTGCATAATATTTAGTATATTATATGAATCTCATATCGTATAATATATAACTTATTTAGGGGGACAAAAAAATGCAAAATCTTAGAAAGAATAAAAATAAAGTTATCACAACACAAATGATGAATTTAACTAATGAAGAAGCTATAGACACTGAAACTTGTGATGAAATGAACAGAGGATGTAAAGGAAAACCTAATAATATGTATAACAACAATAATTGTGGCAAACAAACATGTAATGAATGTGAACCTTGTCACAATCACATTCATGACCATGACAAATGTATAGATCCTTGTAAAAAACCTCATAAACCAGAAAAATGCTGTGAAACTTGTGAAGATACTCTAAGTCAAAATTGTATAAAAAACACTTGTGATACAAATTCATGTTGTTCACCACTTAATGTACCAAGAGTATCAGTAGCAAATGCAACACCTTTTGCAATAGATGCTAATAGAATATTCGATACTATACAATTCCAAACTTTCCAAGATGCTAGTGGAACAGGATTAGACTATACTTATGAAGTTATAGAAGTATCTGGTATGGTTCCTAGAAGTGGTCAAGGAAAAGTTACTGTAGAAGAAATTTGTTTCAACTTTGATGAAATGATAATATATCCAGGAAACACTTCTTTAGAAGGATACACAGTAGAAGAAGTAACTAACGATGTACCTTGTGAATCTAACTTTGATTATACAGTATGTGGAGAAAGAAATAGAGCATGTTGTTCAAGAGGATTAGGTACTACAACAAGATATAGACAAAGAGGATTAACAATACAAATAAATGGTTTAGAAATAATCTTAAAATGTAAATGTGGATGTACAAAAATTAATGTACTAGTAGTTCCAAATAGTAATAATGTAGTATTTAACTACAACACATTATCTGCTCAAATGTGCGTACCATCAGATGGAAATTCATTCACATTAAGACAAAATTACCAAACTCAATTATCAGTAGGTTGTGTTGGTACTGGATTAATCAGTAAAGAATGTGTAAATGGATGCACAACATATAATTTCGAATTACCAGGAGGATTAGACTTAGTTCTTTGCTTACAAGAAATTGTAAGTATATTAAAACAAGAACAAGTTGTAGTTCTTGGTTCAACAAATCAAATTCAACCTAGAGTAGTAGATAACTTTGCAAAAGTATGTAATTTCAGCCAATGTGGAGGATCTAACACTAATACTAATGCTGCAAATACACAAAATAATTCTTCTAATAATTGCAACTGCCACAGATAGTATTTTGAAATGTTTAATTTAATATAATTTTTAGGTGATATTGAAAGATATCACCTAATTTTTTTTAAAATCCACTATTTAAAATCCCAAAATGCTTAAATTAGTCATTGTCGTAAATAAGTCTATATCTTTATATATTAAATCTTCATTTACATTAGAATGTACATGTGTTCTTAGAAAATCTTCATTTATACTAGTTTCATCACAAATAGGAGTACTCCATGTACTACCAAGGTCATTTGAAAAGGATGTATATAATTTCTCGAAGCATACCCACATTATATATAAAGTAGAATTCTCTAAAATTATACAAGGGAAACTACATAAAGAAGGTTCAGTTAAAAAACAAGATAAATTTTCTATGAAAGTATCATCTTTAATATTATAGTTCATGTACTTTATAGAATATTGATTTTGAGTATTTTCAGAAAATACTACATGATATAAATTATTATCGATGTCATTTAATATATTAAAATATAATTTATTGGTTTGAGTATTTGTTAATTGCTTAGGTTCTGACCATTTTAAATTTTCATAAATAAAAGTTGAATAAAATACTTCTTCATACTCACCAACTAAATTTAAGTAAAAGATAGTAGGTATGTTATTGTTAAATACAATATAGAACTTATCTAATATATTGAAATTTACCATATCGATTTGATTTTCAACCCACTTGCCTTTTTCATTTCTATACTGGTGAAAAATAATTGCTGAATTTGTAAATTGAGGACTATATACATAGTAAAACATATGTGTAGTACCTTCCATATATTTTATATATGGAAAACAAACGCCAAACTTTTCATAATCAAAACTGAATGTCTCTTTTAGTAAAAAAATATCACTATCATTTTCACATTCTACTATTTTTATAGCATTATCACTTACTATTCCATATATTTTATCAAATTTGTCTATTGAAAAATAAAACTGTGTATAATCTAATGTGTTGTTGCTTATTAATATATTTCTTTTAGAAAGCTTATTATCTTTGTTGTAGTAATTATAGTAAAGTCCATGATTATTAAAAATATAGAATATATCCTTAGTAGACCTTCTGATTAAATTGGTAGTACTGTTAATAAAAGTCATATAACTCACCTCTATAAATATATATATTTCTCATATGAAATTATATTCTTTATATTAATCAAATATTATTAATTGAGATTATAAATAAACTTAATTTTCTACAAAAAAAAATTTTTTTTTACTTTTTGTTGAAAATAAGAACAAAATTCGCATATCAAACATAGTATTTAGTAGGTTAAGAAATTAGTTTAGCCAAAAGTTTATATTAATGGGAGGTAATTAGTAATGCAATGTAATAAAAATACAATGAATACTAGAGTGATAAAAGGAAATCAATTTACACAAGATATGATGATAGACCCAAGACAATTTGTTATGGGAGAAAGAGAATTTAATTATAAAGAGGTGGCACCAATGCAACAAATACAACCACTACCACCAATGCAACCACTACCACCTCAACAAAATATGCCATGTGGTTGTAAACCACAAGGTCCAGGAAATCAAGTATGTAATGAGGTATGTGAACCAGTAACAGTAACTGATTCAACATATACAAGCTGTGCAACAGTAAATTGTGAAAGTGGCAGCTCTAATAATTGTTGTGATAATTCAATAGTTCCACCACCTATAACAGCAGCAAACAGTATGACTCGTTTAATTGCTGGGTATCAAGTTTCTGATATGATAAAATTTGATAGAGTAGCAACTTCAGCAACACCTGTATTAGCAGCAGGGGCACTTACAAGTCCAACTGTAACTGTAACTGGAGCACCTTTAAATCCAGGAACTTATAGATTTAAAGTAAAAGAAGTTTGCTTTGGAGATCTTAATTTAGCTATAAATACAGGAGCACCAACATTAGGAGGGGTAGCATTAACACAAACTAATGTATTTAATACAACTTATACTAGATTAGTCAGATCACCTATAAATCTACCAGCTTCACTACAATGTTGTAAACAATGTTTAGGAACAACTTTAGAATATAATCAACCAACTTTATCAGCAACAGTATCATCACCAACAGCGCCAACGACTGAAACAATACCTGTATTATTAAGAGGAAAATGTGGATGCACAAATATAGAAGTAAGAACTACAATAAATGTACAAACAAATATTTCATTTACGTTTGATTCATTAAAAGGAGCATTATGCAGAAGACCAAACTTAACTCCTGTTCTTGCAGATCAATATTATCAAGCTAAATTGACATTAGGATGCATAAATGCAACTATAACAGCTCCTACTGTTGCAGGAGGAGCATACACTATAAGTATAGTAGATCCTGTATATGCTAATTTAGTAATGAGATTAACTGTAAGCTTATTAAGTTATGGAACAATGGCTGTATTATCTACAATTGAACCAGTTCAAGCTAGAGATATACCTGTACAAACAGCAAACTTTGATTTTGATAGTTGCTTACAATAATAAAATGATTTAATTGTTAAAATTAATTAGGAATAAAAATGCTTAAATATTAAATTATATATTTAGTATTTAATTTAAATATATTAAAACAACCAATATAAAGTTTATAATATAATACTTTGTATTGGTTGCTTTTTTTATAACACATAGGAAATTATATTCATTTATAGATTGTGGATAAGTATAATTTTCGTATATGTGTTTCAAAGAAATCTACATCTTTAAGGGTCTTTAGAATAAAGATTTCTTTATGCACATATTAAATAACCTTATTTGAGTTCTTTAAAGCATGGATTAATGATATTGAATGTAATAAGGTAGTAAATATAGCGGCACCGGTTACTACATATATGTAAGCATATATATTTAAGCTAGGAATAGGCAATAAAAAATATAGACAAATTAATTGTATTGCCATACCTAAAATAGTATTAAAGCTAGAAATAAATTCTTTTCTAATACCATGTAATATTGCAGATAGAGTTTGATTTAGAGATAAAAAAATTGGTGCAAGGAACATGGCTTTTAAATACTGACCTGCAATTTTATTTTTAAAAAATAATAAACAAATATCTTCTCCTAAAAAATAAAATAATATCGAACATAATACACTTACAAATAAGGTTAATCCTATAGAATATTTAATTTTTTTCATAAGGAGGTTATTATTTTTAAGGGCAACTTCACCAGATATACTTGGAATTAAGTTTACGACTAATGCTGAACCTACTGAAAATGGAAGGTATATAAACGGCATAACCATACCACTTATAATACCGTAAGCCCCTAAAGCAGCTGTATAACTCATATTTGCGAGAATCAATCTAGAAGGTATAATTATAGAACTTATAGACTGAAGCACAATGCTAGACATTCTATTGCATGTTATAGGTATAGACATTTTTAGTGTTTCAAAAGATGCATGTTTAAAATCATTTATATCTATGCTTAATTTTTTATATAGATTAGAATCATTATAGAGATTTACAGTAATAAATATTATATTTATCATTTCGCCAATTGAAATAGCGATAAGTGCACTATAACATAATACATTATCATTTTTTATGTAGTAATAGACTAATATTAAAAATAATATTCTAGAAATTTGTTCTAATATTTGTCCAACTGCCGGGATTACTACCTTTTTAATTCCGTAAAAATAACTCCTTAAAACATTTGAGATAGTTATCAAAACAACAGCAGGACATATTGCCAAGATAAAAAGGTTTAGTTGTGGGTTATGTAAAAAAGTATCTGCTAAAAATTCGCTATTTAAAGATATAAATATCGATATAAAAAATGCAATAAAAAAAGATACATAAAGTGTAGATATAAAAAGTATATTAGTTTCTTTTTTGTTTTTTAAAGTATTATTAGCTGAAATTAAGCAGCTTAAAGCAGTCGGAATACCTGTAGTAGTTAATGCTATACATATCATAAGAAAGTTAAATACTATATGATATATTCCAAGGCCTTGTTCACCTATTATGTTTGATAAAAAAATCTTATATATAAATCCTAAACCTCTTACAATTATATTTGATATTGATAAGATTATAGTTGCTAATAAAAGATTTGGAATTTTTCTCAAAAAATCACCTCCTACTGATAATATTTATTCAATGGAGGTTTTTATAATGCATCTTAAGATAATTTTATATTGTTATATTTTATTAAACAAAGGTTTCATCTTGTCAAAAGTACATACATATTCAAATCCAATACTTTTCAGATAATCATAAATATATTTAAAGTTGCAAGCTAGAAATCCAGTGGCATGTGCGTCGGAACCAGTTGTTATAATTTCGCCACCTAATGATTTATAAAGCTCAATTATTTTTCTAGAAGGAGTTAAATCAGGTAAGTTATATTTAAAACAAGAAGTATTGATTTCGATTCCTTTGCCATCATAGATAACTTGTCTTAAAATTTCTGTAATTATATCGATAAAATAATCGTCATCTAGAATTTCGTCATAAGGACCATATCTTTTTATTAAATCTAAGTGGCCTAAAGTATTATAATCTTTGTAGTTTTTTACTATATTTAAATATTCTTTATAATAAATATCATAAGCAGTATAAGCATCTTTAGATTCAAAAAAATCATTATAATACAAGTCCATCTTATCTATGGCATGTTGTGAACAGATTACAAAATCAAAAGGATATTTTTTTACATCCTTACTACATTTATCAAATAATTCCTTTTGAAGGCCGAGTTCAATACCTTTTTTTATACGTATTTTATCTTTATACTTATCTATAAAGTAATTTAAACTCTTAAAATACTCTTCATAATCTACAACAAAATGATCCATATATTTTATATCATAATCAACATGGTCAGTAAAACAAATTTCTTTTAAATTTAAATCAATAGCTCTTAAAATCATTTCTTCCATTGATGATTTACCATCTGGAGAAAAAGTCGAATGTATATGATAATCTGTGTACATAATCTTTTCCCTTTCTAAAAAATTGTTATATAATATATTATACATATTAATGTATTAAATATAAAAATTAACATCTTGATAAAATGTTAAATATAGAAAATATAGGGGTACAAAATGGAAAAATATAAACTTGAGTTAAATAAAGAGAGTAGTAAATATCTACAAATTTATAATTATATAAAAAAATTAATTATAGATAATAAAATAAAAGAACATGAAAAATTACCTCCAATTCGTAAACTTGCAAACTATATGAATGTAAACAATGCAACTATAGTAAAAGTTTATGAATTGCTTGAAAATGAGGGATATGTATATAAAATTGTTGGAAGTGGAACTTTCGTATCAAATATGAAGCTTAAAAAAGAAAAAAATATAAAACATGAAGGATTAATCCATTTTGATAGTGGTAATCCATCTGCTGATATGTTTCCTATTGATGACTATAAAAAAGCGATAAATATGGCGCTTGAAAATGATGGTTCAACAATATTTGATTATGATGAAGGAAAAGGTTCTAAAGATTTAAGAGAAAAGATAGTACAATATCTAAAAGAAAGAAAAATAAATACAAATAGCGAAAATATACAAATTATATCCGGGGCGCAACAAGGTATAGATATAGTATGTAAAGGGCTTATAAATTATTCTGATGTTGTATTTGTGGAAGAACCGACTTATAATGGTGCTTTAGAGGTTTTTAAAAGTAGAGGGGCGAAAGTAATATCAATACCTATGCTAGATGATGGGATTGATATAGGAATTTTGAAGTTAAAACTCGAAAAAATAAAGCCTAAATTAATATATGTTATGCCGAATTTTCAAAATCCAACAGGAATATCTTATTCAACTTATAAAAAGAAAAAATTAATAGAGTTGTCAGAGGAGTATGATTTTTATATACTAGAAGATGATTTTATAAGTGATTTTCCTTTTGACTCAGAAGATAATCTTCCGTTAAAAAGTTATGATAACAATGATAGGGTGATTTATATAAAGAGTTTTTCAAAGATTTTAATGCCAGGACTTAGAATTGGTATGGTTGAAATTCCTATGGAATTGCAATCACAAATTTTATGGGCGAAATATTCATCAGATATTTCAACTCCAGGTTTAATACAAAAATCAATGTTTTATTATATGAATTGCTTCAATTGGAAACAATATTTAAATAATATAAATAATATCTATTATGAAAAATATAGCTTAGCTAAAAAATTAATAGATGAGAAATTAAGTAATAAAATAAAAGTTAGAAAAGCATGTGGAGGTATAAATTTCTTTTTTGAACTTCCACGAGGATATCTATCTTATAATTTTTATAAATTCCTTTTAGAAAAAGGCGTTATAATCACTCCAGGAACGTATTTTTTTGATAATATAATAGATAATAGATATTTTAGAATTAATATAGCAAATGCTTCATTAAAAGATATCAAAGAAGGTATAGATATAATAAGCGATAATATAGATATTTTTCTAGCTAATTATAAAGAACAAAACAATTTAAGAAGTAATAAAATTTTTTATTAAAATGTAAAGGAGATGCCAAAAATAAGGTTTTGGCTGTGGTAAATATGGTAGATCAAAAGAAAATAGATAGAATTAACGAACTTGCAAGAAAAAATAAAGCTGAAGGTTTAACTCCAGAAGAAATAAAAGAAAGAGATGCTTTAAGAAAAGAATACTTAGCTAATTTCAGAAAAAATTTCAGAGCTAGATTAGAAAATATAGAAGTAGTTTCACCTGAAGAATATGAAAGACGTATGAAGGGGAAAAAAAATAACTAGGAACAAAAGATTGGAGGGATCAAATATGAATCTTAAATACGAGTTGAGAAATGGATGGAAAGTCATAAATGAAATGAACAATATAGATGCTGTAATGAAGTATTCAGATGAATATATGGACTTTCTAAACAAAGGAAAAACTGAGAGAAAATGCGTCAAAGAAATTGAAAAAATGGCGATAGAAAAAGGATTTAAATCAATTTTAGATATAGAAAAAGTATCACCTGGCGATAAAATTTACGCTATAAATAAAGATAAAAATATAGCTTTATTTATAATAGGAAAACAAGATATTGAAAAAGGTTTAAGAATAATTGGAAGTCATATAGATTCACCAAGATTAGATTTAAAACCAAATCCATTATATGAAGATGATAATATGGGATATTTTAAAACTCACTACTATGGAGGAATAAAAAAATATCAATGGGTTACAATACCTCTGGCTATGTATGGAGTTGTAATATTAAGAGATGGAAGCAAAGTTGAAATAAATATAGGTGATGAAGAAAATGATCCAGTATTTTGTGTAACAGATTTACTTCCTCATTTAGCAGCTAAGCAAAGACAAAAAACTCTTGAAAAAGGTATAGAAGGTGAAGACTTAAACTTATTAATAGGAAGCATACCTGATGAAGATCAAGAAAAAGATAAAGTTAAGATGAATATATTAAATCTATTAAATTCGAAATATAATTTAGTAGAAGAAGATTTTATAAGTGCCGAAATAGAAATAGTTCCAGCTGGAAAAGCTAAAAATCTTGGATTTGATAGCTCTATGATATTATCTTATGGACATGATGATAGAGTTTGTTCATTTGCTGGGGTAAAAGCTATTCTTGAAACTGAAAATCCAGAATATACAGCATCTATATTATGTGCTGATAAAGAAGAAACAGGTTCTAATGGAAATACAGGAATGCATTCTAGATTCTATGAAAATACAGTTGCAGAACTTATAAATATGCAAACTGATTATTCTGATTTAAAAATTAGAAGAGCATTTTCAAATTCTAAAGTATTATCAGCTGATGTAAATGCAGGTTACGATCCTAATTATTCATCAGTATATGAAAAAAACAACTCTTGCCACATAGGTTATGGAGTTTGTATATCTAAATATACTGGTGCAAGGGGAAAAAGTGGTACAAGCGATGCAAATGCTGAATTTGTTGGAGAAATAAGAAGTATATTCAATGAAGCAAATGTAGTATGGCAAAGTGGAGAATTAGGAAAAGTTGATGAAGGTGGAGGCGGAACTATCGCCTACATATTAGCAAACTATGATGCACAAGTATTAGATTGTGGAGTTGGAGTACTTAGCATGCATGCGCCTTATGAAATAATATCAAAAGCAGATATATTTGAAATGTATAGAGGATATAAAGCATTTTTAAATAAATAATAAAGGCTATAAAAAACCAGTTATAAATAATAAATTTGTGGCTGGTTTTTTAATTGCAAAAAAGTTATATATATTGTTTTATGAATTAATTGTTATGTAGTACAAGTGATAATTGATTTTAATAATGTATAGATAAAACCCATTATATACTATAAAGTTGTTGATTTTTATAGGGATTTTGTTATATTATTAAAATATAGGTATTAATTACAATATTTTAATAATATAGGAAATACAATTACAAAAGTATTACAACTGTGCAAAAACTATTTTTATATTTAGATAAACATGTATAATTATATATAAGAAAATCTATATATTGTACCAATTACAAAGAAAAGGAGGGCTGGCATATGAAGTGTATTAAGAAACTAATTTTAATGATGATACCAGTAATATTCTTAGTTGGATGTTCGACTTCAGGTATGAATGATAAAAATGTTTCAAAAGAAGCAATCGAGAGAAATACTATGACAAAAGTACAAAACGATGTAAATGTAATCATGGATAAAAGTTATGATTATGTTTTACAAAATATGGGGAGCCCATATAGTACAATATATTCTTTAAAAATAGATAATATAAATGATTTTAAGGATGTAAATAAGATAAAAGGTACGCAGGTAGATGATGTAAAAGTTTTAAGTACGGGTTTGCTATATCCTAAATATACATCAGATTATAAATTAGATGGAAGTGCTATTTATATTGGATTAAAAAATGAAAAAGTAAATCAAGTTGAAACTTGTGATTTCAAAAATTTTGATGTATCTCAGCTAATGGATGAAAAGTCAAATATATCAATTTCATCATATACCAATTATGATAATTTGAATATGGATAATATTGATAGAGATAAACTAAATAATTATATTGGAAAAGAAAAAAGCAGTTTATCTGATATAATTAAGCATAAAAAATGTAAATATAGTATTTATATGGATTTAGATGATCCTATAAATATAGACATTTATGATGTAAAAGATAGCGACTTTTTGATGATTGCCTATAAAGACGATATAATTATTGATATAGGAGAACAAGATTGTACGAACATACTATCAAGTATACAAGAGAATATAGACTAAGAAAAAATGTTATTTCAAAATATTTATTTTTGAGATAACATTTTTAATTGCGTTTTTGTTGTATAATAAAGTATAAGATATTTTAAATATTTCTCAATTTATTTTAGATATTGTATGTCTAAAAAAAATATATTAAATTAATAATATATATTATTCTTTAAAATATAATGTTAGCGCCCAATATTTATATTTAAAACGAATAAAATTTAAGGAGAAATAGTTATGAGCAATAAAAAAATAGATATTGAAGAACAAATTATAAAAAAATCGTTTAATCTTTTTTTAGTAAACGGATACGAAAAAACTACTATAAGACAAATAGCGGATTCAGTCGGAATAGGAAGAGGTCATTTATATTATTACTTCAAAAAGAAAGAAGACATATTACTTTTTATCTATAAAACAATCCTAAACAAAATTTATGAATTGATAAGTAATCATCGTATGAATGATAGTGAATTATTATTAAATTATGCTGTAACTCAATGTTTATATACTTATACAATAGTAAGATATGAAAAATTGTTTAGAATATATATTGAGGCCTCTAAAGTACCTGTGATAAGAAAAGAATATGTAAATTTACTAATAGAATTATTTGAGAAAAAAGCACTTGAGACACATTACAATGTAAAAGAAAAAGATATATATATAAGTGTTGCTGTTGGATGTGCAGGAGAAGAAGAACTACTTAGAAGGTACTACAATAAAGAAATAGGTTTAGATATAGAAGATATTATAAAATCAGTATTATTAACAAGATTGTTTTTACTAGATATAATAGACAAAAAAGAGGTATATGAAATTGTAGATAATGCAATAGATATAGCTAATAACTTAAATATTGATGAGCTTTTAGAAAGCTTTGACATATTTCTAAATAAAGTTTAAGGAGTATTTCATGTATAAAATAATTTTTATATTTATTGGTATTTTTATATTAATGTATTTATATATAAAATACAATGTAAATACATTGGAAGTAACAAAATATGTAGTAGAAAACAAAAAAGTGCCAAAGGAATTTGATGGGTATAATATAGTTCAAATTTCAGATTTACATAGTAAATTATTTGGTGAAAATAATAAAAAATTAATACAAAAAATAAAATCACTAAATCCAGATATAGTAGTGGTTACGGGTGACTTAATAGATGGAGAAAATAATAATTATAATGTAGCATTAGATTTTATGAAAGAAATAAGTAAACTTTATAGAGTTTACTATATAATAGGAAACCATGAACAAAAATCTTTGATTAAAAAATATAAAGATGAGTATAAAGACTATTTTAATAAATTACATCAAATAGATTTTGTAAATTTAGATAATAATAAAGTTGAAATAGTAAAAGGAGATAGTAATATTAATTTATATGGACTAACTGTTCCATATAGCTGTTATAAATATTTATTTGATAATCAAGAGACTACAAGTATAGATATCGATTTTTTAGAAGAAAAGCTAGGAAAAGTAGATAGAGAGCAATTTAATATATTATTAGCACATACTCCATTTTATTTTGATGAATATGAAAAGTGGGGTGCAGATTTAACTTTATGTGGTCATGTGCATGGTGGTATAGTGAGACTTCCTCTTGTAGGAGGATTATTATCACCAGATAGAAAGTTCTTTCCAAAATATGATTTAGGGAAGTATATTAAAAATAAATCTACAATGATAGTAAGTAAAGGTCTTGGGGGATCTAAGGTCTTAATTAGAGTCAATTGTAAACCTGAAATTGTAAATATTAAATTAAAAAATATAAATTAAATAGTTAAAATGATAAAGAGTATAAGACAAATTAATTTTGTTTTATACTCTTTTTTTGTCTATATATCACAAATTTTAAAGTCTTATTTTTTCATTATATGTAATAAAAATTTTTTATAATTATTGTGGGAAAAATTAACAAAAAATCTATTGACAATCTTTTGGGCGCGCCCTATAATCTAGGTATAAATATTGGGCACGCCTAAAAATGGAGGGAGAATTATGGAAAGGATATCAAAATGGATAGCCAAACATAGTAAAATAATTTTACTATTAGCAATAATATTAGTAATTCCAGCAGCATTTGGATATTTAAAAACTGATGTAAATTACGATATACTAAGTTATTTACCAGAAGAAACATCTACAATGCAAGCTGAAAAAATCTTAAAAGATGACTTTGGATGTGGATCTGTAGCGATGCTTATTGTTGAAGACATGCCAGATAAAGATGTAGCCAAGATTAAAGACAAAGTAGCTAAGTTAGATGGTGTTAAAAAAGCACTTTGGGTTGATGATTTTGTAGATTTATCTGTTCCAAAAGAAATATTACCAAAAGATATGACAGATTTGCTTTATAATGGCGACAAATCTACTATGATAATAGTAATGCTTAAAGAAGGAACAGCAACACTAACTACACAAAATACAGTACAACAAATTAGAGATATTGTCGGTGTACAAGGATTTTTAAGTGGTATGAGTGGTATCATAAAGGATACTAAAGACTGTGCCGATGGTGAAATGCCATTATACGTAATAATAGCAGGAATACTTACCTTAATAGTTTTATTACTTACAATGGAATCAACAGTAGTACCATTTGTATTCTTACTAAGTATAAGTTTAGCAATTATATACAACTTCGGTTCTAATATAATTTTAGGAGAAATATCATATATAACTAAAGCGTTAGCAGCCGTTTTACAATTAGGGGTAACAATGGACTATTCGATTTTCTTACTCCACAGATATGATGAAGAGTTAACAAGAACTCCAGATAGAATAGAGGCAATGTCAAATGCTATACAAAACACCTTTGTTTCAATAATAGGTAGTTCAACAACTACAGTGGCTGGATTCTTAGCACTTTGTACTATGGATTTAGCCTTAGGTATGGATATGGGTATTGTAATGGCTAAAGGTGTTATAATCGGTGTTTTATGTACGGTAACAATTTTACCATCATTGATATTAATATTTGACAAACCAATACACAAATATAAACACAAAACAGTATTACCAGCTTTTGAAAAGACTTCAGTATTTGTAGTTAAACATTATAAAAAATTAGCAGTATTATTCATTATAATATTTATTCCAGCATTTATAGGGAATAACAATGCTAAAGTTTACTATAACTTAGATGAATCTTTACCAGATGATTTTGCATCAATAATTGCAACTAACAAAATGAAAGATGATTACAATATGGAAAGTACAGACTTCATATTAATTAGTGATAAATTAGAACCAAATCAAGTCACTTCTATGATTAAAGAACTTGAAAAAGTAGAAGGTGTTAATTCAGTTATAGGACTTGAAAAATATATAGGACCTGCAATAAGTCAAGAAATAATTCCTGATGATATTTTAAGCGAATTAAAAGCGGGTGGATATGAAGAATTAATGTTAAATTCAAAATACAGAGCAGCATCAGATGAATGTAATGCACAATTAACACAAATTGAAAATATAGTTCACAAATATGATCCAAGTGGTCTTGTTGGTGGTGAAGCACCTCTAACAAAAGACTTAATCAGAATTGCGGATTCTGACTTTAAAAAAGTAAGTATAGCATCTATATTAGCTATATTCCTTATAATAACTATAGTATTTAAATCAGTGTCATTACCAGTTATATTAGTTGCAGCAATTCAATGTGCTATATTTGCAAACTTAGGTATACCTTTCTATACAGGGAAAGTTGAACCATTTATAGCATCTATAGTTTTAGGAACAATACAATTAGGAGCAACAGTTGACTATGCAATTCTTCTTACCTCAAGATTTAAAGAAGAATTACAATATACTGACAATAAATTTGATGCTATGCAAGCAGCAATAAAACATAGTGCCGGCTCAATAATGACAAGTGCGTTATCATTTTTCTCAGCAACTATAGGTGTCGGTGTAATTTCACAACTAGAACTTATCGGTTCATTATGTAGTTTGATGTCAAGAGGGGCAATAATAAGTATGTTTATGATCATATTTATATTACCAGGATTATTACTTGTATTCGAACCAGTTATTAGAAAAACAAGTAAAGGATTTGAAAGTGAGAAAAAAGTTAGTAAAGCTATAAATTAAGAATTTAATAATAATAGATAATATAACAGCCATTAACTAATGGGGGAGGATTTGTATGTATAATAAAAATATTAAAAAGAAATCAATAGCTTTAGCAACTGTAGCATTAGTTGCAGCAAATAGCACTTGTGTATTTGCACAAAATGATAAAAAAATTACTAAAGATGAAACTGTATATTCTTTATTAGACGAAAACGGAAATGTAACAAAGAATATAGTTTCAGATTGGATTAAAAGTGATTCATCATTAGGAAATATACAAGATGTAAGTAAATTAACAAATATAAAAAATATAAAAGGGGACGAAAAACCAACTATAAGTGGTGATAGTGTAAATTGGAGTATTAGTGGAGACGATTTATATTATCAAGGTGAAAGTACTGAAAAATTACCAGTTAACGTAAGTATTAAATATGAATTAAACGGAAAAGAAGTAAATCCAAAAGATATTAAAGGTAAAAGCGGAGACTTTAAAATAACTATAAAATTAAAAAACAATATCAAAAAGAGTGTTAAAATAGACGGCAAAACTAGAATAATATATACTCCATTTTTAGCTGCCGGCGAAGTTTTACTAGATAGAGATAATTTTAAAGATATTGAAACTAGTGCTGGAACAATGTTAGATGAAGGAAGCAACGCATCTATAACATTTGTATCATTACCAGGATTAAGTCAATCTCTAGATTTAAGTGATGATTTAAATAGTTATTTAAACTTAAAAGATGAAATGGTTATAACTGGTAATACAACTAATTTCAAAATACCAACTATAATGTTTGCTGTAACTAGTGACATAACTTCTACATTAGAAGATATAGATGATGATATGGACTTTAGCGAATTAAAAGATTCATTACAAAAACTACAAGATGGTGGAGCAGATTTAGTAGATGGAGCAAAGAAAGTAGCAGATGGTACTGATACTCTTAATTCAAAATATAGCCAATTTGATGATGGTGTAAAAACATTAGATAATGGTATCGGAACATTAAAAAGTGGAGCAGATACATTAGCTAGTAACTTACCAACATTAAATAATGGTGCAGTAAGCTTAGAAAATGGATTAAAACAAATAAATGAAGGGCAAAAAAGTTTAAATTCAGGAATATCTACTTATACAAGCAGTGCAAATAAATTAAATTCAGGATATTCACAATTAGCATCAGGAATAACTTCTTTAGATAATGGAATAAGCTCATTAAGTAGTGGAGCAAAACAACTTACAGATAATTTACCAGCATTAGATAGTGGTGCTAGTTCTTTAAATAGCGGTCTTAAAGAATTAAGTTCATCACAAAATAAATTTGCAAGTGGTGTTAAAAATTATGTAAGCAGTGCAAATAGCTTAGATAGCGCATATGACAATATAGATAATGGTATATCTTCTGCATATAAAGGAGCAAGTAGTTTAAATAGTGGATTAAATCAATTAGGCGATGGAGTAGATAGTTTAATAAGTTCTACAAGTAAAGTAGATTCATTAGCAGATTCAGTTTCTCAAGTTTCTTCTAAGTTATCATCTTCAGATTCTAGTGAACTTGAAGCTCAAATAACTGCTTTAGCTCAAAAAGCAGCAGCAGATGGTGATACTGAACTTGCAGCACAAATAAAACAATTAGGAGGCAGTTTAAAAGAACAATCTAGCCAATTAAATAAAGCTGCATCTAGTTTAAATCAAATAAGTTCTGGATTAAAAACTGTAGCATCTAAACAAGAAGATGGACTTAAATCTGTTAAAGGTGGAATAAAATCTGCATCTAATGGAGCATCTGATTTAAAATCTGGATTATCTAATCTTAAAGATGGATCATCACAATTTAATTCTAAATTAGGTCAATTTGCGGGAGCTGGAAGCACACTTAATGATTCTTCTTCAAAATTAGCAGATGCAACACAAAGTGCATATGCAGGAAGTAGTAAATTATCAGCAGGAACAGGAAAATTAGTAAGTGGAGCAAGTTCTTTAACAAGCGGTGTAGAAAAGCTTAAGAGTGGATCTTCAAGTTTAGTAAGTGGATCACAAACATTTGGAACAAATTTAAATAAATTTGCATCAGCAGGTGGAGAATTACAATCAGGAAGTAGTAAATTATCAAGTGCGACACAAAGTGCATATGCAGGAAGTAGTAAATTATCAGCAGGAACAGGAAAATTAGTAAGTGGAGCGAATACTTTAACAAGTGGTGTTGATAAACTTAAAAATGGATCTTCAACATTAAATAGTAGCTCTACACAAATAAAAGATGGTATATCAACTTTAGCAAATGGAAGTAATGATTTATATGATGGAGCTAAAAAACTAAAAACAGAAGGTCTTGACGAATTAAATGATAAAGGAAATGAATTATTATCAGAAGTTGACAATATAACAGAAGTCAAAGATGAATTAGTAAATGCAGCAGAAGATTACAATAACTATTCAGGAATAAATGACGATGAAATGAATGGTAAAGTAAGATTTGTATTAAAAGTTCAAGATTCATCAGAAGAAAGCAACAAAGAAGATAACACTAAAGAAACTACTAATGATAATACACAAGAAAAACAAGGCTTATGGGATTGGATAAAAAGTTTATTTGGTAAATAAAATTAAAATAGCTTTTTAAATTATTAAATATTATACACTATTGAAATTAGGGGTGAATTATATTTCACCTCTAATTTTATGTTATTGGCTAAAAATTAAACTATTGACTATTTACAGTCTTAATATTATATTATATTTATGTAAATATAATGGAATAATTATCCAAAAAAGTAGAGATGTGATATAAATTTAGGATAATTGTCATGTCAGGGGGGAAAGAGTTTGGTAGAAAGCAATCTTACCATAATAGTAATTTTTGTTTTATACTTAGTTATGATGCTTGCAATTGGACTTATGGCATACAAAAAAACTAGTAATACAGAAGATTACTTTTTAGGTGGAAGAAAATTAGGAAGTTGGGTAGTATCTCTTAGTGCTCAAGCATCAGATATGAGTGGTTGGATGTTGATGGGGCTACCAGGGGCTGCATATATTGCAGGATTAGAAGCAGGATGGATTGCATTAGGATTAACAATTGGTACTTATCTTAATTGGAAGTTAGTCGCTAAAAGACTTAGAAATTATACTGAAGCATGTAATGCAATAACAATCCCGCAGTTTTTAGGAAATAGATATAGAGACGACCAAAATATACTTAGAATAGTAAGCTCATTATTTATATTAATATTCTTCTTAGTATATACTGCATCTGCATTTGTTTCTGGGGGAAAATTATTCTCAACAGTATTCGGCATAGATTATACAGTAGCTTTATTAATATGTGCTGTAGTTGTTGTATCTTATACTTTTGCTGGTGGATTTTTCGCAGTATGTTGGACAGATTTAGTTCAAGGTATTTTAATGTTTGTGGCAATTGTAATAGTTCCATGTGCTGCAGTAGTTAGCATGGGAGGGATAGATGCTACAATAGCCAGAATTGAAGCTGTAAATGTAAATATGCTAAATCCATTTATAACAATAGATGGTACACATATTGCAATGATAACAGTTATATCATCTCTTGCTTGGGGACTTGGGTATTTTGGACAACCTCATATATTAGTTAGATTTATGGGTATAGATGATGCAAAAAGTATTAAAAAATCAAGATTAATAGCGATGGTATGGGTAATATTCTCTTTAACAGCAGCTACTTTAGTTGGTTTATTAGGTAGAGTATTCTTAACACAAGATTTAAGCAACTCATCTGGAGAAACTGTTTATATATTAATGGTTATGAAGATATTCCCACTTATTATAGCAGGTGTATTCTTAGCAGCAATACTTGCAGCAGTAATGAGTACAGCAGATTCTCAACTATTAGTTACAGCTTCAGCAATAACAGAAGATTTCTATAAAGCTAAAATTAGACCAAATGCAAGTGATAAAGAATTGATGATGGTAAGCCGTCTTACTGTTATGGGGGTTTCTATAATAGCTATACTTATAGCATTAAATCCAAATAATACAGTTTTAGGTCTTGTTGAAAATGCATGGGCAGGATTTGGTGCTACATTTGGACCAATAATGTTATTCTCATTATTCTATAAAAAGACTTCTAGAAATGGTGCTATAGCAGGTATAGTAACTGGTGGTTTAGTTGCAATAATTTGGAGAAATTTGGGCAATATGTATGGTGGAATATTTAGTCTATACGAAATAGTTCCTGGATTTATATTATCAGCAATAGCAATTTATTTAGTAAGTAAATTTGGACAAGAACCATCACAAGAAATCCAAGATGAATTTGAAAAGGTTAGAGAATTAAATAGAAATTGTTAATAGAAATAAGTTAATATAATATGAAAGCACAATCTAATGAACTATATAATATATAATTAGATTGTGCTTTTTTGATGTATAATTAAGATATAAGAAAGAATTTTATATGTAATCTAGGGGGGGATTTGTATGAATTTAGAACTTGATAAAAATTTAAAATATGTTTTTATTAAAGAAAAATACTTTGAAGATGTTCTTAAAACACAAGGAAAACTTACAACTATAGAAAAAAACTTTGGACATAAGTATGACAAAAAAAGAATTAAAGTAGTAAATCCAAAAAGTGGTTTAGTGGATGGAAAATTCTATGTGAGCTACAAATGGTGTGATAAAATAGATTAAATAAAAAAAGGATGATAAACTCATCCTTTTTTTATGCAAATTATTCAGTTAAACGACTACCCTCTAATTTAGAAATAAATTTATGGAATAATTTATTAATCGGTGCCTTTAAGAATATATTTATAACAATTGATAATATAAGGAATATTAATAATACGCTTATATCTCTAGTTAAATTAGGCATATATACTCCTCCAATTGCTTCCCTCATTGCCGAAATACCATAAGTAAATGGCAAGAATGGATATATCATTTGGAAGAACTTTGGAGTTACTTGTATAGGGAATGTACCACCGGAACCAGCTACTTGAAGAACAAGTAAAATTACACCAACGGCTTTTCCTATATTTCCAAATATAGATACCAATGAATATACTATAAAGTTAAATACCGCACTTACAAATAAGGCTATCATCGTAAATAATAGTGGATTATCCATATGAACCTTAAGTATAAATATATTTCCAAGACTTACAATCAATGCCTGTATAAGTGCTATTGATAAGAATGTAAGTCCTCTACCTAGATAAACTTGGTAAGGTTTATATTCGTCGTCATCTTCACCTTTAACATGAACTTCTGTAGTTAAAAGTGATGTTAAAAGTAATATACCAACCCAAAGACAAAGTGTAGTATAAAAAGGTGTCATTGAAGCACCGTAATTAGTCATAGGATATATAGTTTTTTGAACTATATCAACAGGAGATTTCAAGAAATCTACATTGGTCATGACATCATTTTTTAAGAAGTTTATAAGATCTTTTGTATCTTCACTGTTGTTTATTTTGCTTATAGCATCTATGAAATCATTTAATATAGCTTTTGCTTCAGGAATTTTTTCATTTGCAAGAGCTATAGTACCTTCTGCATTTTCTGAAAATCCGGAAAGGCTAGCTAATAAGCTTTTGACTTTAGGTATTTCAGCTTGTGCATTTTTTAATAATTCACCTACATTTTCAGAAACACCTATACCTTGATTAAGAATTTTATTTATAGGATTTTTTATAGTTGAATCATAGTTGTTAACTAAGTTTGATGTAATAGAATTAACATCATTTAGTAATGTAAGCATACTGTTTAATTTTGTTAAAGATGGTTGCTCATTTGCTTCAATTTGAGATTTTACTGTATTTAAAATATTTATTGAAGTTTCAAGCTTACTATTTATTGTATTTAATTTGTTTATAGAATCATTTAAATGTTGTCCATTTGTTATTTGATTTATTTTTGTTAAAAGGCCGACAATATTACTTGAAACATTGTGTAAATTATTTAATTTTGACGTTAAATCGTCTATACGTTGTGGTGCATCTTCATAATTTGAATTTATAGCTTCTATCAATGCTGAAGCACTATTTGCAGCTGAAGCAGATACACTATTTAAAATCTGTAAATCTCTTTTTATTATAGGGCCTAAATCACTTAGATTATTTTGTGTATTTTGTAAAAATGAGCTTGCATCAGAAGACAAATCAGATGCTGTTGTAATAGTTTTTTCTATTAAAGGCATATTCTTATTTAAGCTATTTATTACACCATTCATTTTTTCTATAGATTCAGAGCCATATTTTACAGTGTTATCAATTGTTGCAAACTTATTTTTAACATCTATCAGAGATGTTTCGATTTTTGTCAACTTTGGCAACTCTTCTTGTAATTTTACACCAGTATCGTTTAGTAAAGTAAATGCTATTTCACCAACAGTTTTTATAAATTCACTATTTACTTGACTTTGAATTGATGAAGCGCCTTTATCAGTTATTTTAGGGGCGATTGCATTTATCTTTTCATTTACCGAGTATATAATTTTAGCTTTTGTTGTTTTTTTAGATAAGATTGATGCTAAATCCTCTGAAAAACTGCTTGGGATTTCGATTGTTGCATAATATTTTCCGTTTTCAAGTCCCTTTCTAGCATAATCTGAATTTACAAATTCCCATCCAAGGGCATCGTTGTCTTTTAATTTTTTTACTACTTGATCACCTACATTTATGTTTTTATCAGACAAAGTTGTACCTTTATCTTTATTTACTACAGCAATTGGAATATTTCCAGTATTTCCATATGGATCCCAAGATGCATAAATATTAAACCATGCATAAAGTGAAGGTAAAATACAAAGAGCTAATACGACAATTAAAAGAGCAAAATTAGTAAATATATCTTTGATGTCATCGTAAAATACTTTAAAAATTTTTGTCATTGTATCCTCCAAGAATATATTTCTGTTTTGTTAACTTATTTATATTTGAATCTCAATCTTGTTAGGGTTTACAATAGTTTTACCCACAAAATAAATTCAATATTAATTTATCTATAGGCTAATAATCCTATTTAGGATTATTTTTCATATGTTAACAAAACTTTTATCTATATTATAATTTAAATTTTAAATTTTATCTATATTATAATTTAAATTTTAAATTTTCTGTATTCTTACTATATAATAAATATTTAATAAAATAATGTCGAAAAATATATTATAAAATTTATAAAAAATTAAAGTATATATAATATTAGATTTAATATTTATAATACCAAAAACAACTTATTTTTATACTTAATATACCAATATCCTTAAACGGTTTATTTTTATTTCATTGTTAAAACTATCATAATTATGTAAAAAAAATATTTCATCCAAAAATATTAAATATTATTATATGGATGAAATATTATAAATTATATGTTGATAATAGTTTTTAGAGTTTAACTATTTTACTTGCTATATTTTAATATTTTCTATAAAAATATTAAAAGCCTAAATCTTCTCCAACAACTACTATTTTTATCTTTGAAACAGGTCTACTTATTCTAGTTATAACAACTTGAGTGCATATACTTTCAGTAGACTTACAATTAGCACAAGACCCTTTTAAATAACAAGGAGTTTTTAAATCATTAAAACGTTGAATATTTATTGGCGCTGCTATATTTCTAGCTCTGCTTATAGCATCATCAAGTGTTTTACATACCTTATTAACTCCAACTATCATAACTACACTCTTTGGACCGTAGCACAAAGCAGCAACACGGTTTCCGTTACCATCTATGTTTACAAGTACGCCATCTTCAGTTATAGAATTAGTACTCATTAAAAAAGTATCACATAAAAGAGATTGTCTCATTAAGTGAACACGTTCTTCTGGAGATTTTGCACTATCTCTATCTATAACTTGGCGGTTTTCTTTTACATAATTTAAAAGGCCTATTTCGTCTATTGAAACAGAACCACCCCATGATACAACATCATCTTCTGGAATTAATTCGATAGCTTTTTTTAAAGCATCTTCTTTTGTTTGGCAATAATAAGCATCGAAATGTCTTTTTTGAAGATTTTCTACTACTTTAGCTCCTAATAAATCATATCTAATCTCTTTTGGTTTATTTCTTTCCATTTTTAATCCCCTCCAATTTTGTTTTAAAAATATTGAAATTAAGACTTTTTTGTCTTTTACTTGTATGGTATTATTTTAGCATAATTATTAGAAATATGTATAAATATGTTAATATATTTGTAGATATATAAGAAATAATAAGGTTATATAAAGGTTGTGATTTTAATTGGATTTTAATATAAATAAACTTGATATAGATAAATTAAGAAATATAATTTCCTATTATAAAAAGAATGTAAAAAATATTTCGCTAGATGAAATATATAAAATAGAAACAATAAAAACATTTCAACAAAATTGGGATATAAACGCAAAAGATTTTTATGAAATGATTTCGAATTCATTTTCAAAGAGTAAAAACTTATTGGCGTCTCGAAATTATTTTCCTAAGAATATGATTTTATACTTTGCACAAAAAGATCCAGAGATGGTAAGAGATATGTTCGTAAATTTATTTAATGAAACGATAAGTTTATCTAGAAGAATAGATTCTTTTAGGGATTCATCTGATATGCTTTTAAAACAATATGGAAATGAGAATATGAGCAATCATTATCAATACTTAAATGCTATAAGCACATATTTATTCTTTAGATTTCCCGAAAAATACTGTATTTATAAAGAAGGTAAATTTAAAGCTTTTGCAAGCAAAATAGGATATGATAATATCCCTAAAAGAGGAAGTTTTGAAATTTTAGAAGCTTATTACAATATGTGTGATTGGGTTTTAGAAGTTGTTAAAAGTGATGAAGAGTTAGTACAAAGGGCATTTAGTAGATTTAATGGTTTAAATTTTGGTGACAATGGTCTACATCTAATTGTAGAGGAGATTATATATATTGGCAGTAGACTGAATTTTGATTTTGAATCTGAAGAAGAAATAAAATATATAGATGATCCCAATTTAGATTTAATAAAAGAAAATTATAGAGAATATGAAAAAAATCAAGAAAAAGATGTAATAAAAGAATGTGATAAGATTTATACAAAACAAGATTTTTTAGATGAAGTTTATATAACAGAAAAGGATTATAATTTTTTAGTTCGACTTTTAGATAGAAAGAAAAATATTATACTTACTGGAGCGCCTGGAATAGGAAAGACATTTTTATCTAAACGCTTGGCATATTCTATTTTAGAACAAAAAGCTGATGATAAGATAGAATTTGTACAATTTCATCAAAATTACTCATACGAAGATTTTATAATGGGATATAAACCAAGTAAAGAAGGATTTGCACTTAAATACGGTGTATTTTATAATTTCTGTAAAAAAGCAGAACAAAATCCAAATGATAAATATTTCTTTATTATAGACGAGATCAATAGAGGAAATTTGAGCAAGATATTTGGAGAATTAATGATGCTTATAGAAAATAATTATAGAGCTCAAACTATCAAGTTAGCATATGGTGACGAGAAATTTAGTGTTCCTAAAAATATCTATATAATCGGAATTATGAATACTGCAGATAGAGGTATTGCCATGATAGATTATGCACTTAGACGTAGATTTAGTTTCTTTGATTTGAAACCAGCTTTTGAAAATGAAAGATTTATGGATTATATCAAAAGTTTTAAAAGCGAAAGAATTATAAATTTAGTTGAAAAAATTAAAATATTAAATAAAGAAATAAAAGAAGATTTTTCATTAGGTGAAGGATTCTGTATAGGTCATAGTTACTTTTTTAGTGATGAAATATCTAAAGAATGTAGTTTAGATGAAATAGATATGTATATTGAAGAAGTTATTGAGTTTGATATAATACCACTTTTAAAAGAGTACTGGTTTGATGATTATGATAAGCTCGAAAAATGGGAAAAAATATTGAGAGATATAGTTAATTAGATGGTGGTAGCATGATAAAAGACAAAAGTATTTTTATAAAAAACATATATTATATGCTGTCATATGTATATACTGATTTAATACAAAAAGACTACAAAGATATAGATGTTGAAGTGTTTGACAATATAGGAGATATATTAGCAGTTATTTTGTTTAAAGTCGTTTCGAAACAAGTTAAACGAGGTCTTATAAAAGAATATAAAGCTGAAGAAGACGAATTATCAGTATTGACTGGGAAAATAAATATAGAGAAATCTATAAAATTAAAGGCAAATAATAAAAACAAACTTTATTGTGAGTTTGATAAATTATCTATGGATAATTATCTAAACAGCATAATTAAGACTGCAATGTATGTTTTAGTACTATCAAAAGATATATCATCTCAAAATAAAAAGAATCTTAAAAAGTTAGTGCTTTTATTTTCTAATGTAAATACTTTAAAAGCAAATGAAATAAGATGGAATGATATAAAATACAACAGACATAACGCAAATTATAGTGGAATAATAAATATATGTTATTTGATTTTAAATGATTTGCTTATGACAACAGAAAATGGAGAGTATAAGGTTGCAGAATTTTTAAGTGAAAAGAAAATGTACAATATATATGAAAAATTTGTACTTTCTTATTATCAAAAACACTATCCAAGTTTAAGACCAAAAGCATCTAAAATAAAGTGGAACTTAGACAATGAATTAGATAAATTTTTGCCAGAGATGAAAAGTGATATAACACTAACATATGGTGAAAATATTTTGATTATAGACACAAAATACTATTCACAATCTATGCAGAAAATAGAATTATATAACAGCAAAACAATACACTCAAATAATTTATATCAGATATTCACTTATGTAAAAAATAAGGATATAAATAAAAATGGAAAAGTATCGGGAATGCTTTTGTATGCAAAAACTAATGAAGATATAATACCAAATAGTGAATATATAATGAGCGGAAATAAGATAATGGTGAGAACTTTAGATTTAAATAAGGACTTTAAGTTTATAGCACAAAGTTTAAATAAAATAGCATCTGATTTAATAAATTCATAATAGTTATAACAGAATAAAAAATATCTCAAAAGTAATCATAGCTTATAATTTGACAATATTATGGTAAAAAATGGGTTGAAAATACTGTAAAAAAGGTATATAAATTATAATAAAAGACTTGGGGGAGAGATTATGAGTTCACTGATTACTATAGACTGGGATTATTTTATGAATTATATGAGTCATTGGAATGGCTCATATATAGAAAATGACAATAATATAAATAAGCATTGGTATAAAAAATACTATGAAGAAAAGAGAAGAGGAATAGATATTACAAAGAGTATGAATGTAGGAGATGAGGTGGATAATTTTTGGCCAATATTAAAGAAAAACGTAGATTTTAAAAAAGATACAAAAGTTCTGCTCACCGAATCACATTTAGCAGCATATAAAATTGCGATTGATAACAAAGTTGATTCAGTTATTTCGTTTGATTCACATTCTGACCTTGGATATCAAGGTCTTGATTCATTTAAGTTTGAAGTAAATTGTGCAGATTGGCTTGGAAAATTACTTTATGAAGGCAAAATAAAAGAAGCTAATATAGTTTATGGACCTTATACAAATGAACATAGTGACCAATTTAAAGAAATAAACGAAGCTTATAATATAAATTATTTGTGCTTGAAAGAAGTAAAATGTGAAGAACCTTGCAAAATAATACATATATGCCGTTCTGGGTGTTGGAGCGCACCATGGCTAGATAACAAATTTAAAGCATTTGCATTTGAATCAGGATTTGAATTCGAAAATATAGATATAAAAGAAAGAAATTGGAATCCTGCAAGTATAAGTCTAGCAGATCAAATCGACTATATGCTGTATGGTTAAAATTTATAAATATATTATAAAAATAGGACTGTCATGTATCAGTCCTATTTTTGTATGAAAATAATTAAATTAGTAGGAATTCTTTTTATAAAAATAGTTATGCTACAAAAATGTAATATTAATGAAATATACATCAATATCTCAAAAATTGAAAGCTGTCTATAATAATAAATATAAGATACGATGAATTTAGGAGGAATAAATATGAAAAATATTTTAAGTGTTGAAAAAATAGAAAAATACTATGGAAATAAAGGAAATATAACAAAAGCCATTGATAATATAAGTTTTAAAGTTGGAGAAGGGGAATTTGTTGGAATTATGGGACCGAGTGGTAGTGGTAAAACAACACTTCTTAACTGTATTTCAACAATAGATAAAGTTACAACAGGAAATATAATTATAAATGCTCAAGATATAACAAGATTAAAATCAAAAAAACTAGATAAATTTAGACAAAATGAATTAGGATTTATATTCCAAGATTTTAACTTACTAGATACATTAACTGCATATGAAAATATAGCATTGGCACTTACTATAAAAGGTGAAAAAACTTCAGAAATTGATTTAAAAATAAAAGAAGTAGCAAAATATCTAGAAATAGAAAAAGTACTAGATAAATATCCTTATCAGATGTCAGGTGGGCAAAAACAAAGAGTTGCATCTGCAAGAGCTATAGTTACAGAACCATCACTAATACTTGCTGATGAGCCAACAGGAGCTCTTGATTCAAAATCAGCTAGATTATTGTTAGAAAGATTAGAAAGCTTAAATGAAGAGCTTAGCGCGACTATACTTATGGTAACTCACGATGCATTTACAGCAAGTTATGCTCATAGAATCTTATTTATAAAAGATGGAAAAATATTTACAGAATTAGTTAGAGGAAATGATTTGAGAAAAGAATTTTTCAATAGAATAATGGAAGTAATTACGATGTTAGGAGGAGATGATAATAATGTATTCTAAGATAGCATTTAAAAATGTAAAGAAAAGTTTTAAAGATTATACGATATATTTCTTTACTTTGATGTTAGCAGTATGCATATTTTATACTTTTAACTCAGTAGAATCGCAAAAAGCAATGTCAGAGCTTACCTCTTCAGGAGAATGTTATGTGGATATACTTTCAAAAGTAATATCTTATGTATCTGTATTTATAGCATTTATTTTAGGAAGTCTTATACTTTATGCAAATAACTTTTTAGTAAAAAAGAGAAATAAAGAACTTGGAATTTATATGACATTAGGAATGTCAAAGAATAAAATATCTAAAATATTAATATTAGAGACAATTATAGTGGGGATACTTTCACTTATAAGTGGTTTAATATTAGGATTAATATTTTCACAAGGATTGTCAATACTAGTTGTAAAATTATTCGGTTTAAAAATGTCGACTTATTCTTTTGTAATATCAGGAAAAGCAATGATAAAGACAGTTTTATACTTTGGAATAATGTTCTTATTAGTTATGATATTTAACTCTTTTGTAATTTCAAAATATAAGATAATAGATTTGTTAACAGTAGGAAGAAAAACAGAAGAAGTTAAATTCAAAAGCAATATAGTATATTTAATTACATTTATATTATGTGTTATTTCACTAGTTACAGCTTATAAATTAATTTTAGAAGTTGGATTACTAGGAATAAAAGATAAAAAATTCTTAATATCAATATTACTTGGAGTAGTAGGTACATTTTTATTTTTCTTCTCTTTATCAGGATTTATTTTATATATAGTTAAGAAAAATAAAAAAATATACTTTAAAGGCTTAAATATATTTATAGTAAAACAAATAAACAGCAAGGTAAATACAAACTTTATTTCTATGTCAGTTATATGCCTTATGTTATTTATGACAATAGGCATGTTATCTACAGGATTTAGTTTTAAAAATGCAATAGAATCGGGACTAAAAGATTCAACACCATATGATGCAAGTGCAAATCTTTATATAGATGAAGGTGAAAAAGCAAATGATATACAAAAATCACTTGAATATATAGGTGTAAAATTTAATAAAGAAGATAAAGTAGTTTATTATGATTTATATACAGATAATAAAACAATATCAGAAGCATTAAATTTAAATGCAAATATGAGAAGTCTAATGAATTATATGAAACTTTCTGATTACAATAAAATTAGAGCATTGGATAATCAAAATGCCATAGAATTAAATAAAGATGAAGTATTAATAACATCAAATTATGCTAATACATTAGAAGCTATACAAAATTATGTAAAAAATAATGACAGTATAAAAATAGAAAATAAATCTTATAAAATAAAAGATAAGAAAGTTATAGAAGAAAACTTAAAAACAGATTTCATGAAAGATAATATGATCACAGTAATAGTTAACGATGATGTATGTGACAATATGACTTTAATTTCAAGCAATGTAAATGTAAACTTTGTTGGAGAGGGAAAAGAAAAAAGAGAATCTGATTTCACTAATAAAATATATTCATATAAAACTACTGATACAGATTATGATAAAATAGGATTTGTACTTGGTGCAAGTAGAACTGAGATTTATGAATCAAATAAAGGAATGACAACAATAGTATTATTTATAGGTATTTATATAGGAATAGTGTTTTTAATAAGCAGTATGGCAGTGCTTGCACTTCAACAATTAAGTGAAGCTAGTGATAGTATAGATAGATATAAATCATTAAAAAGACTTGGAGCAAGTGAAAAAGATATAAATAAAACAATATTTATACAAACTTTAGTATATTTCAGTCTTCCAGTTATATTAGCTTTTATACACTCAGTTATTGGAATAAAAGTTGCAAATGATTTTGTATCTGTGTACAACAAACCGGATATAATGGGATCTTCACTTATAACAGCGGGAATATTTATGATAGTATATATTATATACTTCTATATAACTTATAGTGGATATAAAAATATAGTTAAAAATAAAATCCATATAAAGTAGTTTATCTACTTTATATGGATTTTTCCGATGATTGGAGGGTAATATGCAACAAATAATTATTATAGAAGATGATCAAATAATAAGAGAAGAGCTACAAATATTTTTAAGTAAATATGGATATGAGATAAAAGCACCTACAGAATTTAATAATATAGTAGATTATATATTAAAACAAAATGCAGACTTAATTTTATTAGATATAAATCTACCAGTTTTTGATGGCTATTTTATATGTAGGGAAATTAGGAAAACATCTGAAGTACCTATAATAGTAGTTACAAGCAGAGATAGTGAAGTAGATGAACTTATGAGTATGAATTTGGGAGCAGATGATTTTGTAACAAAACCATATAATACTCAAATATTACTCGCAAGAATTGCTGCTTTATTAAAAAGAAGTGGGATGAATTCAAACTCAAATAGCATACTAACTTATAAAGATTTTAAGTTAAACTTATCTAATGCTACTGTAATTTATAATGATAAAAATATAGAGTTAACAAAAAATGAGGTGAAAATACTTTCTTATTTAATAAATCATAAAGGGGAAATTGTGTCTAGAGAGCTTTTGATGGAGCATCTATGGAATTCAGATTTTTTTGTAGATGACAGTACCTTGACAGTAAACATAACAAGACTTAGAAAAAAACTAGATGAAATAGGAATAAAAAATGTTATAGAAACTAGAAGAGGGCTAGGGTATATAATGCGATGAGAATAACAGATTATTTAAAAGATAAAGGAATTTTTTTAACTCTAAATTTAATGATATTTATTGTCATATCGATTTTTATGTATATTGCAGATATAAGTTTTGTGATGATTTTATTTATTTTCTGTATATGGTTTTTGCCATTGTTTACTTATATTTTTATAGAGTACATAAAGTATAAAAAATATTTTAATGATATGGAAAGTATATTAGAGAGTTTAGATAAAAAGTATTTATTGCCTGAAGTTATGGAAGAAGCCAATTTTTTAATTGCAGAACAAATAAACGATATATTAAAAGAAGTAAGCCGAGATATGCATGAGCATGTTAAGTATTATGAAGATATGCAAAAAGAATATAGAGAATATATAGAGATGTGGATTCATGAAATAAAAACTCCGATAGCATCTAGTAAATTAGTGATAGAAAACAACTACAATAACGATATTGTTAGAAAAATAGATACTCAAATTAATAAGATAGATAACTTTGTAGAACAAGTACTTTATTACTCACGAAGTAATGAAGTGGGCAAAGATTATATTATAAAAAAAGTAGAACTAGAGCCATTAGTAAAAAAAGTAATCAAGAGAAATCAACGTGATTTTATAAGTAAAAGAATAAGTTTGGAACTTAAAGATTTAGAGCAAGTAGTTTATAGTGACTCAAAATGGATAGAATTTATTTTAAATCAGATAATAGTAAATGCCATAAAATATTCAAAAGGAAATAATGATAAAATAGAGATAGAAAGCCAAAAACAAAATAATTCAGTAATACTTTCTATAAAAGATTATGGTGTTGGCATAAATGAAAAAGATATTGGTAGAGTATTTGAAAAAGGATTTACTGGAGATAATGGAAGAAAATTCGGAAAGAGCACAGGCATAGGTCTTTATCTATGCAAGAAACTATGTGAAAAATTAGGGCTTGGATTGCATATAGATTCAAAAGAGAATTATGGAACAAAAGTAACTATTATATTCCCGACAACAGAAAACATAACAGAATGATATTAGATTTTTGAAAAAACAAAGAAGTGTATAGATAAAAATCTCTGACTTTATAAGGTCAGAGATTTTTTAGCTTAGTTTAAAAATAATGTATTAAAATATTTATTATATAAATCGTATAAATTTTTAATATAATGTTTGTCTTTTGAATTATTTTTATCTGAGTTTAATTTAATTGCATATTTAATATTTAAGTCTTGTGCTAAGTTTAAGTTTTCTTGTGAATCTGAAATAAAGATACAGTTTTCGATATCGATTGGAGTTTCATAAAAATCATAGATTGAATCATTTTTTAACTCTATCCATGGGATATTTAGATTTTTCAACATGTTTATTATGAAATTATACCCATCTATGTTTTTTATATTATTATTTAAATTAAATATTATTCCCTTCATGTAAAATACCTCCATAAAATTTATTTTTGGTGTGTATGCATAATAAAATTTTAATAAGTTAACTCTATTCATGTATTTTTAAAATTATAAATCGCGATTTCTTTACTATAAAATAATAATATCGCTATAAAAAACTTGGTTCAATAATAATAAAGACGTATACTATAATAGAAGCGACAAAATAAAAAAGGGAAAATATTATGGAACAACAAATTATAGAGATTATAGTAGATGAAAATAACCAACAATTAGAATTGTTTGGGACACCTATGTTTCCATGCAAGGCGTGTTATTCTGATGTAAATAAATTTGTGACAGGTGATATTTCATGGCATTGGCATGAAGAAATAGAGGTAATAAGAGTGAAAAGTGGGAGTATTCATTTATACTTAGATAATAGTGATTTTATACTAAATGAAGGTGATGGTGTTTTTATAAATTCCAATATACTTCATTATATTAGAGTAGGAACAAGTGAAGAATGTATATTAAACTCACTTGTTTTTAATAAAAACTTGATTTCTGGAGGAGTACAAAGTGTATTTGAGCAAAATTTTGTAAATCCAATTGTTGAAAACAAGAATTTAAGTGGCATTGCTTTTTATAAAAATACTTCTTGGGGAGAAGAAGCATCAGCTTGTATAAAAAATGCCTTTTCACAATTTGAAAAATCTGAATTTGGATATGAGATTCTTGTAAGGGAGTATTTATCTCATATGTGGTATATTATGCTCAAAAATATACAAGATTTAAATTTAAATAAAAATAATAGAAATGATTTAAACTCAGAAAGAATAAAAAATATACTTTCATTTGTACATAAAAATTATAATAAACAAATAACCTTAAATGATATAGCTAAAGTTGTAAATTTAAGTGAAAGAGAATGTTTAAGATGTTTTAAAAATACACTTGGAATATCACCAATTCAATATATTTTAAAATATAGAGTATCTATAGCTACTAAGATGTTAAGAGAAAATAAGGATCCTATTACGATTATAAGTGATGCTGTGGGATTTGATAGTCCAAGCTATTTTTCGAAAATTTTCAAGCGATTTATAGGAATTACACCAACTCAATATAGAAATAAAAGTAAATAAAATATTTATTAATGTAAAATTGATACAAAAATTTGAAAAAATTGCTATAATTAGTATATACAGGGGGTGAGAATATGAGTGTAGTACCATATGTAGTACAACAAACAGGAAACGGGGAGAGAAATTACGATATATTTTCTAGATTATTATGTGATAGAATTATATTCTTAGGAGAAGAAGTTACAGATGCTTCTGCAAGTGTTGTAATAGCACAACTTTTATTTTTAGAGGCAGAAGATTCAGACAAAGATATTTATCTTTATATAAACTCTCCAGGCGGTTCAGTAACCGCAGGATTTGCAATATACGATACAATGCAACATGTAAAATGTGATGTATCAACTATATGTATAGGGCTTGCAGCAAGCTTTGGATCATTTTTATTAGCAGGTGGAGCAAAAGGAAAGAGATTTGCACTTCCAAATTCTCAAATTATGATTCACCAACCTCTAATTGGAGGAAATGGTATACAAGGACAAGCTACAGATATAAAAATAGTAGCTGAAAATTTACTAAAAACTAAAGAAAGACTAAATAGAATTCTAGCTGAAAATACAGGTAAAAGCATAGAAGAAATATATAGAGACACAGATAGAGACAATTTTATGAGTGCTCAAGAAGCCTTAGATTATGGCTTAATCGATTCAATTATAACTAGAAGTGATTCTATAAAATAAATAGAAAAATTGTAATCATGTCAGCATATACATATATAAATAATATATGTTGGGAGGCATGGCATGAAAAAAATAATTGGATTAATAGTTTGTCTAGCTTTAGTAGTAATCTTAAAAAATCCTATATCGATTGGCATGATGTATGTTGTCGATTTTATAGGAAATACTTTTAATATTACAACAGTAGAAGTTATAGACTTTCTAAATGAAATTTATTATTTGTAAATAAAATTTTATTACATAGTAAAGTTGTTTAAAATTTACATAACGTAAAATAGGATTGATACTTAAACTAAAGTATTAATCCTATTTTGTTTTTATGAGTTAAGTATCTAATTTATAAATATAAAGCTTATTTGTGTCCAAATCAAATAGGGCAAATGTTATGTTATATGCTGCTCTATCATTTATGTTAGTGTCTGCCTCTTCAGGATAATTTTCAGCAAATCTATCTTTAAAATAATAAATTCCGTTTTTTGTTTTAGGAATATTGTAATCAGGTAAAGGTTCGTACACATAATAATTTCCATCTTTTTTTAACTCTCCGCCATATATAATGAGTTTTAAATCTTTTTGCAAAGGGGTTTTCTTCCACTTTTTATTTTTCTCTATATTTTTCAAAAATGAGTTTTTTTCATTTTTATCAAATTGTATAACTGCATATAAATCGCCATCTCCTAAGAATCCCCCGTGAGTATCTTTATAATCCAAGACTTTAGCGTTTTTAGGAATTTCTGTATCTATCATTTCACTATAGTTAACTGAATTATAAGGATCAAAATATTCTATTTTTAATATGAGAACACCAATTGCGACGCATATAAAAATAAATAATAAAATAAAAAATAATCCTAATTTTTTTAACCTAGACATTCTATAATTTACCCCCTTTTTAGTCCTATATTTTATAGATTAACAAGGTATTTTATGAATGTCAATATTTATTTATTGAAAAACAATAAATAAATATTTTAAAACGATAATGGGGAAGTGATGTGTGCAATATAGATAAACAAAAACATAGAAATCTAATCAATAATAATTTAAAATATTAATAACTACTTAAAAATTTAAAAATAATATGGGGGATAATACTATGGAAAATAAAAAGGAAAACAGAGCATTTAATGAAATGTACATAGCTGCGAAAAAACGTCTTGAGGGAAAAAATCCAATAGAAATTGCAAAGAACTCAGGGGCAGAATTTGATGAAGAAAAATCAATTTTAAAAATCAAAAGTTTAGATGCTATATTTGAGTTAGAATATCCAACTTACGATATGAAAGAAAAAAGAGATGACTGGCAGATACTAACTTTACTTCATTATCTAGATTTGGCAGATAATACACCGATTTTATCAAAACAAATTAAATTTGGAGAATTGAAAGATGGACTTATAAGAGGGGCAAGATTCGATAAAACTGTTGAAGCGGAACTAGAACGTTTTTTAAAAAATAAAGATGAAAAACAAGTTATAGAAGTTTTTAAATCTCTAGATGCAAAGTTTATTGATTCAAAAGCAGATTTAAGTGCCGTATTTTATATTTATCCATATTATCCAGTTACAATAAGCATATGGTTTGAAGATGAAGAATTTCCACCAACAGGCAAAATGTTTCTCGACAAAACAGCAGATCACTATCTTACAATAGAAGATGCAGTCGGGGTTGGTGAACTTATGATAAAAATTATAAATGAAAGATATAAAAAACTATTTTGTAAAAAATAGACATGAGTTATAAATATAAATAGTCTTGTTATATAAATTTGTTTGTGATATATTACAAAGGCAGTTAAGAAAGAAAGGAATTTTATTAAAATGACAAATGTAAATCAATTTAATATAACAGACGAAGAACTTCGTGAAATAGAGCAAATAAAAGAATTAGCACAAGATTGTACAACTCACTTATTAGAATGTCTAGTTGATCCAGATACAGAAGAAAAAGTAGAGTTAAATGAAGAAGATAAAAAAGATATGTACAAATTTATACTTGATAAAACTATTGAATATGCAGAAGAAAACAAACTTCCAGACGATGGAGATGATTTTGACAAGTATATCGAATTTATAATAGATAGTTTACAATAAAGAAATCTTTATTTTATAAACTTTTAAAAAGGTAGATTTTTTTGAAGCGTATTCACAGAAATTATATTTAGTGACATATTTAAAAGGATTATAATTTCCTATACGCTATAAAAAGAAGTGTTGCAAAATAAGTAAAAACTATTTTGTAACACTTCTTTTTAATTTTATGTAAAAAATTGAAAATGAGGTTGATTTCATTAATTCTATAGATATTTTCAAAGTCAATTTTTCCAAGCTCAAAAAACATATTAAGCTTTTGAAAAAGTAAATCTTCTAATATATCTTCATCCGTTTTTTTGCAAATTAAAAAAGTAGTACCACTATTTAGAAAAGTAGTAATATCAGTATTACAAAAGAAGTAGCACTAAAATCATACTATAAGATAAATGACTTTAAATTTTAATTATATTAAGGGAATATCTACAATAATAGATAAAATATGATAAGTAATTTATCTAAAAGATATACCTAAATAAAATAAAAAGGAGAAAAAGATATGAGAAAAAAAATTATGTCACTCGTAGTTAGTTTTCTTGTAATAACTGGTATTTCAGTGCCGACTATGTCATATGCAGTAGAAAATCTAACTACAAACGAAGAAAAAACAGTCGACAAAGTAAGTAATGATAATAAAACTGTCAACGAAAATGAGGGAACAGAAGGACTTACAATCGAAAATGGAGTTGTAACAGGGTATACAGGGACTGATACTGATGTAGTTATACCTGAGGGAGTTACTGAGATAGGAGAAAAAGCATTTTATGGATCTAATATAACAAGTATTAAACTACCAGATAGTTTAGTTAAAATAGATGCCTATGGAATGGCAGGATGCAATACTCTTAAAGAAGTTGTAGTGCCTAAAAATGTAACTGAATTAGGAAAAAATGCATTTGCAAATTCTTACACTCTAGGTTCAATTACATTACCAGAAGGCTTGGTTAGTATAGGAAACTATTGTTTTAATAGTCTTCCTGAACTTAAAAGTTTAAAAATACCATCAACAGTAAGAAGTATCGGAAAAAATGCATTCAGTACTGCAGGACTAAAAACAATTGAAATACCAGAAGGTATTACAACTTTGAATGATAGAACTTTTTATATGAATAAAAGTTTAGAATCAGTTAAATTACCAAAAAGTATTACTTCTATAGGAAATTATGTATTTAAAGGGTGTACTTCTTTAAAAACAATTGAGATACCAGAAAATGTTACTAGTATGGGACAAGAAGTATTTACAAATTGTACATCTATAGAAAAAGTCACTATATATTCAAAAAACATTGTGCTTGGAGAAGATATATTTAACTCTGCTAATTCAGATATGGTATTATGTGGATACAAAGGTTCAACAGTAGAAACTTATGCAACAGAAAATTCTATAAAATTTGAAGCAATACAAGATACACAAGTTGCAAAGGTAAGTTTTGATGCTGATAACGGAGAAGATATAGTTACAAAAGATGTATCAGAAGATGGAAGTTTAGATTATACTCCAGAAAACCCAACTAAAGAAGGATATACATTTGTAGGTTGGTATAAAGATACTGATGATATAACTACAGCTTATAAAAATAATTCAAAATATTCACAAGATACAACATATAAAGCAAAATATGCACATGTTAGTATGTTAGGTGCACAAGGAAAACTAGTTGTAAACGATAAGAGTGGTATAAGATTTAGTACAAAACTTTATAATGATGGCGACGAAGTAATAGAAAAAGGAACTCTAATAATACCAGCAGATTTATTATCAGAAGGCGAAGCTTTAACATTAGATACTAAAAAAGTTGCAAAATCTATAGGAAAAGTAAACTATGAAACAAATAAAGAAGAAAATTCCGTAACTTATTTAGGAACAATAATAAATATGCCAAGAAGTCAATTTGACAGACAAATGACTGCATCATCTTATGTAAAATACAAAGATAAAGCTGGAAATGAATATACTGTATATTCACCATATACAAAAGGTTCTATAAGTATAAGTCAATTAATAGATGTATCTAAATAATATAGCTTATAACAAAAATTGTATATTGACTATTAGGGTGGATGAAGAGGAGGTATAATAAATTAGCATTTATATAATTTTTGTTTAAAAAAAATAAAACAAATAAGGGGGATTAGTATGAAGTTAAGAGAAAAAGTTTCAGCAGTAGCAATAGCTTCAGTTGTAGTTGTAGGTATGACATTTAGCTCATTTGCAACAGGAACAAATACAGCTTTATGGGGAGCTTTCCAAAAAGATAATACTCATAATGGGGTTATAGAAACTGAAACTTATACAGGCGGAAATATATCAGGACACATAAGCAAAAAAGATTTAGAAAGAGCTGCATGGTCTGGAATAGATTCAGCTCCAGTAATAGGGACAGAAGGTACTGGAAAAACTTATGCTTACTGTTTATACAGTGGAACATCTACAACTAAGTTAGCAAAAGTAGATTGTGAAAATCCTGATAATAAAGTATGGGGAGATGATGGTAATGGTATAACTGTTACTAACAGCTCATCATTCCAATTATCTACACCAGCATTAGTTGGAAATAGTTTATACTTTGGTACAACTGGATTTGGACAAATGGCATCAAATGCAGATTTAGCTGATGGAAGCACAAGTGGATGGGAAAAATCAACAAATAATACAACTATATCAGCAGAAGGTGGATATGTAAAAGTATCTGGAAATGGAACTGCATCATTAGCACAAACAATTACATTAGGACAAGGTAAAGGAAATAGAGTTACATCAGCTATAAAATTAATAGATGGCTCAAGTGCAACATTAAAAGTTTATAGCAATGAGGATGAAATTGCAACTAAAGAGATATCTGGGACAGATTGGAACTATCTAAATCAAAATGTATCATCATTTACAATAGGTGGAAATTACGAAATAAAATTTGAACTTACTATAAATGGTAGTGCATACATCGATTATTGTAGCGTATATGAAGAAGGATTACAAATTAAAAAGATTCCAGATGTAACTTCTGATACACCAACTATAGAAACATTAACTTCAACTGAATTAGGAGGACAAATAGATACACCAATCGTGGTTGATGGGAATTACCTATACTTTGGAACATATACAGGTGGAAAATCTTATTACCAATTAAACCTAACTAACAATACTCTAAAAACTTTTACTCCATCATCTGATAATTTCTATTGGGCTGGAGCATTAACAAATACAAATGGATATGTTTATTTTGGTAGTGACAATAGTAAAATTTATGGTAGAAAAATAAGTAATTTTGATGCTGAAGGAATAACTCCTATTGATTTAACTACATATGCATCTGATGCTGGTCAAGTTAGATCAACATTAATGTCAAAAGATGGATATATGTACTTTACAACTAAGGGTGGATATTTATGGTGCTTTAAAATAGAAAGCAATGGTAATTTAACTCATAAATGGCATGAAAAATTACCTGCTGCCTCAACTTCTACTCCAGTAATATCTGATAATGATAGATTATATGTTGGATATTACAGTGGATTTAATGCAGGTGGAGTAAAAGGATTTAAGTTAGCTGATAATAAAGATAATGCACCAACTGCAATAGGTTCTATTACTAATAAGGGACCAGTTCAATCATCTGTAGTAGTTTATTCTGAAAGTACTACTGATTATATTTACTTTACAACTAATTCATCAACTGGTGCAGGATATTGTTATAGTAATACTGGAAGCTCATTTACAAATAAATGGGAAACAGCTAGTGATACTTATGCATTACAAGGTATGGCATCAGGTAATGGATACTTAGTATTTGGAAACGATCATTCAGTTATTGAAGTTATAAAAAAATAAAAGGACTTAAAGAATAAATAACAAAAAAATAACTATACAGTTTTTAACTGTATAGTTATTTTGAATATAGGGAGGAATTATTTTGAAGAAGATTAAATATAAACTAATTAGTATATTACTATCATTTATTATGATTTTTTCAATTATACCTCAATTTTCATTTGCAGAATCGGATAATATAACGTTGGGAGATAAAATCGAAACTTTATGTAATACATATAGTAGTACTTCAGATAATGGTATAGGAATTTATAGTGATGAATATAGTTTATATCGTAGGAGAAGTAAAACTGTTTATGAAGGTGACTATGTATCTTTTCATGGTGATATGACAATAAAGGATACGATTGAAAAAGCTAGCTATACTATAAAAATATATGATGAAAATAACAACTTATTAAAAGAATATAACGAAAAAAATAAAACTTTGGAAAATACATATAATGCATATTCTATAACTGTTCCTAATATGCCTTTGACTGATAAGGTTAAGGTAGATATTCAAGTTGATGATAAAGATGGCAATAATATAGCTCAATTGTCAAAAACTTATGATGTTAAAATAAATAAAAAAGGAACTACTTATCTTAAATATTTGACAACTCCAAAGTTGAAAAATGTAGATGCTGCTGTTGAAAATGCTGGACCTAGTATATTTGATGCTGTTGCTTTTAAAGATGAAAAAAGCGGAAAAGTAAATATGTACTTGGCTGGGACTTGTGGCGTTATGAAAAACTCTGGCGGAGATACTGATTTAGAACTTATGAATGGTTTTAAATATGAATATAACTATAACAGGGGTTCGACAGCTCGTGCTATATCTATATGTGGTACAAGTGAAGATGATATGGCTGTACTTTATAGAAAAAGTATGAGTGATTATCCATGTATATATACATACAACAAAGAAAAAGATACTTGGGAAAAATTATCTGGCTCAGATGTTACATTAAATCATAGTTATGATTTTTATCCACAAGGTCTTATAATGAGTAAAGATGATGCATATTTAAAATCAGACACAAATAATGGAACAAGTCATATATATTGGGATGGAACAAAGTGGATAAAAGATGATTTATTATTGACATCTATTGTAAAACAAAATAATACTACGGCTTTTGCAGGTGGTGTAGATGGTAATATTTATAAACATGTTTATAGCAAAAATGGAATAAGTAAAGATGGATATTGGCAAAAATTGAATATTCCTAAACTAGAAGATGATTTTGCTTATGCTACGGTTTTAAGTGCTAGTCAAGATGGGAAAATATATGTAACAAAAGAAGGAAGCGTTGTTGAAGGAAGATATGTTAACTATGAAGGAACACAAAATATATACGAAATAGATACAAGTAAAGAAACTCCAACAGTAAAAACTATATATGATGTAGAAAAAGACTCTGATAAAACTTTTAGTATAGATAACGGAAATATCGGATTAGGAACAGATTTTAAAGGAAATATATATATCATGTCACCTGGAAATAGATATACTGATGATAATTATTCATATGACGGAAGTTATCTATTTAAATATATAGACGGAAGTTTTATACGTCAAAATGTGCCTTCTATGGGTGGTGTCAGTTCTTCTGGGGCTGTTCTTCATCCTGATGGTGTTAAGTGTACTTTAAACCCAATTGATAAATTGACTTTATTTGTCGGGGAACATGGTGCAATTTATACATTAGATGAAACTAATACAAGTTCTGAGACTACTTTGGAAAAGGCTAAGGAAGATGCAAAATCTAGTTTGGCTAGTGAATTTGCTAAGTATAAGGAATCTGATTATAGCGAGGAAAATTGGAAGTCTTTAAACAAAATTAAAACTGATGCCGAAAAGGAAATTGAGGATGCGACTGCTGTGTCTGATATAAATGTTATATTGGATCAAGCTATTAAAGATATGGCTGATGTAAAAAAAGCATCTGATACAGGCATGATAAATGTGTATGTTACTATGGAAAAATTCACATTGGGTCAAGGTTTTATAATCGAACCTGTCAGACTTACTGTCCCTAAGAATACTCAGGCTTCTGTTGTTATTACGGATTTATTAGGTGAAGGTAATTACAAAATAACAGGTAGCATTACATCTAATTTCTACTTAGCTAGTGTAAGAGATGATGATACTGAAATAGATATTCCAGAATATATATTAAAAGCTATGAATAACAACGTTGATAAAAGACAGAATGATGAATGGCTTGGCGAGTTTGATTATTATAATATGAGCGGCTGGATGTATTGTGTTAATAAATCGTTCCCTGGTGTTGGAGCTGCTGCATATAAATTACAAGATAATGATGTTATGCGTTGGCAATTTACTTTATATGGATATGGCGCTGACTTGGGCGGTGCTGGAAGTTGGGGTACTGATAATTTGATTACTCCTGCAGATAAAGACGATTTGGTTAGGGCTATTGCTGATTTAAATGCATCTAGTGATATTGATAAAATACTTTCTATAAAGAAAAATAGAAAAGCATTTGACAATGGATATGATGTTATGAAAAACTTAGAAGCGACTCAAGAAGAAGTTGATGAAGCGACTAAAGCTCTTAAAGAAATAGAAATTCCATCTACAGATAATATAAAAGTTACTTTTGATGCTGATAATGGAAATGACCAAATTGTAAAAGAAGTTAAAAATGGAGGAAAATTAGATTATACTCCAGAAAACCCAACTAAGAAAGGATATACTTTTGTAGGTTGGTATGAAGATGTTGACGATATAACTACAGCTTATGAAAATAATAAAACATATTCAAAAGATGTAACATATAAAGCAAAATACGCACATGTAAGCATGTTAGGAGCGCAAGCAAAAACTGTTATAAATGATAAAAGTGGTATCAGATTTGGAACTAAGATATATAATGATGGCGATGAAGTTATAGAAAAAGGAACTTTGATAATTCCTGTTAACTTATTAAAAGAAAATGAAACCTTGACATTAGATACAAATAATGTTGCAAAATCTGTAGGAAAGGTAAACTACGAAGTTAATAAAGAAGAAAACTCTATAACTTATTTGGGAACAGTTGTAAATATTCCAAAAGATAAATTTGATACACAAATTACAGCTAGTGCTTATGTAAAATATAAAGATAAGAGCGGAAATGAATATACAGTTTATGCACCTTATCTAAATACTTCGATAAGTGTAAATCAACTTATAAGTGAAAATAAATAGTATTTATATATTTGGTAAGATAAAAGGGAGTGTTGCAAAATAGGTAAAACTATTTTGCAACACTCCCTTTTTTATTTCTTTTAAAAACTCATACTGTTTATCAAAACTATAAAATTCTTTGTATTGTAATAATTTTGGGGTACTAGCATAATATTTCACCCCAGTTGAAGAAGCAAAAATTGTATAAGATAAAAATGTATCTTTATTATCATCGACATAATAAAAAACAGTATTTAAAAGATTGTCTTTAAATAAAAAGTGGACTGAATCTTTGCTATCTTTATCATAAACTATTAAAGTATTCGTCGTATTTGTACTTTCATTATCAAGTTTATAGTTATAACCAGCTTCTTTTATTTTATTTTTTATATCTGTTAATTTTGATTCTGTATATACGTTTACACCATATAAGATATAAAATTTGAAGAAATTATCATATTCATTATTATTATAAACTGTTGCCATATAGAGCTCATCTGCTATTTTATCTGAATATTCGCAAATTTTATCGTAGTCTTTATTGCTATAACTTCCATCATTACCGAGATTTATCATTTGCTCATATAAATCTAATACATCAGAATAATTTTTTTGTATATATTCTAATCCCAATTCATTAAAATTTGTTTTATTTTTTTGGCCTTGAGTCTTTCTATATTCGTAATTTGTTTTAAGTAAATCAAAATCTATATCATTATATTCATTTCTAGCTTTTTTAAGTTCAAGGTTCATATTATCTAAATCAAAATCTTTAACATGACCACCATTACTTTTTATATCATCTGTAATAAATTTATAAATACTATTTTTTAAATCTTTAATTCTGTCCATATTGTTATCAAGTTTATTTTCTTCTTTTTGAACTTGAATTGATTCATCATATGCTAAACTGTTATTCCTAGAACACCCTGTAATAATAAAACTAAAAACTATAATACTTAATAAAAATAACTTTTGTTTCATCTTTTTCCCTCCAAACTTATATTTAATTAGTTACCTTTTAAAGTATTTCGAGTAATAGAAATACAATTCCTTTATTTAAAACAAAAAAAGAAAAGACTAGGCAATAAAGCCTAGTCTTTTCAACGCGTTTAGTAATCATATGTAAAAAAATGGTGCCGATGACGGGAGTCGAACCCGTATGGATTTCTCCGCACGATTTTGAGTCGTGTGCGTATGCCAATTCCGCCACATCGGCCAATAAATTTGCTACCTTTATATTATAGCAACACATATTAAATTAATCAAGCACAATTTATATATATTGGAAAAATTAGTATTTGATTTAAAAATAAGAATATAATCTACATTTAAAAAACTTATGAAAAAAGTAAAAAAAGTAAATAATAAAATAAGTATAATATAAACTGAATATATTTATACATTTTAAATAGTTAATATCGATAGATTTATGGTATGATAAAATGATAGGGTAAAACGAGTAAATAAGAGAAACAGTAGGAGTGATAAATTTTGGAAAAAAGATTAATAATTATAGATGGTAACTCAATAATAAACAGAGCCTTTTATGCATTGCCAGATATGAGTAATAGTGAGGGATTAAAAACTAACGCTATATTTGGCTTTGTTCGTATGATGTTTAAAATAATAGAAGACTATCAACCGACGCATATGAGTGTTGCATTCGATAAAAAGGCCCCAACTTTCAGACATAAACAATATGCTGATTATAAAGCTGGGAGAAAGAAAATGCCGGATGAATTAGCACAACAATTACAACCTCTAAAAGATTTATTAGACAAGTTTAATATAAACAGATTAGAGCTTGAAGGATATGAGGCTGACGACTTAATCGGTACGGTTGCAAGATTAGGCGAAGAAAATGACTTTAAAGTTTACATAGTTACAGGAGATAAAGATGCGATACAATTGGCATCGCACAAAACAACTACTCTAATAACTAAAAAAGGTGTTGGAGAAGTTGAAGAATATGACTACGATTCAGTATTAGAAAGATACGAAATGACACCAACTCAATTTATAGACTTAAAAGGTCTTATGGGAGATAAATCGGATAATATCCCTGGAGTGCCTGGTGTTGGTGAAAAGACTGGTATAAAACTTTTAAAACAATATTCAACTATAGAAAATCTTATAGAACATACTGATGAATTAAAAGGAAGTATCAAAAAGAAAATAGAAGAAAATAAAGATTTAGCTTTAATGAGTAAGGAATTAGCTACAATTATAACAAATGTTCCAATCGAAGTTAAATTAGAAGATCTAGAATACGGAGACTACAATAAAGACGATGTTGTAGAGAAGTTTAAAGAGTTCGGATTTACAAGTCTGATAACAAAATTATTAGATATAGAAGGCGGAGAGACTACTATAAAAGAAGAAATAGACTTAAAAATAGAACATCTAGATAATGTAGAAGATTTTATTAAAAAAGCAGAAGAAAATAAAAAAGTTATAATCGATGTTATAGGAAAAGAAGGAAATATATTAGACAAAAGAGTTCTATATGTATTCTTAAGTTTAGATGGAAATGAAATTTATTATGTAAATGAAGATGAATTACCACAAATAAAAACTTTACTTTCAAATCCTGAAATTAAAAAACATGGATATGATTTAAAAGAAGATTATATATTACTAAAACCTTATGAAATAGAATTAAATTCTATGGATTTTGACATAACAATAGCTGAGTATTTAATAGACTCAAAATCTTCAACTTCATATGAATGTAGTGCAATTGCTATGAAGTATTTAACTAGAAAAATAAAATCAAAAGAAGATTTACTTGGAAAAGGTGCAAAAGCTAAGAAGTTCGATGAAATAGAATTTGACGAGCTGTCAGTATATATAGGTGATATATTAAATACAGTTAATGGAGTATATCCTAAAATGGAAGAAAATCTAAAAGAAACAGAAATGGATGGATTATTCTATCATGTTGAGATGCCTCTTGTTGAAGTTTTAGGTTCTATGGAATATATCGGAATGAAAGTTGACAAGGATCAATTAAATGAATTAAAAGAAAAATTCACTACTATAATAAATGAATTGGAAAATGAAATATTCGAATTAGCTGGTGAACCATTCAATATAAATTCACCAAAACAATTAGGTGTTGTATTATTCGAAAAGTTAGGTCTTCCAGTAATTAAAAAGACTAAAACAGGATACTCTACAAATGCAGAGGTTTTAGAAAAATTAAGAGACAAACACGAAATAATCGACAAAATAACAGAGTACAGACAAATAGTTAAGTTAAATTCAACTTATGTTGAGGGATTATTAAAAATAATAAATCCTAAAACAGGAAGAATACATTCATCATTTAACCAAACTATAACTACTACTGGTAGAATTTCATCTACTGAACCTAATATGCAAAACATACCTGTTAAAACTGAAATGGGTAGAGATATAAGAAAAGTATTTGTGGCTGATGAGAATTGTAAATTAGTAGATGCCGACTACTCTCAAGTTGAACTTAGAGTTTTAGCTCATATGAGCGGTGACGAAAATATGATAGATGCGTTTAAACATGGGGAAGATATCCACTCAAAAACTGCATCACAAATATTCGATGTCGATATAAAAGACGTTACAAGCAAACAAAGAATAGAAGCTAAGGCGATAAACTTTGGTATAATCTACGGAAAAACTGATTTTGGTCTTTCTCAAGATTTAAATATACCAGTTACAACTGCTAAAGCATACATCGATAGTTACTTTAATAAATACCCTAAGATAAAAGAATTTATGGATGAAGCCGTTGAAAGTGCAACAGAAACAGGTTATGCGACAACTATATTAAACAGAAGAAGATATATACCAGAGATAAAAGCGAGCAACTTTATAGTTAGAAACCAAGGTAAGAGATTTGCGATGAATGCTCCTATCCAAGGTAGTGCTGCTGATATAATAAAAGTAGCTATGGTAAATGTATATAATAAATTAAAAGAAAATAATATGAAATCAAGACTTATACTTCAAGTACACGATGAGCTTATAGTAGAAGCAGTTGATGAAGAGTTAGAAATGGCCGAGAAAATAGTAAGAGAAGAAATGGAAAATGCACAATCTATGGATGTTAAATTAGACGTGGATTTAAATACAGGGGATTCTTGGTACGAAACAAAGTAGGTGAAAAAATGTTAGTATTGGGGCTTACAGGAAATATTGGATGTGGAAAAAGCAGTGTATCGACTATATTTATGAATCATGGCATAGAGATAGTCGATGCCGATATAGTAGCTAGACATATCTTTGAAGATTTAGATTTATTGAATAAAGTATTTTCAACTTTTGGAGAGACTATAAAAAACGAAGATGGAAGTTTAAATAGAAAAGCACTTGGAAATATAGTGTTTAATGATGATGAAAAACTAATTGCTTTAAATAATTTAACTCATCCAAAAATAAAAGAAAATATACTAAAAAAAGTAGAAGAATATAAAACACAAGGAAAGAAAATTGTAGCTATTGATGCAGCATTATTAATAGAAGACAATTATCTTCCTTATATAGATAAACTAATTTTAGTAACTTGTAAAAAAGATATACAAATTAAAAGAATAATAGCTAGGGATAACTGTACTGAAAAAGAGGCGATTAGCAGAATAAATTCTCAAATGAGTCAAGAAGATAAGGCGAAATTTGCGGATTATATTATAGATAATTCGGGCCCATTTGAAAACTTAGAACAACAAGTTCTAGAAATAATAAGTGTTTTACAAGGAGAATAAGGGTGAAAAAAAAATTAATCTTAATTCTATTGATTTTAATCGTGTTGGGGGTTGCCTTATTTATAGGAAAAAATGATATATATAAATATCTTTACCCCAAAAAATACTCAAATTATGTAGAGTTTTATTCAAAAGAATACAATTTAGATGAAAACCTAGTTTACAGTATAATAAAGGCAGAAAGCAAGTTTAAAGAAGATGCAGTTTCGAGAAAAGGGGCAAAGGGGCTTATGCAAATTGGCGATGGTACTAGAGATTGGGCCGCTGAAGAGCTTAAACTAGAAAAGGTAGATATTTTTAAGCCACAAGATAATATAAGGATAGGATGTTGGTATTTAAATAGATTATATAGAGAATTTGGGGATTTGGATTTAGTAATTGCAGCTTATAATGGAGGTTCGGGCAACGTCAAAAAATGGCTGGCAGATGAGGAATTCAGCTCTGATGGAGAAAATCTAGAAACTATTCCTTTTAAAGAAACAGCTTCTTATGTTGAAAAAGTAAAATATAATTACGAAATGTATAAAAAAATCTATAACTAGAAAGGTACAGCAATATGAAGAAGGTAGTAAAATTAGTAAGTATACTCTTAGCTTTGATGGTGTTTGTAGTAGGTTGTAGTGCAGATACTGAGAAAAAAAGCGAAGAAAAGAATACATCAAAACAAGATGGTTCACAGTACATAAATTTAACTATGATAAAACCGACTACAATCAATCCAATATTAAATAACGATAAGTCAGTAAGTTATGTATTGAACTTGGTTTATGACAGTTTATTTGAATTTGATGAAAATTATAATCTTCAACCTAAATTAGTAGATTCTTATAATATTTCATCAAACAATAAAAGTATAGATATAACTTTAAAAGACAATATAAAATGGCATAATGGACAAAGTCTTACAGCAAGTGATGTAAAATATACATACGACTTAATAAAGAAAAATACAGATAGTTCTTATTATAGTTTAGTATCAAATATAAGCAAAATAAGTGTAAATGGAAGCAAAAATCTAACTATTACATTTAAAGATGGATATGCATTTTCACTAGAAACTTTAATTTTTCCAATAGTATCTAAAGACAAATTAGATAACTTAAAAAGTGATAAATTAAAACTTGCAAGCAACAACTTAATTGGAAATGGTGCTTACAAAATTAAAACTTATGAAGATAGAAACTATATGTTATTAGAATTAAATAAAGATTACTATGATCTAGATAAAAATAATAATAAAAAAGAAGTCTATGTAAAAATGGTACCAGACAATGAATCACAAACAGAGATGGTATTATCTTTAGATAGTGATGTGAGTAGGGTTACTTTAGGTAGTATAAGTAAATTTGTAGATAATGATAATTTTGTAATAAATAAATATCAAGGAAGAAATTATGATTATGTTCTTTTCAATTATGATAATGAATATCTAAAAAATCTAGATATAAGAAAAGCAATCTCATTTGCAATAGATAGAAATTCTATTATAAAAGATGCTTATTCAAATAGAGCAAAATTAACTAATTTCCCTTTAAATTCTACATCAGTTTATTACGATAATGAATTAAAACCTCTTTCTTATAATACAGAGAATGCCGATAATTATCTGAAAAAAGCTGTTTTATCTTTAAGCAAAACTGACGATAATAAAGAAAAAGACACTACAGATGATAAAGATAATACTGATGAAGAAAAAACTGAAGCTGATGATAAAGCTACAAATAACAAGGAAAATACTTCAGACAAAAAAGATGATAAAAAAGATTCAAAAGACAGCAAAAAGGGTAGATACTTTAAAGATGTAACAAATTCTGAAGTAAGAGCTTTATTAAAAGATGTAACATTTAAGATAATAGTAAATAAAAACAATAGTGAAAGAGTAAAAGCAGCAACTATAATAAGCAATAATTTAGAAGCTATAGGTATAAAAACAGAAATCAAAGATTTAGAAGATGATGAAATGACAAAAGCTCTAGATAAAAAAGACTATGATTTAGCTTTAATAGGATGTGAATTACCTGCTGTTTCTGATGCTACATACATCATAAAACAATTAGGATATGATGATAAACAATTAGATAAATATCTAAATGCATTACAAAATGCAAATTCAGAAGATGAAATAAAAAGCACATATAAGACTTTACAAAAGTACGTAAAAGAAAAAGCTATATTTATAAGTTTTGGTATATTAGATGACTATGTAGTATTAAATGGAAGACTTGATGGTGAATTAATTTGTAATGATTTCAATGTTTACAGAGGAATAAATACAATAAAAATAAAATAACAATTTCTTTATTGATTAGTAGTGTTTTTTAATATAACGTGTTATAATATACCCATACAGGGTATATTAGGAGGTGTAATTAATGGAAAAGAAATTATTAATTGAAGGAATGAGCTGTAACCACTGTGTTAACCATGTAAGAACCGCTTTAACAGAAGATATCAAAGGTGTAGAAGTAAGAGAAGTTAGTTTAGATGGAAAATATGCTATAGTTAATATGGATGACTCAGTTAAAGAAGAAGAATTAAAAGCTTTAATTGAAGATTTGGGATTCCAATTAATAGCAATACAATAAATATACATTGTATCCAAAGAAAAACTTGAAATTAAAGTTCAACTTTTTCTAAAAAACGACCTTTTAAGGTCGTTTTTTGTGTCATAGTACATATTAAGTTCTTATAAGCGTGATAAATTATATTTCGTTTAAAATTCCATAGTTAAAAATAAATGCAATAAGGTAATATGAAAGCATAATTTGAAATGGAATAGGAAATAAATATATTAAAGGAAAAAATTAAATGAGGTGTAACAATGAACAAAATACTAGAACAAGCACAGAATATAAAAAATGATATAGTTGAATATAGAAGAACTATTCATGAAAATCCAGAGGTTGGAGATACATTACCTAAAACAAAAGCTTATGTAATAAATAAATTAAGAGAATTTGGTTATGAACCAACAGAAATATGTGAAAGTGGTATAGTAGCTACAATAGAAGGTCCTAAACCAGGAAAGACATTCTTATTAAGAGCTGATATGGATGCACTTCCAATGGAAGAAACTCCAAACTGTGAATTTGCAGCTACAAACGGAGCTATGCACTCTTGTGGACATGATATGCATACAGCAATGTTACTTGGTGCTGCTAAATTATTAAAACAAAACCAAGACCAAATAGAAGGTATTGTAAAATTAGTATTCCAACCAGACGAAGAAGGTTTTACTGGTGCTAAAAAAATGATAGAAGCAGGAGTACTTGAAAATCCAAAAGTTGATGCTGCTATGGCAATGCACGTAAACTCTGGAACACCTTCAAATCTAGTAGTATGTGGATTAGGTACTAGTATAGGTGGATGTAATAGATTTAGAATAGTTGTAAAAGGTACTGGATGCCACGGAGCTATGCCAGAAACAGGTGTAGACCCAATATTTATAGCTAATCAAATATATTCTGCTATACAAGAAATAACTAATAGAGAAATAGTTGCTACTCAACCAGTAGTTATAACAATAGGTAAATTTGTAGGTGGAGATGCACCAAACATAATACCTGGAGAAGTTATTATGGAAGGTACTATAAGAACATTAGATAAAGAAGTAGGAGAATATGTATTCAAAAGAATGGGTGAAATAGTTACTGCTACTGCTAAAATGTTAAGAGGAGAAGCTGAATTAATAGAATTATCTTCTGTTCCACCACTTGCTAACAATAAAGATTTAGCTACTGAAGTTACTGGATATGTAAAAGATATAGTAGGTGAACAAGGCGTATTTTTATTTGAAGGTGGAGGAATGGGTTCTGAAGATTTCGCTTCTTATTCTTATGAAGTTCCTAGTTTATACTTAATATTAGGAGCTGGAGCTAAAAACGAAAATCCTTTATACGGTGAACCTATGCACAATACTAAAGTAGTATTTAATGAAGATGTTTTAGTAACTGGTGCAGCAATACACACATATAGTGCAATAACTTGGTTAAAAAATCATAAATAGTATGAAAAAAAGCCTGTAAATTAATAAAAGTTTACAGGCTTTTTTGCTTTTATCCATGAAAAATAATTTTTTAAAAAAAGACCTCTATTATAATTAACAGAGATCTTAATGGGGAGATTGAGTATATTTGATTTTACATTTATATTATTATCACTTTTATAAAATATATACATATAATTTAATATTTTTTTGAAAAAATCATATAATTAAGTAAATATTTTAATGATATTTGTAAACTCACATTTTATATTGCGATGAATATAATAAAATAAACGAGGTGGAGGTATCATGGAATCTAGAACATATAAAGATAATTTTAGAAATTTGATACTCGATATGGTACAACAAGAATTAGAGAACTATGTATCTCAAAGGGGTGCAAAAAAATATTTTGAAACAAATGTAGATAAAGTAATAGATGAAAATATAAAAAAGGTTCGAACTAGAAAAGATAATGAGAATTTATATCTAAAAATCTTAACTTATGGCTCATATCAAGATAATATTGTATCAATAGGGAAATTAATCAAAAAACAAGAGCTGTTTAAATCTAAACAGCAAATTTATAATTTTGCGAGATATCTAAATTTAAATGTAAATAAAAAACTTTCATATAATCAAATGCTAAAAATAATCTCAAAATATATTTATGATAATAGAGATTTATATTCAAGTAAGTATGTTATTTATAAAAGGGCAAATAATGAATATGTAGTAGAACCGAATGTTGTGAAAGAAGATTTAATAAAAAGTTATAAATCAAAGACAAGGGAAGAGATGCAAACAATAGCAAAACTATTAGATGTAGATATAAATGAAAATGAGGGAGCAGAAGATATAAGAAAGAAAATAATAAATAACATAATAAAAGATAAACTTAGAAAGCATAAATAAAGATTATATATAGTAAATAATAATATAAATAATAAATAAACATATAGTAAATAATAATATAATAAGACGCTACGAAGCGTCTTTAATTTTTAGATAAGAAAGGTTGTGATTTATATAAAATCAAGAAAAATTTTTCTTTTAACAATGATAATACTAATTGCAAGTTTTTTGGGAACAAGCCAAGATAAAAATACAGAAAAAATAGATATAAAAATAATAAGTTACAATATACATAGTGGTACTGATAAAAATATGGCACCAACATTGTTTGACACAATAAATTTTCTTAAAAAAAGTAATGCAGATATAATCTGTTTACAAGAGGTAAATGAATCATCAAAAGTAGGGTTCCAAGTAAGCAGTCTAAAAGAAGAATTAAATATGAATTTGCATTTTGGAGCAAATGTTGTCAAAAATAATACTAATTACGGTTTAGCCACTTATTCAAAATATAAAATAATAAGTCAAAAACATGTTTATTTAAGCAGTACAAGAGAACAAAGAGGTTTTTTACATACGACTGTAAGAGTGAAAGAGAAGAAATTACATATAATAAATATACATCTAGGACTAGGGAATAAAGAACGCAAAAAACAGATAAATGAGTTGCAAAATTATATAAAAGGTCTGAAAAAAGATTATTTTGTTGTTTTAGGGGATTTTAATGAAGGAAATTTATCGTTAGATGACGAAATTATAATTGATGTAGCTGAAAAATTAAACAAGTCAAATATATTAACATTTTCTACAGAACTAGATAGAATAGATTATATGTTTGTTTCAAATAATATCGAAGTAAAATCTTATGAAGTATTAATCAAAAATATGTCAGACCATTATCCTATAGTTGCTAAAATTTCAATATAATTATATTATAGTATAGTATGAAAAAATTAATAAACCTAGGAGGATAAATTATAATGAATTTTAGATTTTGTCATAATAATTTTAATGTATTAGATTTAGAAAAAAGTATAGCTTTCTATGAAAAAGCTTTAGGACTTAAAGAAGTAAAAAGAAAAACAGCAGATGATGGAAGTTTTATACTTGTGTACTTATCAGACGGAGAAACATATCACACTTTAGAACTTACTTGGTTAAGAGATTGGGATAGACCTTATAACTTAGGCGATAATGAGTTCCACTTAGCTCTTGAAGTAGAAGATTTTGATAAAGCATATGAACTTCACAAGGAAATGGGTTGTATATGTTTTGAAAATAAAGAAATGGGAATATACTTCATAAATGATCCCGATAATTATTGGATAGAAATATTACCAGCTAACATGAAATAACTTTTATTTAGTAAATGGGGGAATAAAAATGAAAAAAGCTTTAGTAGCATTGGGAATAGGTGCAGTAGCAGTTTCTTTAAATATGGACAAAGCTTATGCTGATTCTACTGTAATAGTTAATGTAAGTGCATTAAATGTAAGAAGTGGACCTGGCACAGATTATTCTAAAATAGGAACAGTTTATAAAGGAAGTTCATTAACAGTACTAGAAACTAACGATATGTGGTATCATGTAAAACTAAATAATGGTTTAAAAGGATGGGTGTATTCTAGATATGTAAAGAAAGAATATTCATCAAATACAACATATAATACAGGCTCAATTAATATAAGTGCTGTAAATGTAAGAAGTGGTCCTGGTAATGGATATAGTATAAAAAAAGTGGCATCCTATGGAACAAAAGTAAAACTACTAAATAAATCTGGTGGATGGTATAATGTAGAACTTCCAAGTGGAACTAATGGTTGGATTTATAAAAAATATATAAACACATCAGGACATACAGAGAATGACGACAACAAATCAGATGGATTTAATTCATGTAATGGAAAGGTAACATGCAAATCTAATTTAAATGTAAGAAGTGGACCTTCTACAAGTTATAGTATAAAAGCTAAACTTACTCATGGACAAGTTATTAAATTAACAGATAAATCAAATGGATGGTATAAAGTTAGTTTGACAAATGGAATAACTGGTTGGGTAAAAGACGATTATATAAAAATAACTACAGAAAGTGTTACAGACAATTCACAAAATAGTAATAACAATTCAACAAGTTATAGATCAGCTGTTGTAAACTTAGCATACTCATTACTTGGTAAGCCTTATGCTTGGGGAGGTAATGGACCAAATTGTTTTGACTGCTCAGGATTTACAAGTTATGTATATAAACATGCTGAAGGAAAGACAATACCTAGAGTATCTTACCAACAAGCTAAATATGGAACTTTCGTTTCAAGAGGCAATTACTTACCAGGAGATTTATTATATTTTGCAACTACTGGAACAGGAAATCCAAGTCATGTTGGGATTTATGTAGGAAATAATACATTTATACATGCAAGTGGAAGTGCTTCAAAACCTGATAAAGTCAAATTATCAACATTAAGTGGATATTATTTAAATGCATTACTTGGAGCAAGAAGATTTTAATTAAATAAATATACATAAAAGCAAGCCCCCTTAAATATAATTGTATAAATAATATTTAAGGGGGCTTAACTAATGAGTAATAAAAAGATATACAAAGGCTTAAATAAAAGACGTAAATTTCATTTTAGAAAATTTATAACTATCTTGCTTTGTATTATTTTAATAGTTGGATACACTTATAAGAAGATAAAATTGGACGAGGTATTTAAAAATGTAAATATATCTAACAGTTTGTATTCTGTAGTAGATAAGTTATATTTTTGGAAAAATCCTGGGGTTGAAATGTTTAACTTATCATCAAAGGACATCAAAAAATCGGACAACACATCAAATAAAACACAAGAAAAATCAGACAATAAATCTCAAAGTAATTCACAAGCTAATACAGAAGTAGCTGTAGTTGAAGGAATAGATGTTTATTTAATACAAGTAGGGTCATTTGATAATGACCAAAAAATAAAAGAAGTAAAATCAAAATTAGAAGAAAATAAGATACCGAATTCTACAGTAGAAATAGATAAAGTTAATAAGTTACAAGCATATGTATCGTTTAAAGAAAGTGATATAAGAAATAAGCTTGAAAGTACAAAGCAGATATTTAATGATGCTTTTTTGACTAAATTGGAAATTCCAGTTCTTTCTCTAGAATATACTGATGAATATTCTTACATAAAAAGTATTTCCGACAATTTAAACTCTTTATTGAAAAGTTATGAAAAAGAATCGACTTATATAAATGAAAATAGAGATAATTTAGATAGCACAAAATATAAAGCAATACTAAGTGAAAGAGAAGATATTATAGATAAATTAGAAAATGAAGTAAATAAAATTGATTATAATGAGTTAGAATACTTTAAAACAAATTTATTGTCTTATACTTCACAAATAAGAAATAATATTTCTAACTATGGAGATACAATTGACACATCAAATGAGTACAAATATGAAAGTTTATTAATATCTTCAATACAAGAGTATTATGAATTTATAAATAAAATTAAAACTGCTTAAAAGGTTGATTTTTTCAACCTTTTTTGATTTTTTATATAACTAAAATATAAATTGAAATTTAAATTATTATATAAAAAAAATATTATTTATGAGACACATCTTTTATATATTGGTTAAAAATTGCTAATAATTGGGATAAATAATTAACAATTGTTAAATTTTTCAAATAAATATAGTATACTATATGTATGAAAAGAATAAATACAATATAAAAAGGCAGGGGGTAAATAAAAAATGAGACTCTTAACATTTAAAGGAGGAATACATCCTCCATACAACAAAGAGTATACAAACAAAGTAGCTCTAGCGAAAGCCGAAGCTCCAAAGATCGTTTATATTCCTCTTCAACAACATATAGGTGCTCCAGCAAAACCTATAGTGGAAAAGGGCGATGAGGTCAAAAAAGGGCAAATTATAGGTCAAGCAGGCGGTTTTGTATCAGCCAATGTGCATTCATCTGTTTCAGGTAAAGTTATTGATATAAAAATGCATGAAGTTCCAGGTGGAATGGGACAATGTATTGTAATCGAAAATGACTTTAAAGAAGAGCTAGATGAAAGTGTTAAACCACATGGTGAATTAGAAAGTCTAGACCCAAAAGAAATCATAAAAATCATACAAGATGCAGGAATTGTTGGTATGGGTGGTGCAACATTCCCAACACATGTAAAATTGTCTCCACCACCAGATTCAAACATAGATGTAATAATACTTAATGGTGCTGAATGTGAACCATATTTAACTGCCGACCACAGATTAATGGTTGAGATGCCAGATGACGTAGTATTTGGTATAAGAGCAGTAATGAGAGCATTAGATGTTCACAAAGGATATATTGGTATAGAAGTAAATAAACCAGATGCAATAGAAGCTGTTACTAAGGCAGCGGAACCATATCCAGAAGTCGAAGTTGTTGGCCTTGAAATAAAATATCCACAAGGTGCAGAAAAACAACTTATATACGCATGTACAGGTGGAAGAGAAGTTCCATCAGGAGCATTACCAGCAGCTGCAGGTGCTGTAGTTACAAATGTTGGTACAGCGGCTCAAATAGCAAAATCAATAAAAACAGGTTTACCTTTAATAGAAAGAATAACTACTATTACAGGAGATGCAATAAAAGATCCTAAAAACTTAATAACTAAAGTTGGAACACCAATTTGTGAAATAATAGATCAATGTGGTGGATTCAAAGAAGGCGTAAATGTAGGAAAAGTTATATTAGGTGGACCTATGATGGGTAATACTCAATACACTACTCAAGCGGCAAGTACAAAAGGTACTTCAGGTATATTATGTTTATCAGAAGAAAAAGCTAGAATTCCTGAACCTACAGCTTGTTTAAGATGTGGTAGATGTACAGAAGTCTGTCCAGCATTTTTACAACCTTTATACATAAGTGCAAACTCTCTTAAAGGTGATTTTGATAAAGCAGAAGAACATAGAGCACTTGATTGTATAGAATGTGGTTCTTGTTCATTTATATGTCCAGCTAGAAGACCTTTAGTAGAATCTATAAGAAATGCTAAACGTCAAATACAAGCAAAACGTAGAAAAGCACAAGCAGAAGCAAAAGCAAAAGCAGCAAAATAAATTTCGGGGGGAAATAAACATGGAAAATAAGTTTATAGTGTCATCATCACCTCACATTAGAAGTAATGAAGATACTTCTTATATAATGAAACAAGTCGTATTCGCGCTTTTACCAGCAGCAATCGCAGGTTTATATTATTTTAGACTAAGCGCATTATATGTTATGTTTTTCTGTATATTAGGAACAGTTGGTTCTGAATATATATGGGAAAAAATAACTAAACAAAAAAGTACTATTGGAGATTTTTCTGCAGTAGTTACAGGTTTATTATTAGCATTTAACATTCCAGCTTCACTTCCATGGTGGATGTGTTTAATAGGTGGTGTATTTGCAATCGTAGTTGTAAAAATGATGTTTGGTGGAATTGGTAACAACTTTGTTAACCCAGCTTTAGCAGCTAGAGCATTCTTACTTGCATCATTCCCAGTTCCAATGACTAAATGGACTGAAACAGGAGTTAACTGGGTAGCCGGTTCAGCAGCAGATGCTGTTACAACAGCAACTCCACTTAGTTTCTTAAAATCAGGAGCAGCAGGACTTCAAGGTTTAACTGATAATGGAATATCCATGATGGATTTATTAGTAGGTAATATAGGTGGATGTGTTGGTGAAACATGTGCAGTATTATTATTACTAGGTGGCGTTTACTTAATATACAAAGGAATTATAAGTTATATTATGCCATTATGTTACTTAGCAACAATATTCATATTAACTTTCTTATTAGGTGGATTTAATATTCAATTTGCTGTAAGTGAAATATTAGCAGGTGGTGTTATGTTAGGTGGTTTCTTCATGTTAACTGACTATACAACATCTCCAATGACTAAAAAAGGTCAAATTATATATGCAGTACTTGCAGGTATAATTTGTTCAGTAATTAGATTATATGGTGGATATCCAGAAGGATGTTCATATTCAATATTATTAGCTAACGTTATGACTCCACTTATAGACAAGTACGTTAACAACAGAGTATTTGGGGAGGTGGCTAAATAATGGGCAAAGACATGTTTAAACTAGGATTAAACTTATTAATAATAAGTGCAGTAGCTGCTTTATTACTAGCATTAACTAATAGTGTAACAGCAAGCACTATAGCTCAAAGAAATGAACAAGCAAATGCAGAAGCTAGAAAATTAGTTTTAGAATCTGCTCAAGATTTTGAAGAAGTAAAAGATGTAAAAACTGATAACTCTAAAGGGGTTAAAGTTTCAGAAATATATGAAGCAAAAGACGCATCAGGAAATACAGTTGGATATACTCTAAAAGTTTTACCATCTGGTTATGGTGGAACAATTGAATTAATGGTAGGTATAGATTCTGCTAAAGGTCAAGTATCAGGAATAAATGTTGTTAGCAACTCAGAAACAGCAGGTCTTGGTGCTAAATCAACTGATCCAGAATTTAGTGATCAATATAAAGGAAAACCACTTGAAGAGCTTTCAGTTCTTAAAAATGGAACTCCTGGTGACACAGAAATCAAAGCAATATCTGGAGCTACTATAACTTCTACAGCAGTAACTAACGGTGTAGATGCAGCAATCGAAGTTTACAATAACTCTTTAAAATAATCGATAGGGGGATTTTGAGATGAATCTAGGAAAAGTTTTTAAAAACGGTATTATCGATGAGAATCCAACCTTTGTACAAGTAATAGGGATGTGTCCTACTTTAGCTGTTACAAGTGCAGCAATAAATGGTCTAGGAATGGGTCTATCAACAACAGTAGTTTTAGCTTGTTCAAACGTAGCTATATCACTACTTAGAAAAGTAATACCAGATAAAATAAGAATACCAGCGTTCGTAGTTGTTATAGCTACTTTCGTTACAATAGTACAAATGCTTTTAAAAGCATATATACCATCACTTGATAAAGCACTTGGATTATATATACCATTAATAGTTGTTAACTGTATAATACTTGCTCGTGCTGAAAGTTTCGCATCTAAAAATGGAGCAGTTGCTTCAGCAGTAGATGGTTTAGGAATGGGTCTTGGATTTACTTTAGCACTTACAATATTAGGTGCAGTTAGAGAAATACTAGGAGCAGGTGCAATATTTGGAGTAAGTTTATTTGGAGCTTCTTATCAACCAGCTTTATTATTCATATTACCTCCAGGAGCATTCTTAACATTAGGAATCCTTATGGCAATATTTAATAAAGTTACAAAGAAAAGTGCTTAATTTTTAGGAGGGAAATATTATGAATTATATTCTTTTATTACTAAGCATTGTCCTTGTTAACAACGTTATAACATCACAATTCTTAGGTATATGTCCTTTCTTAGGTGTTTCTAAGAAAGTAGATACAGCAGCAGGTATGGGAGCTGCGGTTACATTCGTTTTAGCCCTAGCTTCTTTAATAACATATTTTATTCAAATGATATTAGTTAAAACAAGAACTGAATACTTACAAACTATAGCATTTATACTTGTTATAGCTTCAATAGTTCAGTTCGTTGAAATGGCACTTAAAAAAATGAGTCCATCTTTATATCAAGCATTAGGTGTTTACTTACCTCTTATAACTACAAACTGTGCAGTTTTAGGTATAGCACTTGTTAATGTTCAAAATGATTACAACATATTACAAACATTAATAAATGGTGTTGGTGCAGGTTTAGGTTTCACATTAGCAATAGTTTTATTTGCTGGAATCAGAGAAAGATTAGAACTTGCAGATATTCCAGAAGCATTTAAAGGCTTTCCTATAACATTAATATCTGCAGCATTAATGTCAATAGCTTTCTTAGGATTCACAGGATTAATAAAATTATAAAAACAGGGGGTGAAGTATTATGGAAATATTAAAAGCAGTAATATTATTGGGAATCATGGGATTAATATTTGGTGCTGTCTTAGCCTTTGCTGCACAAAAATTCGCAGTTGAAGTTGATGAAAGAGAAGCCAAAATACTTGAAGTACTTCCTGGAGCAAACTGTGGTGGTTGTGGATACCCAGGTTGTGGTGGTGTAGCAGCAGCTATAGTAAAAGGTGAAGCGCCTGTAAATGCATGTCCAGTTGGTGGGGCAGCAGTAGCCGCAAAAGTCGGAGAAATAATGGGTGTTGCAGCTGAAACAGGAGAAAAACAAGTAGCACATGTTATGTGTAAAGGTACTTGTTCAAGTGCAGCAAATAAATATGAATACCAAGGTATAACAGATTGTAGAGCAGCAGTTGCATTAATCGGTGGACCAAAATCATGTAGTTTTGGTTGTTTAGGTCTTGGAACTTGTGTATCTGTATGTGCATTCGGTGCATTATCAATAGTTGATGGTGTAGCAGTAGTAGACGAAGATAAATGTGTTCTTTGTGGAAAATGTATAGACACTTGCCCAAAAGGATTAATACAAAAGAAACCAGCTAAACAAGAAGTTGTTGTTGAATGTAGCTCTAAAGATAAAGGTAAAGATGTTAAAGATAAATGCTCTGCAGGATGTATAGGATGTAAAAAATGTGAAAAATCTTGTCCAGTTGGAGCTATAACAGTAGAAAATAACTTAGCTACTATAGATTATTCTAAATGTGTAGGATGTAAAGTTTGTGCAGATGTTTGTCCAAAGAAAGTTATAAAAGCAGACTTATCAGACAGACGTAAAGTATCTATAGACGAAAGTAAATGTATAGGATGTACAGCTTGTGCTAGAACTTGTCCATTTGGTGCTATAGAAGGCGAAAAGAAACAGCCACATAAAGTTGATTTAGAAAAATGTAAAGGTTGTCATCTATGCATGAAAAAATGTAAAAAAGATGCAATAAAATTAGTAGATTCTAAAGAAGAATCAAAATTAGCTAATTAAAGATATTAAAATATAAAATATGGATAGAATAAAGGTATAGATCTCTATACCTTTATTTATTATGCAAAAAATAGAATTTAAAATGTAGCTTATATATTTATATTAAAAATATCAATATAAATATTATTACAAAAATCTTAATAAAAATAAGAAAAATGTAATAATAAATAATATTTATTTAAAGAAAATAAAATTTTTATCAAAATATAAGATTTAAAGAAGAAAAGAGTGTACATTAAGATTGAAATTTTTATAAGATAGTGATAAACTTAATTAGTACAAAATTAAAGAGTACAAGAAGGTGAATAAATGGAAATAATTTTAGCATCAGCTTCACCAAGGAGAAAAGAAATTTTACAAAATACAAAACTAAAATTTGAAATACAAAAAAGCGATATTGAAGAAGTAATTTTGGAAAATGAATCTCCAGAAAGTATGGTAGTTAGACTTGCATATGAAAAAGCATACGATGTAGCACAAAAAAACAAAGACAAACTAGTTATAGGTGCAGACACTATAGTCGCACTAGATAACGAAGTTTTAGGTAAGCCAAAAGACAAAGAAGAAGCATACCAAATGATAAAAAAATTATCAAACAAAACACACAAAGTTATCACAGGAATTAGTTTAATAAATATATCTCATGGCATGGTTGTAAATGACTATGTTGTTAGTTTAGTTACATTTAAAGACTTAAGTGAAGACTCTATTAAAGATTATATAAACACAAATGAATCTTTAGACAAAGCGGGTGCATATGGAATACAGGGATATGGAGCTCTATTAGTTGATAATATACAAGGTGATTATTTTAATATAGTTGGACTTCCTATTTCAAAACTTAGCGATTTACTAAAGGATCACTTTGATATAAATCTATTTTATGGAGGATGATTCATCTGCAAGAAAGTTTAAACAAAGGTATCAACATAAAAGATATGTTGACTGACCAAAGACCTCGAGAAAAGATGCTAACAAAAGGTGTAAAATCATTATCTGATGCAGAATTGTTAGCTATTATAATTAGAACTGGAACAAAAAAATACAATGCTATAGAGCTATCAACCCAAATATTTAAGGAAAAATTAATAAATATAAGGGATTTATATGATATAAGTATAGAGGAGCTATGTAGCATAGATGGAATAGGTCTTACAAAAGCTACCCAAATAAAGGCAGCTATAGAACTAGGTGTAAGAGCTTCCAGCTATAAGCCACCTAAATACAAAATTAAAGTACCTTGGGATATATATAAATATTATATGGAAGAACTGAGATATGCGCCAAAGGAAATATTTAAAATAGTGCTTTTAAATACAAAAAATGAAATTATTACAGATATAGATATTTCAATTGGGACATTAAACTCATCATTAGTCCATCCAAGAGAAGTTTTTAGAGAGGCAATTAGACGAAGTAGCAATAAGATTATATTAATACATAATCACCCGTCAGGATGTCCTACACCATCTGCAGAAGATAAAGTCGTAACAAATCGACTTGTAAAATGTGGAGATATAATAGGCATTGAGGTAATTGACCATATAATAATAGGTGATGGATGGTATTTTAGTTTTAAAGAAAATATGTTGATTTGATATAGTGTAAGATTGAAGGGAGCGTTTAGAAATGGCAAGTGAAAAAAAACAAAAGAAACAAAAAGGATCTTTCTTTGGATTCGGAAAAATGACAAAAGATATGGGAATAGACTTAGGTACAGCTAATACATTAGTGTACATTAAAGGTCAAGGAATAGTACTTAGAGAACCATCAGTAGTAGCAATAAGAGATGACAGTAAAGATGTTTTAGCAGTTGGTGAAGAAGCTAAAAGAATGATAGGTAGAACACCAGGAAACATAAAAGCAATAAGACCAATGAAAGACGGAGTTATAGCTGACTTTGATATAACTCAATCAATGTTAACTTACTTCATACAAAAATCTGCAGCTAAAAAAGGTGTTGTAAGCGCAAGAATAGCTATATGTGTACCATATGGTGTTACTGAAGTAGAAAAAAAAGCAATAGAAGAAGCAGCACAACAAGCAGGAGCTAAAGAAGTATTCTTAATAGAAGAACCAATGGCAGCAGCAATAGGTGCAGGACTTAGAGTAGAAGAGCCAGAAGGAAACATGGTAGTTGATATCGGTGGTGGTACTTCTGAGATAGCTGTAATATCACTAGGTGGTATAGATACTGCTGAATCAATAAGAATAGGTGGTAACAAATTAGACGAAGCTATAGTTAACTACGTTAAAAAAGAATACAACTTATTAATAGGTGAAAGAACTGCTGAAGATGTTAAGATAAACATAGGTTCAGCATATAAAGATGGAGAAGAAGTAACTTCTCAAATAAGCGGTAGAGATTTAGTAACAGGACTTCCTAAAAAAATAGATATCTCTTCTGCTGAAATAAGAGATGCATTAAAAGACCCTATTAACACAATAGTTAATGGAATAAAAATAACTCTAGAAAAAACAAAACCAGAACTTGCAGCTGACCTTATGGAAAATGGAATAATGTTAACTGGAGGAGGAGCTTTATTAAAAGGTCTTGATTTATTAGTTAAAGAAGAAACAGGAATGCCAGTATTCATAGCTGAATACCCACTTGATTGTGTTGCTATAGGAACTGGAAAATCTGTAGAAGATCAAGAAATCTTTGAGAAAGTTTTAGTAGCAAACAAAAGAAGATAGAAGCTGGTGATGAGTTTGAGAAGAGACAAAAATAAACGTAAAATAAATTTTAAAGTGATAGCAACTGGTGTAGTTGCTATCACTTTAATTGGAATTGTTAGTATATCAATTGGAAAAAATTCGGGAAATAGTCCCTTTAACTCAAATATAATAATGAATATTTCATCTACGTTTGAAAATAGTATAAGTAGCGGTCTAAGTTTTTTTGGTGATGGATTTTCAGATATATTAAACTTTAAATCTAATGCTAAAAAAGTAGAAAAATTAGAAGGTGAAAATGCAAAATTACAAAAACAAATAACAGAATTAAAAGGCGAATTAGAAGATACAACTTCATTAGAACAATTAAAAAAAGCACTTAATTTTGTGGATGAAAAATATGTAGCAAACCAAGTGGCTGCAAAAGTAATAAGTAAAAATGATGGACTTTGGTATACAAATATAGTTATGAGCGCAGGTAGTGAAGATGGAGTAAAAGAAAACAGCTTAGTTATAAATGGAGATGGACTAGTTGGAATAGTTACAGAGGTTTCTTCAAACTACTCAAAAGCAATCACTTTATTAGATACAACATCATCAGTTAGTTTTAAATTATCTAGAGATTCTAAAAGCAAGGGAATTATTACAACTGGGACAGGTATAAAAGATGAAGAATCAAACAGAGAAAAAGGCCTTTTACAAGGATATATGCTTGATTCAGATTATGACGTACTTCCAGGAGATAGTGTAGTTACATCTGGTCTTGGTTTATATCCAAAAGACATTGTTATAGGAGAAGTAACTAAGGTAACAGAAGATAAAAGTAAATCTTTAAAATACGTAGTAGTTAAACCGAATGTAAACTTCAAAAGTGTTGACAATGTTATGATAATAGAACCAAGAAATATAAATTAGAGAGGTAACTATTATGAAAAAAATATTACTTTGTATATTGGGTTTTTTTATAATAATACTACAAAATAGTATTATTAATTATTTATCTGTTTTTGGAATGACTATAAATATAGTCTTAATATATTTAGTTATAATTTCACTATATCTAGATGAATTGGAAAGTGGAATTATAGGAGCTGTTTTAGGTATTATATTAGATTCAAGTGTCGGAGGATTATTTGGATCTAATGGACTAATATTTTTTGGACTAGCATATATGGTTAGTTATATAAAAGATAAAGTTTATAAAGAAAGCCCTATAATGATATTTACTATTATTTTAGGAGCTACATTTATATATTGTGGACTTAGTTTTTTACTTTCAAAAACAATATATAATGTATGCCAACTTACATCTATTATAAAAATAGTTGTAGTTCCAATTATAAATAGTCTTATCGGAATATTAGTTTATAAAATATTTAAAAAGCCAATATTAAGTCTAGAAGAAGAATAGTGGTGATTTAATGGTAGAAAATAAAATAATTGAAAGATTTAAAGTGATAAAAATTTTCCTGCTATGTGCTTTTGCTGTAATTATAGCAAAAATGGTTTACATGAATGTGGTTCAACATGAATACTATACAAGCCTTGCAGAAAATAAAACGTATAAAGAAGTAACTATAAAAGCTGCTAGAGGTGAAATCAGAGATAGATATGGTAGACTTTTAGCGGGAAATACAAACTCTTTTGTTGTTCAAGTATCAAGTGACCAACTTACATCTAAAGACAATGATGCAAATAGTATCGCTTTAAAAATAATGAACAAACTAATAGAAAATGGTGAGGAGTATGAAGATAATTTCCCTATTGTTATAGATGAGAATGGAAATTTTTCTTATACATACGATAAAAATGTAAGTGATTACAAAGAGAAGAATAACATTCCATCAAATCTAAATGCAAAGGAAACATTTTATTATTTAGTAGATAGTCTTATTGAAGATGGAACGCTAAAAGAATCAGATAGAAATCTGAATCGTGGTGAACTTCAAAAAAAATTAAATAGTAAAGGTTATTACCCACCAATATTAGTTACAAACTTTGAGTTTACAGAAATAAAAAACAAAAATGACTGGCTAGAGAGTTTTGTAAAAAAATTAGATGATGGAACAAAACTAGAAGTTAAAAATACAGATAGTGCAAAAGTTGCATTTAAAAAAATAAGACAATATTATGGTATAGATGATAGTTTAAGTGATCAAGATGCAAGAAAAATATTAATAGTTAGAAACTTGATAAAATCTCAAGGATATAGAACGTATTACCCAATTACATTAGCTTCAAATGTATCAGAAGAAACAGTATCTTTTGTAGAAGAAAATGCTGTAAATTTATCAGGTATATCTATATCAAATGAACCTATTAGATATTATCCAAATGGAGCTCTAGCATCACATGTACTTGGATATGTTGGTAAAATACCATCTCAACAATTAGATAATTATCTAAATAATAAAGAAAAATCTTATAAATCCGATGATATAGTTGGGCTTACAGGAATTGAATCTACTCAAGAAGATAACCTAAAAGGTATAGATGGATATAAAAAGGTAAAAGTAAATGCTACAGGTAAGATAACAGATGAACTAGAAGTTAAAGAACCGGTATCTGGAGATACAGTTTATTTAACACTAGATATGGATTTACAAAAAGTAGCTGAACAAGGTCTTGAAAAAACATTACAAGTTGCAAACAATGGTGGAATTTATAAAAGTGAATATGGAGATGTATCTACAAGTGGTGGTGCAAAAAATGCAAAAACTGCAGCTATTATAGCCGTAGATATAAAAACTGGAGAAGTTTTAGCATCTGCAAGTTATCCAGATTATGATCCAAACTTATTTGTAACAGGTATTTCATCAAAAGACTACGAAAAATTACAACCAGAAAATCCAAATGATACATTAGCGGCAAGCCCTCTTTTAAACTTAGTAACTCAAGGTGTATTCCAACCAGGTTCTACATTTAAAATGATAACTGGTATGGCAGCATTAGAAAATGGTTTAGACCCAAATTATACTATAAATGACCCTGGGGTTATTAATATAAATGGACAGACCTTTGCCGATGCAGTTTGGAATAAATCTAGAAGTAACCATGGTAGCGTAAACCTTTATAAAGCTATACAAGAGTCTTGTAACGTTTACTTTGGTATAGTTGGGACAGGTACAAACTGGTTAAAATCAGGAAGTGACCCAAATATAAAAATGGATTCAGAGAAAATACTTGAGTACGCAAAATTATTTGGTTTAAATGAAAATACAGGTTTAGAAGATGAAATAACAGAAGTCGCAGGAAAAGTACCAAGTGAAGAAGATAAAATAAATTCAACTAAAATATCACTTAGGTCATATTTGAATTTAAATATAATAGACAGTTTTACTGATATCGATGAAAATGACGATGAAGAAATGACAGAAAGAATTGATGAAATAGTAAGCTGGGTAGACGAAACTCCTTGTCCTGGAAGAGGCGAGGTAATGTCTAGACTTAAAGAATTAAATGTAAAAGAAGATAGAATAGAAACTCTATCAGATTCTATATTATTCACATATTTAAAATTCGCTAGATGGACGACATCAGATAACTTAAACTTATCAATAGGTCAGGGGGAAAATGCATATACTCCATCACAAGTAGTTAGATATGTAATGGCGATTGCAAATGGTGGATATTTGACAGACTTGACATTAACTAAAAAAGTTGTAAATAGTGATTATGATACAACTTATGAAAGTAAAGTAGTATCTAAAAAAATTGATTTTAAAGATAGTGACAACTTAAAAGAATTAATAAAAGGTATGAAATTAGTTACAACTGAAGGTACTGCAAAGAAATACTTTACAAACTTCCCTGTTGCAGTTGCTGCGAAGAGTGGTACTGCAGAGAGAAATGATAAAATACCTACAGCTAATGAATACAAATACTTAATGAAACATCTATCTAGTTATGGTGTAAAAAAAGATGAAGTTCTAAAAGTTTATCAACAGCTAAGAAAAAATAGAGAAGCTGAGTTGACTAAAAATAAAATAAAAGAAATAAAAGAACAATTAAAAAGTGACGATTTAGATGAAGAGACAAGAGCAGAATTAGAAAAAGAATTAAAAGACGGTGTTGATGAAAAACTAGCAGATACAGATAAAATAAATGCAGCATATTTAAGAAGAGCTATAAAGAAAGTAAAACCAACTATTACAGACGAAACTATAGATAAATATAAAGAAACTTATGGTGACTTCGCTTGGGCAGTAGCATTTGCTCCAGCAGATGACCCAGAAATAGCAGTAGCTGCAGTCGTTCCTCAAGGGACTACAAGTACTTATGCTTTCTTACCTATAAAAGACGTAATAGGATATTATATGGTAGGCTCTAAAAATAGCGATAGTAATTCAGATAACAAAACAGACACTAAAAATACAGATAAAGATAATAATAGCACTGACAAAAATAATTCTGACTCAATAAATAATGACAACAGTAGTGCTACAGGAAGTGACAATAAACTAAATTTTAATGTTCAAATAAAAAAATAAAAAGGTGATTGATGTATTTATGAAGAATATAGTAAATAAATTGATATCACTCTGGAGGTTGTTATGTCTTTAAAGAAAGTTTCTAGCGGTGAAATTATTGAATTTAAAGGCAATAAAAAAGGTATAATTATAAATATAAAAAAAGTAGCTCCTTTTGATGTTGTTAAAGACTCAATAATTAACAGGTTAGAGGAATATGTAGGATTTTTTAATGGAGCCAAAATCTGTGAAATTAATTGTGATTATCTAAGTGATATTCAAATAATAATGATAAAAGAAGAACTTACATCTAAATTCGATATAGAATTTACGGAAGATGAAGAAAAAAAGCAATTAGGATTATTTGATACTAAATATGTAGAGAGCTTAAGGTCTGGTGAAAATATAGTATATGACGGAGATATCGTCGTTATGAAAGATATGAACCCAGGCTCACAATTAACTTCAATAAGGGATATAGTTATTATGGGTAATATAAGTGCTGGAGCTAGAGCAATAGCAGCGGGAAATATAACAGTCATGGGTAAAATCGAAGGATTTGTACATGCAGGTGCTAATGGAAATGACAGAGCATATATAGTTGGAAACTGTTTGTGCCCTAAGGTTTTACAAATTGCCGATAATATAGCTGAGGCGCCCGATGATGATGAAAGTAACCAAGAAATTAAAGAAATCAGCCCAGAGATAGCCTTTGTAAGTGAAGGACGAATAGTAATAGAGAGTTACTTACCTAAAAATATAAAAAAGAAGGAAATCTATAGGGGGTAGTAAGATGAGTGAAGTTATAGTTATAACATCAGGCAAGGGTGGAGTTGGTAAAACAACTACAGTTGCAAACTTAGGAACAGCATTAAGTTTTGAAAATAAAAAAACAGTTGTGGTAGATGCTGATATAGGACTTAGAAACCTTGATGTGGTTATGGGTCTTGAAAATAGAATAGTATATGATATAGTAGACGTTGTTGAAGGTACTTGTAAATTAAAGCAAGCTTTAATTAAAGATAAAAGATTTGAAAATTTATACTTACTACCAGCAGCTCAAACTAGAGATAAAAATGCTGTTTCAGAACACCAAATGGAAGATTTATGTGAAAAGCTAAAAGAATCTTTCGACTATATAATTATAGACTGTCCTGCGGGAATTGAACAAGGATTTAAAAATGCAGTAGCTGGTGCAGATAGGGCTATAGTAGTAACTAATCCAGAAGTCTCAGCAGTAAGGGATGCAGATAGAATAATCGGTTTATTAGAAGCAAATGAAATAAGCAATATTCAACTTATAATAAACAGAATAAGACAAGATATGGTCAAACGTGGCGATATGATGGATAAACAAGATATAGTGGAAATATTGGCGATAGATTTAATTGGCATGGTTCCAGATGATGAAAGTATAATAATATCTACAAATAAAGGTGAGCCAGCTATTTTAGATGAAAGATCTTTAGCTGGAAAAGCCTATAAAAATATAGCTAGAAGAATATTGGGGCACGATGTTCCTATAATGGAACTTCAAACTCAAGATGGATTTTTTAGCAAACTTAAAAAGATGTTTGGAGCAGCCAAATAGATAGGAGGATATTATGTTCGATTTTTTTAGGCCATTCAATAATAATTCAAATACGAGCAAGAATGTGGCAAAGGAAAGATTAAAATTAGTATTAGTACATGATAGAATAGATTGTTCTCCACAGCTATTAGAAGCTATAAAAGATGATATATTAAAGGTTATATCTAGCTATGCAGAAATAGATGAAGACGGTTTAGAAATAAAAATGTCTAAGACAAGAAGCGAAACAGATGATAAACCAGTATCAGCCTTAGTTGCAAATATACCACTTAAAAATATAAAAGAAAGAAAAATTTAAATTTTTTAATGGGGATATACATCTAAGTATATCCCTTTAAAATTAAAAATTAACTTCTGATAGTATCTTAGAAAGATGGTGAAGAATTGATAGATTACAAGAATACATTAAAACTTATAAAGAAAATTGACTGGAAATTAATTTTAATTGTACTTGCTATATTTGCTTATGGTTTGGTTATATTAAGTAGTGCAACACATGCTAACCAAACAGGTCAATATAAAAGATTAATAGTACAAACTTTAGCATTTGGAATAGGAACGGTTATTGTAATATTTATTTTAATGATTGACTATAACGCTATGGGTAAACATTATAAAGAGCTTTATGCAGTGAGTATAGCACTTTTAGCATTAGTTTTAATATTTGGTAGTGATAGAGGTGGAGCAAAATCAACTTTCAATCTAGGTATACTAGACTTGCAAGTAATTGAGGTTGTAAAAATAACCTTTATACTTAGTTATGCTAAAATTATAGAAAATCATAGAGGTAAATTAAATACCCTAAAAGAAATTTTTGATGTTGTAATATATGCAGTGCCAGTTATAGGACTTATAATAGTTGAGCCTGACTTAGGGGGAGCTATTATATTCTGTTGTATAGTATTTGGTATGATATTCTCTGCTGGAATAAATAGAAAAATACTTATAAGAGCAGGGGTGATAGCTTTAGTATTACTACCTATTGCCTATATGTGTATGTCTCAATACCAAAAAAATAGAATCTTAGGATTTATGAATCCAGAAGATACATCTATAGATGGAAACTATCAGCTTATGCAATCGATAATAGCCATAGGTTCAGGTGGTATGACAGGAAAAGGACTATATAATGGGACACAAAACCAAGAAGACTTCTTACCTATACAAGATAGTGACTTTATATTTGCAGTAGTCGTTGAAGAACTTGGAGTAGTTGGTGGAACAGTATTAGTTGTTTTATATGCTATGTTCCTTCTTAGAATGATAAAAATTGCAAGGGAATCTAAGGATGTATACGGATCCTTTATAGTAATTGGAGTCGTCTGCATGTTCTCCTACCAGATTATACAAAATATAGGTATGACAATGGGGTTAATTCCTGTAACAGGGGTAACTTTATCATTTATAAGTTATGGTGGGAGTGCAGTAATGACCTCACTTGCGATTATAGGAATAGTCTTGAATGTTGGTATGAGACGTAAGAAAATTAATTTCTAATAAATATAAAAAATAATAAATCTATGGAGATAAAATTTATATTTCCATAGATTTTTTTATAACACATAGGAAATTATATTCATTTATAGATTGTGGATAAGTATAATTTCCGTATATGTGTTTCAAAGAAATCTACATCTTTAAGGGTATTTAGAATAAAGATTTCTTTATAGCAAATAAATGCTTAATAAAACATTTTTAAGGGTATTTAGAATAAAGATTTTTTAAATTTAAATTTAGAAAGGAAAATGGGTTATAATAATAATATAAAGATGAATGTACAAATTTTAGAGATTATTAAATATAAATGACTTAATTTGGTTATAAATATAATATAAAATTTTATATTAATTTAAAATAAATGATTTTACTAATGATCAATTGTCTTGTTTATTAATAAAAGACTTTGAACATAATATTTTATAGTGTATAATAAAAGTCATGTTATTTTTTATAAGCATATAAAATTCTGTTCAATAAAGAGTTTTTTATATAATCAAGAAAAATAATTTATTTCAATAAATAGAAAATATGGAGGATTAAGTAATAGATGGATAAACACAATTTTAAAAAAATACTTAAAAAAGTAGAAAAACCAGCTAGATATCTTGGAAATGAAATAAATTCAATACATAAAGATACTACAAACGAAAATTTAATAAGATATGCTCACTGTTTCCCTGACTTATATGAAGTGGGGATGAGTCATTTAGGTAGTCAAATACTTTACAGAGTAATAAATAGAGATGAAGATGTATTCTGTGAAAGAGTTTACGCTCCAGCATTAGATATGGAAGAAATAATGAGAGAAAACAACATACCTCTATTCGCATTAGAGTCTAGAGAATCAATAAGAAACTTTGATTTTGTTACATTTACTCTTCAATATGAACTTTCATATTCAAATATATTAAATATGATGGATTTAGCGGGAATACCTCTAAAAAGAGAAGATAGAGAGTTAGACGATCCATTCATAATGGTTGGAGGTTCATGTGCATACAACTGCGAACCACTTGCAGATTTTATAGATATAGCAGTGCTAGGTGAAGGTGAAGAATTAAACCTAGAAGTTATAGCTGAATATAAAGAATGGAAGAAAAATAAAACTACAAGAGAAGACTTCTTAGCTAGAGTAGCTAAAATAGAAGGTGTTTATGTTCCAAGTTTCTACGATGTAGAATACAACGAAGATCAAACAGTAAAAAGTGTTAAGCCAAATAGAGAAGGCGTAAAAGAAAAAGTTCGTAAAAGAATAATAAAAAACATGGATGAAGTATACTATCCAGAAAAATTAATAGTACCTTACATAGAAATAGTTCACGACAGAGTAGTATTAGAACTATTCAGAGGATGTACAAGAGGATGTAGATTCTGCCAAGCAGGTATGATATACAGACCAATAAGAGAGAAAAACCTAGATACATTAACTAAATCAGTAAGAGAATTAGTTGATAATACAGGATATGACGAAATATCATTATCATCACTAAGTACAAGTGACTACACTCATTTACCAGAGTTAACAGATTTCTTAGTTGATGAATTTACACCAGAAAATATCGGTATATCTTTACCATCACTTAGACTTGACAACTTCTCTATGGAAATAGCAGAAAAAATACAACAAGTTAGAAAATCAGGTCTTACTTTTGCACCAGAGGCAGGAACTCAAAGACTTAGAGACGTTATAAATAAAGGTGTAACAGAAGATGACCTTAAAAATACAACTAAAAAAGCATTTGAAATGGGATGGAATAGTGTTAAATTATACTTCATGATAGGTCTTCCAACTGAAAGATATGACGACTTAGATGGAATAAGAGACTTAGCATATGATGTTATAGATACTTATAGAACTGTACACAATGGAAAACTTAAAAAGAAATTCTCAGTTACAGTAAGTACATCGACATTTGTACCAAAACCATTTACACCATTCCAATGGCATGGTCAAGATACAACAGAAGAAGTTTTAGATAAACAACATTATTTAGTAAAAGCGCTTAAAAATAAAGATATAAAATACAACTACCATGATTCAAAAACAAGTTTAATGGAAGCAGTATTTGCAAGAGGAGACAGAAGATTAGGTAAAGTTCTATTAGATGCATACAAAATGGGAGCTAAATTCGATGGATGGAGTGAACATTTCAAACTAGATATATATAAAGAAGCTATGGAGAAAAACAATTTAGATATAGCATTTTATGCTAATAGAGAAAGATCTTATGACGAAGTATTCCCTTGGGACCATATAGACGTTGGTGTTAGCAAGAAATTCTTAGTTAGGGAAAATGAAATAGCTAAATCTGAAAAAATAACTGTAGATTGCAGACACAAATGTAATGGTTGTGGAATAAATGCACATGAAATTGGAAAGGGGTTATGTTAAGTATGAGTAAACTAATAAGAGTTAAGTACAAAAAAGAAGATGAGATGATATTTATATCTCATCTTGATTTACAAAGATTACTACAAAGAGCTTTCAGAAGAGCAAAAATAAACTTAAGCTATTCTGAAGGATTTAATCCTCATCCTAAAATGAGTTATGGTAATGCATTAGCTTTAGGAGTAGAGAGTCAAGGAGAATATGTAGACATCGAGATTGAAGATGACATCGAAGTAAAAGAGTTCTTAGAAAGAATAAATGAACAATTACCAGATGGAATAAAATTTGTAAAAGGACAAGAAATAGATCCAAAAACTCCATCACTATCTTCAATAATAGTTTATGGAGAATATATCTTCAATATAGATTTAGAAGTTCCTTTAAGCAAAGAATTTGTTAAATCAAGAGTATTAAACTTTGTAAAAAGCAAAGAAATAATAATAACTAAGAAAAATAAAAAAGGCAAAAAAGTAGAAGTTGATATAAGACCTATGATAAGAAACTTTGATTTAGTTAGTTTAGATGATAATAGAGTTACATTTGTATCTACTATAGCTACTGGTTCTAAAGCAAACTTAAATATAAATATTTTAATACCTCAAATATTAGATATGCTTAATTTAGATATGGACCCAAGAGAAGTTGGTGTTTTAAGACGTGACTTATATAAGGTGGAAGATGGTCAATTAGTGACTCCACTTTAATTTTTAATATGAAACAAATTATAGTGCAGTCTTTAGTTTCATCTACACAAACTGCTGTTATAAAAGGTAATAAGCTTGTAGAATTATTAATTGAAGATAATATACATAAAAAAACAAAATCAAATATATACAGAGGAATAGTTAAAAACATAAAGCCTGGAATAGAGGCAGCCTTTGTAGATATTGGTTTTGAAAAAATGGCATATTTACCAATAAAGTCTTCTGACAACATAAAAAATGGTATGGAAGTTCTTATTCAGATTAATAAAGAAGGTGTTGGGACTAAGGCTCCAAAACTTACACAAGAGATAAGTTTAAGCGGGAGATACTTAGTATTAATACCATCTAATGACAGAATTACAATATCAAATAAAATACTAGAAGAAAAAGAGCGATTTAGACTAAAAAAAATAGTAAAATCATTCAATAAAGAAAAACTAGGTATAATAATAAGAACAGAAGCTGTAAATTGTGATATAGATAAACTAAAAGAAGACTTTGATTTATTAATAAAAAGATATCAAGAGATATTAAAACAATTTAAATTAGGTATAGGACCAAAACTACTTTACAGAGAATTGGATTTAGATACAAAATATATCAAAGATAATATTAACGAAGATATAGATAAAATTGTTATTAATGATAAAACTAAATACGATGAAATAAAAAGTATATTAAGTAATATAAATAAAGACTATATACAAAAACTAGTTTTAGAAGAAAATAAAGATGTATTTGATTTATACAAGGTATCAAAAGAAATAGAAAAAGCTTTGAGCAAAAAAGTATGGCTTAAAAGTGGTGGCTATTTAATAATAGAAAAAACTGAAGCCTTGACAGTAATCGACGTAAATACAGGTAAATTCACCGGGAGTCTATCTAGAGAAGAAACTATGTATAAAACAAATCTAGAAGCTTGTGAAGAAATTGCAAGACAATTAAAGATTAGGGATATAGGTGGAATTATAATCGTAGACTTTATAGATTTACACAAGAAAAAATACAAAGAAAATTTAATTAAAAAACTAGAAGAAGCATTAAAAAGCGATAAAAGAAAATCCGAGGTCTTAGGTATAACTAGATTAGGACTTGTTGAGATTGCAAGAAGACGAGAAAAGGACTCCATAGATTCTTATTATTTAAGGGCGTGTGAGACTTGTAAGAGTGATTTTAGTCAAAAATCGATTAATTACATCTTAGACGACTTAGAAAAGGAAATTATGAGAGTTAAAGAACATACAAATTATGATAGTATTTTAATGGAATTAAAACCATATATTTACAATGAAATGCTTGATAAATACAAGGACTGTATAAAAAAATTAAAAAATAAATACAGTATAAATATTGAAATTTCAAAAACAGAAAACATAAATCAAAAAGACGTAAAAATTATTTATAAATAATATTGACTTTTGATAAAAAAACATGTATTATTAATAACTGTAATGCCGCACAGACAAGGTAAAAACTTTCGAAAGGAAGTACCTTAATGGCGAGTTTGAGACCGAGGAGGTGTATATGAATGTACGCTATAGTTAAAACAGGTGGAAAGCAATACAAAGTTGCTCAAGGTGATGTATTATTCGTAGAAAAATTAGAAGCTAACGAAGGTGACGTTGTAACTTTAGATCAAGTATTAGCTGTTGCTGGTGAAAACGGATTAACTGTTGGAGCTCCAGTTGTAGAAGGTGCTACTGTAACTGCTAAAGTTGTAGCTCAAGGAAAAGCTAAGAAAGTAATAGTTTACAAATACAAAGCTAAAAAAGACTACAGAAGAAAACAAGGACATCGTCAACCATACACTAAGTTAGTTATAGAATCTATAAACGCTTAGTAATTGGAGTGTAACATGATAAAGATTAAATATCATTACACAGATGATTTCAGATTAAAAGGCTTCACGCTAAAAGGACATGCTGAGTATGCTGAATATGGATACGATATAGTTTGTTCTGCCGTTACATCTAACGCGATTGGTGTGGACAACTCATTGAACTTACTTGCAAAAGTCGAATTCGAGTCTGAAATAGGGCAAGAAGGAATGATTGAATGCATAGTAAAAGAAAGTTGTTTAAATGATAAAACAGATTTATTATTCGAACACTTTAAGTTAACAATGGAAATGATAAAAGGACAATATCCGAAAAATATAAAAATCTTAAAAAAGTAGGGGGTGACTCCAAATGTTAAACATGAACTTACAATTATTAGCATCTAAAAAAGGGGTAGGGTCTTCTAAAAATGGTAGAGATTCTATATCAAAAAGATTAGGTGTTAAAAGATATGACGGACAAGTAGTTACTGCAGGAAGTATAATAGTAAGACAAAGAGGAACTAAAATACATCCAGGAACTAATGTAGGTAAAGGTGGAGATGACACTTTATTCGCATTAATAGACGGTACTGTTAAGTTCGAAAGATACGACAAAAAAAGAAAAAAAGTAAGTATATATCCAGTAGTAGAAGTTGCTGAATAATTATAAAAGAAAAGGAGTGTATATACACTCCTTTTTGTTTTAATTTAATTGAATAATATATACCTTAAATTTGGAAACACTAAAAATATTACTTAGGAGGTGAAAGACTTGTTTATAGATAAGGCTAGAATATTCGTAAAAGCAGGAAACGGCGGAAATGGTTCTGTATCATTCAGAAGGGAAAAATATGTTCCAGCAGGAGGCCCAGACGGCGGAGACGGTGGTCGTGGAGCTAGTATAATCTTCAAAGTTGATACAGGTCTTAGAACTTTAATGGATTTCAAATACAAAAAGAAATATGTAGGTGAGCCAGGAGCAGACGGAAGCAAAAAAAGACAAGCAGGAAAAAACGGTGAAGATTTAGTATTAAAAGTTCCACCAGGAACAATAATAAGAGACGAAGCTACTAATTTAATAATAGCTGACTTAAAACACGATGGTGATGAAGCAGTAGTTGCAAAAGGTGGTAGAGGCGGAAAAGGAAACCAACACTTTGCAAATGCTATAAGACAAGCACCAAGTTTTGCAAAATCAGGAACTGATGGTGAAGAAAGATGGGTAATACTAGAGCTTAAAATGATAGCAGACGTAGGTCTATTAGGATTCCCTAACGTAGGAAAATCAACTTTCCTATCAGTAGTAACTAAAGCTAGACCAAAGATAGCTAATTACCACTTTACAACATTAACTCCAAACTTAGGAGTTGTTAAAACTAATTTCGGAGATAGCTTTGTTCTTGCAGATATACCAGGACTTATAGAAGGTGCTGCAGAAGGTGTTGGTCTTGGACACGACTTCTTAAGACACGTTGAAAGAACAAAAGTATTAATCCATGTAGTTGATATATCAGGAATTGAAGGAAGAGATCCAATAGAAGATTTCGATAAAATCAACGACGAATTAAAATTATACAACGAAAAATTATCTACTAGACCTCAAATAGTAGTTGCAAATAAAGCTGACTTATTATTCGATGAATCAGTTTATGAAAACTTTAAAAAGACATTAGAAGACAGAGGATACAAAGTATTCAAAATGTCTGCTGCAACTAGAGATGGTGTAGATGATGTTATAGCTTATACTTCACAATTACTTCAAGAAGTAGAAGATATAGAATTAGTATCAGAAGAAGAATACTACAGACCAGAACTTGACAACACTGCTGAAGAAGGATTAAGTGTTGAAATAGATGAAGATGGTGTTTATGTAGTAACTGGTAAAAAACTTAGAAGAATCATGTACTCTGTTGACTTTGAAGATATGGAATCTATCCAATTCTTCCAAAAAACTATGGAAAACGAAGGTGTATTCGATAAACTTAGAGAAATGGGCATAGAAGACGGAGATACAGTTAAAATATACGAAATAGAATTTGAATTCTACAACTAAGATTCAAATACAAATTAGGAGGAAGACATGTTAAATAGTAAACAAAGAGCTTACTTAAGATCTCTTGCTAACACTATGAAACCTATAACTCAAATAGGTAAAGACGGTGTAAACGAAAGATTCTTAGAGCAATTAGATAATATGCTAGACACTAGAGAACTAGTTAAAGTTAATATACTTGAAACTGCGGGACTTGACGCAAAAGAAACTGCAAATGCAATATGCAATGCATTAAGAGCTGAATACGTTCAAGCTATAGGTTTTAAATTTACAATATACAGAAAAAATTTAGAAGAACCTAAAATATTATTCCCAGGTCAAGTAGCTAAGAAAAAAGTACAAGAAGAAGGAACTACTAAAAAAGGTAGACCGACTAAAAGATCTAGAAGGTAGTTAATTTGACTATATTAAAAAGAATATATTAATATTTTAAATATAAAAAAAGAATTGCTATTTTTAATTTCAGCAATTCTTTTTTTATACAATTAATCTTTATATGATAAACTTAAACTCAGTCCATCTTCACCTATAATAGTATCTTTAAATAGATTGGTTGCATTATGGGCAAAATCTTTAGGTTCTTCAATAGATGGACTAAAATGTGTTAAAAGAAGTTTATCTACATTTCCAGCATTTGCAAGACTAGCGGCTTCCCTAAAAGTCATATGTTTGTTTTTAACGGCTTTTGATATATCTAAATCATCGCCGTACATTCCTTCACATATAAATAAATCACTTCCGTATATAAATTGTGGTATCTCAAAAGTAGGTCTAGTATCTGTTATAAAACTCAGCTTTATACCTTTTCGCTCATCTCCCAAAACCATACTTGAATAGTATGTTTTGTCATTATAAATTACAGTATCTTGTTCTTGGAGCTTTTTCCATAAAATTTGTGGTACTTCATTAGACATCGCTTTTTGTCTATCAAATTTAGCCTTTCTTTTAAAATATAAGCTATATCCAATACACTCAGTAGAATGTTCTAAATCTATTGTGGATATATCAATATCTTTTAAAATATCATGTTCTAAACTGAATTTTTCTTTTGGATTTTCAATAACATAAACCCTATATGGCAGATATTCAACTAAAACCTTTATAGCATTCATGGCATCTGTTATACCAACGGGGCCAACTATCGTTAAATCGTCAGTTTTTCCGCTATTACCCATCGTTTGTAAAAGCCCGATTAGTCCTATTATATGATCTCCATGAAGATGAGTTATCAGTATTAAATCTATGGTTTTAAATCCGCAATTGTATTTTTTCATCGCAACTTGTGTGCCTTCCCCACAGTCAATTAACATTTTTCGCCCTTTATAATTTATAAAAAGGGAAGATAAAAATCTATTTGGCATAGGTACATTGCCCCCACAGCCTAGTAAAGTTAAATCTATCATTTTTTTCTCCTTAAATTAATATTTGAAAGAATATATTAAAAAATTTTTAAGAAATTTTATATAATATGTAAAATAAATGGTTTTATATATTGTAACATTATTTTTAACTATATTTTAACCATTTAATATAGAATTAGTAAATAGGGAGGGAGATATTATGAAAAAAATCAAAATAATTAATTGTATCTTATGTTTAGTTATTTGTATTTGCTGTGGATGTAGTAATGAAGTAAATCAAAAAAGTACAAGCAGTCAAAGTAATACAATAAGCAATAATGAAAAAAATAAAACTATTACAGTACATAAAGATAAAAATACAATAAAAGAAAGATATGACGTGCCAGATGGATATGAAAGAGTTAGTACAAAAGAAAATAGTTTTGGGGAATTTTTAAGAAATAGCAAATTAGAAAAATACGGCGAGAAAGTCAAATACTATGATGGAAGAAGAAAAGACAAGGCGAATGTATATGATAGTGTATTTGATGTAGATATAGGAGATAGGGACTTACACCAATGTGCAGATGCGGTGATGCTTTTAAGAGCGGAATATCTATATCAAAACAAAAGATATGATGAGATAAGTTTTGAATTTGTAGATGGATTTAAAGCGGAGTATAGTAAATGGAGAAGAGGATATAGAATTAATGTTGGGGAAAATTCATGTTCATATTATAAAGGAGCAAAACCAAGTAATACATATTCAACTTTTAGAAAATATATGGATTTAGTTTTTGCATATAGTTCTACATTATCTTTAGATAAAGAGTTAAAGAGTGTAGATGTAGATGATATGCAGATAGGAGATGTATTTATAAAAGGCGGTTCTCCAGGACACTGTGTAATAGTGGTAGATATGGCTGAAAATAAAAGTACGGGTCAAAAAGTATTTATGCTAGCACAAAGCTATATGCCAGCTCAGCAAACACAACTTCTTATAAATCCAAATGATGATAATTTAAGTCCATGGTATAGCCTAGATTTTGGAGATAATTTAAGAACACCAGAATGGACTTTTTCAAAAGACCAGTTAAAACGATTTTAAAAAATAAATAAATTTAATAAAAAGGCTGACTCTCTATATTAGGGAGTCAGCCTTTTTAATTGAACCCATACAATTACTAATTTATAACAAAATATATTGAAATAAAATAGATATAATATATAATTATTCTATAAACATAGTGGAAACTTAATTATTTTCAATGTTATAAACAATACAATACAAATTTATATGTTAAATATAGGGGTGACAATATGGATAAAATGAACGATAAAATAGTTTATACACCAGGACCATCAGAAGTTAGAGAAAATGTAAGATTAAAAAGAGCAGAAAAAACTACAAATCCTGATGTAGATTTAGACTTCTGCGAATTTTATAAAAATACTTGCGATAAAATGGCAAAAATATTAAAAACAAAAAATGATGTCTATATATTAAGTGGTGAAGGGATGTTAGGATTAGAAGCAGCATGTGCATCACTTACTGAAAATGGAGATCGTGTTTTAGTAATAGACAACGGTATATTTGGTAAAGGATTTGATGATTTTGTAAAAATGTATGGAGGGGAAGTGGTTTACTTCTCTGATGATTACAATAAAGAAATAGATGTAGACAAATTAGAAAAATTCCTAGAAAAAGATCACGACTTTAAATATGCTACAGTTGTACATTGTGATACTCCAACAGGGGTTTTAAATGATTTATCGAAAATATGCCCACTACTAAAAAAATACAACATACTTACAGTTGTTGATTCGGTTGCAGCAATGGTAGGGGAAAATATAGAAGTAGATAATTGGCAATTAGATATAGTTTGTGGTGGCTCACAAAAGGCAATTTCAGCGCCAACAGGACTTACTATGGTATCTGTCAGTGAAGATGCTAAAAATGCTATGAAAAATAGAAAGACACCAATAATAGGTTTCTACTGTAATTTAACAATATGGGAAAATTATTATAGAGATAAATGGTTCCCATATACAATGCCAATAAGCGATATTATGGGGCTTGATGTAGCGCTTGATAATATATTAGAAGAAGGTCTAGAAAACGTACATAATAGACATGCAAAAGTTGCAAATGCTACAAGAAAAGCAGTTAAAGAATATGGACTTAATTTATTCTTAGAAAATGGATATTCAAATACAGTCACAGCTATATGCATTGATGAAGAGATTGGAGCAGGAAACTTAGTAAAACATTTGTTAAAAAAATACAATTTAGTTATGACAACTTCATTAAACCAATATACTGGTAAAATACTTAGAATTGGTCATATGGGTGAAAATGCAAAATATGAAGCTATAGTACCTGTTTTAAATTATATAGACTTAGGACTTAAAGATTTAGGATTTAAAACTGATAAAAATTTAGTAGAATTATTTAATAAATATTACAACGCATAAAATTATAGATTACTGCTATTTTAGAAATAAAGTAGCAGTAATTCAAAATTACAATAATTTATATTTAAAATACTTATTAGAAAGGAGATAGAAAATGCAGCAAGCACAACAAACAAAAGTAAATACTAAAGACCTAGTAGAAACAGCACTTTTAATAGCATTAGTTTATATTGCAACAAGATTTATAAATATCAGATTACCTATAGCGGCATCTGGAGGATTAGTTCATTTAGGTAATACAATGTTATTTATAGCAGCAATCGTATTTGGACCTAAAAAAGGAGCAGCAGCAGGGGCATTTGGAATGGGCTTATTTGATTTATTATCAGAATGGGCAATGTGGGCCCCATTTACATTTGTAGTAAGAGGAATTATGGGATATATAATAGGAAAAATTGCTTGGTCTAATGGAAGAGAAGGAAACAATATGCTTGTAAATATAGCAGGTATATTAGTATCAGGAGTATGGATGATAGCAGGTTACTATGCAACAGAAGGTATTTTATATGGAAACTGGGTATCTCCAGTTATGTCAATACCAGGGAACATAACTCAGATAGTAGTTGGATTAGTAATAGGTGTTCCAGTTGCTAAAGCATTAAAAAAATGTATTAGATAATCATATCTAAATTATATACAAAATAAATAAAAAGGAGGCTTTATAACCTCCTTTTTATTATCTCATTCTATCTTGCTTATATAAATTTCTAATATTGTAAACACCAAGAATTACACATACTATTGCTATAGCTATTTTTGCCATACTCTACCTCCAATTATAATTAACAAGAATATTCATCAACATCGTTAAAAAGTTTATTCAATACTTTTTTTATTATATCATAGTTGAAACCTTTATAAGCTAAATGATTACCTATTTTTTGATATGCTTTTCTAGGGTCTTCATTTTTTAATCTTTCATATCTTTTTTTACCTAGATAAAGAGCATTTTCAAATTCCTTGTCAGTATCTATATCATCTATTGCAGTTTCAATAATGTTTTTATCTATACCTTTATTATATAAATTTTGTTTTATTTTATTTTTACCGTATTTATTTAAATTTACGTTAGTATTTACTATTCGACTTGCTAAATCCTCATCATCAACAAACTTATATTTTTGTAAAAATTCGATAACCTTGTCTATAGTATCTTCTTCATAATCTTTAGCTAGTTTTTGGCGAATTTGTTTTTCAGATTGACTTGCTTTTGAAAGTATAGATAATGCTTTATTTTTAGCTTTCATATACATTTCATTATCTAAAATACTTTTAAGATTATTAGGGTCGATTTCTTGGCCTTTTTTTAAGTTAAAAGTAAATACAAGTTCTTTATAAATCGCCATAAAGAATTTTTCATCTATGTATATATTAACTCTATCATCTCGTTTTTTCTGAGATTCAATTTTTGTTATAATTCCCATGTTTATTCTCCTTATTTTTTGTTAATAGTTATATTATATACTACATAAGATTGTTGACACAAATCAAACATTTTATAATAGATATAAAATTATGTTTATTTATAATACTATATAATTTTTATTTACTATTTTTAGTTGTATAAAATGGAAAATGTTAATAGTGAGATTTTATCTACCTTATATAACCAAAAATGATATAATACTATTATATTTGTAAAAAAAAGGAGAGTATTAATGAGTATTTATGATTTAGTTATCGAATCTAAATTTTATAATAACGATAAGATAGCAGATTTTGAAAACAATTATGATGGACTTAGAGTGGGTGTTTTAGGGGGGACTTTTGACCCAATACACTATGCGCATTTAGCTACAGTGGAATTTATTAGATGTAAATATAAATTAGATAAAATTATATTTATGCCTTCTGGAGACCCACCACATAAATTATGGAATATTACGAACAAATACGATAGATATAATATGGTGCTTTTAGCAGTGGCTAAAAACAAAGATTTTATAGCTTTTAATACTGAAATTGAGAAAAAGGGAAAAACATATACAGTAGATACACTTAGACATTTAAAGAAAAACTATCCAGGGGCAGAATTTTTCTTTATAACAGGGGCGGATGCAATTTGTGATATAGAAGAGTGGAAAGACGTAGAGGAAAACTTTAGATTAGCTACATTTATAGCAGCAACTAGACCGGGAATAAGTTTACTTAGAGCACAAGATCAAATAGAAAAGCTTGAAACAAAATATAATGCCAATATAATAAGTGTTTACGTTCCTTCTCTAGATATATCATCTACATATATAAGAGACCAATTAAAAAGAGGAAATTCAGTGAGGTATTTAGTTCCTGAAAACGTAGAAAGATATATATACGAAAAGAATTTATATGGAGTCGGAGATGAATAATTTGAACATAGAGAATATAGATACAAAACAAATAATAGAAAAATTAAACACAATGCTTAAGCCAAAAAGATTAGAGCATTCAATCAATGTAGCAAAGTGTGCAATAAAATTAAGCGAAATATATGGCTATGATAAGGAAAAGGCTTATTTAGCTGGACTTGTACATGATTGTGCAAAATATTTTACAAAAGAACAAATAGATTCATATGTAGAAAAATACAATATAGAATTAGACCCACTAGAAGTAGATAATATAGCATTATCTCATAGTATAATTGGATCTTTTGCAATTCAGGAGGTATTTAATATACAAGATATGGATATAATAAATGCAGTAAGATATCATACAACAGGAAGAGAAAATATGTCTATATTAGAAAAAATAATATTTATGGCAGATATGATAGAAGAAGGAAGAAATTTTCCAGGAGTTGATTATCTTAGAGAACTATCATTTAATAAGCAATTAGACAAGGCATTAATTACTTCATTTAACAACACAATAAAATTTGTAATAGACAACGATCAATTAATTCATCCAAGAAGTGTAAAAGCTAGAAATTATCTTATGCAAGAAAATATTTAAATTTGTTGGTTCAAGTCTAAATATATGATATAATAAATAAACATGTTGTTTTATAACGAATAAAATATGCGTTATATAGATAAAGAACAATTTTTTGAAAGTGAGGTAATTAAATGACAGTTGAACAAATGGTTAAAGTTGCGTACGATGCAATTGACGATAAATTAGGCCAAGATATATCAATAATTAATATAGGACAAGTTTCTAGTCTTTGTGATTATTTTATAATAGCTACTGCATCTTCATCTAGACAAGTAAAAGCTATAGCTGATAGTGTACAAGATGCATTCACAGAACAAGGAATAGAACCAAGAGCAAAAGAAGGATACGATACACAAACTTGGATATTACTTGATTATGGGGATATAATAGTACATGTATTTGACGAAGAAAACAGAGAATTCTACAATCTTGAGAAATTATGGAAAGATGCTCCATATGTAGATATTGACACTTTAAACTAAAAATGATAATATATTGAATTATAACGAAAATTTAAAAAATTTAGTAATAAACTGAAAATTTTATCAAATAAACTAAAGTAGTAGAAAATAAAATTTATTCAGAGAGCTAATGGTAGGTGTGAATTAGTTAAATAATATTTTTGAACTTGTTAGTATTAAATTATTTGGCCGTAGTTGGCTTAAAGACTATCTAAGTGAGTCTTTTTTAGGCTAATTAGGGTGGTACCGCGAAGAAAATATCCTCGTCCCTAAACAAATTTATGTTTAGGGCGGGGATTTTTATTTTTTCAAAAATTACTAAAAATAAATTAAAAATAATAAATATGGATTTATTAAATATAATCAAAATTAGGAGGTAACATAATGAGCGTTTACAATTTTAAAGACGTTGAAGCTAAATGGCAACACAAATGGGAAGAAACAAACCAATATAAAACTGATACAAGAGATACATCAAAACCTTTATATTATACGTTAGAGATGTTCCCTTATCCATCAGGAAAAATACATATGGGTCACGTTAGAAACTACTCAATAGGTGACGTTGTAGCAAGATTTAAAAAAATGGAAGGATACAATGTTCTACATCCAATGGGATGGGATTCATTTGGTCTTCCAGCAGAAAATGCTGCTATAAAACACGGAATACATCCAGCAAAATGGACTTATGAAAACATAGATGATATGAAAAACCAATTAAAATTATTAGGTTTAAGTTATGACTGGGAAAGAGAATTAGCAACTTCTAATCCTGATTATTACAAATTTACACAAGAAATATTCTTAAAATTCTTAGAAGCAGGTCTTGCATATAAGAAAAAATCTTTCGTAAACTGGTGTCCATCTTGTGAAACAGTTCTTGCAAATGAACAAGTTGTTGGTGGGCAATGTGAAAGATGTGATGCTGTAGTTGTTAAAAAAGAATTAGAACAATGGTATTTCAAAACTACTGAATTTGCTGAAGAATTATTAAATGATTTAGACAAATTAGAAGGATGGCCAGAAAAAGTTAAAACAATGCAAAGAAACTGGATAGGAAAATCTCATGGTGCTGAAATAGTATTTGATATAGATGGATCAGATGACCAAATGATCGTTTATACTACTAGACCTGATACAGTTTATGGAACAACTTTCATGGCATTAGCTCCAGAAAATCCACTAGTTAAAGAATTAGTAGCTGGAACTGAATACGAAGCTGATGTAGATAAATTCGTACAAAAAATGCATACTCAAACTGAAATAGAAAGAACTTCTACTGATACAGAAAAAGAAGGTATGTTCATAGGTAAATATGTAATAAATCCTATAACAGGAAGAAAAGTTCCTCTATGGATAGCAAACTATATCTTAATGGATTATGGTACTGGTGCAATAATGGGTGTTCCAGCACATGATGATAGAGATAAAGAATTCGCTACAAAATACGGTATAGAAATAATAGACGTTATAGATGAAGACGGTAAAATGATAAATTCTGAAGAATTCAATGGAATGGATGCTACAGAAGCTCAAGATAAAATAACTGAAAAATTAGCTAAAGAAGGAAGAGGTAAAAAGACTGTCAACTACAGACTTAGAGACTGGTTATTATCAAGACAAAGATATTGGGGAGTTCCAATACCAGTTGTTTACTGTGAAGATTGCGGTATAGTACCAGTTGACAAAAAAGATTTACCAGTATTACTTCCAACAGATGTTGAATTTACAGGAAAAGGTGAATCTCCACTTACAACTTCAAAAACTTTCATAAATACTACTTGTCCAAAATGTGGTAAACATGCGACTAGAGATGTAGATACAATGGATACATTCGTTGACTCATCTTGGTATTTCTTAAGATATATAGACAACAAAAATCAAGAAGCAATGTTCGATTCAGAAGTAGTAAATAAATGGATGCCAGTTGATCAATATATCGGTGGGGTAGAACATGCTATAATGCATTTACTTTACGCTAGATTCTTCGTTAAAGCATTAAAGAAAGTTGGTATGGTAGACTTCGACGAACCATTCAAAAATTTACTTACTCAAGGTATGGTATTAATGGATGGTAGCAAAATGAGTAAATCTAAAGGTAATACAGTATCACCTCTTGAAATAATAGATAAATACGGTGCTGATACTGCTAGATTATTCGTATTATTCGCCGCTCCACCAGAAAGAGACTTAGACTGGTCTGAACAAGGTGTTGAAGGATGCTTTAGATTCTTAAACAGAGTTTATAGATTAGTAGACGAGTTAAAAGATATAGCTAAATCAGATGCAAAAGTAAATGTTGCAACTAAAGAAGATAAAGCTATGAGATTTACTATACATTCAACACTTAAAAAAGTGACAGATGATTTAAGCTTTAAATTCGGATTCAATACAGCTATAGCATCATTAATGGAATTAATAAACGAAATGTACAAATATAAAGAATTAGATACTAGAAATGATGGAATAATCAAAGAAGGTATCGAAACTATAGTAACTATACTTGCTCCATTTACACCACATGTAGGTGAAGAATTATGGCAAATGATAGGAAAAGAAGGAAGTATATTCGATATAAGCTGGCCAGAATTTGACGAATCTGCTTTAGTAAAAGACGAAGTAGAAGTAGTTGTTCAAATAAACGGTAAAGTTAGAGCTAAATTAAGTGTAGGTGCAAACATGACTAAAGAAGAAATGGAAAAAGTAGCTTTAGAAAATGATAAAGTACAAGCATCTATAGGAGATAAAACTGTAGTTAAAGTTATAGCTATACCTAAAAAATTAATAAACATAGTTGTAAAATAATAAAATTTATTTTATATATAAAAGGATGTCATATATTAGGGCATCCTTTTTTTACTATAAATGTGATTTTATAAAAAATAATAAAAAAGTATAATGAAAAATAAAATATGGGCAAACTAGAAATGAAAAATATTTATTTATGAATAAAAAAGGTCTATGAAAAGATAGATAGAAAAGAGGTTTTAATATGAAAAAAATCCTTGGCACCATAGTAATTATCTTTTTTATAATAGGATTTTCAAAAGTTTGTTTGGCTGATAATACAAAAGACGTATCTGCAGACAGTTATAAATACGACTATGAGGATATAATAATAAAAAAAGGAAATGAAGACGAAAAGGTAGTGGCGCTTACATTTGATGATGGGCCTGATGAGGTATTTACACCACAAGTTTTAGATATTCTGAAAAAATACGATGTAAAGGCGACATTCTTCTTGATTGGAGAAAAAGTACAATATAATAAAAAAATAGTTAAAAGAGAAAAAGAAGAAGGCCATGAAATAGGAAATCATACATTTACACATATAAATGCAGCAAAAAAATCAAGAGCAGAAATTGAAAGTGAAGTTACAAAAACACAAGAAGCGATAAAAGAAGTTACAGGAGAATATCCAACATTATTCAGACCTCCGTATAGAGCCTTGAGTAGGGATTTATGTCAAACTGTTAAATCTAAAAACATGAATATAATATTATGGTCTAATATAGATGTTAGGGACTGGTCAAACCCTGGAGTAAACAGTATAGTAAGTACAATCGAAAATAAAGTTGAAAATGGAAATATTATAATACTACACGACTATAATACAGTTAGAAATGATAAATCCCAAACAATACAGGCTTTAGAAATAGTAATACCAAAATTAAAAGAAAAAGGGTATAAATTTGTTACGATTTCAGAACTAATGGAACACTTAGATAAATAAAATTTAAAATTTAGATAAAACCTTTAAAAAGAGATGTTGAATAATTAAATTTCGACATCTCTTTTATAAAATCCGTTTTTTATGTATAATGTATAAAAATACTTTTTTTAGGAGGACGAGATGTACGAATTAGTTATAATACTTTTAATAGGTATTGATCAACTTATAAAAAATTGGGCTTTAAATGTATTAAGATATAAAGGGGCTATTAGTGTAATAGAAAATGTATTTAATTTAACTTATGTTGAAAATAGAGGGGCTGCATTTGGATTATTTCAAAATAACCAAATAATATTTATAGTTGTTGCTCTTATTGCATCAATAGTAGGACTTTATGCTCTTCATTCAAAAAAAATAAATTCAAAAATATGCAAAACTTCAATTATGCTTATTATAGCAGGGGCTTTAGGAAACTTAATAGACAGGATTAGACTAGATTTTGTTGTAGATTACTTTGATTTTGTCTTTATATGGAATTATGTTTTTAATTTAGCGGATTGCTTTATTGTAGTAGGTACGATTTTACTTTGTCTATATGTTTTAATTAAAAGTGATAAAACTGAAAAGGAATAAGTATATTTATATTAATTAAAAGGTATTTGACAATTTTTAATGATAAAGAAAATATTAAAAGAAAGTGAAATAAATTATGGAAAATACAAAAGATGAAATAAGAGAATTTTTAGTTTTAGGAGAAGAAGAGGGAGATAGATTAGATGTGTATTTATCTTCGCAACTAGGAGAAATGTCTCGAAGTTATATTCAAAAAATAATAAAAGATAAAAAAGTAAAAGTAAATGGAAAAATAGAAAAAGCTAAATATGCTGTAAAAGAAGATGATAGCGTAGTTATAGAAATACCAGCACCAAAACTTTTAGAGGTTATACCACAAGATATTCCAATAGATATAGTATATGAAGATGATGATTTATTAATCGTAAACAAACCACAAGATATGGTTGTGCACCCTGCACCAGGGAATTATGAAAATACATTAGTAAATGCGATATTATATCATTGTAAAGACAATCTATCATCTATAAATGGTGTAATAAGACCTGGAATTGTGCATAGAATTGACAAAGATACTTCAGGAATACTTATGATAGCAAAAAATAATAATGCACATAATTCTCTAGCAGAGCAATTAAAAGACCACTCAATAACTAGAGAATACGAATTTATATGTCATGGAGTTGTAAAAGAAGATAAAATCACAGTAGATAGGCCTATAGGAAGAAATCCAAAAGATAGACTTAAAATGGCTATAGTCAAAGACGGGAAAAGGGCAGTAACTCACTTTGAAGTTATACAAAGATATGAAAACTTTACTCACATGAAGGCTAATTTAGAAACTGGTAGAACTCATCAAATAAGAGTGCATGCAGCAAGTATAGGTCATCCGCTTTTAGGGGATCCTATATATGGACCTAAAAATTCAAAAATAAAATGTAAAGGCCAAACACTTCATGCAAGAAAGCTAGGATTTATACATCCTACGACTAAACAATATGTTGAATTTGACTCTGATTTACCAGATTACTTTGTGGAAATACTTAACAAAATAAAATAAGTATTGAAATAAGAATATTAAAATTATATAATGATATTTAAGAAAAATTAAAAATTGAAATAAAAATAAAATTTAAATAACGTAAAAATATAGATATACCTTTAATTGATACAGAGAGATCATAAGGCATAGATGTACTTTTGATGTGTAAAAAAGTATAACTTCCTGTCTTGTGCAGGAAGTTTTTTTGTTGAAATAAAGAATCTCATATTTTATACGCTAAATACTACAGAACAAAGGAGAGAAATAATGATAGAAAAAGCTAAATTGATGGATGAAAAAGCAATTGCTAGAGCTATCACAAGAATAAGTCACGAAATAATCGAAAAAAATAAAGGAGTTGAAGATGTCATCTTAATAGGTGTTAAAACTAGAGGTGTACCTATAGCAAGCAGAATAGCAACTAGAATTGAACAAATAGAAGGACATAAAGTTGCAACTGGAGAAATGGACATTACTTTATACAGAGATGACTTAAAAGAAATACAAGAAGAACCTGTAATAAACAGTACTAATATAGGTACTGATATAAACGATAAAATAGTTGTTTTAGTAGATGACGTTTTATATACAGGAAGAACTGTAAGATCAGCTTTAAATGCTCTTATGGATATAGGAAGACCAAAATCTATACAACTAGCAGTGTTAGTAGATAGAGGTCACAGAGAACTTCCTATAAGAGCAGATTATGTAGGAAAAAATGTACCAACATCAAAACAAGAAATAATTTCTGTTGAATTATTAGAAGTAGACGGAAATGATTCTGTAAAAATAAAAGAGTAGAGAGATATTAATAATATAATATTGGGAGGTATATATTTATGAGAAAAGCAGCTTTATCGATTCAACATTTACTTGCGATGTTTGGAGCAACAGTATTAGTTCCATTATTAACAGGATTTGACCCAGCGGTGGCAATATTCTGTGCAGGTGTAGGAACATTAATATTCCATTTTTGTACAGATTGGAAAGTTCCAGTATTTTTAGGTTCAAGTTTTGCATTTATAGGGGTGATAAATCAAGTTTCGGATGCGTTTAACGGAGATTTGGCTTATGCCCAAGGAGGAATTATCGTAGCAGGACTTTTATATTTAATAATGTCTTTAGTTGTAAAATTTATTGGTGTAGAGAAGGTTAAAAAATATTTCCCACCACAAGTTACAGGGGCAATGATAGCAGTTATCGGTTTAAACTTAATTCCTTCAGCATTAGATATGGCATTAACTTACCTACCTATAGCAATAATTACTTTAGCTATAGCAATTGGAATAAACAAATTTGCAAAAGGAAGTATAAGACAATTTAGTGTGATAATAGCAGTATTTACAGGATTAGCACTAAGTTTTATATTAAAACAAGTAGATACTACAGCAGCTAGCCAAGCGAGTTGGTTTGCTATACCAAATTTCAGATTACCAAAATTCAGTATAGAAGCAATATTAATGATAGCACCAGTAGTACTTGCAACATTTATGGAACATATAGGTGATGTTACTACAAATGGAACAGTTGTCGGAAAAAACTTTATAGAAAATCCAGGACTTAATAGAACATTACTAGGTGATGGTCTTGCAACAATATTCGCTGGATTTGCAGGAGGACCTGCTAATACTACTTACGGAGAAAATACTGCACTTTTAGCAATAACTAAAAACTACGATCCAAGAGTTTTAGAATTAACAGCAGTATTTGCAATAGTATTATCTTGTGTAGGTAAATTCGGAGGATTTTTACAAAGTATACCACAAGCTGTTATGGGCGGAATAAGTATATACCTATTCTCTATGATAACTTATGTAGGAGTTAAAAGTATAAGAGATAGTAAATGCTATAAAGGAAATACAAAAAATATAATAATAATAGCTACTATACTTATAATAGGTCTTGGAACTTCATATTTAAGCACTTATGCAGGAATAGAAATAGGAATACCTCTATCAAAAACTTCAAGTTTAACAGGATTAAGCTTAGCTGCAATAGTTGGAGTTATATTAAATAGAATATTAAATGCTAAAGACTTCAAAGAAGAATCAGTATTAAACTTAGATAATACAGTAGCAGAGGTAGAATAATAAAATAAATAACTGAAATAAAAAATCACAGATTATACGGCTTGTATAATTTGTGATTTTTTTGTGGATATTTTTAGGTAATTATCATAAATAAATATTATAATTTAATTATAGATATTAAATTTTGTTGGGAGAGATTTAAATGAAGATAAAGAGCATAATAATCAGCAATTATAAATCTTTAGGAGAAGAAAGAAATGTTCTACTTTTAGAGGATAATATAACGGCTTTAATAGGTAAAAATGATTCTGGAAAAAGCAATATTCTAGAAGCTTTAGGAAATATCTCATTTATACATCATATTAACGATGATTTTTTTAGTAAGAAAAATCGTTATACAAATAGGAATATAGTAATAACAGTAGAATTGAAATTTACTGAAAAAGAATGTCAACAACTTTTAATCGATTCTAAAAATCCAAAAACAGTATTTAAGTTTTATTCGAGTGATGATATAGAGTTTGAAGGAGCATTTTCTTCTATTTTTAATCATGATGAGGAATTAAAAAATGCTATTTATTATATAGAAGATAATATATTAAACTATTTTAAAGTTTATGGTAAATATACAACAAAGAAATTTATAGAAAGTATAGATGAAAAATTAGATAGATTGCTTGAAATTGACAGTAAAATATGGGTCAAATATAAGAAAAGTCTAAATGAAATTTTGGAAGTTTTGATATTACAAGAACAAGATATGGCAAGTAGAGAGTATAATGAAGAATGTTATACTCTTATAAGACATATTGAAACAATAAAAAGCAAGATTAAGAAAAAATATAAGTTATTACCAGTAATTTATTATAGAACAAAAGAAGAAGAATTGCAGAGCATATATAATTTAGATGAAATAAAATCTGCAATAAAAACAAAAAAAGGGCTTTTATACAAATTTATGGTTGTTACAGAAGCTCCATTAGAAGAGTTTATAAAGGCAATAGAATCAAATGATGAAAATGAAAGAAACAAATGTATTAATAGTATAAAAGAAAAGGTTAAGTATAATATACAAAAAGAATTTAATTATTTTTATGAAGAAGATGAAAATGTAAAAATTAAAGTAAACTTTGAAAATAATTGTTTAAAGATATTTATAAAGACAAAAGAACATACAACATATTTAGATGAGAGAAGCAATGGACTTAAATGGTTTTTGAATTTATTTATAGATTTAGCATATGGAAATTTAGAAAATAAGACAATAATTTATTTGCTAGATGAACCAGGGGTATACCTTCATGTAAATGCTCAAAGAGAGCTTTTAGTCTTGCTTAAAAATCTATGCAATAAAGGTGGCCAAGTCGTATATACAACACATTCTCCATATATGATAGATACAGAAGATATAATCAATGTAAGGGCTATAGAAAAAGACGAAAATGGAGTAACACATATATTTAATAATGCCTATGATAATAAATTTAATTCTTCATCTAAAAGAGAGACTTTGACCCCACTTTTAAAAGCAATTGGGGCAGATATAAAATACAATTTAGGGCCTAGATTAGATAAAGTAAATATTGTAACAGAAGGTATTACCGATTACATGTACTTTACTGCAATGCTTGATTATCTAGGCGTAGAAGAAGAACAAAGACCGTATATACTTCCATCAGTAGGTGCAGGGAATGTAAATGCACTTGTATCTATATTAATCGGCTGGGGATGTAATTACAAGGTAGTACTTGATTACGATAAGGCTGGAGTAATAGAATGTAATAAATTGATCGATAGTTTAAATTTAAGGCTTAATCATGAAGTATTTTTTATAAATTGTAAAGATAAACCACTTGAAAAAGAATATATAAGAAATCCAGAGTTTGTTGAATCACTTATAAGTGAAGAAGATAAAAATAAATTATCTGTAAGGTATGAAGTCAATAAAACTATGGCTGCAAAGGAATTTTATGATAAAGTAATAGATAAAGAAATAGTTTTAAGTGATGAAACAATAAATAATTTTAGAAGATTATTTGTTAATTTGAGTATAATAGAGTAAATATATATAACAGCTACTAGATTATAAGTAGCTGTTTTTTGTTGACAAAATTATTGTATTATTGTACTATTATATTAGTACAATGGATGAAGATTAAAATTACAATTAAAGGGGTATAATACATAACCCCTATGTTAAATATAATAAAAGTGAATTAGATTTTTAATTTACGATAAGTATATACATGTGTGCTACATTAAAATGACAAAATTGTAAGCTAATTGTAAGTTCATTATATAGGAATAAATGATATATTATATATAGAAATAAATGAAGGTGAAAATCTTCATAAAATCTTAAGGTTTTTAGTAAGAAAATTTTAGGATTGTATAATTATAATAATTATAAAGTTAAAAGTGGATAGAAGAAGGGTTTAAAATATATGGAGGTTAATTATGAAGGATTATAAAAATTTATTTTTCAAGATATTAAAAAATGGGGGATTATTTTTAATACTAATAGTATTTACATTTTACTTTGTATTTAGGGGCATGGATTTAAATACAGTAGTAACCACTATATCAAAAACAAATGTTTTTTATTTACTAATAGGTGCTTTATGCATGTGTATATTTTTATTATGTGAGGCTAGCAATTTCAGAAGAAATCTTACTGCATTGGGATATAAAACTAGTTTAAAACAATGCATAAATTATTCAGTACAAGGATTTTTCTTCAGTTCAATTACACCTTCAGCTTCTGGTGGGCAACCAATGCAAGCCTATCAAATGTATAAAGACGATATAAAAATTTCACATTCAACATTAGTATTATTTGTAGAATTTATATTTTTCCAAACAGTTACAATTATGTATGCAATAATAGGATTTGGAACACAATATTCACTTTTAAATGGAAAAATAAATTCATTAATGATACTATTTATTTTAGGAATCGTATTTAATTTTGCAGTACTTGTAGCATTTATACTTGTTTTATTCCATAGTGAAAAAGTGAAAAAATTATTAAATATAGTAGTGAGATTTTTAAAATTTTGCAAATTTAAAAAAGCAGATATGATAAAAGAAAAAGTAGATTCAATAATAGACGACTATAAAGAATGTGCTATGTACATAGTCAAAAATAAAGGTATAATGTTTAAAACTTTTATTACAAAATGTGTACAGATATTTGCAATTCATAGTGTGCCTTATTGGATATATCGTTCATTTGGATTTAATGAATACTCAATATTTATGTTTGTAGGAGTTCAAGCAGTATTATTTATATCAGTTTCAGCACTACCTCTTCCAGGATCAGTTGGGGCAAGTGAAAGTGGATTCTTGATATTATTTAAATTATTATTCCCTGCATCAGTTTTAAATGAAGCTATGTTACTTAGCAGGGGTGTAAGTTTCTATCTATTCGTATTCTTATGCGGAATATTTATATTAGTTAAATACGCAAGTGATACTAGAGCAAAAAGACTTGCAAAACTACAAGCGGCAAAAGAAGCGGCAGAAAAGAAAGTATACAAAAAAAGAGTTGTTCAACAAATATAGTATTTTAAAATATAATTAAGTAAATAAAGATAAAAACACAGTTCTGGTTGGTAGTCCAGACGCGGTATATCCGTCAGTAACCTGCCTCCTTGGTTGTCCATTCTTTATTATATAAATTTTAAGGAGGGCAAATTATGGATGAAATATCTGCGAAACTGACGATTTTATTTGAAAATCCTTTTTGGATTGGTTTATATGAGCGAATTTATAAAAATAAACTTGAAGTATGTAAGATAACATTTGGAAAAGAACCTACAGATGGCGAGGTTTATGAATTTATGCTCAAGAATTGGAAGAAGCTCAGATTTAGTCCACCTGTTAAAGGAGTAAAACCTGTAAAGGAAAAGATAAATCCTAAACGTATGCAAAGGGAGATAAATAAAGCTCAAAAAAATACAGAAATAGGAACAAAATCTCAACAGGCTTTGAAACTTCAACAAGAACAAATAAAAGACAACAAAAAAGCTATTAAAAAGATAAAACGTGAAGAAGAAGCGAAAAGACAGTTTGAATTTAAACAAAAAAAGAAAAAACAAAAGCATAAAGGACATTAAATAGCTTTTGGATGAATCTAAAATAAGAGGAGTATGAAAACAAAATTATTTTCATACTCCTTTTAAAATTCTTAAATATGTAAATGTAAAACTTTTAGTTTGATATATTATAAATCAAATGATATTTGCTCACTTTCAAATCTGCTTTTATATTCTGAGATTATATCATCCATTTTATATGTTATACCTAATTTAGAACATTTTTCTTCAAAATATTTTTGTAAGGACTTAAAATTTGGGCTATTGCACACATATTTATCACTATATAAATTTTGATATTTAGATACTAAATTAGGAAAATTTTCTCTTAGTTTTGTATAATAATAAAATCGTTGATTAGATCTAAGGGTAACTCCAAACATAGGATAAATAAAGTTAGCCCTCGATTTATAAGCTTGATTTATTATTTTATCGATATTATCTTTAGTGTCGTTTATAAATGAAAGCAGGGGCATCATAAGTATGCCTGTATAAATTCCTGCTTCTCTTAATTTTTTTATCGCCTCAAATCTCTTAGATGATACACATACATTGGGTTCGATTATTTTGCTTAAATTATCATTACCACAAGTTATACTAAACTTTACAATCACGGGAGAGTGAGTATTTATTTTTTTTAGTATATTGATATCTCTCAAAATTAAATCAGATTTCGTTGCAATAGCTACACCAAAACCGTATTTGTCGATTAATTTAAGCGCATCTCTAGTTACTTCGTATTTCTTTTCAAATGGATTATACGTATCTGACATAGCTCCTATTTGAATAACGCCTGAATGTCTTTTTGATTTAAGTTGTTTTTCTAAAATAGGAATGCAGTCTTTTTTTATTCTAACCCTATCAAAGTCGATTATATTATAACAATTGCTTCTGCTGTCACAGTATATGCAACCATGACAGCAACCTCTATATAAATTCATATTGTAGTCAGTAGAAAACCAATGTGAATTATCATACTGTACTTTTGATAAGATTTCCTTGGCAATAATAAATTCCATAATATATTTAAAGTTATTAACGCTTTATATCCTTTCATAGATTTATTTATATTATAGACCAAAATATTGTTTTAAGGCATCATTACTTCGATTTCATCATTTATTGTAATGCTTTTAATATCTTTAGGATTTAAAATCTTTGAAAAACTTGCATAAGATTCAGAACGTCCGAATAAATCCATTCCAATAGTAGAATAAGATGAAGTATTTGAGATAAAGAAGTCATCACCAGAATACACTGTTGAATCTTTCATCGTAACCTTACTTATAAAGTGATTATATTTGCCATTGCTTTTTATTTTTACAGAAAGTGGTGATAAAGTGACTGTTTTAACACGAACTGTTCTATTGTTTACTTTATAAGATTTATTGATAACATAAGTTTTTGATGTATCTTTACAATTTAACTTAAAGTTTAAAGTCCAGTTTCCTTTTATTAAACTTACAAAATCTTCATACTCACCTTTAGACTTATTATAAGGATAGTAACCAAAATCTTTAAAAATAAGTCTTATATTGCTATTATTTATATCTTCTTGTTCCATAGTAATTAAAAGTGTAGATGTATGAGGATCATCATCTTCAGATTTTATAGACTCGAATGTCGCACTAGAAGAAGGTCTATAATCACCATTTGATTTAACTTCAAAATTAAAGTCATTAAATGTCTTTAAAGAATGTGAAAATTCATCTTTTGTTTTTAATTTTAGTATTATATATAATGAGTTTTTATCACTGATGACTTGGGTAGCAGTTATCCTTAGTCCTTTGGATTCTACAGACTTATTTATATTTTCACCAGAGCCATTTATAAGATGTTCATTTTCTCCATTTATATTTAATAAATTAGCAAGTTGTGCATCGAATGAAAAGTAATCTGATGCAAATGATAATGTAGAAATCATAAGCACAGAAGCTAAAATTATAGCTATGGCCTTTTTAAGTGATACTACTTTACCTTTGTTTTTACTTTGATTTGACGAATTTTTAATTTTATCCATGGTCATATTCAAAATCTTTTCCTTTTCATTTTCAGAAAGTGATTTTTCATTATCTAAGTATTTGTCTTCATCTATATTATTTAATAATTTATCAATCTTTTTCATAAATGATTCCTCCCTTTATTAACTCTTCTTTTAACTTTGTTTTACTTCGATAAAGTATATTCTCAACTTTCTTTTCGCTTAAATTTAGTTTTGATGCAATTACTTTTACTTTTTCAAAGTAAAAATATCTAAGTATAAAAATTGATCTATCAGGTTCTTTAAAATTATCTAATGTAGTTTTAATTATTTTTTTATTATGTAATTTTGAGTATTCATCTTCCATATTTACATCTATACCTAAATCATTTTCATCCACATCAAATAGAGAAGTGTTACAATTAAAGCTTTTAAGTTTGTCAAAACAAGTGTTTCTTGCAATCGCATAGATATAGCTTTTTAATGATTTATTTTTCTCTACATTAAAATTATCTACGTTTTTCCAAAGTTTAAAAAAAGTATCTGATATAGCTTCTTCTATATCTTCACTATTTAAATTTATTAGTATGTTTTTACAAATTGTATTAACAGCACTACCGTAAACATCTATTACCATTTTTATGCCGTCTTCAGGAGATTTTTTTAAAAGCTTGATGATTTTTCTATCCTTAAATTTTTCCATTACTAAACCTCCATTAAAAATTAATAACCAAAAACATATTTTACCTCTATTCCTTAAATTATTTTTATAATAGTGTTACTACAAAAGCAATAACTAAACCACCTATGAGTGTTATTATACTTTTTTGAGGTGTATTATATAAAATAATTAATGTTATTATAAATATTATGGTATTAATAATACTTGTAAAATCAAAATACCACATTCCGATACCAAAACAGCATAATATCATTATTGCAATTATACAAGTATTGATTATTACAGGAATTATACCAGCACCTTTTGAGTACCAACATATAAATGCTAAAATAGGTGAAAATAAGGTCAAGAAATACCATATCATCATATAATTCATAGGATTAAACCCAGCAAAAATAATAGTATATATGTGATAACTAATATTCATGCCTAAGAAAAATATAAAAACATTAATACTTGCCCTTAGTGGTGTAGCACTATATATAGATATACATAATGCTATCAAAAGCCAAATACCTATCATTGAAAATACATTACCTAAATCAAGATAACCTAATAAAAATCTTTTCCACATTATAGAATCATTTAAAGGTGTATTATCAAGCCATTTAGAAAATATACCGAGTACAATTCCGAAAACTAATACAATAAACGTATTTATTACTTTTTTTGAAAATACTAATGTCTTATCCTGTTCTCTTATTTTTGTTAAAATTTCTATCATTATTAATTAACTCACTTTCTTGTATAAAATACATTTTATTATAAATATCTTTTTATATATCAATACTGATAAAAATAATTTTTCACTCAAAAAAATTGAAAAAATTTTATTTTTACTGTAACGAAATGTATATTTTATTATACTACTATATGAAAAACAAATTTCTAGCTAGAAAAAGAGGGGGGTTAGATGAAGGAAATTGAAAAGTTATACGATTTATATTCTAAAGATGTATATAGATTTATTTATTCACTTAGTTTTGACGAAGAAATTGCAAAAGACATCATGCAAATAACATTTTTGGAGTGTATAAAAAGTATAAAAAACTTTAAAGGAAATTGTAGTGAAAAAACATGGTTGTTGGCTATAGCGAAGAACCAATATTATACATATTTAAAGAAACATCCGAAAACACAATCTATTTATGAAAGTAATTTAGAACAAGTAGAAGACTTTAACCAAAATAATTTAGAAGAGTACAATGAAGTTTTAAAAGAAATACATTCTCTTAAGGAACCTCAAAGGCAGATAATGATACTTAGACTAATAAATGATTTTACGTTTAAAGAAATTGGAGAAATTTTAGGTAAAAGTGAAAACTACTGTAGGGTTAATTTTTTTAGGGAAAAGAAAAAACTGGTTAAACAGTTTAATGATTAAAAATATAGAAAAGCAGGTGAGAAAATGAGTAAATTAAAATGCAGTATAGTTGAAGATTTAATGCCACTTTATATAGAAGATCTTTTAAGTGAAGAAACTAAAAAGGAGATAGAGTTGCATTTAGATGAATGTGAAGATTGTAAAGAAGTTTATGATGAATTAAAAGAAGATGTGAATTTAGGATATGAAAAAAAGATTGATTTAAAAGAAGATGAATATGAAGAGTTAAAAACAGATACATTAGATTCTATTAAAAATTATTTAAATAAAATAAAGTATATTTTAATAATATTTTCAATGGCAGTATCTGTTGGAATAAGTATATTAGGAAATGGATTTTTAAGCACAATACCATGGATTATAATAATACCTTTTGTGCTTGGGCTTTTATATAAAGAAAATACACTTATAATAGCTACAGCACTTATTTTTAATATATTATTTAATATTGTTTTACAAAGTGCATATGCTATCATATTTGACAGTATATATATTTTATTATGTACAGGCGCAGGATTATTCCTAGCAATCAGTATAAAAAATTTAAAAACAAATTAATGGGGGGAAAATATGAAATATATAAAATTGATTATAGCAGTTTTAATAACAGGTATTGCTATATACATTTACAGTGGATTTTTTGGAAATCCAATAGAATATTTAAAGGTAAAACATGCATTTGAAGATTATATAGATAAAAACTACGATGGAAAACTTGAAATAGAAGCTATCAAATTTAATTTTAAAACTGGAGGTTTTTATGCACAAGTTGGAGATGGCAATTACAAAACCAATTCATATTTAGATTATTATTATGATGGTAGTATAGGAGATGGATATTACCAAGATACAATTACTAATATGCAAGATGAGATTAATAATTATATATCTTATAATATTGAAAAAGAAACAGGGATAAAAAGATATTATATGAGCTTAGAACCTACAATCTATATAAAACAATATAAATATAAAGTAAATGATTTTTATAGTGGAGAAGAACCTATAGATTTAACCTTAGAACTTGGATATACATATGATTTTGAAGAAAAAAGTACAAATAAAAGTGAAAAGGATAAATTTCCATATAAAAATAAAGATGAATTTATAAAAGACACTTATAAAATAGTAAAATCTCTAAAAAAGATAAATTATGATTTCAGTAATGTAACAATTTATTCTTTTAAAGAAGACGGAAATAATGCATATGAAGTAAATATAAAAAACTTAAATGATATAAAATCAGAAAATGATTTAGATAAAATAATAAAAAATGTAGATTACAGTAAATAAGAAAGATAAAATTGTAGTATAAGAACAAAAGGGGGTTTTTATATGCAAATAAAAAATGTCGCTATGATAGGGGCAGGTGCAATAGGAGGAGTATATGCATATTCTCTACATAAACTTTTAGGCGATAATTTCGCTTTTATAGCAAATGGTAAAAGAAAAGAAAGATTAGAAAAAGAAGGGCTATATTTAAATGGAGAACATTTTAATCCAAAGGTAGTATCTTCAGATGAGGGTACAACTTTTGATTTAATCATAGTAAGTGTAAAAAATTATCAACTTCAAAGTGCAATAGAAAATATGAGAAATTTAGTAGGTGAAAATACTATAATACTTACACTATTAAATGGAATAAGTGCTAGAGATGTATTACAAGAAGAATTTAAAGATAATAATGTTCTATACGGTCTTGCTATAAAAATAGATGCAGTGAAAGTTGGCAATAAAATAACTCAAAATAGTAAAGCCATAATTCAATTTGGCGATAAATATAATAAGACTATGAGTGAAGAAGTGCTTGCTGTAAAAAATCTATTAAATGATGCTAAGATAAACAATCAAGTATTTGAAGATATGATAAAGACTGTTTGGACAAAATGGATGTTAAATATAGGATTAAATCAAGTATCAGCTATATCAGGAGCTACATATGGAGTAATCAAAAATACACCAGAGCTTTTAAGTCTTGTAAATAAAGCGATGACGGAAGTTATGGAAGTTTCTAAAGCTTGCAATATAAACTTAGGTGATGAAAATTGGGCTAGTGTTCAAGATGTAATAGATTCACTTGATGGAGATGGAAAGACATCTTTATTACAAGATGTAGAAAATAAAAGAAAAACAGAGGTTGAGTATTTTTCTGGAACACTTATTAAAATAGCAAAAGAGCATAATGTAGAAGTGCCAGTAAATGAAGTTTTATATAATTTTATAAAAGCAAAAGAAAGAAATTATACAGATTAGACTATATTACTAAAAACATGAGTAAGAAACATTTTAAAAACAGTTCATATAATAAATATAAAAGTTTAAAGGAGATATAAAATGGATAACTCATGTCAACAATATAATCTAAATCAACTTTTTGCGACTTATGATCCGCAAAGACCAACAGCATATGCGAGAATAAGAGGGGGAAAAATAGCACCTTGCATAGATGGAAATGTATTTTTCTATCAATTAGAAGGTGGTGTTTATATAAAGGCCTATATAACAGGTATACCTGATACTGATCAAAATGGAGATATCACTAGATTTCATGGGTTTCATATCCACGAAAAAGGTGACTGTAAAGTAGGGACAGAAGCTGATCCTTTCCCAAATACAGGAGGTCATTTTAATCCATCAGAAAGTCAACATCCATTTCATGCAGGGGATTTGCCACCAATATTAGCAAGTGACGGAATTGGTATATTGTCTGTATACACATCTTATTTTACAGTGGCAGATATAATAAATAAATCAGTTGTACTTCATGAAGGTTATGACGATTTTTCAACACAACCTGCTGGAAATTCTGGAGCTAAAATAGCTTGTGGACGAATACTACCTTATAATTATTAAGAATAAATATAACAATATAAAATAAATTTTAAAAGAAAATCTAACTTACTAAATTACACATATATTTAAATTTTAGTAGATATGCTAAGTAAGATAGATTTTCTTTATTTTTTATTGGAATTTAATAATATTCTAATATAAAGATAGTATATAATTATAACAGAGAGGAAGTGATATCTATTAGTAATTTAAATTATATTATATTGAGATTAGGAGTACTTTTTCTAATACTAATTGGAATATTTGTATTCGTAACATTATCAATTGTAATATTTGCGAAAAAATTCAATTGTGAAGAGAAGTTATTTAACGGAAGAGTATTTTCCTTTTTAGGAAAACGAAAAGATTTTAAACAAGGTATAAAACCAAGCATAACAGATGGGGCATTAATTTACACTATATCTTTGATAGCCCTTATATATATAGGCAGTGTTATGCAATTATATTGGGGAACTTGTGGCCTTGTAGCTACTGAAGTTATGATTTTTTTAATACCTATGCTTTATGCGATTTATATAAAAGCGGATATAAAAAACACATTTAGTTTAAGACTTCCTAAATTAAGATACATTTTGGGAGGATTTATAGTATGGTTTGGTGGATACTTTATAATTAATATAACAACTAGAATTTTAATATCTTTATTTCCAGAGGGAGCAGATGTATTAGAGGCAGTAAATAGCAGTGTTATGATGGATTCATTTTTTGCAAGTTTAATTGTAGTGGCCTTAATACCAGCAATATGCGAGGAGATTTTATTTAGAGGATTTTTACTTGGGGCATTTAAAGGTGAGAGTAAAAAATCAAAAATTTGGGCAGTTGTAATGGTAGGTATTTTATTTGGAATAATGCATTTAAACTTTATAAGAATAGTTCCAACTGCAATACTTGGAATATTATTTGCTTATTGTGCATTAGCTACAAAATCAATTTGGACTAGTGTATTTATGCATTTTTTAAATAATGGATTTTCTGTTTGCGCATTATATATAACTCAAAAATATTTACATATTGCAATAGACACAAATGTTACTTATACAATGCCACCAATTTCATCGATATTAGTTACAGTACTAATTGGAGTTGGATTTATATATCTTGGAAGTTTATGTTTTAGAGATAAAAAAGAAGACCTCAGCGATTAAGCTGAGGTTATTTTTTAAGCTTCTTTTAATTTTGATATTACTTCTTCTTCTGGTGTTACATATATAGTGTTGTTTGTTTCATAAATAACCATACCAGGTTTTGAACCGCTTGGTTTTTTAACGTGTTTTTTCATAGTATAGTCTACAGGTACTTGTGAAGACATACGTCCTTTACTGAAATATGCTGCTAACATAGCTCCTTCAAGTAAAGTACTATCTGGAACTTCGACTCCTGCACATTTTATAATTACGTGAGAACCAGGAATATTTTTTGTATGCATCCATATATCTTCGGGATCTGCAATTCTTAAAGTAAGATAGTCGTTTTGTTTATTATTTTTACCGACTAAAATTGTAAATCCATCAGATGATATAAATTTATTAGGCTTAGTAGTTAAATCCATTTCTTTTTTAGCCTTAAATCTACGTGGAGCTCTAGCATATCCAAGTTTTATTAATTCTTCTTTTATATCTTCTAAATCCTCAAGATTTTCACAGTTTTCAATACTTAAAAGTACATTTTCTAAATACTCAATCTCTTCTTTACTTATAGCCATTTGCTCAGTAAGCTCTTTTTTAGCAGTTTTTAATTTATTATATTTTTTAAAATATTTTTGAGTATTTTCTGATGGCGTAAGATTTTCGTTTAATTCAATTGTCATCTTAGCCATATTTTCATCATAGAAGTTATCTACTTCAATACTTTTCATTCCTTTTTGTATCATGTAAATATAAGCAGTTAGAAGCTCTCCTTTTACTTTATATATATCTGCATTATCTGCTTGTTTAAGTTCTTTTTGTTGTTTCTTTTGTTTATTATAAAGTCTATCTAATTTTATAGATATACTTTTTCTAAGATCAGAAGTTCTTTGATGAACTCTATCTTTAAAATCTTTTGTTATATAGTAGTCTTCTACTATTTTAGATATACTTTCATCGTGTATAAATTTGAATCCTTCATAGAAAGTTAAATCTATACAGTTAAAGTCAACAACTTTATCTACCTTTTCATTTACTACTATACAAGGACTGAATTCATTATTTTTAACTTTAGTAAATATATCTGAGAATGTTCTATATAATTGTGATAAATCATCTCTAGATAAGTCTTCAGCCTTAACATTAAAATCTATTTCTGCTCTATAACATATTTCCTTTGCAACAGTAGGACTTATACCTAAAAATTTGCTGTATATTCCTTTAAAAACAGGACCATCGAATTCTCTTAAGGTATTTATAAATGATTTAAGAGAGCATCCTTTTACAGGGTCTATTTTGTCTTGTGCAGGAGGAAGTTCATAAGTCATAGCAGGTAGAATTTGACGAGCTCTACTCACACTAGGTGGAACTCTTTTTATTGAATCTATTATAGTTGAATCTTTGTCATGAGTTAAAATTATATTACTATGTCTTCCCATTATTTCAACATATATATTTTTTGTACTTTTATCTTTTAATTCGTCATAAGATTCAATGCTTATTTTTATAATTCTTTCAAAACCAACTTGAGTTATATCAGTTATTATACCTCCCTGAAGATGTTTTCTAAGCAACATACAAAACATCGGTGCTTTTAGAGGATTTTCTTTATTATATTTATTGGCTATATAAACTCTAGGATTTGATGAACTAGAACTAAGAACGACTTTGAAGTTTTCTCTGTTATTTCTTACATAAAGAAGTATTTCATCATTTTCTGGTTGATGAACCCTATCTATTTTACCGCCAACAAGCTTTGTATTTAATTCGTGAGCTATTGAGCGGACAACTAAACCATCTAATGCCATAGTGTCTCCTTTCATTACTAGATAATATTCAATTTTATAATCATCATTTATTTTAATTTATAATTATTATCTAAGTCTTTGTTTAATTATGTTATTTACATAATAATTATATACATATGATTTGATATTTACTAGACTTGTTTTACTTATTTATACAAATAAGATACAATAAATGTAGAAATTTTAGAAATTATTTTGGAGGATAATTATGGATAATAAAAATAAGACTTATACAAACTTATCGATTGCGGGAATATTATTTTTAATGACAGGGTATTTATTAGAAAAAATTATAAAGATAGAAATGGAAATAATACCGATGGCGTGTTATATGATTTCAATAATACTTTTACTTACATCTATACTTAAGAGTAATAAATTAAAAAAGCAAGAAAAAGAAGATAGACAAAAAAGAAATCTAAATAAGTAATAAATTTTAATTCTAAACTACATAAAATAAGATAGTATAAAAATTAATAAAGAAGTGATTATTATACAGATTTATTGGCAAAAAATATAAATAAGAGATTTTGAATTATATTATTTAATTGTCTTATCAAAAAGATATTTATTATATTAAAAGGCAATAAAAGTTTTATGTAAATAATGGAAAGTTGTAAAATCTATAACAATTTAAATTATTTTCAAGTAAAATCATATTAAATAAAAAATGTTCTAAAACTCATAAACATGTAACAAAACAAGTGAAAAGTCCATATAAAATTAAAAAAATACAAGTCTATTGAAAGAAATAAGTGATAAAAGATTTGCTAGATAAAATTTCCTAAATATTTATTTTTAAATCAAAATAATGTATAATTAAGTGTTAGAATATATCAAAGGGGAAATGAAATGAAATTTTGGAAATTACATGGAATAGGAAATGATTTTGTTGCAATAGATGGAAGATACGATAATATAGATAATAATGATTATGGCGAATATGCAAAACGAGCATGTCATAGAAAGTTTTCTGTGGGGGCAGATGGTCTATTGGTCGTAAAAAATTCAGATGTTGCAGACGTAGAGATGGTTTATTATAATTCGGACGGTTCTCGCGCTGCTATGTGTGGAAATGGCCTTAGATGTTTTGTAAAATTTGTTTACGACAATAATATAGTAGAAAAAGATGAATTTAATGTGTACACATTAGATGGAATAAAAAAAGTGAAGATAAATTTAAAAGACGGAAAAATTGAAAGTATAAAAGTTAATATGGGAAAAGGAAGCTTTTTAGCTAAGGATGTTCCCGTGAGTGCTCAAATAGAAAAATTTGTAGAACAAAAAATAACTGTACTCGATAGAGAATATACAGTTACATCTATACTTATGGGTGTTCCACATACTGTTATATTTGTAGATGAATTGAGTATGGAAGAAGTTTGTAAATACGGAGCGGCAATCGAAAAGCACTACATCTTCCCTAAAAAAACTAATGTAAACTTTGTAAAAATAATAGATGATAAAAATATATTAGTAAAAACTTTTGAAAGAGGATGCGGATATACTTTTGGATGCGGAACAGGTATGACAGCTTGTGTTATGGTAAGCAATTACCTTGGAAAAGTAGGAAAAAGTGTAAATGTAACTTCTGAAGGTGGAAGTGTAAGAATTGATTTAGAAAATGGATTTGCATATATGACAGGTCCAGCCGTAAAAATATGTGAAGGAAACTTGGAGGTATAATATGGCAATTAGTATGACCGGATTTGGAAGAGGAGAAGTAAAAAGCGATAACTATCAATTTTTAGTAGAATGTAAAACTATTAATCATAGATATTGTGATATAAATATGCGTCTTCCAAGAAAAATCAATTTTTTAGAGGATAAAGCCAGAAACTTTATAAAAGATTTTGTAAAAAGAGGTAGAGTAGATTTATATGTAAAGCTTGACTTAATAGGCTCAGAAGATGTAAACTTAAAATTCGATGATAATTTAGCAGATCAATATATAAATATATTGAAAACTATTAGAGATAAATACTCTTTAACAGATGATATATCTGTTATGAATGTAGCAAAGTTTCCTGATATAATAAAAACAGAAGAAAAAGAAGAAGACGAAGATGAGATGTGGGCTATGTTTAAAGAAGCTTTAGAAATAGCTTTACATAAACTTGTCGATATGAGAGAAGCTGAAGGTAAAAAACTAGAAGAAGACACTCTAAAAAGATGTGATATATTATCAGGTTATATAAAAGAAATCGAAAAATTGTCTGATACAGTAGTTGAAGATTATAAAGAGAAATTAAATTCAAGAATAAAAGAACTATTAGAAAATCCAAATGAAATAGATGAAAATAGAATGGCACAAGAAGTTGCTATATATGCAGATAAAAGCTCTATAACTGAGGAAATAGTTAGATTTAATTCTCATATAACACAACTTAAAAATACAGTAGTTAAAGACGATTCAGTTGGTAGAAAAATGGATTTTCTTATCCAAGAAATGAACAGAGAAATAAATACTATGGGATCAAAATCTTCTGATATAAATATAACTAATTTAGTAGTTGAAGTTAAAAGTGAACTTGAAAAAATCAGAGAGCAAATTCAAAATATAGAATAGTATTTACATAGCAAAATAGAAAGGGAGATATAATAATGATTAAGAAAAAAGGATTATTATTAGTTATTTCTGGGCCATCAGGAGCAGGTAAGGGAACTGTCTGCAAAGAATTATTAAAAAGAAATCCTGATTTTAAACTTTCTGTATCTGCTACTACAAGAGCTCCTAGAGAAGGTGAAGTAGATGGAGAAAGTTACTACTTTTTAACAAAAGAAAAATTCAATGAAATGATAGGCCAAGGTGGTTTCCTAGAATATGCACAAATTTATAGCAACTTTTATGGAACGCCAAAAGGTCCTGTTATGAAATACCTAGAAGAAGGTAAAGACGTTATATTAGAAATCGAAATGCAAGGTGCTAGACAAGTAAAAGAAATGTATCCAGAAGCAGTACTTATATTTGTATTACCTCCTTCGCTTGAAGAATTAAGAAATAGACTAACAACTAGAGGTACGGAGACACAAGAACAAGTCGATGAAAGACTTAGTACTTCTTTTGAAGAGATAAAACAAGTAAAAGATTACAATTACTTTATATTTAATGAAAATAACAAAACGACAGAGTCTGCTATGATTATAGAAAACTTAATAGTAGCAGAAAAAAATAAAGCTAGTAGATATGAAAAGGCAATAATAAAAAAATTCGAGGAGGAATTATAAAATGGTTAAACCATCAATAAACGACATATTAGAAAAAATAAACAACAGATATTATTTAGTTGGGACTGTAGCTAAAAGAGCTAGAGAAATAGTAGACGGTTCTGAAATATATGTAGAAAATAAACAAGGTGAAAATAAACCAGTTTGTTTAGCAAGTGAAGAAGTAGCAGAAGGAAAAATAACTTATAGATTATTAACTCCAGAAGAAATAGAACAAAAAGAATATGAACATCATCTAGAACAAGAAAAACAACAAAAAGAATTAGAGCAAGACTAATTAAAAACATTATTTTAAAATCTTTATAGATTTAATAAGGAGAAAATTATGTTAAAAGGTAAAACTGTTGTAATAGGAGTAAGTGGCGGAATAGCAGTATACAAAGTCTGCGATGTAGTAAGTAGATTAAAAAAATTAAATGCCAATGTACATGTTATTATGACAAAAGGTGCATGTGAATTTGTGGCTCCTCTTACTTTCCAAACAATGAGTCAAAACTATGTAGTAAGTGATATGTTCCAAGACCCAAAAACATGGGATGTTGAACATATATCTCTTGCAAAAAAAGCTGATTTATTTTTAGTTGCTCCAGCAACTGCGAATGTAATTGGAAAAATAGCAAATGGTATTTGTGACGATATGCTTACAACTACAGTTGCAGCTACAAAAGCTAAAGTGCTTATAGCTCCAGCTATGAATACAAACATGTATGAAAACCCAATTATACAAAGAAATATATCTACATTAAAAGAATATGGATACAATTTTGTAGAACCAGAAAGCGGAAGACTTGCGTGTGGAGATACGGGAAGTGGAAAACTTGCATCACCAGAAGTTATAGTTGAAAGCGTAGTAAGCTTACTACAATATGAAAAAGATTTAGTAGGCAGAAAAATAATAATTACAGCAGGTCCTACAATAGAAAGTATAGATCCGGTTAGATATTTAACAAATAGATCAAGTGGTAAAATGGGATATGCTATAGCTAGAGTTGCAGCAGCTAGAGGGGCTGAGGTTACTTTAATATCAGGTAAAACTAATATAAAACCACCAGTTAATATAAAGAAATTTATAAATATTACATCAGCAGAAGATATGTATCAAGCTGTTGTATCGAATTTAGATGAAAATGATGTAGTTATAAAAAGTGCCGCTGTTGCAGACTATAAACCAAAAGAATACAGTGACAAAAAGATAAAGAAAAAAGATGGAGATTTAGTTATAGAACTAGACAGAAATAAGGATATTGCCTACGAAATTGGTAAAATTAAAAAAGACAAGATATTAGTAGGTTTTGCAGCAGAAACTAACGACATTATAGAAAATGCAAAAGGCAAAATAGCTAAGAAAAACATGGACTTTATAGTTGCAAACAACTTAAAAGAAAGTGGTGCTGGATTTGGAACTGATACAAACGTAGTTAGTATAATAGAAAAAGACGGTAGCATGAAAAAATATCCTATGATGACTAAAGAAGAAGTTGCATCAGTTATTTTAGATAAAATAAAAGTTTTACTTGATGAAAAATCTTCGCTATAATTAATAGTTAATTAGATAAATTTAAATAAACTATAAAGAGGAAATCATATGATTTCCTCTTTTAGAATGAATATAAAAGAAAGGAGTGCGAGAATGGAAAAGTATGCAAAGGTAATAGTTAAAAACAATAGTCAATATACAGACAATTTATTTACGTATAAAGTGCCAGAGTTTTTACAAGATGAAATATGCCTAGGGCATAGAGTTCTTGTACCCTTTGGAAAAGGAAATAAGCCAATAGAAGCTTATGTTTTTAAAATTATTGAAAATAACGATGAAGACATAAAAACGAAATATATTTACGATATACTAGATGAAAGACCGATATTAAAAAGACAAGATTTAGAACTTATTCATTGGATGAAAAATAGGTATTTATGTACCTATATGGATTGTATAAATTTAATTATTCCAAAAGGATATAAATTAAATAATTATAAATCTATTACACTTCATCCATCACTTAAAAATATAGATACTTACGAAATATATGATTTAAGTGAAAAACTAAGTGAAAATAAGAGATTTGTACTTCAAAGTGTATTAGATAATAAAGGAAAGATAAAACTAGATAAACTAGTCGATAAAAAGATAGAATATTCTACAGCAGTAGCTGAAGAAAGTGAACTGTACGGAATAAAAGATAAAAAAACTCTAAAAAGAAAAGTTACAGATAATTTAAATAGCCTTTTATATAAAATGAAAGAAGAATCACTAATAGATTTAAGATGGGAATACAAAAGTATAAAAAATGAAATAAAAGTATGTTATATTTCGCTTAAAATGGATTATGTAGAAATGATGTTTTATATAAAAGAAAATAAAATAAGACTTGGTGAAAAGCAAAAGCAAATATTAGAATTTCTAAAAAACAACGAAGATGTAGAACTAAACGACTTAGTACAATTGTTAAATGCATCAAAATCTAGTATAAAGTCTTTAGAAGAAAAAAATTTAATAGAATTTAAATATGAGGACTTCTATAGAGAGTCAAAATCGAATTTTAATTATCAAAATAAAGACGTAATCTTAAATGAAGAGCAAAATAATGCTATAGAAAAGATTACATCAGAGATGTTTAATGAAGATAAAAAACCTTATATGATTCATGGTGTAACAGGAAGTGGAAAAACTGAAGTTTATATGGAAGTTATAGACTATGCTTTAAAGCAAGGACTAGATAGCATAGTTTTAGTTCCAGAGATATCTCTAACACCTCAAACAATAGCAAGGTTTAAAAATAGATTTAAAGATATAGTAGGTGTATTTCACAGTAGATTATCTGAAGGTGAAAAACACGATGTATTTAGAGAAATACAAAAGGGAAATATAAGAATTTTAATAGGTGCCAGATCTGCTATATTCGCTCCATTTAACAGTTTAGGTGTTGTAATACTAGATGAATTCCATGAAAGCTCTTATAAATCAGATAAAAATCCTAAATTTTCAACATTAGAAATTGGGAGATACTTAGTAAAAAAAAGAAATATTACATTAGTAATGGGGTCTGCAACACCATCTGTAGAAGAGTATTACAGAGCAAAAAATGGTGAGTATGAACTTATAGAACTTAAGAAGAGAGCTAACAATAAACCACTTCCAAAAATAGAAGTAGTAGATATGAAAGAAGAGCTTAAATGTGGAAATAGAAGCTTTTTAAGTAATAAATTAAGGCTACAGATAGAACAGGAAATAAAAAATAATAATCAAGTTATATTATTTTTAAATAGAAGGGGATACTCAAGTTTTGTATCATGTAGAGAATGCGGATATGTTTTTGAATGTAAAAATTGCGATATTTCTCTTACTTATCACAAAAGTCAAAATATCGGTAAATGTCACTATTGTGGATATGAAGAAGTTATACCAAAGGTATGCCCTGAATGTAAAAGTAAATATATTAAAGAATTTGGACTGGGAACTGAAAAAATAGAAGAAGAAATAAAACAAATATTTGAAGGCGTTCGAGTTTTAAGACTAGATAAAGATACAACTTCTCAAAAATACGAGATGGAAAATATCTTAAATAAATTCCAAAATAAAGAAGCAGATATACTTATAGGAACACAGATGATAAGTAAGGGACTGGATTTTAAACATGTAACACTTGTTGGAATATTATCTGCAGATATGATGTTAAATTTCCCGGACTTTAAAAGCTTTGAAAATACATTCCAGTTAGTCACACAAGTTTCTGGTAGAGCTGGACGTTCTGAAAAAGAAGGAAAGGTAATACTTCAGGCTTATGATACTGATAGTAGTGTAATAAAAAGAATAGTAAATTATGATTTTGATGGATTTTATGAAGATGAAATAAAAATAAGAAAATTATTTAACTACACACCATTTAACAACATGATAAGTGTAGTTGTAAGTAGTAAAAATGAATATATGGTAAAGAAAAATGTAACTAATTTTTATAATACACTAGTATATTTATTAAAAGAACGAGGAATAAGCGATTTCGATTTTATTTTAGGGCCAAACCCATGTTCAATTTCAAAAATAAACTCAAATTATAGATGGCAAATATTATTTAAAGATGATAATATTGAAATAAATTTATTAAAGGGTATAATAAAATATATATGTATAACTAAAAGAGAACTTGTATTTGACAAAGATGTTAACATATCAATAGATATTAACCCAAATAGTATATTATAATACATTAAAATTTAAAATATCATAAAATGATAGAGTTGCAATTTTTAGGAGGAAATAAAATGGCATTAAGACAAATAGTGAAAATAGGGGAACCTGTTTTAAGAAAAAAATCAAAAGTAGTTAAAGAAATAAACGATAGAATTATAGAATTATTAGACGATATGGCTGATACTATGTATGAAGCAGATGGTGTGGGTCTTGCAGCGCCACAAGTTGGAATACTTAAAAGAGTAGTTGTTATAGATATAGGTGATGGGCTTATAGAACTTATAAATCCTGAAATAATAGAAACAGAAGGTGAATATTTAGACAACGAAGGTTGCTTAAGTGTACCAGGTGAATGTGGAGATGTATTAAGACCATATAGAGTAAAAGTTAGAGCACAAAATAGATTCGGTGAAACTGTAGAAATCGAAGGTGAAGAATTATTAGCAAGAGCTTTCTGTCATGAAATAGATCACTTAGACGGAATATTATATGTAGACAAAGTAATAAAATAGGAGTTGATTTATTTGAAAATATTATTTATGGGAACACCAGATATTGCAAGTGGGTGTTTACAAGAACTTATAGATAAAAAATACGATATAATAGGTGTAGTTACACAACCAGATAAACAAGTTGGTAGAGGTAAAAAAATAGTATTCTCACCAGTTAAACAAGTGGCAATAGAAAATAATTTACCAGTATATCAACCAATAAAAGCAAAAGAAGAATCTTTTGTAAATGAAATAAAAGAATTAAATCCAGATGTTATAGTAGTAGTTGCATATGGACAAATATTATCAAAAGAATTCTTAGAAATACCAAAACAAGGTTGTATAAACGTACACGTTTCATTATTACCAAAATACAGAGGAGCAGCTCCAATTAACTGGGTAATAATAAACGGAGAAGAAAAAACAGGTGTATCAACAATGTTTATGGATGAAGGACTTGATACAGGAGATGTAATTTTACAAAGTGAATTCGCTTTAGATGACGAAATTACAGCTGGAGAACTTCATGATAAAATGACAGTTGAAGGTGCAAAAGTACTTTGTGAAACTTTAGATTTAATAAAAGAAGGAAAAGCACCAAGAACACCACAAAACCATGACGAATTTACTTATGCTCCTATAATGGACAAAAACTTAGGTCATGTTGACTTCTCAAAGACTGCTAGAGAAGTACATAACTTAGTAAGAGGAGTAAATCCATGGCCAAGTGCATATACTATGTATATGGACAAAAAAATGAAAGTTTGGAAAACTAAAGTATTGAATGAAAAGAGTTCAAAAGAACCTGGAACAATACTAAGCGTTGATCAAGAAGGTATAAAAGTAGCTACTAAAGACAATGTTATATTAATAAGCGAAATACAAATGCCAAACAAAAAAAGAATGGAAGTTAAAGAATTTATAAAAGGAAATACTTTAGAAGTAGGAAATGTACTTCAATAAAATAGGGAGTGTTAAATTATGTACTATCCATATTATTATGACCCAACATATATCATATTAATTCCAGCTATAATACTTACAATGTACGCTCAATTTAAAGTGAGTTCAACTACAAATAGGTATTTTAGAGTTAGAACACAAAGAGGATATACAGGGGAACAAACTGCAAGAGAAATTTTAAATGCAAATGGAATATACGATGTGAGAATTGAAATGACAAGAGGAACTCTAAGCGATCATTACGACCCTAGAAATAAAATATTGAGATTATCACAAGATGTATATAGAGGAACATCTATAACTTCTGTAGCCGTAGCTGCTCATGAGTGTGGTCATGCTATTCAACATGCAAGAGGATATGCTCCACTTACAATAAGAGGTGCTATAGTTCCTGTTGTAAATTTTGCATCAAATGCATCTTGGATTTTAATAATGCTAGGATTATTTATGACATCAACTACATCTCTACTAAAAATAGGAATACTTTTATTTGCAACAACAGTAGTATTCCAATTAATAACTTTACCGGTTGAATTTAATGCATCACATAGAGCATTAATTCAAATCGAAAACTTAGGTATAGTGACTCGTGATGAGAGAAGAGAAAGCAAAAAAGTTTTAGATGCAGCAGCATTAACTTATGTTGCAGCAGCAGCTAGTGCAATTCTTCAATTATTACGATTAATTACAATTGCCAATCGTAGAGACGATTAGCATAAATATATGGTAATATAATAAGGGAATGTTGCAAGGTAAAATTTAAAATATAAATTTACTATGTAACATGCCCTTAATTTAATTAAGGAGAAATTTTTTATGAAATCAAGGAATTTAGCTTATAAAGTTTTATTTGACATCGAAAAAAATCAAAATTATTCAAATATGGCGATAAATAAGCATTTTAAAGATTGTAATTTAGATAATAGAGATAGAGGTTTTGCAACAGAGATTATATATGGTGTTGTAGAAAATAAAATTTATCTAGATTATATAATAGACAAATTATCAAAAATAAAAAGTAACAAATTAAATCTAAAAGTAAAAATACTTCTTAGAATGGGTATATATCAAATTTTATTTTTAGATAGTGTATCTGATTATGCAGCAGTTAATGAAACTGTAAATTTAACAAAAAAATTAGATAACAGGTCGGCTGGATTTGTAAATGCAGTTTTAAGAAATGTAATAAGACAAAAAGAAGATATCGGTGAAGTAAAAATAAAAGATACTGTGGATAACTTAGCTACAAAATATTCATACAATAAGTGGATAGTTAGAAATTGGATAAGCAATTTCGGAAGAGAATTTACAGAAGATTTATTAGAAGCTAATACAGAAAGACCAAGTATATATTTAAGGGTAAATACTCTAAAAACAACTAGAGATGAATTGATAAAATTATTAGAAGAACAAGAAGTAAATTGCGAAAAGGTTCCATTTATGGACGAAGCTATAAAAGTAAACAACCTTAAAAATATAGAAAACAACGAATTATACAAAAAAGGATTATTTACAGTACAAGATATAAGTTCTATGTTAGTAGGAAAAATATTAAATCCGCAAAAAGATACAAAAGTACTAGATGTATGCAGTGCTCCAGGAGGAAAAACTACTCATATAGCTACACTTATGGAAAATAGCGGACAAGTAGTATCAAGAGATATATTTGAACACAAAATAAAATTAATCCAAAACTCTGTAAATCGTTTAGGACTTAAAAATATAGATGTACAACTATTTGATGCACTTAATTTAGATAAAGATAGCATAGATAAATTTGACTCTGTTTTAGCAGATGTACCTTGTTCAGGGCTTGGTATAATAAAACGTAAACCAGAGATAAAATACAAAGAAAAAGAAGAAATAAAAGATCTTCCTAAGTTACAAAAGCAAATTCTTCAAAATGCTGCTAAATATGTAAAAGTAGGTGGAACTTTAATATACAGTACTTGTACAATACAAGATGATGAAAATATAGAAGTAGTTGAAAGCTTCTTACAAAGCAATAAGAGATTCCAACTTGAAAAAATAGAAAATATAAATATAGATTTAGAAAATGAAGATAAAGGATATTTAAAAATCTATCCAAATGTACATGGAATGGATGGATTCTTTATAGCTAAACTAAAAAGGGTAAGGTAGGTAGCAAAAATGGAAAATCAAAAAATAGCTCTAAAAAACTTTACTGAAGAAGAATTAAAAGAATTTATGAAAGAAATAGGTGAGAAACCTTTTAGAGGGACTCAAATTTATTCATGGATATACAAAGGTGCAAAAACTTTTGATGATATGAAAAATATTCCTAAATCATTAAGGGAAAAATTAGAAAAAGTTTCTTATATAGGTAACTTAGAAACTGAATTAGTGTTAAAATCTAAAGTAGACAAGACAAAAAAATATTTATTCGCATTAAATGATGGAAATATAATAGAGTCAGTAATGATGGATTATGACGACAGGGTTACTGCATGTATATCTAATCAAGTAGGTTGTAGAATGGGATGTAAATTCTGTGCATCTACAATGGAAGGACTTATTAGAAATTTAGAGCCTTGGGAAATATTAGATCAAATAATAAAAATCCAAGAAGATACAGGTAAAAGAGTTTCTAACTTAGTTCTTATGGGAAGTGGAGAGCCACTTGATAATTTTGAAAATACTAAACAATTTTTAAAAATTGTAAATGATAAAAATGGGCTTAACATAGGATATAGACATATAACACTTTCTACTTGTGGAGTAATACCAAAGATGTATGAACTTGCAGATTTAAATATACCTATTAATTTAGCATTATCTCTACATTCTCCTTTTGATGAGAAAAGAGCAGAAATAATGCCTGTTGCAAAAGCCTACAAAGTAAAAGATTTAATAAAAGCATGCCAAAATTATATAGACAAAACTAATAGAAGAGTAACATTTGAATATTCCTTAATAAAAGGAGTAAATGACTCTAAGGCAGAATCTGATGAAATAAGTAGACTTTTAAAGGGTATGTTATGTCATGTAAACTTAATTCCTATAAACAAAGTCGAAGAAAGAGATTTTGAAAGACCTGATAAAACTTATATCTATAAATTTAGAGATGCCTTAGAAAAAAATAAGATACCGACTACTGTAAGAAATTCTATGGGCTCTGATATCGGAGGAGCTTGTGGACAACTTAGAAGAAAGCACAAGTAGAAAAAGGGGGTAGCAATATGATTTTTAGTTTAGCGTCTGATATAGGTAAGGTTAGAAAAAACAACGAAGATTTTATAGATTCACAAATCATATATAAAGATGATGATACAAAAATAGGGATATTTGCTTTAGCTGATGGGATGGGAGGCCATAATAAAGGTGAGGTTGCAAGTGCAATGGCTGTAAATGGTATAATTGAGTTTTTATCTCAAAATCTATCTCAATCGGGAAATATAAAAATAGATTATTTTGATGATATCATAAAGCAAGCATATAACCATGTAAACCTAAAGATATATGAAAAATCAAAAGAAGATGAATCATTTAATGGAATGGGAACTACCTTAGTAACTGTAGTAATATACAACGAAGATATGTATGTGGCTAATGTAGGTGATAGTAGATGTTATATACTTAGAGAAGATGACTTAAAACGAATAACAGTAGACCATTCTGTAGTTGAAGATTTAGTAAGAATGAATATTATATCAGAAGAAGAGGCTATGACTCATCCAATCAGAAATCATATAACTAGAGCTATGGGAACTGATGAGATGGTTATAGTTGATATATTTAGAGAAAAACTAAAGCCACAAGATAAAATTTTAATGGCTACAGATGGACTTACAGGATATGTATTAGATGATAAAATAAAAGAGCTACTAAAAAAAGATGAAGATTTAGATGTAGTAACTAAAAATTTAATAAACTTTGCAAATGAAGTTTCTGGTAAGGATAATACATCTGTTATATTAATTCAAAAAAGTTAGGACGGTGAGAATGTGGAACAAACAATTTTGGGTAATAGATATCAAATTATTAGAAAAATAGGCGATGGAGGGATGGCCTTCGTTTATCAGGCAAAAGACAAGCTTTTGAATAGAATTGTAGCTGTAAAAGTTTTGAGACCAGAATTTGTTGATGATAAAGATTTTTTAGCTAAATTTAAAAGAGAAGCAGAAGCTGTTGCTAATATAACACATCCTAACATAGTAAATGTATACGATGTAGGTCAAGAAGAAAAAGTTCACTACATAGTAATGGAATATGTAGATGGTAAAAACTTAAAAGAGATAATTAAAGATGAGGGTGTTTTAGACGAATATACAGCGCTTGATATAACAAAACAAATAGCTCAAGCTCTAAGTGCAGCACATAAAAAAGGTGTTATACACAGAGATATAAAGCCACATAATATATTAATTTCAAATGAGGGAAGACAAGTTAAAGTTGCTGACTTCGGAATAGCAAAAGCTGTTTCAAATTCTACGATAACTAATATAGGAAGTATAATCGGTTCTGTTCATTATTTTTCACCAGAACAAGCCAAAGGTCAACCTGTATCTAATAATGCAGATTTATACTCATTAGGTATAGTTCTTTATGAAATGCTTGTAGGAAGAGTACCGTTTAGAGGTGACAGCCCTATATCAATTGCACTTCAACATATTAATGAAGACATTGAGTTTACACCAGAGGAAAAAACAAAAATACCTCATAGTATAAGAACTTTAATAAGTAAAATGACTGATAAATCTCCTGAAGATAGATACCAAAGTGCAGAAGAAGTAATAGAGGATATAGAGTACATAGAAAAAAATATCGATTTAGATTTTATCAAAGAGTATGATAATTTTGTAACTCAAAAAATAGATCAAGATAAAATAATGGCGAGATCTAAAAAATATAATCCAAATAAAAATTACTATGAAGAAGATTTAAGTGATTATGCGGATGAAGAAGATGATGATTATGATTATGAAGATGAAGAAGACTACGACTATAGAGATGAAAGACCAGTTAGAAAAAGTAGTAAAAAATCTAGTAAAAATAACATGAAAAAGAAAAACAAAAGAAAAAATAATGCTGCAAAGAAAATAATAATTGCAATGCTAGTTGTATTAATTGGAGTTGGTGGAGTAGCATTAGGAGCATCAAAGTTATTTAATAGCAATAATAGTAGTGGAACTTCAGATAACACTGAAGACTCTAAACCATTTGATGTACCTAATTTTGTAGGAATATCTATAGATGATGCTAGTAGACAAGCTGCTAAGTTAAATCTTAATATACAACAATCAGAAGAATATAGCAAAGATGTAAAAAAAGGATACATAATTTCTCAAACACCAAATACAGGTGAAGTTGAAAAGGGAGATACTATAAATGTGGTTGTTAGTTTAGGTGGAAAAGAAGCTATCGTTCCAAATTGTGTCGGAATATCATATGAAAAAGCGAAAAAACTAATAGAGAAAAATAACTTAAAAGTAGGTTCTAGAAGTTATGAATATAGTTCTGTCTATGAAGAGGGAGTTGTAACTTGGCAAAACCCATCACCAGGAACAAGTGGGATTCTTGAAAATACAACAGTTGATTTAATAATAAGTAAAGGTAAAAAACCTCAACAAAATAATAATAACAATGACAATGACAATACGGATACACCAGAAGAACCAGATACTCCGGAAGAACCAGATACACCAGATGACCCAAGTGATACAGACAATCCGGATAATCCAGATACTCCAGAAAATCCAGATGACAATAATAATAGTAGTCAAGGAAGTGGAGCAAGTAATAATCCAGTTGATGTGACAGAGAATATTAAAGAAAATGATGAAGAGTAAATTTAGAAAAACAAAAAATGATAAATTTTTAGGAGGGCTTTAATGATAGAAGGTAGGATAATAAAAGGTATTGGAGGTTTTTATTATATAGAAACAGAAAAAGGCCTTTATGAGTGTAGAGCTAGAGGCATTTTCAGAAAAAATAAAATAACACCTCTAGTTGGAGATTTTGTAAAAATTAGCGTAGTAGATGAAGACAATAAAAAAGGTGTAGTGGAAGAGATACAAGAAAGAAAAACTGAGCTTGTTAGACCACCAATTGCAAATGTAAATAAGGCATTAATAGTTTTTGCTGTTAAAAATCCAACACCTCATTTATCTTTATTAGATAGATTTATAGTTCTTGCAGAGAGAGAAAATCTAGAAATTGTAATAATACTTACAAAGATAGATTTAGATGATGACAATACTTTTGAAAAAATAAAAAATATTTATGAACCTTGCGGATACAAAGTAATAGGTGTTAGTAACTTAGAAAATAAAAATATAGATAAAGTAAAAGAAGAATTAAAAGATAATACAGTTGTATTCGCAGGACCATCAGGGGTAGGTAAATCTAGCTTATTAAATCAAATAGATTCAAATTTCCAGTTAAAAACTGGTGATGTAAGTGATAAAATAAAAAGAGGGAAACATACAACTAGACATGCCGAATTATTTGAATTAAAATTTGGAGGTATGGTAGCTGATACTCCAGGTTTCAGTTCTTTAACACTTGATGATATAGAAGATATAGATTTAAAAGATTACTTTATTGAGTTTGAAGATTACGATGATTGTAAATTTGGTTCAAGATGTATCCATCAAAATGAACCAAATTGTGCAGTTAAAGAAGCAGTTGAAAACGGAGAGATTCCTAAAGAAAGATATGAAAGTTATATACAATTATTAAATGAAATAAGACAAGGGAAGAGGAGATATTAGAGATGATTAAATTAGCACCTTCAATTTTATCAGCAGATTTTGCAAGATTATTAGAAGACGTAAAAAAAGTAGAAAAAGCAGGATGTGAATATCTACATATAGATGTTATGGATGGACATTTTGTACCAAATATAACATTAGGACCGGGGATAGTAAAATCACTTAGAAAAGATGTGAATATGGTATTTGATGCACATCTTATGATAGAAAATCCAGATAACTATATAAAAGAATTCGCAGATGCAGGATGCGATATAATAGTGGTTCACCAAGAAGCATGTACACACTTACACAGAACTATTCAAAATATAAAATCACATGGAATAAAAGCGGGTGTTGCACTAAATCCTGCAACTCCAATAGAAACTATAAAATACGTATTACAAGATGTGGATATGGTACTTTTAATGTCTGTAAACCCAGGTTTTGGTGGACAATCATATATACCAGTAGTTACAGAAAAGATAAAAGAACTAAAAGCATTAATAGATGAAATGAATCTTGATATAGATATAGAAGTAGATGGTGGTGTAAAACCATCTAATATAGCTGAAGTTGTAAATGCTGGTGCTAATGTAATTGTCGCTGGTTCTGCTATATTTAATGCAGGTAATATAGATGAAGCTGTTAAATCACTTAGAGAAAATGCAAGTAAGTAAGGTGATGAAAAGTGAAAGTCTGTATAGCATTAAATGGGATTGTAAATGATTACAATAAGACAAAAGAAATAATTGAAAAGGAAAATTACGATTATATTATAGGGGCTGATGGTGGATGTAACCACTTAAATGCTATGGGAATAGTTCCTAACTATATAATCGGTGATTTAGATTCAATAAATAAAAGTTTAATTGAATATTACGAAAGTAAGAATGTAACATTTAAAAAATTTCCAACCCATAAAGATCAAACAGATTCAGAGATATGCGTGCATTTAGCGAAAACTTTAAATGCGACAAAGATAGATTTTATTGGAGCATTAGGTGGACGTATTGATCATGCACTTGCCAATATAGGTTTTATGTACTATGTATTTGAAATGGGAATAGAGCCTAGAATACTGACTAGCGAAGAAGAAATTTTTATAATACACAACGATACTAAGATAATAAAAGGCAAAAAGGGAGATACTATTTCGATATTAGCACTTAAAAAAGATGTACTAGGTGTAACGTTGAAAAAATTAGAATATCCTTTAAATAATGCAAGAGTTTCTTATTTATCTCCGTTGGGTATTTCAAATGTTATGTTAGAAGATGAATGTGAAATAACAGTAGAAGATGGATATTTATTAGTAATTAGAAATTTAAATATATAAAAAATTTTTTCTATCTTATATAAAATAAGGAGCAGATTAATTCTGCTCCTTATTTTATATTTATAACTTTTTTAACAAGTGGTATATCAGCTGGAGCCCAAACTAGAGATTCTAAATTTTCTTTATTAAGATAAATAAGTTTTGAGTGTTCATCTGCAACTGGTTCACCTTCTACTAAGTTACATTTTATCGCCGTTAAATTTACTATAATTTTTTCATATTCATGTCTATTTTCACCTATTATTTCTATAGCTTTAATTGAACATTTTAATTCTTCTTTTATTTCGCGTTCTATTGCCGTATATAAACTCTCGCCTTCCTCAACTTTTCCGCCTGGAAATTCCCACATATTTGGTAAAGTCATTATAGGAGATCTAAGTGCACATAAAATTTCATTATTTTCATTTTCAATAACTGCAGCTACTACTTCAACTAATTTTTTATTCATAAGCCACCTCCATAAATAAGATAACATATATTACATAAAACTTCTATGGTAGTAATATACAAAATTTTTGTTATAATATATAAATAGACATAAATTAGAAAGAAGGGGTATAAGTGATAAAAGCAGGTCTTGTAGTTGAAGGCGGAGGCATGAGAGGTGTTTACAGTTCTGGAGTACTTGATTTTTTCATTGAAAAAGATTTATTTTTTGAAAATAACTACGGTGTATCAGCAGGAGCTTGTCACCTTTGTAGTTATCTGGCAAAACAATATAAAAGAGCATTTCGTGTTAATGTAGATTACTTGAATGATAAAAGATATTGTAGTGTGCATAGTCTATTAAAGACAGGAAATTTATTTGGAGCAGAAATGTTATATGATATTATACCAAATGAATTGGATTTATTTGATTACGATACATATAATAAAAATGAATCTAATTTTTATGTAGTTATAACGGATATAAATACAGGTAAACCTGAATATGTAAAAATAGGAGATTTAAAAAAGGATATTATATATGTAAGGGCATCTAGTTCATTGCCATTATTAGCTCAAAATGTAAAAATAAATGATAAAGAATATTTAGATGGTGGGATATCTGACTCAATTCCAATAAAAAAATCTATAGCGGATGGAAATAAGAAGAATGTAGTTATTTTAACTAGAGATAGTACTTACAGAAAAGGAAAAAATTCTTTAATGCCTATTATAAAGCTAAAATATAAAAAATACCCAAACTTTGTTAAAAGTATGGCTGACAGATATATTGTATATAATGAAATATTAGATTTTATAAAAGAATTAGAAAATAATGGAGATGTATTTGTAATAAGACCTAAAAAGCCAGTAAATATAGGCAGAACGGAAAAAAATCGTGAAAAATTAGAAGCGCTTTATAACGATGGATATAATGATGCAAAAGATTGTTATGAAGAGTTATTAAAATATTTAGGAAAAGAAAACTTGTAGCATTATTTTATGCTACAAGTTTTTTAGGGTATTTTAATTTAAAATTTAAAAAGTATGGACGATTTTATTATTTACACATTACAATTTGTTCTTTAATGTCAGAATAAATTTCAAGACCTTTAGTATCATACACTTTAATTACATCTGTATTTATAGATTTAGAAAATCTAGAAGCTATATTTTCTCTTTCTTTAAGAGCATCCTCATTAAATACAACGTTTTCCTTGTTATCAAATAAAGCTACATAGAATATGCCGGTTTCAACTAAGTCTTGGAAAAAATGACTTCCATAAGATAATTCTGGTACAACATCTCTATCGCTATAAGCTATTTCACACATAACTGACATATTGTTAAGCTCTGTAAAATGTACCGGAACGCCAAGTGATGGAGTAGAAGTTCCCCAACGCCCAGGTCCCATAAGCATAGTATTTTTGCCTTTTAGAAGAGTATTTAAAATACCTATTTGTCTAGCTATTTTATATTTATCAACTTCAGTTAAATCAAGATATTCATCTGCAGATACATATACTATACAGTCTATAGGAAGACGTATATTTCCTCCCATAAAGTTTCCTTTAGAAGAAAATAAACAATCTTTTTTATTTAATAATTTAGGTATTTCAATAGATTTTCCTAATCCCCTAGTTTGAAGCGGTCTACATTGAACAATATTTATTTTAAAACTTCCATCTTCTTTGAAATTAGCAGTAAATTCTATATCTACAGGATAGTTATATTCAGTAGATATTATATGTAGAGCCTTTTTCATAGCTTCAGGAAAAGCAGAATATTTTAATAATCGTTTAAAATTAAGAATATAAGGAGCGCTATTTGGATCTAATCCAAGTTCTTTAAGTCTAATTTGAGTATTGTAATCTTTAGAACCAAATAAGTTTATATCTGTCTTTAATTTTTCATTTATAACATCATCTATATTTACATTCATATGTCTATTAGTAGCTAAGTTTAATACATCAACAGAATGCTGAGAATATTTTTGTTCATCGTTTGAATTCATAATTGGAAGTCGCATAGGGTCATCTAAAGTTACTATTCTTACATAATCACCAATTATACGGTCAACAGCTCTTGTACCTAAACCAAATACAAGTCTTATCATTCCATCATCCATATTTACATTTTCATCATATACATATAAGTTAGATGAATTTCCAACACCTGCAAGATGAGGGAAGAAATATTGACCATGATAATCACCGGAAACCCTTTGAACTAAAATTGCCATTTGTTCGTCTTTTTTATCAAGACCTCTAGTTTTTCTATAATTTATAGCATCAGGGCTCATAGTACTTGCATAGACTACTTTCACTGCATTTATAAATTCATTTAATCTTTCTTTCGGAGTACCTTGATTTACACAGAAAACACTTTCATATTTTCCAGCAAATGCATTTCCAAAGTTGTCCTCAAGTAATGAGCTAGATCTTACTATTATAGGGGATTGACCGAAATATTCTAATATTTGCATAAATTGATCTTCTATATCTTCAGGGAATTTACCATTTTCAAGCTCTTTTTTTAGCTCTGGAGCATATTTAAAATATCCTTCATCTGTTTTTTGTTTAGTTCTCAAATCCCATAAACCGTTTTCAACTATATAAGAGTAATAAATGTCGGTTCCTATAAAAAATGAATCATGATTTTCTAATATAGGTTTAAAGTAATCTTTTGCATCATCTGATGAATTTAATATCTGAGTTGCAACTAGCATACCTACACTCTTACCACCAATATTACCAGTACCGATTAATCTAGAAGATATTTTTAATAAATCTTTTAGTGAAAAATACTTCATGCACATATCAAATATTTTTGGCTCAATACCTATTAAACAGTATATTAAAAGTTTTTTAATATCTTCTTGGGTTTTTTCATCTTTTTTTAATGCAGATCTAGCTGAATTAATAGTTCGTCTCCAATAGCTAAGTCTTTTACTGCTTCTCCAGTTTATATGAGAGAATAATTCAACAGTATCATCACTTGAAGTTATTTGAGTCACTTTTGTTCCATCTATATGAATAGGTAAAAACATAGTTGGCGAAACTCTATCAGATACTTTAAGTGGATGTATATAATATTTACCATCTATAGTATATATATCAAATATTACTTTTGCAATTTCTCTAGCCTTAGAAGGTAAGACATAAGAATGCGCTTTTCTCATAATAGCAAAGCAAGACACAGCATTTAAGTCATGAAGATAAGAGCATATTACAGAAAAAAAGTTTATTATCATAGAATCAGAGTGCCACATGCGTTGTAAGCAAGTTAAATTATCGAAAATGTAGAAAGTATTTTTGACCTCTGATTTGATTATTTCGCTTATTTTTAAAGTAAAATAATTAAATCCGATATTAGGATCTAACTGAAAGATTTTAATCTTTGTTAAATCAGTGCTTATAGATTCGTTATTTATACTGTCTATTGTATCGTCTGAAGGGTCATCAAACAAAGGTTTTTTATTAGCAAATTTAAAATATACGATATTTCTACCATCTTCTATTGCTCTATTTACGAAAGGTGTTAAGAACTTTTTATAGTCGCTAATTGTACCAACTTGACAAACTATACTATCCCCTAGTCTTAACATATCTATAGATTTGTCAAAGCCGTCAATGCCAGTACTTACTAAATCAGAATGTATCATATTAAAAACCCCCTTATTAAAAATATGAATAAATTGTGTAAAAATAAAATTTTATGAAAAAGTTTTCCTATAATAAAAAGTATATCATATTATTTGTTAAAAATAAAACAAAAAATAGAAATCATATATTTAATATAAAGTGAATAATATTAAATATGCAAGGAGTGATTAATATGAAGATGATAACTATTAAAATGCCAAAATGGATTTCTAACATAATTTTAAAATTTATGAAAAAAAGTAAATAAAATTTTAAATAAATTTAACTATCGTAAGATAAAAATAGTAACTTTTGCAATAAAATAAAAATTTATAGCAAAAGTTATTATTTTGCATTTTTTTATAAAATGATACTAAAAAGTATAAAAGAAATTTTGAAAAATAATATTGCATTTAGAAAAAAATTACATGATATAAAACCTTTGATAATAGTAGAGTTTACTGTTATTTTTAAATAAAAAAATGAAATGAAATTAAAATAACTATTATATTTTAAAAGTGAAACGAAAATAAAATTTACAGAAAATTATGTCTTTTGATGTTTTTATTTATTTTTTTTCATTTTATGCTATAATATGTTATATATTCGACTTAAAGATAAAAATAATATAAATTTTTTTTCATAATTTATATTTAATGGTTTCAATATTTGGACAAGCTCTAAATTAAAAAACGTATATTAAATGAAAAAGAAATTTTATTAATTAAAGATTAACTAATATTTTGGGTTTAAAGGAGAGATTGAAGATGGAAAAAAGCAATAAAAAACTTGGGTTAACAACAAAAATTTTTATTGCTCTTATTTTAGGAGCAATTTGTGGGGTAGTATTATATTATTGGGTTCCAAATGGAACTTTTAGGGATGATGTATTAATTAATGGTGTATTTTATGTAGTAGGTGACGGTTTTTTAAGATTAATGCAGATGCTAGTTGTTCCTTTAGTATTTTGTTCATTAGTATGTGGTAGTGCAGCTATAGGTGATACTAAGACTTTAGGAAAAGTTGGTATGAAAACAGTAACTTTTTATATGCTTACAACAGCATTAGCTATAACAGTAGCTTTATCAGTTGGTAAAATTATAAATCCTGGTATAGGATTAGATATAAGTTCAGTTCAGCAAGCTGAGACTCAAGTTGCAGAAGCAACTAGTATAGCTGATACGCTTTTAAATATAATTCCTAAAAATCCAATTCAAGGATTAGCAGAAGGAAATATGCTTCAAATAATATTATTTGCATTAATAGTAGGTATATTAATAGCAAAAATGGGAGAAAGAGCAGGTTTATTATTAAAAGGATTTACTCAATTTAATGATTTAATGATGGAAATGACTTCGCTTATAATGAATGTCGCTCCATTTGGTGTATTTTGCTTAATAGCTAAAAATTTTGCTAATATAGGATTTGATGCATTTTTACCAATGTTAAAATATATGCTTAGTGTATTTATAGCATTGGGGGTACAATGTTTTGTAGTTTATATGTTATTCCTAAAAGTAACTACTGGATTAAGTCCAGTTAAATTTATCAAAAAATTTGCTCCAGTTATGGGATTTGCATTTTCAACAGCAACATCAAATGCAACAATACCTATGTCTATAGATACATTGTACAAAAAGATGGGTGTTTCTAAAAAGATATCATCATTTACAATACCTCTAGGTGCTACTATAAATATGGATGGTACATCTATAATGCAAGGTGTGGCAGTAGTATTCGTAGCACAAGCATTTGGTATAACATTAACACCAATAGATTATTTAACAGTAATAGCAACAGCAACACTTGCTTCAATAGGTACAGCAGGGGTTCCAAGTGTTGGGCTTATAACTTTATCAATGGTATTTACATCAGTTGGATTACCAGTAGAAGGTATAGCTTTAATAATGGGAATAGATCGTATATTAGATATGACAAGAACTGCAGTTAATATAACAGGGGATGCAATTTGTACAACTATAGTTGCATATCAAAATAAAGATGTAGACATAGAAGTGTTTAATGAAGAAAAAGAGGCAGTTGAAATAGACGGTTCAGAAGTAATAATATAATTGTATAGATTGGGATATCGTGTTTGCGGTATCCTTTTTTTAGTATATAGAAAATTATAGTCATTTAAAAATGTGGATTTTTTATAATAATAGGATGAATATAAAAAAATCTTTATCCTAAAGACCTTTAAAAATGTGGATTTTTTATAATAATAGGATGAATATAAAAAAATCTTTATCCTAAAGACCTTTAAAAATGTAGATTTTTTTGAAATGCATTAACGGAAATTATATTTATCCACAATTTAAAGCTTATTATAATTTCCTATGCATTATAAAAAAGAGACTGCTGCAAAATATTAAATATTCTGCAATAGTCTCTTAATTAATAATAATAAAATTATTAAGCTCTCTCAACTTTTCCTGAACGTAAACATCTTGTACAAACTTTAACTCTTTTTGGAGTTCCTTCTTCTACAACTCTAACGTTTCTTAAGTTAGCAGACCAAGTTCTTTTATTATGTTTGTTTGAGTGTGATACTTGGTTTCCAGAAACTTTACCTTTACCACATACGCAACATACTTTTGCCATCTTAGCACACCTCCTTAATTTATAATCTATTTAAGACTGAAACATATTTATATTAACATAAATATTAATATTTTGCAAGACAAATTGATAATGATTTATTTCTGTCCAACAATCTGTTGAACAATTTACCATTATCATATAAAATTATATATATAAATTGCTATAATGTAAATATCAAAATAAAAAAATAATAAATTATTTTTGAAATTTTAATTTAAAACAGGTAAATTTCAATGTTTTTCTTTGTTGTAAAATTTTATATATAGCATAAAAAAAGAAATTAATGTTATATTCGTTATAAAAATACAGTAAATAGACTATAATTGATATAAGAAAATTTTTATTAAATCTTTAATTTATTACAATTTTATAGTATTATATACTAATGATTAATTATTTTAATATATTTTGTAATGAATTTTAGATTAAAGTAAAACATATAAAGTTCACATAACTTTTATACAAAATAGGAAAGTAATAAATCTTTAATATAAAAAGATTTTCTAATAAGAAAAACTTTCAAGTACTTATCAGTTAAAGTATAATTACCTTTTGAATGCATTTATTAAGAATTATATTTATTAACTATTATTTATAAATGTAATTTCTTATGCATTAAATAAAATCAATAAACTTAAGGGGGTTAAAAACCATGAGTGCAAAATTAAATAACAAATATGGATGTATAGAAATAGATAAACAAGTTATATCTCAAGTAGTATATAGAGCTGCTATGGAAAGTTATGGCTTAGTAGGTTTTTCACAAAAAATAAAAGGTATAGTAGAATTATTAAAAGAAGGCAATATAGCAAAGGGTGTTAAAGTAATAGAATTAGAAGATAACACTATAGAAATAGAATTATTCGTTATAATGCAATACGGAATTAATATTGCTACAGTTGCAAACAACATAATTGAAAGAGTAAAATACTCTGTTGAAAATGTAACAGGGATAAAAGTTAGTAAAATAGATGTTAATGTACAAGGCATTCGAGTAAAGTAATTTAGGAGGAAAGAAATGATTCAATATATAGACGGAAAGCAAGTAAGAAATATGTTTGTTTCTGGTGCAAATAATCTTAAAAATCATAAAGACTTGGTAGATAAATTAAATGTATTTCCAGTCCCAGATGGTGATACAGGAACAAATATGTCTCTAACTATATCTTGTGCAATAAAAGAACTAAACAAAGTAGAAAAAGACGACATAGGTCAGCTTGGAAAAGCTCTTTCTAAAGGTTCTTTAATGGGTGCTAGAGGAAATTCAGGTGTTATTTTATCACAGATAATAAGAGGTATAGCTCAATCAATCGATGGTAAAGAAATACTTACTAGTATGGACATAGCAAAAGCTTTAAAAAATGGTTCAGATATAGCTTACAAGGCTGTAATAAAACCAGTTGAAGGAACTATATTAACAGTAGTAAGAGAAAGTTCAGAATATGCTTTAAAAGCTGCTGTATTAGAAGAAGACATAATAGAATTTATGAAACTTCTAGTAAAAGAAGCTAATAATTCATTAAACAGAACTCCAGAACTACTACATGCTTTAAAAGAAGCTGGTGTTGTAGATTCTGGTGGTAAAGGATTAGTTTTAGTATACGAAGGTATGTTAAAATCATTAGAAGGACAATTTGTTGAAAGTCAAGAAGTTCAAACTTCAGAAACTTCTGCTGTACAAGTTGAAAATAAAATATCTACAGAAGATATAAAATTCCAATACTGTACAGAATTTATACTTGAAACTGATAAAATATCTGATATACAAATGCGTGATAAAATGCTTAAATATGGAGATAGTTTAGTTGTTGTTGGAGATGACGGTATAATAAAAGTACACGTACACACTAATACTCCAGGTGATGTTCTTCAAGAAGCTTTAGCATTTGGACAATTATTAACAATAAAAATAGAAAATATGAAATTACAACATGAAAATAAAGTAATTCAAGACGCTAAAGAATCTGAAGTTGAAGAACAAGCAGTTTCAGAAGAACCAAAGGAATTTGGTTTCATAGCTACTTCAATGGGTGAGGGTTTAGCTAAAATATTTAAAGATTTTGGTGTAGATCACATAATCGAAGGTGGTCAAACTATGAATCCAAGTACTGAAGATTTTATGAATGCAATAGATAAAATGAATGCAAACAATATAATCATATTACCAAACAATAGTAATATAATTATGGCTGCAAACCAAGCAAAAGATTTAAGTGATAAAAACATAATAGTAATACCTACAAAAAATGTATCTCAAGCTTTTGCAGCACTAGTAAACTTTGATGCTGATTTAACTTTAGAAGAAAATGAAGCTAACATGTTAGACGCTTTATCAACAGTTAAAAATGGTCAAGTAACTTATGCTGTTAGAAATACTGTTATAAATGATGTGGAAGTTAAAGAAGGTAATATTATAGGTTTAGGCGAAGGTAAATTATTATCAGCAGGTGATGACATCGATGAAATAACTACACAACTTGTAGAAAGTTTAGTAGATGAAGACAGTGCAATAATAACTTTATTCTATGGTGAAGATATCCAAGAAGAACAAGCAGAGGCTTTAAGAGAATCTTTAGAAGAAAAATTTGAAGATATCGATATAGAATTATATTATGGAGGCCAACCAATTTATTATTATTTAGTATCTGTTGAATAAAGAAATAAAATCATGTAAATAAATGGGGGCTGTTTCAATACATATTGAATCAGCCCTTTTTAAAAGGTTTAAATAGATTACAATTTATCCTCTATAAAAATAGAGGATTTTTTTAGGTGATGATATATGAATAGCTTAGACAAAAATATTCAGTTTGTAAAAGGTATAGGGCCTAAAAAGGCTACAAAGTTAAATAAATTAAATATATTTACAATTAAGGATTTATTATATTATTTTCCAAGATCTTATGAAGATAGAAGTAATATTAAAAAGATATGGCAATTAGAACATGATGAGAAAGCATGTACAAAAGGAATAATTAGCGAAGTAAAAAGTTATGAGGCCAAAAATAAAATAAAAGTGACTAAATTTACGTTAAGAGATGAAACAGGGTTTTTAAATGTTGTATTTTTTAATCAAGATTATTTAACTAAGGTGTTTAAAAAAGGAGACAGCGTAATTGTCTATGGAAAAATAAAAAGAGAGGGTGGATTTTTAGAGATGAATTCGCCTCAAATAGAACATTTTACTAATGCGCAAACATCAACAGGCAAATTAATACCTATATATCCTCTTACTTATGGAGTTACAAATAAAGATATAATAAATACTATAAAAAATATTTATACAAACGAAAAAGTAAGTATACAAGAGTATTTACCAAAAGATATAATAAATAAATATAAATTATGTAGTATAGATTTTGCAGTTAAAAATCTGCATATGCCACAGGACAAGCAATCTTTAAAAATTGCACTTTATAGAATGATTTTTGAAGAATTTTTAATTTTGCAAATAGGTCTTTTTTATTTTAAAAGTGGAATAGATAACTCAGAAGGTATAAAGTTTGAAAAAAAAGAGAAATTAAATGATATAATAAAATCTCTGCCATTTAATTTGACAAATGCTCAGTCTAGAGCATTAAACGAAGTAATAGATGACATGGTTAGTGAAAATATGATGAACAGATTAGTTCAAGGAGATGTTGGGAGCGGAAAGACTATAGTAGCTGTACTTGTGCTTGCACTATCTGTTTTAAATGGATATCAGGGCGCATTGATGGCACCTACTGAAATTCTAGCAAGACAACATTATGAATCATTAACACAAACTTTAGCTCCTTTTGATATAAATATAGATTTATTAGTAGGAAGTTTAACTAAAAAACAAAAAGAAAAAGTATTAGAAAAGATTAAAAATCATGAAACAGATATTTTAATCGGTACTCATGCTCTTATAGAAGATAATGTAGAATTTGATAAGTTAGGGGTTGTTGTAACTGATGAACAACACAGATTCGGTGTAAGACAGAGGGCTAAACTATCTACAAAAGGAAATAATCCTGATATTTTAGTTATGACAGCAACACCAATACCTAGAACATTAGCTTTAATACTTTATGGCGATTTAGATATATCTATAATCGACGAACTTCCACCAGGAAGACAACCTATAGATACTAGAGCTTTTGAATCTAAAAAAAGAGATTTTATATATTCAAATTTTGTAAGAGATGAAATTGAAAAAGGAAGACAAGTATATATTGTCTGTCCATTAGTTGAAGAAAGTGAAGCTATTGAGGCAAAGGCAGCAGAAGATTTAAGAGATGAACTAAAAGAAAAATATTTTTCAGATTTAAATGTAGAGGTTTTACATGGAAAGATGAAACCTAGTCTAAAAGATAAAATAATGGAAGATTTTAAAAATAATAAAATCCAAATTTTGGTTTCGACAACCGTGATTGAAGTAGGTGTAAATGTACCTAATGCGACTTTAATGATTATAGAAAATGCTGAGAGATTTGGTTTAGCACAACTACATCAGCTTAGAGGGCGAGTAGGTAGAGGCTCTCACAAATCTCACTGTATATTAATATATTCATCAAAAACAAATGTATGTAAAGAGCGTATGGAGATTATGGAAGAGACTAACGATGGATTTAAAATATCTGAAAAAGATTTAGAAATTAGAGGCCCAGGAGAATTTTTTGGAACAAGACAACATGGAATCCCTGAACTCAAAGTCGGAAATATTTTTAAGCATATAAAAATTTTAAAATTGGCACAAGAAGAGTCAAAATTTATTTTAAAACAAGATAGAAATTTAGAGAAAAGCGAACATATTTTATTAAAACAAGAGATAGTAGAAAAATTTAGTAGTATTAATAAAGAAATCTCATTAAATTAATAAATTTTATGTTAGAATATATTTATTGAAGGGAGAATAAGATTTGAGAGTTATATCAGGAAAAGCAAGAGGATTAAAACTAAATACTCCTAAAAATGAAGATGTAAGACCAACAACGGATAGAGTAAAGGAATCATTGTTTAATATAATAAATTTTTATGTTATGGACAATAATATTTTAGATTTATTCGCTGGGACAGGTTCTTTAGGTATAGAATGTTTGTCAAGAGGAGCAAATAAATGTGTTTTCGTAGATAAAAGCAAGGAAAGTATGTCTATAGTTAAGTCAAATATAAAAAAGGCTAGAGTTGAAAATGAAAGTATAACTTTAAATACAGATTTTAAAAGTGCTGTCTTATCTTTAGGACGTCAAGGAGAGAAATTTACTATAATATTTATGGATCCACCTTACTATAAAAATATGTTTATAGATGCATTATCATCAGTAGATGAAAATAATTTACTAGAAGAAGATGGTATAATAGTTGTTGAACACGATACAAAAGATAGCTTCCCAGACAATGTTGGAAGACTATATAAAAATAGAGAAAAGAAATATGGAAATACGACATTAACATTTTATAAAATGGAGGAAGCATAATGAATAAAAAGTTTACAAAAGCTATGTTTGCAGGCAGTTTTGATCCTATAACTAATGGTCATTTAGATATAATATGTAGAGCATCAAAAATATTTGATGAGTTACAAATAGGTGTTCTTCATAATCCAAATAAAAAAGGGCTTTTTAGCTTTGAAGAAAGAGTAGAGTTAATTAAATCTTGTACATCTCATTTAGATAATATAAGAATAGTTAGCTTTGATGGTTTATTAGTAGATTATTGCCATAATAACGATATTTGCACATTAGTAAGGGGCGTAAGAAGTGAAGCCGATGTAAACTACGAGCTTCAAATGGCTCATATGAATAAAGAGTTAAATCCAGATATAGAGACAATATTTTTACCTACAAATACAAAATATTCTTTTATAAGTTCATCGCTTATAAAAGAAGTGCTTGCATTTGATGCAGATGTTAGACATTTAGTGCCAGAACAAGTTTTAATAGCACTAAAAAACAAAAGTAAGGGGAGAGAATGATGGTTGAAATGGAACTTATTGAATTACTAAGACAGCTTGAAATGATGATAGAAGAAGCTCCTGCAAAGGCGTTTTCACATAAAATCGTTGTAGATAGAGAAGAGATTTTGAGTTTAATAAAAGAAATAAAATCTGTAATACCAGAGGAAGTAAAACAAGCTTCTTGGATAAATACAGAAAGAGTTAAGATTATAAGTGATGCTAAAAAAGAAGCAGAAGAAATAGTTTTACAGGGTGAAAAAGAAGTAGAAAGATTATTAAAAGAAAACCAAAAAAATATAGAAGCTCTAGATAAAGACTATCAAGCAAAAATAGAGTATATGATAGAAAACAATCAAGTAGTTCAAAGAGCTAATGAAAGAGCTGAAGCTATAAAAGATAAAGCAGAAAAATATAAATATGAAATGATTGAAAGTTCAAATCAATATGCAGAGGATGTTTTAAGCTTCCTTGAACAAAAATTAGAAGAAACTTTAGAAGAAGTTAAAAATAACAAAAGAGAACTTAATCCTAGAATATAATATTAAAGCACTTGATAATTTAAATCAGGTGCTTTTTTAATATAAAATTTGGATGAAAATAACAATATATTTCTATACATGTAAAAATTTGTTATAATATAATTTGTTAAAATGTGTAAAATATTGGAGGGGTTATGCATATACTTATATTTGAGCCACATAGAGGGTGCAAGAAAGTTTTATTAAAAAAAGAAACACCTAAAATAAATTTAGGAAAAACTGTAAGGGATGGGTATGAACATATACAGTTAAATTCAGATTTTTTGCCTGATTATGTAGGAATAATAATTTATCATGAAGGTAAATTTTATTTTAGAAATTACGGTAAAATAAATATATTTGTAGATAATAAAAGATTAGAGGACTCTTCTATAGCAATTAGATTAGTTCATGGGAGTATGATAAAAATTCAATATAGTGAAAATAAAAATATCTATATTGGATGTATAGAGGGAGAATTAGATAATAAATGGAAGGTTTTTAAACCAGAAACAAATGAGGTTTTGGATATACAAAAAGATAAAAAAGGATATGTTATAAGAAATGCAAATGATATAATTTTCCATGGTAAAAAAATAAATGCCAAATATTTTTTACCTAAAGATGGAGATATTTTTATGCATGATAATCGTATTTTTTATTCAATGAAAAATAATTTATTTTTTGATGTATTAAAGAATACTAACTTACAACAAAAGCAAATTGTAATTAATAAACAAAAACAATATCAACCACAACATCCACAACCAATTAATAAAAGAAGACCTGCTATATCAATGGAGCATGTTACAAGATATGATAAAAAGAAAAAATGGTATAGATTAAAAGATGTAAATCTCACAATTAATTCTGGAAGGCTCGTAGCTATTATGGGTGTATCGGGAGCAGGAAAGAGTACATTGTTTGATGCTATCTTAAAACGATTAAAACTTGACGAAGGAACAATAAAGATAGATGGGGACGAATTGGGACATGTACCGCAATTTTCTGTACTTAGAAAAGGAAATACTGTTCAAGAGACTATGGAATTTTACGCTAGTAAGAAATTAAAAAAATATAACAAAGAAGAGAGAATGCAAAAAATAGATGATTTATTAGATAAATTAAATTTATCATTATTTAAACAATCCTTAGTGGGTAGATTAAGTGGAGGTCAATCTAGAAGATTAGATATAGCAGTTCAACTTTTAAATGAACCTAGAGTTATATTAATGGATGAGCCAGATTCTGGATTAGATATAAAAAGCTGTAGAGAATTATATGAAATACTGGCTAGATTAGTAGCAGATAAAAACAGCACTATTTTAGTTATAACACACAATACTCATATGGCATGTAAATATCCATATATCGACGACCTTTTATTTATGGCATCACAAGGAAGAATATGTTTTTATGGTCAAAAAGAAGATGCATTAAATTATTTCAATATAAATGATTTAGATGATATATATAATGCAGTTGAAAATAATCAAGATTATTTTGTAGAAAAATATAATAATTTAGTTAATAGGAGAGTTTAAAGTTATGGGGGTTATAATAAAAAATTACGTAAAAAATTTAAAAAATGAAAAGGCACAGTATATATTTATAGGATTTCCATTAATTATATCTATGTGTGTGGGACTGACATTAAGGGGAAAAATGTTTGAAGATTATAGCGATACTAGATCTAGATTATTTGCTATAGTATGTGTAGCGATATGGATTGGATTATTTAACTCAGTTTTAGAAATATGTAAAGAAAGAGATAGTATAAAAATGGATTTAAACAGTGGATTTAATGCATTTGAACTATTTACATCTAGATTTTTAGTTCAAGGTGCGGTTTGTTTATTCCAAGCTATTATAATATTTATAGTATGTTCATTATTTGTAGAATTTCCATCAGAAGGGGCTATAATGAGTCCGTCTGTATTTGAGTATATATTATCTATTTTCTTAATAATATTTAGTGCAGATGTTATGGGGCTTTTTATATCTTCGTTGTGTCCAAGTAATGATATTGCAAATAGAAGTTTGCCATTTATTCTTATGGTTCAATTTATATTTTCTGGGCAATTATTTGAATTAGGTGATACACTAGAAAAAGTATCTAAATTTACTATAAGTAAATGGGGAATGGATTTATTAGGATCAATAGGAAATATAAGTGATTTAAAGTCAAATATCCCAATAGAAGAAAAGTTTTTTGATGCATTTGAATTTACATCTAGTCATGTAATTGGTATATGGGCAATCTTACTTTTATTCATAATAATATTTTCTATATTATCAATGTTCTTCATAAATAGAATAAAGGCTGAACAGAAATAAAAATTTATATAAAGAAAAACTATGAAATTTACTATATATAACTTAAATTTCATAGTTTTTTTATAATGCATAGGAAATTATAATTAACTTTAAATTATATTCATTTAAACTCTTATTTAAGATGACAAATCTTTTAAATATGTAAACAAATAAATTAATAAAATTACAATAAGTAGCGGTGTGAAATGGTCCATATAAAAATTATAATATGTATAACTAGAGTTTTTAATAAAGAATGTAGGTACTAAATAAGATTTATTGAATAATAAAAATACATAAGTAAATATAGCTGAAAAAAGTCCGTGTAAAAACTTTGAGAATATGTATAAATTGATTTTTATGTCAGTTTTTCCTATAAAACTAGAACATTGAGCCAAAATAGATAGTCCACTAAAAGCTACTAAAAAACTACAAAGTGGAACTAAAAGATTATAGGAAATATTGCTTAATTGACTTAAATTATTGCACCCTATAGTCATTTCGAATAAACCGCTTATAAAAGCGCTTATAACATCTGGAGTAATACTAAATGGAGATAAAAATATACATATAAAATAAGATACGAAATCTATTACCTTAAAAAATTGAAGTATTTCAAAAAATACAGAAAACATAATTACAAATCCGCCTATTGCCAAAAGTGTATTTACTCCATTTACAACAGCTTTTCCAAATAAAACAAAAAAACCTTCTGATTTAGTATCATCGTAAATTATATTGTTTATATCTTTTAGAATACTATTATTTGCTTTAATCCTTTTTTCACCACCATAATTTCTAAAGAGAAGTCCAACAGTTAAAGATGCTAGATAGTGACATAAAAGCATTATATAACCTATATGAGGATTTTTGAGCATTCCAGTGCCGACACTTCCTATAATAAAAAGTGGCCCAGAGGTAGAACAAAATGATACTAGCCTTTGTCCTTCATATCTAGATATTTTATTTTCAAGTCTAAGTTCACTTGCAAACTTTGAACCAACAGGATATCCAGAGACCATAGAAATTGCAAAAATAAGTCCAGAACGACCACTTACATTAAAAATCTTTTGAGTTAGAGGATTGATTAAAATACCTAATATGTCTACGATTTTTAATGAAACTATTAAATTTGCACCTATTATAAATGGAAGTAATGAAGGCATAAGTATATTTATCCATATAGAAATTCCGTCTTTAGCAGCTTTTATTGCAGATTTTGGTGCTAAAATTATACCTAAAATAATTAGACAAATAAATAATTTAGGTATAAAAAAAGTTATTAGTTTTTTTAATTTCATATTTTCACCTTGATTTTAAAATTCTTTATTATAATCATATTTAGAAAAATAGAAAATATGATTACAAAAAAGTATTATCGTTTAAAGTAATTTATATATATAAATTATTTGCCATATTTATGTAAAAAAATTATAATAATAATATATTGATAGAGAGGATATAGAAAATGTTTAATAGTATTTCAAATAAGAAGGTTTATGAGCAAGTGATAGAACAAATCCAAAAAAACATAATGGATGGCACTTTTAAAAACGGAGACAAACTACCATCAGAAAGAGAATTATCAGAAAAAATGGCAGTCAGTAGAACATCTATAAGAGAAGCCCTTAGAGTTTTAGAGACGATGGGAGTCGTTGAAAGTAGACAAGGAGAAGGTAATTTTATATGCTCTAATATAGAAAAATCTTTATTACAACCACTTTCAATGATGTTTAAATTAAATAATGGAAGTTGGAGCGATATATTTGAACTTAGAAATATTTTAGAGATAGAATGTGCTAGACTATGTTCATTAAGAGCGACAGATCTTGATTGTAGGGAACTTGAAAGTATTGTCCATGATATGGAGAAAGAAACCTTTGGCGAAAATCGATTAAATATATTAGTTGATTTAGATAAGAAATTTCATAATAGTTTATCACATATGAGTAAAAATTATTTAATCGAGAGTCTTTTTATAACAACATCTAATTTATTTGAAAAATTTATAGAAGATGCTAGATATAAGATAATTTCATATGACTCAGCAAAGGGGAGCAGAAACTTATTGATTCAGCATAAAAATATTTGTGAAGCTATTATCAAAAAAGATGAAGAGGCTACAATAGAATCTATGAGAAAACATATGAAGTATGTAATCGAAAATACACTATAATAGTTAGAAAGAGTATGTTTAGAAAAAATAAAAACTATTTGTATCCCAAAGTAGTATAATTATTTTTTTATTTTCAAAAAATTTTTTATATTTAAAATGATGTTAATAAATAAACAATTATTGATTTAGAAAAATAATTATACTATTATTTAACTATAAGTGGTAATACCACATACCACTACTGGAAAGACCAGTTAATACAAGGGGGATAAATTTAATGAATGATTACATGTTGTTTGCAATCGCAATGATTCCAGTTTTATGGCTTATAGTATCTTTAGGGGTTTTGAAGATGCCAGCTCACAAAACTTGTTCATTTACAGTAATATTGACTTTAGCAATCGCCATAATATGCTGGAGAATGAAATTTATTGATGGGATTACAGCTACAGTAGAAGGTATGGCAATAGCTCTTTGGCCTATACTTTTAGTAATAGTAGCAGCATTATTTACTTATAATTTAGCAGTTGAAACAAAAACAATGGATGTCATAAAGAAAATGCTTTCAAGTATAACAACAGATAAGAGAATTCAAGTTTTAATATTAGCATGGGGATTTGGAGGATTTTTGGAAGCTGTTGCAGGATATGGGACAGCAGTTGCTATACCAGCAAGTATATTAGCTTCATTAGGTTTTAATCCATTATTTGCAGCAGTGATATGTTTATTAGCAAATACAGTTCCAACAGCATTTGGAGCACTTGGAATACCAGTAACAACACTTGCAACTGTGACAGGACTTGAGGTAGTACATTTAAGTTATGTTACATCAATTCAATTAGCTGGGTTTATAGTTTTAATTCCATTTTTACTAGTAATACTTACAGAAAAAAGTATAAAGGCTTTAAAAGGAGTAGTTGGGATAACATTAGTATCAGGAATAACGTTTGCTATACCTCAAATATTTATAGCTAAATATTTAGGAGCTGATTTACCAGCATTAGTTGCAAGTATATGTTCAATGGCATGTACAATACTTATGGCTAAAGCTATGAATAAAGAAAAAGTAGAGGCTAAAGAAGATAAGATCGGTTTAAAAGAAGGTGTTTTAGCATGGCTTCCATACATACTTCTTTGTGGATTGATTCTTATAGCAAGTCCTTTAGTCCCTAGTATAAATTCTTTATTAGCAAAAGCAAGTAGTAATATACATATTTATACTGGAGATGCGACTTCAACAACTGCATTTTCTTGGATAAATACACCAGGTATGATGATATTAATAGCTACATTTATAGCAGGATTGATTCAAAAGCTAAAATTCACATATATGTTAGATGTATTAAAAAGAACAATTATTCAACTTAAAACTTCATTTATAACTATAATGTCAATAGTTGCAATATCAAAAATAATGTCACACAGTGGGATGACAAGTTCAATATCTTTTGGACTGTGTGCAATAACAGGAAGTTTCTATCCACTAATAGCACCATTATTAGGAGCAATAGGAACATTTGTTACAGGTAGTGATACATCAGCTAATATATTATTTGGGGCATTACAAACAGAAGCAGCCAAATCACTATCAATAGATCCATATTGGATAGCAGCAGCGAATACTGCAGGGGCAACTGCTGGGAAAATGATTTCTCCGCAAAGTATAGCAATTGCAACTTCAGCAACAGGGCTTATAGGTAGTGAAGGAAAAATACTTTCAACAACAGTTAAATATTGTTTAGGTTATGTAATAATCTTAGGACTTATAGTTTATTTTGGTGGAGGTATACTTACATTGTTCTAAAATAAATATAAAAAATTATAAGTGGTAAATAAGTAAAATTAAAATAAATATAAAAACAGGATTTATATAGGGGGAAAGAATATGGCAAAAATACATGTACCTTATTCAAAGACAGGTATGGATTTAAACATAGAAGATAAAAATCTTTTAAAAGTTTTGACATCAAAGGCGCACGACTTTAAGCCAGCAAAAAGTGAATCTCAATTAGTTGAAGATTCTATGGACAATCCAATTGGTTCTAAGAAATTAGAAGAGTTGGCAGTTGGTAAAAAAAATATAGTAATAATAACTAGTGATCACACTAGACCAGTACCAAGCAAAGTGACAATGCCGATAATTCTTAGAAGAATAAGAAGTGTAAACAAAGATGCAAAAATAAAAATATTAATAGCTAATGGTTTTCATAGACCTACAACAAAAGAAGAATTAATATTTAAGATGGGGGAAGAGATAGTTGAAAATGAAGAAATAGTAATGCATATATCAACTGATGATTCACAAATGGTAAAAGCAGGGGTATTACCATCAGGTGGAGATTTCTATTTAAATAAAGTAGCATTTGAAGCTGATTTATTAATAGCTGAAGGATTTATAGAACCTCACTTCTTTGCTGGATTTTCTGGAGGAAGAAAGAGTATACTTCCTGGTATAGCATCAGCAAAAACTATAATGTATAACCACTGTAGTGAATTTATAGATAGCAAAAATGCTAGAACAGGAATACTTACAGACAATCCAATACACAGAGATATGGTATATGCAGCAAAAACAGCTAAACTTGCATTTATAGTAAATGTTGTTATAGATCAAGATAAAAAAGTAATAGCATCTTTTGCAGGTGATGTAGAAGATGCACATAAAGTTGGATGTGATTTTGTAACAGAATTATCAAAAATAGATGAAACACCTGCTGATATAGCAATAAGCACAAATGGAGGATATCCTCTAGATCAAAATATATATCAATCAGTTAAGGGGATGACTGCAGCAGAAGCTACATGTAAAGAAGGTGGAGTAATTATAATGATTGCTGCTTGTAATGATGGTCATGGAGGTCAATCTTTCTATGATAATATAGCGGAGGCATCTTCACCAAGTGAAATATTAAAAAGAGTAAGAAGTGTGGATAAAGGTGATACAGTACCAGATCAATGGGAATTCCAAATACTTGCAAGAATTCTAGAAAAGTATACAGTAATAATGGTTACAGACCAATGTGATCCACAAATGATAAAAAATATGCATATGAAACACGCTTATAATTTCGACGAAGCATTAAAAATGGCGTATGAAATAAAGGGAAATGACGCCAAAGTAGTCGTAATACCAGATGGAGTTTCTGTAATAGTTAAATAAATGGAGGGGTATAATATGGAAATAGTAGTATGTGTTAAACAAGTTCCTGGAACATCAGAAGTAGAAGTAGATCCAGTTACAGGTGTATTAAAAAGAGATGGTGTAGATTCAAAAATGAATCCTTATGATTTATTTGCTCTTGAAACTGCTTTAAGAATAAAAAAAGAAAACAATGCAACACTTAAAACAATAACAATGGGACCACCACAAGCTAAAAAAGTAATAAGTGAAAGTTTCTCAATGGGGGTTGATGAAGGTGCTATAGTAAGTGATAGAAAATTTGGTGGTGCAGATGTTCTTGCAACTGCTTATACTCTAGCACAAGGTATAAAGAAAATAGGAAATCCAGATTTAATAATCTGTGGTAAACAAACAACTGATGGTGATACTGCTCAAGTTGGACCAGAAATAGCAGAATATTTAAATATACCACATGTTACAAATGTAACTAAAATAATTGAAGTAGGAGAAAAATCAATAGTAGTTGAAACAGATCTTCCAACAACTTTAGAAGTATGTGAAATAAGTTATCCATGTTTATTAACTGTTGAAAAAGATATATTCCAACCAAGACTTCCATCTTTTAAATTAAAAATGGAAACTAAGGACAAAGAAATACCAATGATAACATTAAAAGATATGGATGATACAGATGAAAAACACTATGGACTTAATGGTTCAGCAACACAAGTAATAAGAATATTCCCGCCAGAACCAAATACTGATAAAGACATAGTTCGTGGAAATTCTGATGAACTTACTGAAACATTATTTAACAAGATAGTAGATTTAAAAATACTTTAGTTTGAGGGGGAATTTGAGATGGCAAAGATAATAATCAATCAAGATAAAATAGATAATATAGAAGAAGTCTTACAAATATGTCCATTTGAAGCAATGGAAGAAGTAGATGGGAAAATTGAAATAAATGCAGCATGTAAAATGTGTAAGATGTGCGTTAAAAAAGGACCAAAAGGCGCATTTATATTTGAAGATGATGAAGTAGTAGCAATAAATAAAGATGAATGGAGAGGTATAACAGTTTATGTAGACCACAATGATGGTGAAATACATCCAGTTACTTACGAATTAATCGGAAAAGCTCGTGAACTTGCAGCTAAAATAAACCATCCAGTAAATTGTGTATTTGTCGGAAATAATATAAAAGATAAATGTGACTTATTACTTGATTATGGTGTAGATGAAGTATTTGTATATGATTCTGAAGAATACGATAAATTTAGAATAGAACCGTATAGTGCAGCATTAGAAGATTATATAAATAACAATAAACCTTCTATAATGTTAGTTGGTGGTACTACATTAGGTAGATCATTAGCTCCAAGACTTGCAGCTCGTTTTAAAACAGGACTTACTGCAGACTGTACAATACTTGATGTACAAGAAAATACAGATTTAGATCAAATAAGACCAGCATTCGGTGGTAATATAATGGCTCATATAAATACTCCAAATAGTAGACCACAATTTGCAACAGTTAGATATAAAATATTTAATATACCAGAAAAAGTAGAAGATCCTAAAGGAAAAGTTACTTTATGTTCAGTTGAAAAAGATAAATTAACTTCTAATATAAAAGTGCTTGAAACTAAAATCAAAAATAAAGTAGTAGGAATAGAAGAAGCTGAAGTAATAGTTGTAGCATCAAGAGCATTCAAAAAAGAAGAAGATTTAAAAATGCTTAATGAATTAGCAGATGCACTTGGAGCACAAATAGCAGGTACTAGACCAACTATAGAATGTGGTTGGGTAGATCCTAAAAAACAAATAGGACTTAGTGGTAGAACAGTAAAACCAAAATTAATAATAACTTGTGGTGTATCAGGAGCAGTACAATTTGTAGCTGGTATGAAAGGTTCTGATTATATAATAGCTATAAACCAAGATGAAAAAGCACCTATATTTGACGTGGCTCACTTAGGTATTATAGGGGATATATATGAAATAATACCTAAACTTACTGAAAAAATAAAAGCAATGAAAAATGAAGATGCACAAAAAGTAGCACAAATGGCAAAATAGGGGGGATTAAAATGTACAAAAAAATAGATCAAAAAGATATAGACTTTTTATTAACTATTTTAGATAAAGAAGATGTAGTAATTGGTGATGATATTAATGAAGATTATGCTCATGATGAGTTAGCAGGTGAAATAAAATATCCTGAAGTATTAGTATTCGTCCATTCTACTGAACAAGTTTCAAAAATAATGAAATATGCTTATGAAAATAACATACCAGTAACACCTAGAGGACAAGGTACTGGACTTTCTGGAGCATCAGTTGCTCTTTATGGAGGAATAATGTTATGTCTTACTAAAATGGATAAAATATTAGAATTAGACGAAGAAAACTTAACTTTAACAGTTGAACCAGGTGTTTTATTAATGACTATAGCTCAATATGTAGAAGAACACGATTTATTCTACCCACCAGATCCAGGTGAAAAAAGTGCTGCTATAGGCGGTAATATAAATACTAATGCAGGTGGTATGAGAGCTGTTAAATACGGGGTTACAAGAGACTATGTAAGAGGACTTGAATGCGTACTTCCAAATGGTGAAGTAATAAATGTTGGTGGTAAAGTAGTTAAAAACTCTTCTGGATATTCAATAAAAGATTTAGTAGTTGGTTCAGAAGGTCAACTTGCTATAGTAACTAAAGCTATACTTAAATTACTTCCATTACCTAAAAAAGCAATAAGTTTATTAATACCATTCCCAGACTTAGCACTTGCTATAGATACTGTACCTAAAATAATAAAATCAAAATCTATACCAACTGCTATAGAATTTATGGAAAGAGAAGCAATAGTAGGGGCTGAAGAATTTTTAGGTAAAAAATTCCCAGATAATTCTTCAAATGCTTACTTATTATTAAAATTTGATGGGAACTCAACAGAAGAAATAGAAAGAGAATACGAAAACGTAGCTAAACTTTGCTTAGAATGTGGAGCATATGATGTGTTAATAGCAGATACAGATGAAAGAAATGAATCAATTTGGTCTGCAAGAGGAGCATTCTTAGAAGCATTCAAAGCTAGTAGTGAAATAGATGAATGTGACGTTGTTGTTCCAAGAGATAAAGTAGCAGAATTCGTTAGATTTACTCATGATATACAACCAGAAGTAGGTCTTAGAATAAAAAGCTTTGGCCATGCTGGTGATGGTAACTTACACGTTTACCCACATAAAGATGATTTGGACGATAAAACATGGCATGAAAGACTTAATAAAGCATTTGATTTAATGTTTGCTAAAGCAAGAGAATTACATGGTGAAGTTTCTGGTGAACATGGTGTTGGATATGCTAAGAGTCCTTATTTTGTAGAATCTAAAAATGAAACTTATATAAACTTATTAAAAGGAATAAAATCAGCATTTGACCCTAAAAATATATTAAATCCAGGAAAATTATATAATTAGTAAAAAATAAGTTTTATTAATTTATAACAAAGAATATATGATATAATAAAAAAGTCTACATTACTAAATGTAGGCTTTTTTTGTAATATATGGGGAAATCAGAGATGTTTTTTAGTAAGAGGGGAGGAATCATGCGACAAAATTATTTATTAATATTACTGGAAAAAACAAGTTTTATAGTAGTTTTATTTTTACTTATAAGTAAATTAAAAATTTTTAAGAATATATTTGAAAAAGATAAATATACTCAAAAAGATTTATTTGTAATATCAATTATATTTACAGTACTTTCTATAATGGGGACATATAACGGAATAGTTTATAAAGGTTCTATATTAAATACAAGGATAATAACTATAGTTTCTGGAGGAATACTATTTGGACCATTTGTAAGTATTCCAACAGGAATTATATCTGGTGTACATAGATTATTAATGTATCCTGGTAGTATGACATCGATACCATGTTTTATATCGAGTATATTTGCAGGGATATTTTCAGGTTTATTTTATAAAAAAATACGTCCAAATTATAAGGTTTTTTATGGAATATTAGTAGGTATAATATCTGAGAATATAACAATAATATTAATTTATTTATTATGCACTCCAAAAGAGTTGGCGCTAGATATTATACATACGATATATTTGCCTTTAGTAGTTGGTCAATTTGGAATAGGATTTATGGTATCTATTGTTAATACAATAGAAAAAGATAAAAAAGATATTGAAGCTAGAAAAAAGGCGGAGATGTCGGCCCTTCAAAGACAGATAAATCCTCACTTTATATTTAATGCTTTAAATACAATAGCATCATTTATAAGATTTGATCCTAAAAAGGCAAGAGATTTAATTATAAGTTTATCGACTTATTTAAGACACAATTTGGAACTTAATGATAACTTAATAAATATAAAAAAAGAAATAGAACAAGTAAAATCATATGTTGATATAGAGCAAGCTAGATTTGGAAATACTTTGAAAGTAATTTATGATATAGATGAAACTAATATAAAAAGTCCAAGTTTAATTATTCAACCTTTAGTTGAAAATGCAATTCTTCATGGAATTTTACCTATGGATAACAAAAACTATGGTATAGTAAAGGTTTCTGTTAAAAACTTAGACTCAAAAGTAAAAATAAGCGTTGAAGATAATGGAATTGGTATAAATCAAAATGTAATAGATAATATCTATAGTGGAAATATGCCTGAAAATAAAATAGGACTTTACAATGTCCATCTGAGGTTAAAACTTTATTATGGCAAAGGATTAGAAATAACAAAATTAAATAAAGGAACTTTAATTGAATTTTATATATGGGGGTAGTATTTATGAATGTAATAATAGTTGAAGATGAATTTCCAGCAAGAAAAGAACTGAGGTATTTTATTGAAAACAATACTAGTATGAATATAGTAGGAGAATTTGATAATGGACTAGATGTACTTAGCTTTATACAAGAAAACAATATAGATGCTATATTCTTAGATATAAATATTCCAAAATTAGATGGGATGTTGCTTGCAAAAACTATAAACAAATTTAAAAATAAGCCTAAAATAATTTTTATAACAGCTTATGAAAATTATGCAGTAGAAGCATTTAATTTAGATATATTCGACTATATACTAAAGCCGTATTCTGAAGAGAGAATAATTTCTATGCTAAATAAGCTAGAGAAATTATGTAATACAAAAAAACAAAATAAAAACGAAAAAAAATCTTTATCTCAGAAAGTACCAAATAAAATAAGTCTTTGGAAAGATAATAAAATATATATAGTAAATATAGACGATATTTATTATTGTGAGGCAAAAGAAAGGTATACATATATATACACAAAAGATGAAGAATACCATATAAGGGAATGTATATCAGAGGTAGAAAAAATAATAAATAGCGAAAATTTTTTCAAATGTCATAGGTCTTATTTAGTTAATTTGCTTAAGATAGAAGAGGTCGTACCATGGTTTAATAACACTTATTTACTTAAATTAAACTCTGAAAAATATGAAATAACAGTAAGTAGAAGTAAGGTGAAAAATTTTAGAGAACTTATGAATATATAAAACCAAATGGGTTAGAACTTATAAAAAAGACAATTCTGTTTAGAGTTGGCTTTTTTTGTGTATAAATTTTCTTATGTTCTAGAAAAAAACTTAAACCTACTTTTATCAATAGATTTAGAGGTTTGAAAAGGAGTCTTACATAAATTAACATGTATAAAATGCAAAAATATATGTTACTATTAATAAGAACAAGGGGTTAGTATAACTCTATGGTTACAAAAAGGTAACAAAGTTAGAAAAATCAAAAATAAAAAATGAGGTGTTTTATATGAATAAAAAATTAAAAAGAATGGCAGTTGTAGGAGCAACAGTTTTAATGACTGCATCAAGTGTAGGATTTTCAAATGCTATGCAAGTTAAAAAATCATGTGATTTAAATTTAACAGGTAAAATGTACGTTTGTATTAATGGAAAAAGATTCAAATTAGATTTAAGTTGTGCATCTATATTTGATACATTAAAATGGTTTAACAAGAATAATTGTCCAAATAAATTTCCTAGTATAGATAACAATAAAGATGATAATGATAATATAGAAGATAATAACCAAAATAATGGAAATAACCAAGATAATAATCAAGGTGGAAACATAGAAGACAATAATCAAGGAAATAACAATCAAGATAAAGATGATAACAACCAAGGTAATGACAACAATCAAGACCAAGATAAAGATGATAACAACCAAGATAATAACCAAGATAACAACAATAACCAAGATCAAGACAAAGAGGATAACAACCAAGATAACAACAATAACCAAGATCAAGACAAAGACGATAACAACCAAGATAACAACAATAACCAAGA